>JAANMU010001098.1_pt1 | contig 26980 bp, 21 predicted proteins | sample 7279701 | NCBI WGS metagenome assembly JAANMU01 (sample SAMN14094539, study PRJNA606508) | bioreactor metagenome | isolation source: A lab-scale SPAN reactor treating ammonium-rich wastewater day 57 | place: Ireland: Galway | collected 2017-03-13 | reverse complement strand
TCTGAACGCTAAGCTTGGCACCATCGAGGAACACTTCTGGAGCCAGGACCCGGCCCTCTTTGATGAAGTCCCCTTCTGACTGACCTTTGACCCGGCCGCCGCGGCTTGCCCGGCGGCCTTTCTTCTACCCCCGCGTGGCCATTTCTAGCAAGCGGTCAGAGGCCAGAAAGGTTGAGCAGCAATAGCCGCCCGCCCGGTCCGCCGGGCGGGCGAATAATCTTTACGAGTGAGGGCATCAAGTGTTTACGGCCACACCAGTCGACGGTTAACCCGTGCTCTCTAAGTTGCTGCTCCAAGCCTGCTGGCCAGTCATCGAGCGGGCTGCCCACGACGCGAACCTGGGCATGAGCCTGCGCGATCCGGCCGATCCAGTTCGCTGCACGCTCGGACTCGTGCGGCTTGCATTCCAGAGCGTGGATGAGCTCGTGACCCGCGCCAGTGACGATCGCTCGAATGGCATATGCGCTCGCGTCGACCGCCACGACGCACAGCCCGCTCACAGGTCCTCGTCCAGGTCGTGCTGGACCTGCACGAAGATCGCTTCATCGATAATCATCGTGTCGCGAGCTTTCGCGGCGATCAGGGCGTAGGTGCAGGCCTGGTTGATGCGCCGCAGGATTCCGCTGGTGTATTCCTGCACCTTTGCCACGAAGCCATCCGAGAAGAGGCCCTCACCGCGATAGCCGGCAGCCTTAAGGTGGTGCTGGATGTACTCGGCTGTTTGGCGCAGATCCAGGGGCTTGAGCTGGTAGCACGCGACACGAGGCCGCGATGTCTCGATGGGTCTTCTCCTCCTCGAACTTGAGTCTTAACACCTCTCGGGCCTTCTTCATTGACATTTCAGGAGCTGGCATCCGTCCTCCTCAACATAAAGTTGAGGATTATTCACCACAGGTTGACTGTGATCGGCTACGCGTGGAATACGCACACACTCGTAAAACGCGCTGCGACTACCCTCGTACGCCGGATCTGCTCCTGCGCCAACTCCAGCATCCGCTTCACCGGGACATTGCGCTCCAGCCAGTCCCGGATCGGCTCGCGGAATTCGTCGACCTGGCTCGTCTTCTCGCGTGTCTGCTGGGTCCGGATCGTGGGCTCTTCCAGGATTGTCTTGTCCGCGTCAGCTACTTTTACCCGGTGCGGGCAAGGTCGTTGTGCGGTTAGGAGCCTGAGCCCCGGGTTTCCGGAACTTTTCAGCCGTCCAGGTCAGAATACGCCAAAAGGGACCTGGAGGCACAACCATTCTTACCGCACTGTCCTACCGCCTTCCGGTAGCGGCCGCCTCGCGACCGCCTGCCGAGCGGGTGGCCGAGTTGATGGACGGAAAGGGCGAGACGCGCGCGTTGCAGCGCCATCTCGAAATCCTCTGTCGCGTCACGGGCAGCGCCTCGGCGGCTCGGGCGGAGATGGAGTTCCTGCTCCAGGTCGCTCCCGACGACCCCGAGGCTCACAAGCGCTACGTCGAGCTCGTCAAAGCCGGCGACGGCGTGGAGCTCGACAGCCAGCGCCGGGCTTTTCAGGCGCTCGAGCAGAAGAACGAGCCCCAGCTCCACGAGCAGTATCGGCGCTTTCTCAAGACGTGTGGGCAGCCTTCGGTGGCCTACAGCGAGTTCGTCTGGATGGACCAGAGCCTGCCGGCCGGCTCCAGCCGCTCCCGCGGGCTCGAGCGCTACCGCCGGCTCGTCGAGCACTCCGATGGGGTGGGCTGGGAGCAGCGTCGCGCCGCCTTCCAGAACGGGCTGCTCAGCGCCGCCACCCCCAGCGCTCCGCCTCCGCCGCCGGCCCTGAAGTCGGCCCAGGACGAGATCGCCCGGCTCACCGGCGACCCCGCCCTGGCGGCCCGCGAGCTGAGCGCGGTGATCGCCGCCCTGCCCCCTTCCGCCGAGCAGGACAAGCAGCTCAAGCGCTACGTCAGGCTGCTCGAGAAGGCCGACGGGGTCGAGCTTCAGAGCGTGCGGGAAGCTTTCGTCAAGCTCGAGCGGAAAAACGACCCGAAGCTGCGCGAGTCTTTCAATAGCCTGCTCAAAGCCTGCGGCGGCAATGCTACCCGAGCCCTGAGCGAGTGGCGCTGGATCGACTCGCAGCAGGCCGACATGGGGCGCTACGCCAAACTGCTCGCCCAGAGCGAGGGGGCCTCCCCCGACCAGGTTCGCAATGCCTATCTGCACCAGACCGACGAGAAGGCCCAGCCTCCCCGCCTCAAGCGAGCCCACCAGGAGATCGCCCGGCTGACCGGGGACGAGAGCCTGGCCAGCCGCGAGCTGGACGCCCTGGTGGCCGCCCTGCCTCCCAGCGCCGAGCCCGACAAGCAGCTCGACCGCTACCTCGACCTGGCCGAGAAGGCTGATGGAATGCAGCTTCCCAGCGTGCGCGAGGCCTTCGTCAAGCTCGAGCAGTCAGGTGACAAGAAGCAGCGCCAGGGTTTCGAGAAGCTGCTGGAAGCTTGCGACGCCGACGCCTCGCGCGCCATGAGCGAGTGGAAGTGGCTCGAGACGGTCCAGGGAGACATGACCCGCTACGCCCAGTTGCTCTCCCAGAGCGGCGATGCCAGCACGGCCCAGGTTCACCAGGCCTACGTCAACCTGCAGGGCCACCAGCTCGGCAAGGGTCAGGTGCAGGACGCGCTGGCCGATGGCTCCATCCTGGGTCTGCGCAAGCTGGGCCTGAACCGCTCGCTGTCCAGGCTCGAGGACCTGCTCGGCGACCGGGGCGCGGCCGCCCAGGAGCTGCAGTTCGCTCTCTCTCAGGTCAAGCCGGGCCAGGAACAGGGCGCCGTGATCGGCCGCTACGTGGAGTTGCTCGAGAAGGCCGACGGGGTGGGCGTGGCCAGCGTGCGCGAGGCCTTCCCCCTGACCGAGGACCCCAAAGTCTATAAGTCGTTCCTGGCACTGCTCAAGACCGGTCGTCAGGAGATCGGTCCCGCCCTGACCGAGCTGAAGTGGCTGGGGCAGAATGCCGACGATATTGATCGCTACCGCAGCCTGCTGGAGGTGGCCGGCGAGCGCTCCAGCGCCTTGACGGCTGCCTATCCCATCCTCAAGAAACTGCCGGCCGGCGCCATCGAGCAGCTCCGTCCCTTGCTGGCCCAGGGCCTGCGGGCCGACGAGGCGGCTCGCGACCTGGAGACGCTCTACACCCATCTTCCGGCCGGTGAAGACCCGGCTCCCTCCCTGCGGACCCTCGAGCGGCTGCGGGCCGAGGCCGGTCCCGATCAGCACCAGGGCGTGCGGGCGGCCCTGACCCGTCTGCTCAAGGCCCCGGCCGCCGAGCGCCAGACCCAGGAGAAGAACTACCAGCTTCTGCTCGAGATCGAGGGCGATCCCTCCCTGGCCTTGCAGGACCTGGAGTGGCTGGTGGCCGACTCGCGCGGTGACCTGACCACGCGAACCCGGGCCTACACCAATTTGCTGGCCGAGAGCCAGACCTCCCAGCGTGAGCCGATCCGCAAGGCCCTGAAGGAGCTGGCGGCCACTCCCGGCCCGCCTCCGCGCACCGGGCTGTGGGCCCGTCTCTGGGGCAGCACCTCGCGCGAGGAGGCCTTCGAGAAGCTCTATCGCATGCAGGACGGCAATGCCGCCCAGGCCATGAAGGACCTCAAGACCATCGAGTTTCACCTCGACCCCAACGAAGACCTCAAGAGCGCCCTCAAAGAGTTCGAGAAGCTGCTCGAGCAGACGGGCGAGCCCACCCGCACGCGCCTGGCCTTCGAGGCCATCCGGGGGCGCCCCCCGGAGGAGCGCAAGGAGTTCAAGAGCGAGCTGTTCGCCCTCACCTCCGAGTTCGGGGATCTCGAGCTTGCTCGCCGCTCGCTGCAGGTGGTGCGCGGCTCCAAGAAGCCCGAAGAGCGGCAGAAGCGCATGGAGACGCTGATGGGCTGGGTCCAGAGCGAGAAGTCCTCCACCAGCGCCGTCGCCATGCTGGAGGCCTCGGCCAACCTGATGATCAACAGCCAGGGCATCGAGGCCGCCTCGGCCCAGGTGACGGCCATGCGCAAGAAGGGCGTGGCGCCCGAGCTTTTGAACTCGCTGACCTACGCCGCCGCCCGCTGCTCGCGCATGCCGGGCAGCCCGTACTCGACTCCGGACGAGACGCTCTCACACTATGTGGAGTTGTTCAGCCACGCCCGCAGCGCCAGCGAAGTCAGCGCCATCGAGAAGATCCTGGACGGCCCGGGAGCCGGCACGGCCCACGACCGCTCCCAGGTGGTGGCCGGCATCCTCAAGGGCCTGTCCCGGGTGGAGGGCTGTCGCGAAGAGCTGGCCTACCTGGGTCAGGCTCTCCAGCCGGACGAGTTCCTCTCGGCCGGCAAGGCCTATGCCCACCTCTTCGCCACCATGGGCGCCCACGGCATGGGCGCAAGCGGAGCCCGCAGCGAGCTGGAATGGGCCCGCGAGCTCAAGCGCACCAAGGTTCCCGGGGTCGATCTGTCCACCATCCTCACCCGGCTCACTTCCAAGATCCTGATCGGGAGCCCCATCGACAAGGCCCGCGCCCAGGTGGAGGACGAGCTGAGCGGCGGCCAGATCATCGGCGAGAAGGACGAGTGGGTCATCATCGGCGGCACCCGGGTGCGCCGCGCCCGCGGAGAGGGGGCTCAGAATGGAGCTGCGTGACAGCCGGTTGCCTTATCAGCAGCGAGCCCTCGAGCGCCGCCTGGGGGTGGCTCCTCGAGTGGTCCTCTCCACCGCCGATACCTACGTCAGCGCCGCCACGCTCTCGACCTCAGGGGTGCTGCCCCTGCCGGGCGAGCTGTGGCGTCCCACTGCCGAAGTGGCCCACGGGCCGCTCCGGCTCGCCTCGGGGGCGCTGGCCCTGGCGCACGGCATCTCGGGGGTCCAGACTTTGATGAACGCGCCTTACCGGGAAGATTCGCGCTCTCGCAACCTGCGTCGGCTTCAGGGAATCGCCGACCTGGTGGCGGCCGCGGGTCTGGCCGGGCAGGCGTTCGGATTGGGTCCGTGGACGGCCGCTCTGGCCGTGGCCGGAAGTTTGACTGCAACCACAACCAGCTGTCTAAGGAGGACAGGGTCATGATCACCACGTTAAGCAACATCCCTTACAGCCAGCGAAGGCGCGAGGCGGCCGCGCGGGCAGTGCCCCGGCTGGCCATCAACGCCGTGGACGGCTACGTGGCCGCGGCTACTCTGCAGGGCTTCGGAGGCCAGGCGGCGGCCGGCACCTTCAGCGTTCTCTCGGGGGGGCTGGCGGCGTTCCACGTGGGCTCGGGCATCCGCTTCATGATGAAAGCCAGCGACTCGCGCGACGAGGTCGACAAGAAGCGCTTGCAGACCATGGCCATCGGCGAGGTGCTGACCGGTGTCGGCTTCGCCGGAATGACGTTCGGACTCGGCCTGTGGGCGATCCCCGTGGTCGCCCTGGGAGAGATCACCACCAACTTTGCCCGGTTCACCTAAGGAGGGAAGTCATGCAGATATCCTCAGCACAGTTTCCAACCTCTGTCTACCACGCGCCCACCAGCTCGGCCAGCACCTATGCCGAGCAAAAGCGCGGCAACCGCTACCAGTCAGCCGGCAAGCTGGCCCTGGGGGCGGCTGACCTCTACATCGCCGGCGCCACCGCCTTCGCCAACACCGGCACCCTGGGCGATATCATGCCCTGGATGAGCGGTGCCGCGGCGGTCTATCACGGGATCAAGGGCATCACCCAGGTGTATGCCGAGTACGGCGAGCGCACTCCTCAGGAATACGCCACCGGCACCGGCAACTTCATCATGGCTGCTGGCTTCGGGGCGCTGGCCTTCGGGCTCGGTCCCTGGGCTCTGCCCATCATCGCCATCGGCCAGGCGGCCGTGCTGGCGGGGGACCACTACGGAGGCAAGCGCTGAGCCTGGGGGCGGGTGGACCCGTGAAAGACCGGACACTGCATCAGAAGGATCTTGAGTCTTCGCTAAGCCGGGGCGGGAGCTAATACCTGAATCTCACATCGGACGAATTCCGAGAATTCGTTGCAGAGCGCCCTCGATCTCCAGGAGGTCAGCGTCACTGAGGCTCCCCAACCGGTTCCTCAAGCGACTCTTGTCGACCGCACGAATCTGCTCGACCCGAGCTTTCGAGTCGAGCCCGGCCGACGGGACTGAAACCAGAAGAGGCGGTACGGCAGGCGTTTTGGTGGTGGTGAGGGGGATCACGACGACGGTCTTGCGTTGGGCGTTGATTTCATTTGCCGATAGCACAACGCATGGGCGGGTCTTGGCCTGCTCGGATCCTCGCACCGGATCGAGCTCGACCCAGAGCAGGTCTCCTCGTGCGATACTCCTCTCGGTCACTGTCCGGACTGCGCCTCACGGAGCTGGCGCTCAAACTCATCGTGGTCAAAATCGTCGACTTCGTTGACAAGCGAAGCCCCTGACCACAATTGTTGCTCCTTTGCCAGGTGCTTGTCCTGGGCTTCGAGCTCGGTCAGACGCCTGGCTGCCTCTGACAGGGCTTGACTCGCGCGGTCGAGCTCCTTTCGCAGCAGGTCGACCAGGAATCGGCTGCGTTTGCGCGAGGGGACAATCGACGCAAGACGCTCGGCCAGGTCGTCCGGCAGGCGCACGAGAACCTGTTTGGAGCCTCTGTTGGGAGGGGCCTTCATTCTGCTAGCAGGATATCATGTTAACTATCCGGGGGGAAGCCTCAAGCTTCAAGGGGCTTTCGTGGGCGAGGGTTCGTCGGCCCGGAAGTTGAATATTTCCGCCATGCTCTCTCCCCTGCGCGCGCTGATTCAAGCGGGGATCGCCGTTGCGGCCCCCCGTCCCGCGGCCGCGCAGCTTCCCAAGGACGAGGTGGTGCTCGGGCGCACCCCGGCGACGGAGTCCTGGGACTTTCCCGTCACGGGCCAGCAGGGCGAGTTGAATCCGGGCAGCTCGGTCATGGGCGAAACCCCGCAGGCGGTCCAGCTGGGGGCGGTCCGTCTGCGCAAGAGGGTCAGCTGAATTCGAAGTAGAGTGCTGAAGGCTTTGCCTATCCTTCGGAGGCGCCTCCATACAGATCTGTCGGCGCCAGTTACCGCAAAACCTTCAGCCTTCCACCATAGCTCAGAATGCCGGTAGTCGTCGAAACTACTTGATGAGACGACACCTACCCGGTATCAGGCTGCGCAAGGTATCGTTCGGGCTCCTGCTCGAACTTACGCCGGCACTGGGCCGAGCAGAAGTAGTGCGTCTGGCCGCGATAGCCGAACCGATCGGAAACCCGGGCAGCGGTCAGGCTCATGCCGCAGACAGGGTCGAAGAACTCCAACCCGTCCGCAAGACTCGGTACGCTCGGACTGCTCGCTACGTCCCACTGAAGCCTCGGCGCCACAGTGGCCCAGACCAGATCGGGCAGGACCTGCTGGCACAGAACCTGGATGCGCCGGCTCAGGTCGAGCGCGCCCTGCAGCGAACGTTCCGAGCTCCCCTGACAGGCCTGGACATGCTCGACGACCAGCTTCTGGATGGCCTGGTCGAGCTCATCCGGACGCCAGAGCCAGGCTTCCAGCGCAGCCACAAAGAGCTGTGCCCGCAAGGCTGCCCCGACGGCTTGCAGGACCGTCTGCCGCCATAGCCAGCTCCCGCGCTCGGGATAGACGTGGCACCACACGTCCACCTCACCCCGGAGCAATCGGGCGCAGTCGCTCGGGTCCTGCCGCTGGAAGACCTGTCGCAGCTCGCGCTGGTGCTGCTCGAGAACCGGCTCGAGCTCGCGTGAACTCCGCGAGCTGGCCAAACTCTCGGGCACGGGCCAGCTCTCCCCACAGCGGATGCGCAGGCCTTCCAGACGTTGCCAGGCCGGGCCTGCGCATTCCCCATAGAGACGCTGTCCTACGGCGGCGTCGATCTGTTCCTCGAGCGTCGCTGTCCCGGAGGACCCGGGTTGCAGATGGGCCAGAAGCATCGGTCCGAGTCGGTCGAGTTGCTCCGCGCCCAGACCCGTCTGAAGGCGGCGATGAAACTCCAGAACATCCTCGCGGAAGAGGCGAACGGCCTCGTTGCGCTGAGCGCGCTGGCACTCAGCCTCCTCTGCCGTCACCCAGCCGCTCGCGGTTTCCACCTTCTGCGTCGCCCGGTGGACGAAGCTCTGAATCTCCTCGTAGGACTGCGTTAACCGGGCCATGGCGTCCGGAGCCGACGACCTGGCCGCCGGCTCCGAAGGGCTGGAACCCTGCAAGAGACGACGGAAGAAACCTCCAAACATCGTCAGGGCTTCTTCTTCATCATTTCGGCATTGCACCCGTTGGCCGAGCAGGCCATGGGCGACCCGCTCGGAGATGAGGGGGACTTTGCGCTATCGCCGGGTGCAGAGTTGGCGGGCGCCGGGGTTGGACTGCCCGACTCCCCCGAGCACCCGCCGGCGAGCAGGCCGGCCACCGCGGCCGCCATCAGTTTGTGGAAATCCCGTCGTTTCATGGTCTCTCCTCCTTATTTATGACCCGTCTGACCCAGCGGGACAGATCGTCGATGTAGGTGTGCATGATGGGAATATCAAAAAGCGAGAGGATCGTGCCCACCAGAAGGCCGCCCACCACGGTCGTTGCCAGGGGCTGGTAGGCATCCAAACCCGTGCGCGGCGCAAGGGCCACCGGCAGCATCACGATCAGTGAAATCCCGGCCGTCATCAGGATCGGCCGCAAACGTTCGGGGCAGGCCCGCACGATCGCTTCGTCGCGTTCCATCCCCTGTGCGCGATAGCGCAGGATCTGGTCGATCAGCAGCACGGCGGTGGTGATGTCCATTCCGGTCAGCACGATGATGCCCAGGATGGACACTGTGGAGAACGCCTGTCCGGCCAGCCACAGGGCCGTGAAGACGCCGGCCAGCTCGAGCGGCAGCGAGGCGATCATCTGGAACGGCTGCAGAAACCCTCGGAACTGCACGACCAGCACGAGATACATCAAGACCAGGGCAAACACCAGACCCTGAATGAGGCGGCGGAAGCTCTCCATCATCTGGGTCATGTCGCCTCGCATCTCCATCCCGTAGCCGGGCGGAAAGTTCAGCTCTCGGTAGGCGTTGGCCACCAGATTCATCACGACGTCCATCGAGGGCAGGTTGCCGATTCGGTAGTAACCCGTGACCCCGATGACTCGACGCAGGCCATCATGCTCGATCACGCTGGGGCCGACTGTTTGCTCGACGGTGACGACGGACTTCAAGGGCACGGTCCTGCCGTCCGAGGCGGTCAGGTAGACTCCCTCGAGGTCCTCGGCGCTGGCGCGGCGGTCCTGCCCATAGCGCAGCAGGATGGTGTTCTGGCGAATGTTGGGCAATCGATAGAACTGCTCGGTGAGTCCACCTCGCAGGGAGTAATAGGCTTGCTCGGCGATCTCCGCGGGTGAGAGACCGAGCTCGCGCGCTCGTTGCCGATCGACGTGCAGACGCATTTCCGGCAGGCTGAGACTCCAGGTGGTGCCGGGCTGGAACAACTCGGGCATCCCGTGCGCGATCCGCAGCGTCTCGGATCCCAGGCGGTCAAGCTCTCGAAGGTCGGGTCCGTAGATGTAGACGTGGATAGGCGCAGCGGCCGTAGCCATCACATCTGAGCCCATCTCCTTGATTTGAAGTCGACGAATCCCCGGTATCGTGGCCAGAGCCTCGCTTTGAATGGCGTCCATCACCTGCCAGATCGTTCGACTTCTCGAGTCTTTGTCCGAGAACGTCAGCATCATGCTCGCCCCGTTGACCTGGGGCATGGAATAGCCCGTAAAGAAAGGTGTCCAGCTCTCGAACATCGATTCCTGGCCGATCTCGATGCTGGCCTTCTCGAGCTCGGGATGCTTCAACATGATTTGCTCGAGCTGGTGGACGGCTTTCTCCGTAGCCGCAAACGAAGTACCCGGTTGCATCTCGAGAAAGCCGTTGGCCTGGCCGACATCCGCCAGCGGCATCATCTCGCTGCCGATGAAGTAGTAGAATGTGATGCCGACGATCAGCGTGGCCAGCACCCGGCAGAAGTTGACGAATCGATGCCGCAGCGTCCAGCGGATGGCCGAGGCATAGCCGCGCTCGAGTCGGTCGAGGCCTCGCTGGAAGGGATCGAGCACACGGTAGAGCCAGCGTCCCAGGGGATGCCGACGCTCTTTCTCCCGCACCTCATCGGGCCGCAGCAGGTTTGCGCACAGCAGCGCCGTCAGCGTGAAGGAAACCAGCATCGAGGCCAGGAGGCCGAAGATCAGGGGCCAGACCAGCTCGACGAACATCAAGCCCACGATGCCCCCGGAGAAGAGCAGCGGCGAGAGTGCCAGCACCATCATGAGGGTCGAGGCGATCACCACCAGGCGCACCTCCGCAATTCCCTCCAGGGTCGCGGTCCTGGGGTCCTGGCCCAGGCGCAGGTGCCGCTCCACCGAATGGATGTCGATGATGCTGTCGTCGACCAGGCGTCCTATCGACAAAAGCAGCCCGATCAGGGTCCCGCTGTTGAAGGTCATGCCCAGGGGCAACATCATCAAAACGGCCAGCGCCAGGGAGGTGGGCACCGTCACCATGGCGATCAGCGTTCCGCGCCACTCGCCCAGGAAGAAGAGAACGGCCAGGGCGGTCAGCACAACCGCCAACCCCAGCTCATGCCAGACGTTCGCGAACAGGATGTTGACGAAGCTGGCGTTGTCGTAGGCGACCTCGAACTTGAGCCCGGGGTTCTGGCGCTCGAGCTCGCGGACCACCCGCATCACCTGGGGCACGACCTGGGCCGAGCTCGCGCCCGGGTTCTGGATGACCGAGACCTCGATGGACGGGATGATCTCGCCCTGCGTACCAGGGAGGTGCTGGAGGTAGTGATAGGCGCTGCGTCTCTCCCAGTGGGTATCCAGCACTTCGGCCACATCCCGCACGTAGACCACTCGCTCGCCCTCGGCCTTGATCGGGACCGCACGCACGTCCGCCGCGCTGAGCACCTGGGAGTCGACCCGCACGATCGCTTCGCGTCCACCCGAGGTCAGCGTTCCGGCCGTCTCGGCCGTGTTGAAGCCGTCCAGCGCCTCGCGCAGGTCCAGAATGGAAACCCCGAAGCCGGCCAGCTTCTCGCGGTCCACGATCACCTGCAACTGCCGGCGGTAGCCGCCGAAGACGACCACCGAGTAGACATCGGGCAGGCTCTTGATGCGAGCGATCCCCTGGTTGTCGGCGAATTCGCGCACCCGGTCGGGAGTCCAACCCCGGGCCGGGTCTCCGGTCAGGGCCAGGGACAAAATGGGCACGTTGAGGGGATCGACGGGGATCACGAACGAGGGCTTGAGGTTGGCTCCGGTGGCGGGCATGTTGGCCGCGGCCACGTCGAGCAGGCTCTGCACCTCGACGCGCGCCTTGCGCATGTCGTGTCCGTAAGGAAACTCCAGGGTGACGATCGAGAACCCGTCCTGCGAGGACGAGCGGATGAAGCGCAGTCCGGGAACGTGCACGAGCTGCTCTTCCAGCGGCTTGGAGACATAGGTTTCCATCTCCTGAGCCGAAAGGCCCGGCATGGTGGTCACCACGCCCAGCATCGGACTTTCCACGTAAGGCGCGAATCGGCGGGGGATGCGCTCGCTGATTGCCACCCCGGCGAGCCATAAGAGGGCGACGTAGATGGCCACTACGGCATAGGGATGGTCGATGGACCAGCGAGGCAGAGCTCGCATCATCGGACCACGACCGTTCCCCGCAGCATGTCCATCCCGCACTGGAATTTCAATGTGTGGCCGGGGTGCGCGGGCAACTCGACCGTCACGGGCTCGTTGAGAGGCAGCTCTTTGCGCAGTTTGAGCTCGGGGAAGATCACTTCCGTGCCACAGGTCGACTCTGTCGTGCGCAGGAAGGTGACCTTCACGCTGTCTCCTGCTGGCACAGTCAGGCTGGCCGGCTCGAAGCCCTTCTCGGTGACGCGGACCGTGTCGGTCTCGACGGCCGCTGGCGTCGATACCGCCACGGGGTCGTTCTCTCGCAGGCCTGTCGAGCTCGAAGCGATCACGAGCTCGCCCTCCTCCAGGCCGGACCGCACCCCGGTGGTCTCACCGTTGCTGACCCCGAGCTGGATCATAACCCGGTGGGCGACGTGGCCACTTCCTTCCGGTCGGGCGACCCAGACCCAGCGGTCCTCCCCGTGCTCCGAGATGGCCGAGGTCGGCACGAAGAGTGCGTCCTCGCGCGCTGCCGTAACGATTTCGAGCCGGACCAGGTTCCCCGGCAGGAAGCGATGATCGTGGTTGGGGATCACCGCTTCCACGACCCCCTGCCGCGTAGCGGGGTTGACGGCCGGGCTGACCGAGGTCACCCGGGCCGCCACTTTGCGACCACGCGTGTCCACGAACCGGACCGGGTCCCCTTTCGATACCCGGCTCAGGTCGGCTTCGCTCACGTTGGCCTGCAGGCGGATGGGATCGATCTGGGCCACATCCACAATTGCGGTCCCTGGCTGTACGAGCACGCCGGGGCTGATGCGGCGGGCGCTGACAACCCCGTCAAGGGCGCTGCGCACCTCGGAGTAGCCCAGGCGCGCTTGCGAGCTGCGCAAGCGCGCCTGGGCTCCGGACAGGGAAGCGGAGGCCTGGCTCACCTGGCGCCGGCGCATTTCGAGCGTTGCCTCGACCGATTTCACGTGGGCGTGGTGCGCTTCGACCTGGGACCGGGCTGCCTGCACTTCGGCTCGCGCCGCCTCGACCTCGGACAGGGCCTGGCTCAGCTTCTGCTCGGCCGCCTCTGTCCCGGCCTCATCGCGCTGCAGGTCTTCCTGAGACAGGCCGCCGGTCTGCGCGAGCGCGCGCGAGCGGACGAGCTCGCTGCGCTTGAAGACGGCTTCGGCCCGGGCCGCCTCGACCTGCGCCCTGGCCTGGTCGACCCGGGCGCGCGCGGTCTTGACCGCCGCTTCCTTCTCGGACCGCTCAGCCTCGGCCAGCTCCACCTCGGCCCTCGCCTGGTCCTCCTCGGCCCGGGCCACGTTCACCGCCTCGAGCGCCTCGCGGGCGGCAGCTTCGCGCTCGAGCCGCTCGGGCTCGAGCTGGGAGACGTCGAGCCTCGCCACGACCTCGTCCTTGGATACCCGGTCACCGACGTAGAAGGGCATCCACTCGATAATCCCCTCGGTGCGCGGATAGAGCGGCTGCTCCTGATAGGCCACCGCCTGGCCGGCGTAGCTTATGCTGGCTTCTACTCTTCCGCGCCGAACCGGGACCGTCTCGACGGCGAGAGTGCCGGGTGGGGCCGGCATGCTCATCTCCATCACCTGGGCCTCGATCGGCGTCATGGCACCGGGCCGCCGAAAGTGACGCACGACATAAGTCGCGCCGGCGGCCATCACCACCAGGAGCAAGAGGCCACCGAGCACCTGGCGGTTGGCCACGGTTCGCCAGGATGGCAGATGGCCGGCTCGATGGAGCGCAAAACCGGCCCCAAGCAGAGCCACGAGCCCGACCATGCCCAGAATCACGGGCCAGGGTGAACCGCCTTCGGGGGCCGTGCTCTGGCCGGTGGCCAGGTCGAAGGTGACAGTTCCCTCGCCGGCCTCTGCCTGGATGGTCACCTTGATCCGGTATGCTCCGGCCATCGAGAAGGCTGCTCCCACGCGGTACACGCCGGGCTCGCCCGTCGGGCGGCCCGTCTGCTCGCGTTCCCCCATGTCCATCGTGGGCATCTTGGCCAGCGCCCTGACCGTGGCACCATCAACCGGCTTTCCAGCGCTGTCAAGCACGCGGACCACCAGCTCGGCGGGGCCGACGGGGACCACCTCCGGGTCGACACGGAGCTCCACGCGGTAGGGCCCCGCCGTTCCGGTCAGACCGAAGGCAACCGCAGCCAGCCAGATCCAGATCAAAAAGCGTCCCATCGGTTCAATACCTCCCGGTCGCAAACAAGAATTCGGATTCGGCCAGGCCCCGGCGGTAGGCCGCTTGAATCTGGTTGGCACGCGCTCGGCGAGCGGTGGTAAGCGCGTCCAGCACCTCGAGGTGGAGCCCACGCCCCAGCTCAAAGCGCATGCGGGCGATGCGGAGCTCCTCCTCGGCCGCGGTCACTTCCGTTTCGGCCAGCTTCTCATTGGCGAGGGCCGCCTTCCACCGCGCTCTCTCGCGCTCCACCTCGGCGGCCACGTCGTATTCCATCTGGCGCACTTCGAGCATCCGGGCTTGGCGCAAGGCCTCGGCCTCCTCGCGCCTGGCGCCTCGCTCGCCGCCGTCATAGAGCGACCAGGAGAGCACGAGACCCACCTGATATCCGCCCTCGAACGGGGTGGGCCCGGCCAGCTCCGGCTGCCTGGCTTCGGCCATGGCGTAGAGGGCCAGTTGCGGGGCATACTCGGACAGCACCTCCGCCACGCGCCGGTCCGCCGCCTCGGCCGCATAGCGGGCCACAGCCAGGTCGGCTCGCTCGGCCAGCGCCGTGCTGACGATCTCCTCGAGCTCCCCCTCGGGTAGGGGTTCGGGAACCGGAGCCGTCAGAGTGAAATCGGACCCGGGAGCGACGCCCATGGCGTTCTTCAGGTTGATCATGGCTGTCTCCGTCCCAGCGCTGCTATCGTTGACTTTCTGACGCGTCGAGGCCACCTCGGCCTCTACCCGGAGCACGACATACCGGGCCACCCGTCCGACGGACTGGCGCTCGCGGACGATGCGGAGCAGCTCCTCTTGCTGGGCCAGCTCCCAGGCTGCGGCGTCCAGCTCGGAACGAGCCTGGAGTAATTCGAAGAATGCCTTGCGGACATCACGGGCCTTCTCGCGCATGGTGAGAGCCAAACGTGCCAGCGCGGTGCGCTCTCCCGCTTTCGCCTGCGCCAGCCGGGCCTGCAGACGGCCGCCGGTGTAAAGCGGCAGCATGAGGCTGAGATTGGTGCTCAGCCCCCCGCCGGGCAGGTTGGTCCAAAAACCAGGCTCGACGCCGGGCGCACCACTGACGATCATGTCAGTATCACCGGCGTTGAGATACACACCCAGGCCGAGCTTGGGGCGAAAGGCAGCCTCCGCTTCGGAGGTACGGGCTCTGGCAGCCCGCATCTCCGCCTGGCCGACGGCTACCGCAAGGTGGTGCGCCAGGGAGTACTGGACAGCTTGTTCCAGGGTCAGCTCACCCTCAAGCTTCGGCCGTTCAGGTTGGCCGAAGGCCGGGAGGACGAGGAGCAGCCCCAATACCCCCAGGAGAGCGCGTTGCAGCATACGCTGAGCCTCCTGATGGGAACTTTCCGGTTGAGGAGTGGCTCAGACTGGAGGGGGCAAAGAAAGACGGAGAGGACTCAACCAGCTTCCGGGGGAGTGAAGGCTCAACTCGACCCACGAAGTGAACGCAATCGAGACGGATGCTCTCGGGAAGGCAAGCTGAACGGGTCGGGCGATGGCCTCGACGGAGGCGGCCGCGGTGGCCAGCGCCAGGCTGCTGATCGGGGCCGGCGTGACGGGACCGGCGCAGCATGTGCTCGTGACCGGAGCGCTACAGCAGCAGTCGGAGGTTCCACAGCACTGCCCATCCTTCGCCCAGGCTGTGCCGGGCAAGAGGAGCAAGAGCAACAGACTGAGCGCCAGGTTCCTCACTGTTACGACTTTCCTGACCTGCTCTGGAGAATCCTTTCGCTGGTCTGTCTCGAAGGTCCGGGCTCGCGCAAGAACGCGTCTGATGCCCGCACGTGAAGGTCACGAGCACCCGTTCCGGGTCTGCGTCGGTCGTCGTCTCGCGCACGCAGAACCTGGTGCGGGCCATGCTCGGCAATCGGGAGAAATAGGCTGCGGTGGGCTTGGCCGTGGACGGGAGGGGTAAGGTGGCCCGGGTATCTCCGTGAGCCTGCGGGTCAGCAGGTCATGGTGGGAGTCCTTCGTAGACCGAATCCACGGAAAGCGAAATGCCCAGTGAGGGAACGGGGAGTAGGGCGTCCTGGCACGGGGCGGCGTTCCACAGCCAGGCTTCGGGGCCCTGACGGGTATGGCTTTCGACAGCGCGGGTGTCCTGGGGCACCAGAATGTATTCCTGCAACGACGGGAGTCCTTTGTAGTGCCGGAACTTTTCTCCTCGGTCATAGCTCTCGGTCGAGGGGGAGAGAACCTCGATGATGACACGGGCAGCTGTTAGAGTGTCATTCCGACCGGCTATCAGCTTGGGACTCCCGCACACAACCAGGACGTCCGGATACGTAAACAACCGAGACCGCTTGACGTAGAGCCGCACATCCGAGCTGAAAACATGGCAATTTCGACCCTTTAAGGCGCGGCGCAGTTCCCCTACCAGGTTCAAGACGATTGTGTTGTGGGCCAGTGATCCGCCGGTCATCAGGTAGATCTCCCCGTCGCAGAACTCGCTCCTGAACTCGGCTCGCTCTTCGAGAAGCAAGTACTCTTCGGGCGTAAATCGACGACGCTCCCGTGCAATCAGCATGAAGGATGTTTCCTACTCTGATCGCGGGCTCCTCTCAAGACACGCGGTCTACAGGTAGGAGATTGCGCGTGCTTTGCATTCGGTTATGAGGCTGGCAGCCGCGAGGCGGGGTTGCGGTCGGACGCCGAGGGCTGGTGCGCACCCGATCCCTGGTCCGCGGCTCGCCTGGTGGCCACCTCTCTGGCCTGGGACATTCCCGTTCTTGCCTCAGCGTACAGGGATTTCGCCCGAGTCAACGAGCTCGAGCTTTACTCGCCGACGGACATTACGGTCGACTCGGGGTAGTCGGGCACAGGCCGCGGAGGACTCCGTCAATTTGGGAGTACCGGCCGTGCTATACTGGAGCCGTGAACACCATCGACCAGCTTGCCCGGGACTGCGGCCTGGACCTGGTGCTCCAGTTCGGTTCCAGTCTGAGCTCAGAGTGTCCGGGCGACCTCGACCTGGCCCTGGAGGGCCCGGGAGACCGACCCGACGACCTGATCGACAGGTTCTGCCACACTTTGCAGAGGGGCGACCTGGATCTTGCCTGGCTGCCCACGGCCGGCTGGCTGCTCAACTGGGAGGCGGCGCGAGCTCCCCGCGTCCTGTTTGAGTCCACCCCCGGGAGCTTTGCTGAGTTTCGCAACGCTGCCTGCCGCCGCTGGATGGAAGCCAGGCGGGTGTGGTCGAAGCGGGATCGAGCCTACACACGGAGACTTCTTCATGGGGAGACTGTCTTGAATCGTGACCTTATCCTGCGCCGCATCGCGCAGATGGCCCAGCACTTGAGAGAGCTGGAGGAGACCCTCCCCGCCAGCGAGTCAGAGTTTGTGGCCAGGCATCAGATCTATCACGCCGCCGAGCGTCTGCTCGAGCTCCTGGTGGAGGACGCCGCCGCCATTAACACCGAGGTCGCGCTCGCGGTGGCCGGAGTGCCCGCCTCGGACTACTACAGCTCGTTCTTCTCACTTCAAAGTGCAGGTTGGATCGACGCTGATCTCGCCCGAGCCCTGGCCCCCTGTGCCAGTATGAGGAATGTCCTGGTGCACCGCTACGAAACGATCGAGTTACCGGCTCTCTACCGCCGACTTGGAGAGTCGATCCCGTTATGGCGCGATTACCTCCGACGCATCGAAGAGCAGGTCGAGCCCTGCTGATCGGCTACAGGCCCGGAATCAGCAGCTTGCCCAGCAGCCCCACCAGGGCGCACACGGTCATGGTGGACAAAATGCCCGCGTGAAAGCGGAGCAGGGCCAGCAGCGCCCCCAGGCTGAGCAGCAGGGCGAAGGGGTCCAGGACGGACCCCTGGCTGAAGAGGGTATGCAGGCCGAACCAGACCGCCAGGTTGAGGATCACCCCCACCACGGCAGCCGTGATGGCTGACAGGGCCGCGTTGAGGGCGGTGCGGTGGCGCAACCACTGGATGTAGGGCGCCCCGGTGAAGATCCAGAGAAAGCAGGGGGCGTAGGTGCACCAGGTGGCCAGCGTGGAGCCCAGCACGCCGGCCATCCAGGGCTCCAGGCCGCCGGGGTGGCGATAGGCGCCCAGGTAGCCCACGAAGCCCACTACCTGGATGAGTGGACCGGGCGTGGTCTCGGCCAGCCCCAGCCCATCGAGCATCTCGCCCGGGGCCAGCCAGCCGTAGGTGGCCACCGCCTCCTGGGCCATGTAGGCCAGCACCGCGTAAGCGCCGCCGAACGTTACCACGGCCAGCTTGGAGAAGAAGATGCCCAGCTGGCTGAAGACCGAGCCCTGGCCGCTGGCCAGCACGATGGCCAGCAGCGGGCCGAGCCAGATCGCCAGCCACATCAGGACGGTGGCCAGGCTGCGGGTCAGGGGCGGCGCCGGGGTCGTCGCCTCATCGGCTACCTGATGGCCTCGCAGCACCTGGAATCGGGTCGGCCACAGTCGGTTGCCGAAGAGCCCGACCAGGGCCGCTCCCGCCACGACGAGCGGGTAGGGGAGGTTGAAGAGAAAGAGCGAGCCGAAGGCCGCCAGGGCGATGAGCCGCATAACGTTGTTCTTGAGAGCCTTCTTGCCCACCCGGAAGACCGCCTCCACCACCACGGCCAGCACGGCCGGCTTGAGGCCGTAGAACAGGGCCTGCACCAGCGGCACCTGGTGGTAGCCCGCGTAGAGCGCGCTCAACCCGAGGATGGCGAGATAGCCGGGCAGCACGAAGAGGCACCCCGCCACCAGCCCGCCCCGCACCCCGTGCAGCAGCCAGCCGATGTAGGTGGCCAGCTGCTGGGCCTCGGGGCCGGGGAGCAGCATGCAGAAGTTGAGGGCGTGCAAGAACTGGGCTTCGGTGACCCACTTCTTCTCGTCCACCAGGATGCGGTGCATCACGGCGATCTGGCCGGCTGGCCCGCCGAAGCTCTGGGCCGCCACCCGGGCCCAGACCCGGGTCGCTTCGGCGAAGCTTACCTGCAACTCAGTTGCGCTGCACGAAGCGGCTGCGCTCCATCATCTTGTGGAAGTCCACCTGGTAGTACAGGCAGTCCCCGTGGGCTGAGAACAGCATGTGGATGTGGTAGCCGAGCTCGCGCACCAGCCGCTGCACCCGGTCGATGCTCTGCAGCTTGGTCTCGGTGGGCACCAGGGCGTTGCAGTCGCGCAGGTCGCCCACGACCCAGTCGCCGGTGATCATGGCGCCCTTGAAGATGATCAACTGGTCGCTCCAGCTGTGCTTGGGGGCATAGAGGATGTGCAGGGGCTCGCCCCCCAGGTCGCCGCTCCAGATCTCGCCGTCGAAGAGCTGATCGAAGATGGAGAAACGTCCGGCGGCCCAGTCTTCGAAGGGAAAGCCGGGGGTGCGCGAGAGCATCCAGGCCATGCCCCGGTCGTCCATCAGCGAGCGATGCCCCACGAAGTGAGCGCTGGGGAACCAGCTGCGAAAGTGGGGCAGGGTCTGGGCGTGATCGCGGTGGGCGTGGCTGAGCAGGCCGTACTTGACCCGCAGCTTGCGCTTGCGGGTGAACGACTCGGCTCGCTGGTAGGGCGGACGCTCGCCGCTGGAGTAGGGCGGCATGTCCACCACCGCGGCCTCGCCATTGTGCTCGAGCACCCAGCAAGCGTTCTTATGGGGGCCGTAGCGCTTCAAAATGGTATATCCGGGGGCGACCTGCTTCATTTTTCGACCGCTCCTGTCGTCGCTGAGTTCCGGGTTCTCAGTTTTCGTGGGTCATGTGGCGGATCAGGCCCAGCGCTTCCATATAGGCGTGCAGGGTGGTTTCCTGCTCCTCGCGGTCTTCCTGGTCCATTTTGCGGAACTTGATCACCTGCTTGAGGGCGTTGATGTCCAGCCCCTCGAGCTTGGCCTGGGCGAAGGTCTCGCGCAGCGCCGCCGCGATGGCGGTCTTTTCTTCCTCCAGGGATTCGATCCGCTGCACGTAGCGGGTCAGTTGCTCGGTGAGGCTTTCCACGTTCAAAACGACGGCCATGGTCTGTTCCTCCTGGGCCCGGCCTGTGTATTCTCGCTGGCCGGCGGCCGGGTGGTATTTTCTTCAACACCCGCGTTCCCTGCCGGACAGGAGTTCGATTTTGCGCCGGATCACACCGCAACGTGGCTCGGTAACAAAGAGTTCATAGCTTTTACAAATCAGCAATCAAATGTCTCCAGAACATACAGGCGCGGAACGTTATCATAGAGCCATGGTCTCCGCTACCATCGTGGCTCAGCCTTACCAGTCCACCACTCTCGAGTTGCCGGGCGGGCGAGCCTTTACCGTGGCGGGCAACGGGGCCATCGAGCCCGAGTTGCTCGAGCTGACAACGCGCCAGGACGGCCTGATCACCTCTATCCTGGATGAGCGGGTGGTCAACCTGCTCAGCTTCGAGGCCGATACCCCGGGGAGCGAATGGAAGACGGGGCGGGATGCCTCTTTGTCGGCCTCGTTCTACCTGCCTTCCGACCCCAGGCGGATTCGCGAGAACCCCCGCCAGGTGGTGGACGCTTCCTGGGAGCGGCGCGAGGTCAAGCTGATCACGAGCTTGAACGACAACAACCTGCAGCGGCACGAGATTCAGGCTTCGTTCGACGACTGCGGGCGCATCATTCCCGAGACGGTGCGGGCCTCGATCTCGGTGGTGGTGGAGGACAACGAGTACTTCCTGGCCGACGGCCAGCGCTACGACGGCGCCGCGCGCTGAGAAACACGGCAGGAGGGAGGTCCTCCGGCCGAGGGACTTGCCCCGATACGCCAGCTCCCCGTACAATGTCGACATCGACGAGGCCTTCGCTTCGTCTTGCCCCGGCTGCGCAAAGACCAGAGCGTTCTGATCACCGAGTTCTCCCAGGTCAACTACTACCTGGACGGCCTCGCAACCGCAGCCTACCTACCCGTTTTTCGAGCAGTTCCTGGCCATCCAGGCGAGCGTGGGCAGGTAGATGTGTAGCTTCCTTTCAGCTATCCCGGGCTACAATGGCATGTGATTCGCCCCACGCCCGCGGTGAGAATGGATCAGATGGCCTCGGTGCTCTTGCGTGAGCGGCCCGAGGAGGTGCGTCCGCAGGAGGCTGGCGACCTGGTCGAGACCTCGGTGGGCCAGTCCACCCTCTACCAGGTCTACGAGAAAGAGCGCGGCCAGCTCAGGGTCTTCGCTTTCGACGCCGCCGGGGCCGAGACGGGCCAGAAGTCGGTCGAGCGGGGCTGGCCCAAGTTCTCGCTGGTCGACCAGCAGGGCAACCTGCTCTTGTTCACCAGCAACGCCATCCAGTCCGTTCGGCCGGATGGCTCGGAGGCCTTCAGCCTGCCTTATGAGGTGGGCTTTCTGGCCTGCGACATGGTGGGCTCGCTCGAGCCTCACCTCGACTCGCAGAACCGGGCCTGGTTCCTCAACCTGCAGGGTCGGCTCGACTGCGTGGACGCCACCTGGGGCAAACCGGTCGAGCTGCCCGAGTGCCTGGGCCGGCTCGAGCTCGACAGCTTCGGCGCGGCCGGTTCCGACTACGGACTGGGCGTTCGCTACAACCAGGTCTACGCGCTGGACCTGAAAGAAGGCCAGGTCAAGCGTCTTCCCGATTTGCCCTTCGAGCCCATGAACAAGACCAGCCAGAGCGGCTCGGTAACCAGCGTGCAGGCCACCGTGGGCTCGGGCCACGCAGGCGAGCTGGGCACGCTTCCCGATGGCAGCATCACTCTCCGGGCCAGCGTGGTGAGCGCCGAGCGGGGGGGAATCGCGGGCGGGCCGACCTGGTCGCGGCGAGTCTACGTGCTGCCTCCGGGCGCTCGCAAGTGGCGCGAGAAGGAGCTTCCCGCCAACCAGGCCGGGCCCTCGATCGTTCATCCGGATGGCCGGGTGCTGTTTCTCCGTCCAGCCGACTGGCAAGATGACCTGCCTGTCCACGAGGTCGTGGCCGCCCGCCCGGATCGCAAGAGCGAAAAGGTGCTGGGCCAGGTGGTCGGCCACGGCCGGGGCTTTCAGCTGGAGGTTCACCCCGGCAACGGCCACATCTTCTGCCGCACCGGCAACACCATCGCCGAGCTGACGCCCGAGGGCGAGGAGGTGAGCTCGCTCTCCTTCCTCGGAGAGAGGCGGCGCGACTTCGGCAACGTGCAACTGGCGGGCTTTCTGCCCGACGGCCAGGTGGCCATCGGCAACGAGGAGACGAGCGAGCTGCATCTGTATGACTCGAGCCAGGCCACGCTGCGCAGCGGCCACGAAGTCAAGCGAGAGCTGCTCGAGCAGATGCAGCAGGTGCAGGACATCACCGGAGGACAGCTCGCGACCGGAACGGGCTTCCTGGCCGTTGGCGGCGTGCGGCTCAAGGTCCGCGCGCAGTAGCTACCTCTCCGACAGTCTTCCCAGCAGGCGCAGCTCATCGCTCAGCGCCATCACGTCCACCAGCTCGAGCGAGCGCAGCAGCTCTCGAACGGGCAGCTTGCTGGGCAGCAAGAAGTCAAGCTCCAGCGTGCTCAGGCCGGCCAGCGTGCGGGCGCGAATCGCCTCCTGCTCGCTCTGGCTGCGGTCGAGAATGTGGCGCGAGAGAAATTCCAGCGACTCGAAGTCGGGCTTGAGGCGTATGTGCCCGCCCTGGCCGCTTAGAAGGGTGGCCGTGCCCTGCAGGCGGGCGCCCGGCTCGTCCCCCTGGAACAGGCCCGCCAGCTTCCAGTGCACGTTCACCACCGAGTCCAGAATCCGAAACAGCCCGTTCTCGTAGCGCAGCGACAGCGAGGTGACGATCACGTCGGTCACCTCGAGCTTGAACAAGAGAATGTTCTGGGTCATCCGCAGGTGTTGCGGGATGGGGCGCTTGATGGGCAACATTCCCGGCACGTTGCGCTCGAGGGCGGCGTTGACGGCCTCCGGGGAGAGGGCCACCACGAACTCCTGCCCGCTGAGCCGGTTCTCGAGCAGGTTGGGTCCCGGCCCCTCGCTCACCGGCCCGGCCACGGCCAGAAAGCCGCTGCGGCGGTCGCCGGTGGGGGCAGTCCAGACCCCCAGCTCGTCGGACGAGCTGAGGATGCCGCTGCGGTCCAGGTCGGGGGCATAGGCCCCGGGCACCGGCAGGCTGACCCCCGAGCCCAGCTGTTGGGCCAGGATCGACTGCAAGCCGGCCGTCCAGCCCGGGGGCACGGGCAGGTGCAGGGGCCGGATGAGGCGCATCTCCAGCGTGTTGGGCACCAGGTCCACGCGCAGCTGCCCTCCCGAGAATCGAGGCTCGGCCACCACGCCCCACTCGCCCTCCATCTCGCCCACGCTCTTGCCCTGGAAGAAGACCGAGCCTTTTACCAGACCAAAAAAGCGCAGCTGGCCCGGGCCGCAATCGAGCAGGGTGGCGCCGATGCGCGAGACCTCGAAGCGCGTGCTCTGGGAAGGGTCGCTCCAGGAGAGCTGCTTCTTGTGGGTGGCCAGAAACGCCTGGAGGCAGCGATTCAGAAAGGTCTCCGAGAGCTGGGCGATGACCCGTACCGGGCCGGCCCGGGCCTCGGGCCGATCGGCCGGGGCGAAGAGGGGGTCATACAGCGTCCCGTCCACGTAGTTGCCCGTCAGGCTGAATTCCGGCTGGCTGCGAAAGCTCTGCCAGGCGGCCTCCTCCTCCGGGGTCTCCAGAGCCAGCCGGGCCGAAATCTTGCTGTCGAGCAGCACCGTGGGGGGATCCTCGGAGACCACCCTGGCCTGCATGCACCCGCGCCACAGCTCTTGACCCGTCACCGCCAGGGCGGTGGGGCGGGAGCCCAGCGGGGCGGACAAGAGCACCCGGTCGCCTGCGAAGTCGCCTCGCAGGCGCACCCGGGTGCCACTTCCGAGCAGGCCCAGCAGGGTGGGATCGCCTTCCACCACCCAGCGGCGCGTGCGCGGCACGGTGTAGTCAAACGAGGGCGAGATCTCTGCCTCGGTGCTCAAAAGGCCGCGGTGCAGCACCACCAGCCGGCGCTCTTCGGCCAGGGCGGGCAGGCCCAGCACGACGATCAGGACGAGGAGGATTCGCGCCATCGCAAGGCCACCCAGCAGGCTGCAAGATAGATCGTGAGGAGCGGACCGAGCACGGACCAGACCTGGCCGGCTGACAGGTAGAAGTCGCTGGTGATCCAGCCCATGCCCAGCTCCATGAAGCGGTTGTTCAGGTTGAGCAGGTGGCCCAGCCCGGCGAAAACCCAGCGGCTGATCGAGAGAACGCTCAGGAAGGCGATCAGGCCCGTCATCCCCTCGGGCTTAACGAAGGCTCCGCTGAGCACGATCTGCAGGATCAAGATGACCGACACCAGCGACATGGCCTGCTCGGTGGACTGAGCCAGACAGCTCAGCAACAGGCCCATCAGCACCCCTCCCAGGCAAGCGCCGGCAAGAAATCCGTAGAGCTCGAGCTGCTCTCTGAGGCTCAGACTCATCTGAATGCGGGAAGTTACGATGAGCTGCAGGATCAGGGCCTGGATCATCCCCAACACGCCCAGCAGCAAAACTTTGGAGAGCAGGTAGGGCGGAAGTTGCAGGTTGACCAGCCGCTCGCGCTCGAGGATGGAGCGCTCCTTGACCACCTCGCGGCAGGCGTTGATCACCCCGAACAAGATGCAGCTCACCATCATCGTGAACATCACGGTGGGGCCGTCCACGATGGGGAACTTGCCCTCGCCGGTCACCTCCTGGTTGAGCCGGAAGAGGTCGGCCGGGAACAAGAAGGCAAGGATGAGGGCGATCAGAGGAGCCTGGCCCAGCAACAGGGTCAAGTTGGTGCGATCACTGAGCAGGAGGTTGGTGTAGCGCTCGACCAGCACAGTCAGCTGGCGGATGCCGGTGGCCAGGGTCTTAAAGGGATGGCGACGCGAGCGGGTGGTCCGAACCGGGGGAGCCTGCAGCTGGGTGGGGGCGGCAGAGGCCACGTAGATGGCGTAAAGTCGGCTCTGGCGAAAGCGCTGCTCCCACTCCACCCCGGCCTGGGGGCTGAGCAGCTTGAGGTAGATGTCGGCGAAATCCTCCACCTGGAAGAACTCCAGCGCCTCGCGAGGAGGACCGTAGTAGACCAGTCGACCCCCGGGGGCAAGGAAGGCCACCTTGTCGCACAGCACGATGTTCTGGGTGGCGTGGGTGATCAGCACGATGGTGCGGCCCTGGCGTGCGAGCTGGGCGTAGAGCTGCATGGCCTTCTTCTCCAGGCCCGGGTCCAGGCCGCTGGTGGGCTCGTCGAGAAAGAAGACGCCCGGCTCGGTCAAGAGCTCGACCGCCACGCTGACGCGCTTTCTCTCGCCGCCGGAGAGATTGGCGATGCGGGTGGTGCGGCGATGGGCCAGGTCGACGCTGGCCAGCACGAAATCGATGCGGCGGGCCACCTCGGTCGGGCGGGTGTCGGGCGGCAGGCGCAGGCGAGCGGCGTAGAGCAAGGCCGCCTCCACGGTCAGCTCGCGGTGGACGATGTCATCTTGCGGCACGTAGCCGAGCAGGTGGCGGAAGGCCTCGGCCGGGAGCCCGTTGTAGAGCACCTGGCCCGAGGTGGGGGCACGCTGGCCGATCATGCACTTGAGCAGGGTCGACTTGCCCGCTCCGCTCGTGCCCACCAGGGCCACGAACTCGCGGGGGCGCAGGGGCAGCGTGATGTGGTTGAGGATGGGCCGGCTGGCGGTGGGCGGGTGAAAGACGACATCGATCACGTCGATCTTGACCTGGCCGCGCTCGTCGAACTCGCGCAGGGTGTGGCCATCGAAGGTCAGCCGGCAGGGGCCGATGTAGACCTGCTGGCCAGGCCCAAGGCGCGCCTCGTCCACCCGCTGGCCATCCACGAAGATGCCGTTGGAGCTGCCCAGGTCCTTGAGCCGGTAGCCCGATTCGGTGCGCAGCAGCTCGGCGTGGTAGGCGCTCACCATGGGCGAGTCGAGCACCAGGTCGGCGTCCCGGGCACGTCCGATCACGATGCGCTCCCGGGCCGTGGGTGGGCCCATGAGGAAATAGCGCTCGCCGTCCACCTCGAACTGGTCGCCAACCGAAACCGGGGTCAGGCGATCGACCCGATCGCCGTTCAGCTCGGCCCGACCGTGCACCACCTCGAGCCACCAGGCGCCATCCATCGAGAGCAGGCGCACCCGGTCATGGCGGCCCAGAATCTGACCGGCCGCCAGCGGTTGGGGCAGGGAGCCCTCCTGGGCCACATGGGTGGGGGGGCTGCTCATTTCGGCGCTGCCCTGGGGACCTCGCGGGCGGCCTGCCGGAATCGGTTCCGGTCGGCCTCGCTGAGCGACTCGATGGCCTCCAGAATGGCCTGGGAGGTCAACGGCCCCTCGCGCACGCGGTGACGGGCCCGGTCGTAGACCTTTTCGAAGAGTGGGCTGACGGGCCCCCCCTTGCGGAGAGGATGCTCGCGCTCATACTCCTGCGTGGCCTCGGGCCGCTCGCCGCGGCGCAAGGCCAGCTGATCGCGCAGCAGGGCCAGCCACCAGGCCGCCAGCTCGTCGGCATTCACCCCCATTCGGCTGGCCATGGCCGGGGTGATCTCGACCAGGGGGAGCTCGTCGGGTAAGGTCAGAACCCACAAGTCCTTGCGTTTCTCGCTGCGGATACGCGCCGGCCGGGGCACTTGCGCGCGCAGCAGCGCTACCAGTCGGTCGCCTGCGCGCTGAGCCCGCAGCAGGCTGTCCTCACCCCGACGTGGCTCGAACAAGGCCACCTCTGCCCCTTGCAGGGTTACAGCCGTAGCCAGGCCGGCAGACTGGAAGACCGGCTGGTTGCCCACCCCGTCTCGCAGCCAGACGGGTAAGACCAGGCTCTGGGCCAGGCCCGCGGCTGCGAGCACGATGGCCAGCGTCAGAACCAGCATCGGCAGCCACCATGGAGGGCGTCGCTCCACCTCCTTGCCGCCCGAGCCCGAAACGGCCACCACCTGAGTGAGGTGGGGGAGGGTGGCGCCTTCGGCCGGGCCCTCCAGGGCTTTCACGAACTCCTCGGCGGTGGCGTAGCGATGGCGGGGGTCCTTCTCCAGGCAGCGCAGCACCACCATGTCGAGGTTGCGGGGCACCTCCGGGCGGAGCCGCGAGGGCGGGGGCGGCATCTGGTATGCCTGGCGCGAGATGGTTTCGGCTACGTTCTCGGAGTGGAAGGGCGATTGACCGGTGAGCATCTCGTAGAACACCAGCCCCAGAGAATAGAGGTCGCTCTGGGGGCCGAGAGGGGCGTTCGTAAGCTGCTCGGGGCTCATATACTCAGGAGTTCCGGGCAAAAAACCCGTTCGCGTCAGCACGGGGCCGGCCGAGACGCGGG
>JAANMU010001095.1_pt1 | contig 27008 bp, 30 predicted proteins | sample 7279701 | NCBI WGS metagenome assembly JAANMU01 (sample SAMN14094539, study PRJNA606508) | bioreactor metagenome | isolation source: A lab-scale SPAN reactor treating ammonium-rich wastewater day 57 | place: Ireland: Galway | collected 2017-03-13 | reverse complement strand
CGGCACAGGATGTTCTCTGGCTGGCGGGTTTGATGGAAGGAGCCGGGACGTTTTGTATTACCAAAGGCGGTGTCACCAAGGAAGGCCGTCCAAGATGTTTGGTGCCCCGCCTGTCGCTCCAAATGACAGACATAGACACGATAGAGAGAGCGGCGGCTATCCTTGATTGTGCTGTTATAAGCAACAATAAAAGTAAAAGAAATCCTCACTGGAAGCCTGTCTTCTCCGCCAATCGGGGCGGGCTTGCCGCGATAGAGTGGATGCGGATACTGAGGCCGTACATGGGCAAGCGCCGAAAGCAGCAGATAGGTGATACGGTTGTGAAGTGGCTGGAGGCGCGGAAGTACCACAGGGCAGACCAACGGTTTTGGGCTGAACAATTTGGGATTGTTTGAGAGGATACTCCTTCAAATGCTAATCTATATTGCTGCGAGTTTCGTAAGCCAGCGACGGCTGCACCCTATCCGGGAGAGGCTGTTCGCCATGGGCTTTGAGTGCTGTTCGACTTGGCTGGACGAGTTGCGCCCTGGGCCTGCGCTGACCCACGCCGACTTTGATAGGCAGTTGGCTATCAAGGACATGGTGGAGGTCAGGCTGAGCGACATCTTCATCCTTGACACCTTGGATGAATCCACTACGGGAGGCAGGTACGCCGAACTTGGTATCGCTGCTACGGACAGGCCGCGACTGAAGCTGCATGTTGGCCCTGTGTCTAATATCTTTGAGCGCCTGTGCGATTATCACTTCGACACATGGGAGGAGGCACTGGCCCACCTTGAGGGCATCGCACCCAAGGATAAATTCGTGGCGACAGGGATGGAGGGGAAGGCGTTCTCTCACACTGTGGCTGACAAGAGGGCAGACTGATATGCCGTACATAACGCAACCGCAGCGCCACTCTCTGGACAGCTTCATCCGAGAGCTTTCTGTGATGATATCTAGCCCTGGGGAACTGAACTATGCTATCTCTCGCTTGCTGTCCCTGTTGGTCACGCAAGAGTGCTACGGAAAGCAGCCTGGGTACCAAGACCTTTCTCGCTGGCGGGCTGCTGTCATTGATGCCTCGGACGAGTTCTATCGCAGGGTGATTGGACCGTATGAGGATAATAAGCGGGCCATCAATGGTGATGTTTACTACGAGTTGGACACGCGATGAACTACACCTACGAAGTCTACGGCATAGACCCTGGCCTGTCCGGGGCGATTGCCCTACTCCGGGACGCAAGGTGGGACGGAGGGTCGCAGGAAGTTTCGGTGTGGGACATGCCTACCAGAGTCGTCAGCGAGAAGAAAGTCAAAGGTAAGGTGCAACGCCGCTTCGGACTGGACCCGCATGTGGCCTACTCTATCCTTATGCCTTACGGCCCCCGCGTGTCCGTGGTGTATTTGGAGAAAGTCCACGCCATGCCTGGTCGGGATGTAGAAGGGCAGGCATCGCGGTCAATGGGTGCAACCTCGGCGTTCAATTTCGGGGCCGTTTTTGGTGCAGTTCAGGCGCTCTGCGAGATTGTTCGGGAGACTAACCTGGTGACACCGCAGGCATGGAAGAAACACCACGGTCTTATTGGGTGCCCAAAGGATGCCTCGCTTGAGTTGGCCAGGGAACTTTTCCCCTCGTTGAAGGACCAATGCCTGTCGAGGAAGAAAGACGGAGGTCGAGCGGAAGCCCTCCTGATAGCCCTTTACGGTGTTCATCTAGAGAAGGAGAAGAGAGGTCATGCCGTGCGATAAGAAGCCGTACACATTCACCCGCCAAGAACTGTTCGACATACAGCGGGCACTGGATACAGGGGAGGGAACGGAGGAGGCAGCGCAGTTAATTCAGGCTGTTCTGGATTACGAAGCCCCGACTGAAGAGTTAACAGAAGAAGAGATACAGGAGATACTTGACGATGACTATGCGTAAACCTAAGATTCTGCTTTGGGACATCGAGACTGGCTACAATTTGGTACGGGTTCACACTCTCGCGCAGCCCGGAAAGTACATCCCGTTTACGCAACTGGAGTCAGAGAGGTATGTCATCTGCGCGTCCTTCAAGGAACTCGGGCAGAAGCGCGTTAAGTCCTTGAGTCTTCTTGACGACCCCGCTCAATTTGCCGCAGACCCTGCCTACGACGAGGCATTGGTGGCCGCCATCTACGAGGAGTTGTCTACTGCTGATGCCGTTATCGCCCACAACGGAGACCGTTTCGATATACGCCGCTTCAATGCTCGCGCTGTGTACTGGGGTCTCCCGCCTCTCCCCCCTCTTGTGCAAATTGATACGTTGAAGATAGCCCGCAAGCATTTCGACTTCAACAGCAACAGGCTGGACTACTTGGCCCAACATCTTGGCGTGGGAGAGAAGCTGAAGTTTGACAGGGATATCTGGAAGGATGTGTTTCACGGAGATGCGGCGGCACTCAAGCAGATGGTCAAGTACAATAAGCGGGATGTTCACCTGCTGGAGGCTGTCTACAACAAGCTCGCGCCCTATGCCAAGGCGCAGCTGAACCGTGGGCTGTTCACAGACGAGGAGCGTGTGTGCCCGAGTTGTGGCTCCCTTCATGTGCAGAGCCGTGGCTTAATCCGCACTGTTGCCCGTGTGTATCCGAGGTTCCAGTGCCAGGCCTGCGGACATTGGTTCCGGGGGGTTAACTCTGTGGCGAAGACAGGGGTGAAGTAGCTATGATTCCTATGGAGTTAGCCACAGGAGTTATCTCCATGCTGCTTGGGTGGGCAGGTTCCATCCTCAGCATGAAGATGAAGGCGAACGCGGAAGCACAGAGGCTACTCATTGAGAGGGCTACCCTCCAGGAGAAGATGTACCAGGCAGCCCGCGACTTCGGGCAGCAACCTGGTGTGGCGTTCACGAGGAGAATCATTGCCCTGGCCTGCGTCTTCGCCATCATCGTGTGGCCTTTGGTATTCGCCCCTCTCTTCGGGATACAGGTGGTCCACGGTTGGACGGAGTATGTCGGGGGGTTCTGGTTCTTCACAGATGCCAAACCCAAGATGGTCTGGCATATGGTAGAGGGTGGTGCGCTGGTGTTGACACCCTTGCACACCCACTTAATCACAGCTATCACCGGCATGTACTTCGGCCACAGTGTAGCTAACGGCGCGAGGGTAAGATAGTGGCGCGTACAGCACAACCCAAAGACCTAAGCTGTGTAACCGCGTCCGTTCGGAGGGGACCGATTCAGCGTAGAGTGGATAGCACAAGTAATTCATTACGAGGAGAGAAATAAAATGTCACTTAATTATTTTAACTACCCAACGGAAGACGGGGACTACTCCGCACCAGTGGCGCTGGACACACCTCCCTGGGAGGAGCCACCTGCCCCCACTGTGCCTGTCTCAGCCCTGCCTGAAATCAGGGTCGCAGGTCCGACCCCAGACGGGGCTACAGTTGTGGCGGAAAAAATCAATGAACCGAAGAAGAGGGGCCGCCCTAAGAAGGGCAGGGATGTCACCTTGCAGAAGAAGGTTGCCCCGGAAGCCACCCCGGAAGTCGTAAAGGAAGGCGAGAACAAGCTGGAGAGAGTAGTTAATCCGCCAGTTGCGGCGACCTTTTCTGTCGCGGAACCGGCCCCTGACCATGCTCTTTCTGTGGGTCGCACCTGGAACTTGGCAGGTTCGGCCTACCGAGTGGTAGCCTTCAACGACGGCCTGGTAGTATTGGAGAGGATCAAATGAGTGAGTTCATCGGCTGGCCAAAAACATCCCGCCTCTTCTCGCCTATAGTTGTATCAGAGAAGATAGACGGGACCAATGGTCAGGTCTACATAGTTCCTGTGGACGACCCCCATACCCCCTTCCATCCACGTTGCACAGCCCGTGTAGGTGTAGGCCTGAACCCGGAGCACCAGTATGATGTGTACGCCGGGTCACGCAACAGGTGGGTCAAGCCAGGTGACGACAACCTTGGGTTTGCAGCGTGGGTGTATGACAATGTCGAACTCCTGATAACCACACTCGGGGAAGGTAGGCACTACGGGGAGTGGTTTGGCCAGGGTATTCAGCGTGGGTTCGGGGGCCAGGGTAAATACTTCGCCCTGTTCAACGCCGTGCGATGGAAGGACATCCCGAACTGCGTGAGTCATTACCATGAGGTTCCGGGGTTACGCGCTGCTCCTATTCTGTACTCGGGGGAGTATGACCCGGATGTTCTATGGGCCGTGAAGGACGAATTGTCCCGGTATGGGAGTGTGGTTGCCCCTGGGTTCTATAACCCCGAAGGGCTGATCGTCCACTTCGTCCACAACCGTACCAACTTCAAGGTGATTATCAACAAATGAGTAACGTAACTGTTTTGCACCCCACGAATACGCGGGATATTCCCTCCACTCTCCGGACTATTGCGGACGGGTTAGAGGAGGGAGACTATGGGGACATCACGGCTGGCGTCTTGACTCTGGCTGGGAAGGGTATATTTGAGAACTTCGCCTTCGGTAAGGACTACAGTATCCAGACAGCAGCCGCCCTGTATCTGGCCAGTGCAAACAGGATGTCGGATCATGTCAGGGCAGCAGGGACTGGCGGACGGTCAGACATCCCCGACGACGAAGACCCTGACGGCGTGGCATGACACGGCGTGTCATTACCACAGGGAAGGGTATGACGAAAAGGGAGGCCATTAGCATCATCCGCAATGCGCGGAGAGAAGGCGTACTGAATCCCTACAGGAAGGGGACGCACAAGTGGTCCGTGTGGGAGACCACAGTGCGTAACCCGAAGGCTACAACCAAGCAACTATGGGCGGCTCTGGCAGCCGCAGGAGTAAAGGTAAATGAAGAAGGTGGCGTGTGGTGTCGTGGTCTTGTTGACCCTGCTGATTCTGTCAGGATGCGGAGGGATAGAGAAGGAAAGCGGGAGCGGGATAGTGACTCACAAACTGACGCAAACTAAAGAGTGCTGAGGGAATGACCAAATGCAAATAGAAACAGCAGAAGATGCAGCGGAGGCATACAAGAGTTTCGACGGTTGGCAATACGCCGACCGCGAAGCCACGTGGAAATGGATGTTTGAGTACGGTCGAATCGCGGGCGTTGCCGAGCGGGAGCGGGAGATTGAGCGTTTGCATTTATGTAGGATCGAACTGGTGAACGCGCTGCACACTCTCGCGAGCAACTACGAGAACGCGCTGCACGCATTTGGCGAGGATGCCGAGGCACGTAACAAGGCCAAAGGAGATATTGGGTTCGCCATGCACGTAGCGGCGAAGCACAACCAGAATGGCATCGCCGGGCAGAAGGAGGGACTATAATGTGGACTCTAGTGAAAAGTATTGCTGTCAGGGTTCTCGAGAAGAAGGTTGCGGCGGGCTGGGTGATAGCACCGTCTACTCTGTTACTTATCGGCAGCATCATGGCAACGTGTTCTGGTTCATCGGAAGCGAGTACGTTGAACTTACGTTATCAGGACAATGGGTGGTTCGCTCGCCCGGCCTATGTGTATCTTGGCCTGGAGTATGATCGTGGCGTAGCGTGTGAGCCTGTGGCCTTAACGCCTGTCCGGGCAAACCTTGGGTTCGGACTTAACCTCTACGCCTACAAAGGGCTGGAGATAAACCTTCAGTACACCCACCATTCTTGCGCCTTTGACAGGGACTGGGTTATACAGGATACCGGAGGGGTCATGGTCAAGTGGTATCCTGGGGTTAGATAAAAAGAAACCCGCCGAAGCGGGTCTAGGTAACTCGGGCCTGAGTGTTGTTATCTATGCGCCCGTGCAGTTTGTGGTCTGAAGGTAGAAGGTCCGCCCATCTGCCAGCGGGATAAACTTCCAAGGCATAGGCTGGAAGCTCCTCTGGTCCGTTGGAAAGGTGCAGACAGTTACATGAACTGCTGTCTGCGTCTCAACAGCGGAACAGAGGTAGGCAGGTTGGGTACAGTCCAGCCCGGTCAGTAAGGCCACTACCAGTATCCATTCCGGTGTCATTCGTCTCTCCTCTTCCACCAACCCCTGACTCGGACTATCTCCCATATGCGTAAGACGGTCCACACCAGGGCTGCGCCCGCCGCCAAGGGAGGGAGCCAGCTTGCGAGCGTGGCGAAAACTACCCCGATGGAGCCAATATCAAGCATCGTTTTTCCTGTCTCCCCCAAGTGATTGGCTGCTGATTGCATTATCGGTCCCTCCATCCGGCAAGTTCTATTCCTTTCAGCACGACCTCAATCGGTATATCCTTCCCTGTCTCAAACCTGGCCATTGCCGTTAGGATCAATGGCAATTTAGCGCGGAACTCCTCAACCGTCATTTTTTGGTTCCGGCCCACGCCTGCAACTCTGGCCACATGATTGATGTAATTCTCCAGGTTGGGGTTCTCCTCACCTGGAGGTGCCCATGTACTCACAATATCTTCAACGGAAGTTTTTGGTTCGCCCCCTGTGGACCTGGCCGCTCCCGTGAAGATCGTATTCAGGTTACGGGCGGCTGCCCTGGCCCCGTACTCTGGCGCTTTGAAGACTAGGTACTTGCCCCCTCCCGGTCCATCCACAGACGCCACGACACCCTCCCAGGGGATTCCAAAGTCCTTCATGTTGAACGGGTTATTCGCTGCCATACCCTCATACGTCTCCAGCTTTCCGGGAGGACTGCCGAGAGCGCCAGACCCAGGGACCGGCTTATCCTGCGGTGTCCCCAGGAAGTTCTGGAAGTCTGTGACACTACGGGAAGGTTGCGAGGTATCCAGGGCACCGGCCCCGCCGACACCCCAGGAGGTAGCGGCTGCGGCCCCTCGGTTCCAACCGAACACCTTGTCCCTCTTCTCCTGTTCGGCCTGGGCCTCCCTGAGTGCTGCGGCTCGACTCTCCACACGACTTATAAGGGATTCCCCGAAAGTCTCCCGGTCCACCCCGAAAGCCCTGCCCCACCCATTCTGGTTTACCGCATCCAGATACACCTGGAGCTTCTCCAGCGCCGGGGTACGCAGGTTGGTGGTGATCCCAGAGGTAGTGGCCCTCACAGGCACGTAGAGCCTCCCTGCGCTATCCAGTTGAAGACCCCCCTCCAGGATACCTGTACGCTCCGATAACTCCCTCGCCGCAGCCATGATGAGGTTCCCAGGCAACTCCTCTGTGGCAGGGGTGCCAATGGCTATGTCGTACTGGGCCTTGAAGAAGTCCCGTTCCTTTTGGTTTGCGGCCACCATTGGTACCTTCCGGCCCAGGATCGAGGCAGCCCTGATAGGTGCCCCAGCCTCCGCCAGAGACCGCAGGTATTCAGACCGCAGGGTATCCTCGTCCGGCTTCCGGGTCACAGCCCCGCCCCTGGCAGGCTGCGCACCACGGCTGGAGCCACTGGTGGAAAGAACTTGGGAGTCAATGAGGGGAAGTAAAGCCCGCTCTTCCTCTGTCAGTTCCGCACCGTCCTGCAACTTCTTGAGGACACCCGTGACCGCTCTGGTCAACCGGCGAGGATTCCCCGTCAGCCCATAGGTATCCAGTACCTCACGGATTGGCGACCCCTTGGGGTAGAGGAGGTTTATCTGGGAAGGGTCAGATATGTTGGAGATGACCCCGAACACCTCCGGTGCGACATTCGGGAAGGCGGTCAGCACCTCAGTCAACCACGGAAGCGCCTCATTTCCTGCCAGCTTGTACATCAAGCCGATCTCTTCCCAGTGGTTGCCCATGATGGAAAGGTAGCTGTTGTCCGCCACAAGGTCTAGAATAGGCTGATACCGCTTGTCGATATCCGCATAGGCACTGTCTATCGCCCCACGGCTGGCATTACTGTCCCTGGCACGCAGGGCAACCTCGCGCTTTTCCGCTTCCCTTTGTTCAATAACGGCGTTGAGGTACCTCTGCGGGTTCCTCTCAGCCCCTTCCAAACCCTCCTGCCGCTGTACTTCGACCAAGTTGGCAATCGTCGCCCCCATGTCTACACCTCTCTCCACGGAGTAGGTGTTGTACCACTGGTCAAAGGCCATTGTCCCCATCTCAAGGGCTGCATCCGCATTGGCTTTCGTCATTGCATTAAAGTTCTGCACGGACAAGCCACCAAAGATAGTCTCCGGGCTGACATTGATCCCCGCAACGGCAAGCCCCTGGCTCATCAGGACCGCCTGCTCCCATTGCTTCTCAGCAGCCGTCTGAGGCTTTTCCCTCTGGACCCCCAGACCGAGTGTCTTCCTTATGGCATACCCACTGGGGTCATACCCCAGGAGTTCTCGTGCCAGGGATTTAATCTCTTTGCTGAAGCCAGGGGTCTGCCTCACCAGGCGAGAGATCGCGGCATCCGCTTGGAGCGCAGCAGCCTCCTGCGGCACAGCGCCCTGTCTCACACTTTCTGCAATCAGACCGAACTCGCGTGCTGCCTTACTCTGTGCCGAAGCAACCTGACGTTGCAGGTCGGCATCAAGCCCCTCTGTTATGAGGCCGCCTTGAGGGTCAAAGGCACTGCGACCCTGCGCCGTGTGGGCTGCAACAGTCCCTTCAATGGCAGTAACAGTCTCACTTAGGTTTCTTATAGACTCAGAGGCCCGCTTCTTCTGGACCCCCAACACGACATCACCAGCCAAGGCACCGGCAGCCTGTATCGCCTGCGCTGTGGATGTCTCCACTTGGGGGGAGATTTGCGGTATCACCACCGGAACATCGGGGACTATTCTCTGGAATGACATTACTCTTGCTCCTCGGTTTCAAAACCGCCTTCACGCAGCAAGCCTCTGGTAATCAGCCGCTGTCTCATGTTCAATAGATTGCTGATGGACCCGTCATTGAACAGCCTACGGTACTTCCTCCATTCAGTAGAGTACCTGTCTGTTCCTTCTGTCAGCCTACGCTGCACCTCTTCTCTTGCCAACTTCATCTCATACGGTGTGTCGAGAGACTGGTAGTACATAGCCATCATGCGCTCGGTTCTCTCTATGTCCTCCTGCGTCAACGTATCCGTGGCGTTCTTGTGGCTATAATCCCACATCAGTTCCACGACTGAGTTCACCACATCCCGTCGAAGCTGAACCTTGGCGTGGTTGATATCCTGAAGGGAATAGAACCGGGCCGCGTCCGCGTGCTGGAAGCCAATCGCTTGTGCTACTATATCCCCGGTGTCGAACGGGCCATATATCAGCGCCCTTCCACTCCTGTCCACCAGACGGTCGAACCTCTGCATGAAGAGCGCTTTGCTGACGTTATTCCATGAGGCAGCAGCCTTGGCGATATCGTTCAAGCCCTGAAGAGGGTCAATGTCCCTGACCCCTGCGAGTCCGGCAGACAAGGGTGACAGCGTTTTCGTGACACCGGCCATGAAATTGTCTGCCACAGACCCGAACGCGCCCATGAAGAAGGTCGCAATGTTCTGGTCCTCGAACAGAAACTTGTCAGTGTAGTCGTGTATCGACCGGATTAGTGACATACGGGGCGCTACGTCAATGTCAACGTCGAACATAGCCATTGTCAACCAACCAATGAAACCCTCGTTTATGGCCTTTACCGCCTCGGGGTGCATGTTCTCTATGTCCTCTTGCTTCATGCCGGACATCCCCGCAAACATATTCACGGCCATACCTCCCAGAGGTACACCGGCTGCGCCCCACAGGAGAGCCTGGGCGAAGAACAGCTTGGCTCTCTCTGCCCGCGTGAACGAACCGTTGACACCCAGCAGGCTTTCGGCAGTCTTGGTTGCAATCTGAAGGAACATGGTCGCCAGCCCCAGCGCACCCTTCTGCCAGTACGCCTGGTTCGCCTTGTGGAGGCTCAGAGTCAGGTTGTTTGTGCGGGTCAAGACTTCCTTCAGGTCTGCATCCGAAGTCGCCAACCGGCCATGCTTCTGTTGGAACTCTCTCCACGCCGTAGTGAACGAGAACCTGCGGTTGAAGAGTTCACCAATGTTGTACGGGATGCGGCCTACTTCGGCAGCCCTCGCCAACATGTCCACTGTGACACCGCGGCCTGCCATGAGCGCACCATGATCCGCTGTAGTGAGGACGCCTTCCAACAGCCCGGTCTTTCTCCATCCTGCGTAGAAGGCTTGAACCTCTTCCGCAGGCATACCGAACGCCTTGGCGACATGCTCTGTGGCTCGCTGGGCAGCAGGCATGTTGTCCAGGAGACCCAGGATGTCCTTCTGTGCGAACACGCGAGCGAGTTCCGCAGGCCGCATGATGTTCATGGAGGCCGCTACGGAAGCACCCGACGCCTGAACAAACACCTGCGCCACCGACATAGTGCCGAGGAGCATGTTGAAGGTTGCCGCCCTGGCCGCACGGATAGGGTCTTTGTGCCGCAGGTAGCCCACAGAACCCCGGACGTGCTCAATACCGGGCAGCTTGGAACCGACCAGCCCCTCATATACCGTCTGCATAGCCGCCTCGAACAACTGCTCTTCCTTGGCAGGCACACCCATCCACTCGTCGAGCATCCCCCTCATCTGGTGTATAAACTTACCCGCCTGGGTTTGGTCGCTTACACGTTCCAGTTCAGCATAGGAGCGATAGTTGCCCCCAGGAATGAGGTGGTTGGCTGTGTTGAGGATACGCTTCTCCACTCCCATGCGCCATTCGTTCTTTGTCACATAGCGAGACACATTGGAGATGTTGCGGCTGATTGCCTCAAACGCACCCAGGCGCTCCGGCTCCTTCCCCTCCAACCCGAACGGGATCATTTCCGAAGAACGAGGTCCGGTGTAAAGGCCGAACCCGCCCGAACTTGGCCCGTCTACTATGGAGCCTCTACGCTCAAGCTCAAGCTGCCTGTCCTCCACAGCACGGATGACCACACCAGGGTTCTCTTCCTGGTACTTTGCCACCCAAGCGTCCGCATCTTTCTTGTTGTCGAACATGCGAACAGTCCGCGTAATAGCACCGGGGGCACCAGCCGGTATGTCCTTCCCGTCAATCCGGGTCTTTTCAAATACCTTGGCGAAGTACAACGCATCCAGGTTTATCTTTGGAATGTAGCCAGGACGGTAATGCAAAATCTGCTGCGGCATCTCATGGATGTCACCTCTGCCCACCAGAGCATAGGTGACTTTTTCAGGAGTACCAGGGATTAACTGAGGTTGGTCGAACCGCACCAGTACACGACCCACCGAGTACGCCTCGTCCAAGTCCCTGGCCCCGAGTTCAGCGATAGGCCGAAAATACTGGCGTTCGATATCCCATACTATATCCGGCCTTGACGCTCTCAGGGCTTGGCTTGCCGCCTCGGGGGACTCCAAAGGGCGAGCCAGTGATTTGGTATTTTCGTCAAGACGTACTTCCTTCATCCCCTTGATGGTCTTCGCCTTGCGCTCCTCAGCGTTCCTGAGCCAGAAGAGACTGTCTACCAGGGAGCGGGTTTTGAAGTATGCTTCAATTTGGGAATCGTTAAGCTTAACCCCATCTACACCGGCACGCAATTCCAGAGGGGTGAAGGTGCGTTGCACCTCGTCCCCATAGCGGAGTACATGGTCCAACTCGGCCAGCTTCTTCCGGCTCGCTGGATTCAACCCCTTCAGTCCGCCCGGACCAAGGACACTCTTCAGCGCCTCCCTGTGTAACTCCACCAATTGTGTGTACACCTTGGCTTGGGCAGTGTCCATGCGGATGGCACTCTGCACCTCTTCCAACAGGTTGCCCTTAGCGATAACATTCTTGCTTCCTAACCAGGAGGACAGGATACTGACGCTACTCTGCTCGTAGTTGCCGATGTCGTCCAACTGTAACTGGAGCGCACGAGTACGAGTGACCCTCTCTGTGGTAGGCAGAATAGTGGACGGCATAAGGGTGTCATCCCCACCCAAGACAGGAACGACCTCCTCGTATTGGAAGACCGTGGTATTCGATGTCCGGTCTGTGATGCGTATGTTCTCCACTCCCTGCTCTGACAGGCGTGTTACTTCCAGCGCCTCCCTGTTTGCCCGCTCCTGCTTCTGCATCAAGCCTTCCTTGAGGATCAGCTTCTCTCCGGCTATGAGTTCCGCAGACTTCGCAGCCGCCTCATGGAAAGACTGAATACGGGCGGCCACGGGTCCGGCAAGGCCAGCCGTGTACGCCGGGTCGAGGCCAGTGTTCATACCAGCCGCAATACCGTAGGCAGCCTCCGGGTCCAGGTTTGCATGTCCGCGTATGGTGTCGTCCACCAGTGACCCGGCCACCACATCCGCTGCTCTCGCCGTGTCCAGCGTTTCGTTGAGTAGCTTGGCAGCGTTCAGTTGTCGCTTCAGCTTGGCAACGCGCAGGGCCAGAGCGCCCGTGACGAGGGATATATCAGCAACATCAAACAGCGCCCACCACTTGTTGAAATCCTGGAGGTCTTCTTCCCCACCCGGCTCAAGGATCGCGCTCAGGACACCCATAACCTTGAACTCATTGCCCAACCCCTCGAAGAGAAAGTCCTTCACCGTGGGCAGCAGGGCTTCCTGCTCCTCTATAGGCAGGCTCTTGAAGTGGAGAACGAAGTTCTGCATCCACTCCTGGGCCTGCAAGTATGAGCCAGTCATCTTTTTATTGGATTTGAGTATGTTGCCAGGAACGATCAAACCGATACCCGAAAGGGCTACGTCGCCCCAACTCATATCGTCCCATATCTCCTGCATCATCTTGGCCACGCGCAACTGGAAGGCCAACCGCCTCTCAGTGTCAGGGTCCAGTTGTCCTTGGCTGGCAGCCCGCACAAAGGCAAGGTCTTCGTCGCCTGCGTCCTTATCCAGCCCGCGCAGCAACTCCTGTATTGCCTCAATACCCAGGGCCACATCCTCTGGGGTCTCGCCTGGGGCTTGCTGGAAAGCCTCAACGAGGCCGCCTTTCTCTGACTCAGCACGACTCCGTGTCAGGGCTTGCAGGGGTTTCTTGGGGTCGAGGCCGGATTGCCGTATGGACTGGAAAGCCTCGAACAAAGGCATGTCTGTCTGCTCCTCCAGCAGCACAGCAGCCTGGAGCGCAGTAATGTTTGCCTCCTCAAAGCTCGGGATACGGTCAACGGGAAGACTCTCCTCTCCGACCGGAGTGTCAAAGTCTACCTCTGGACTCTCTACTGGGAGGTTCTGTAGCATTAGACCAGGAAACCTCCACCGCCACTGGTCGGTGGGGGTGTGGGTGTGTCGATTATATCACTGAACCCACCCATGCCCAGTTGCGAGGGCAACTGGCCCACGGCGCTATAGATGGCAGCGTTGGTACCTGCTGTAGCTGCTCTCTGCTGCTGCTGATTGATGGCCGAACCAAAGCCCTCCATCTGACCTGCGAAGCCCACACGCTCTGCCACTTGGGAACGGATGGAGCCAATAGCCCCCTCCGCAGCGGATGACCCACCGACACCCAGGTTTGCTGTCGTTGCGCGGACGGCGGCAGCTTCCCTCCGAGCCTCGGCCATAGCCTTGCGCCGCTCCCTCATGTTCTGGAGTTCAGCTTGCCTCCGCTGGAGGGCTGCGGCCCTACGGTTCGCCTTTTCTCCCTTCCTCTGCTGTTGGATAGAAGCAGCAGTTCCGAGCGTACTGGCTCCAACAGCTATCCATGCTGCGGTAGCGGCGGTGACGGCCATCAGACGACCCTCCTTTTAATTGATATATCACCCAGCTTGTAGCCGAGTTTCTCCAAGATCGGCACCAAGGGAGAGGACACAGGGCAACCCCAGGCCAGTTCTTCTACACCCAGGCTCTCACAAAGTCGCTGCGTCTCCAAAATGAGCCTAACCCCGGCCCTTCCGCCTCGCCGCCCTTTGTCCACGAACAGGGCTATGTTCGTGGCTTGCTTCAGGTCGAAGAACGGATGGCGAACGACGAGGGTAGTTGCATACCCAATGTACTGACCAGCCGTGTCGATGGCAGCTAAGGTAAACAACTGCCCTGCCTCCTCAGCAGCAATCAGTGTGGGATAGTCTATCGAAACGTCTGGGTAATCCGCGTACAACTCCTCTTTGTGGCTCTGGCACAAATGCGAAAGGCTCTCCTTCACATTTTTATCTGCCAAACTGACTCGCTCAATACGCATCACTTACTCTCCGCGTCTGCTGTGTAGATCACACTGTACCCGAGGAGCTGACAGTCCTTTCCAGGCTCTGCCTCGAACCGAAAGGCAACAGAATTCCCTCTACCAAAGATTTTGTTCTGGGTGAAGACCACTTCCTCGCCGGTATCAAACGTGTCCTCCTCATTTTCAGGAATATAGAACCGTTTGTGCCGATATATCTGGCGCGGCCTTGACCAACGCTTCCCTGCTGCGGAGTTGTGCCAGTCCCATTGCGCCTGCATTATGCAACCGCTTGGCCGAACAGGTTCTAGACCGTCCCCATTATCTACGAACCCCTCCTCCGTCTTCCTCATATAGGTGTGGACCCAAGGCACCTGCTTCTTAATGACTGTCTGCCCAACTGCATCCGGCCAGGTTTCAATATAGGCGCTGTATGGGGTGGGAGAGACCCCAAGAATACTTCCGTAATCCAGGAAATCCTCTCCCCGCAACTCCATGACATGATAGGACTGCACTCCCATCCCACGCCTCTCCACTATAAACTTCAGAGACGGGGTAGTGGACTCTTGTCCGATGTCTTGCGTAAAGCCTATCACAGACACAGCCATAGTTTCCTGTTCTTCTGTGTCGAAACGCATTGGCGGTAACTTGTAACGAGACAACGCCCCAGTCGCCTTTTCTAACTGGAGGATGTTGCATCTATCCTGTATCGTGCCGATGGCAGGATCGTTGTCTCCGTAAGCCCAATATACTCTGTCGGCAAATTGATCGTAGTAGGCAATCGCATGTTGCCGCGCCTCTGTTGAGATGCCCGTGTAGATGTCGTCATAAGTATTCTCGCTGATATTAGTAGCTACGAGTCTACCGCCCTCATTAAGTCCAATGGCACATATGCCAGCGTCCCCCCAGAAGTAAACAACATCTCCTGCCTCAATCACAGTATCAGGGTATCTGCACCCACGGTTAGTTATCTTGTATATCGTGAACTCGTCAGAACGAAAGCCCGTCTGTATGTCCAGTCCCGAGATGGCCCAGACACCATTGGAAGCGAGTACAAGCCATACATTGTGGATAGAAGCTAATTTCCGTATGCTATCCGCTGCGGTGAGTTCCACAGTAACGCCGTCGTCTGCAAGTAGTTCGCTTGATAGCTCTGCCGTTGGGTCATTCTGCTGGTAGAACTTAAACACGGTATCGAAGAAGAAGGTGTCCTCTACCGTGTCTACAACGACAGTTTGGGGCGGCTTCACTTCCAGGCAAGCAGAACGCAAAGCCAGATTTCCCTGCGTGTCTGACCAGGAAGTCCCGTCACTTGAGATTGCAGCCTGCACATTCTGTTGCGCTACCGCAATCCAGCGATTAGCCCCGCTAAGCCATACAACATCAGTCCATTCCGACCCTACGCCATTACCACTTGGCCCAGCACTCCAGGACAACCCAGAAGCCGGACTACGGCGCAGTCTTTGATTCGCTGTGCCGGGAGTGTGCGCGGCTGCGATCCACTGCTGAGTGTCTGAGGAGAAGGCCAACCCAGTGTATACATAGCCGAGAAGCCCAACAGGGGAGGTCGTCCAGTTAATCCCATCCGTGCTCACCCGAGAGGACAGGTTGGCAGAGCCAGTTCTCTGTGGTATAGCCACAAGGCGGTTGGCACCCCATCTGATAGTGTTGAATCCTGTGCTGGCATGTACCAACTCCCAGGTCACCAGTGTTGTGGACCGCCAAATTCCGCTCCCATTGACGGCGAACCATGCCGCAAGTGTGGGGGACCAAGCGATTGAACGGAAGTCCGCTACGTTTGACGACACAGCAGTCCAAGAGGTGCCGTTGCTGCTTACTGCAATACCAGTTCCGATAGCTGCAAAGCGCCCTTGTGCCGCCGACCAAGCAATAGCAGGGTTGTAGCCGCTACTGCGGAAAGACGCGATCCCAATCGAGGTAGGTGTCGTCCAAGTCTTTCCGTCCGAGGAGGAGGTGACTTGCGGGTTTGCACTACCGGCAGCGAAGGTCCCGGAGAAAGAACCACTGATAGCCACGAACCTACCCAGCTCTGGGCTGTACGCTGCCGATATCCAAGTGCCAGAGGCAATGTTAGTCTGTGTCCAGTTTACCCCGTCCTCGCTCCAATATATCCCCTGCATCGTTCCTCTGACGACGACACCCGGCGTATTTGTGGTGATAACCTGGGAGGATGTGCTTGCGTAAGTCGAGAGGTTTTTCAGAACGGGGCTAATAAATACCTTTCTGGCTGCAGATTCCACATCACAACCCGAGAACGCGACTCGATCTCCTGCCGCCGCTGCTGTGCTGTACAAATAGGGAGAGCTACTGTTGACAAGCACTGGCGGAGGCAGGCCACTATTGCTGCCAGGAAAAACGCTACGTCTATCCAAGGATATAGCAGAGATTATAGCCCTTCCGCGTGCCGCAGGAGAGTTACCGAAGTTGAGTTTGTCGAGTTGCTCCGGGGAGAACTCGTCTTCGGTGTCCTTTCCCTCATGCCATACCTGGGAGTTAGATGGCCAAAGGCCCGCCGCTGCATAGTACGCTTGGATCTTGTCATCATCCCAACCTTGGTTTAGAAGGTTGTAGCGATGAACATCCGTCAGGGGGCCAGCTCTCCTCTCATCCTGGGGCACCCCGTCGGGTATGCCAACAAAGTCACGGACCATAGCACCGCCAAAAGTGGCGCTGTCCATGCTCACTATGTTCTCGCTGAGCCTCCACACACCTGTGTCGTCCTGGTATATCCACCGCACAGAAGTGGGTTGGAGTACGACCATTCTACCTTGGACCTTCACGATGTCAAGCGGTTGGTTTGTACTGACCACAGGGAGCTGGCTTCCTGTTTCCCCAAAAACCGCTTTCATCCTGTTCGTGAGTGAGCCGCTGCCGTAGAGTTCAAATAACCGAAGGGTTCGTCCTGCCCGTAGCACCGCAACGGATACATTACTTACATTACCGGCCTCAATATTCTCAAATGTAAAGAGCCGACGGGGGGCCGTTGTATAAATAAAGTCGGGTAGAAAGCCTTGCGGTCCTGTAATCCCCTCTTCCAGCTCTACACCTTTGCGGAGATGCGCCTCCCCATTTGGAAGGAAATCAAAATTCAAGGCGTCCCTAACAATAATACCTTCCTGCTGTTGCAGGAGGGATTGCTCCGTGATTATTCCAGCGGAGAAATTATGGTAGTTCTGTACCCGCCCTTGCCTTGCCACAGTTAATCCTCTGTGCTGATATCCGTGAAGGAGATACTGTCCTTACTGACCTTCACTGGCTCTTCCACAGCCACCGACTCCTTCGGGGACTGCGACTGCCAAATCTGGATGGCGGCGTCAGCAGCTGCCAAACTGGTGAAGCTGCCCTGCAACAGGAGTGGCACTGGTCCGCCCGTCTTGAGGGCAAACCGAATCATGCCGTAATCATCCAACTTGGCGAGCAACGTAGCAGGCGCACCCACCTTTCGGCCAGATACCTCTATCTCTTTGATGACCCGCTTGGCAGCTTCTTGCTCTTCCTCGGGTACATCGATCAAATCATCAAGGCTGACGGCGACCATAGTGTACTCTCCTGATTGGTTGACTGACTCTCATCTTACGACGCAGGCGGTTCATGCCTGTCCTGTTATCGTACTCATCTTCCCGCACACGCACCTGACGCAGGTAACTGTTGGCCAGGATACGGACCTTGGAAACGTAAACGGGGAACAGCCTCGCCGGAAGGTCAGGGGTGAATGTGTTGCTCGCGCTCCAGGGAGGACTACGCAGACCCTCCACCAAGACACGGCTGGACTGGAGGGTACTGTCTACGTTTTCGTCGAAGGAATCAAACACAATATACTGGTCGTCGAACGTGGTGCAATACTTCGGCGGCCTATCATTGCGGATGTACAACGGGATGTTGTTGTACTCCACTTCAATGACATTGGGTGCCGTGGTGTCTCGCCCCAGGATCTTCTCTATAAAGTCGCTGGGATGTGCGTAGAAACGAATGGGCCGAGAGGTTTGTTTGTCCTCTCCAAATGGCGTGGTATTATACCGGATGTTCCAAACCTCGGCAATGTCATCCGGTACTTTCAGGAAATTGGGTTTGGCTGGGTCATTCAGTGCTTGCAACTGCACCAATGTTTTAAGATGCGGCCAATCATCTTTGCTCAGAAGCTCATAATAGGCGCTTCTGGCGATACGGGCTATCTGCTCAGACTCTGGTGTTTCACCTATGTCCGAGACGGTCTCGTAGTCCATACTTGCGGCTACGTCGTTCACGATCTCAAGTAGTGTCCGTTTCTCCATGGCTTCCTCTTGGGCCTTTCGGGGTACTCAGGCTCTCCCTTTCCCCCTACTCAGTTTACTTAACTACTCGGTTGTTAGACCGTGGGCGGGATGTAGCGGATGAGGACAACTGCCTCACCGCCCGTCAGGTCGTTGGAACTAGCCGTCACACCGGCAGCGGAAAGAACCGCGTCCTCAGTGACAGGCGAGACCAACTCATAGACGCCGATAGAACTACCCTCGCCATTGATCCACCAATTCGGTGCATCGATGTTGGCGAACACCGTCTCATCCGTGCCGTCGAAGAAAGCATCGGCGTCAAGAACGCCACCGCCATCCTTCTGGGCCAGACCGATGTTGATACCCGTCGTACCCGACGCAGCCCGCGTGAAGGCTTCCTTGACGAACAGCTTGGCGTCGAGGATCACGGAGTGGGCCGGGATGTAGGTCTCTTCAACGTTCACCAGGAACGGATCGTCCAGGCGAAGATTGAGACCGCCATCCACCGGGTTGACCTTGATGACGGCACGCAGCACGCGGACAACATCATGGTCCACAGCCGAGGGCACACCCTTCGCGGTCTCACGGGGGCCAAAGTGATTAACCGAGCCTTGAAGAACTTCCTTACTCATTTCTCAGCCCTCCTTACTTGTAGTTCGCAGCGGACGCCAGGACGGTGACACCCGTCTGGGTACGCTGGAGACCGAAGCCCCAACGCGCCGAGCAATAGAACTCGTCACGACGGCGACGGACGTTGCGCTTGCCCTCGAACGCGGGCAGACGACGCCACGCACCCATGATCGGCGACTCCGTGTCGTCACCCACCGCCATGAACTGACAGGCGATAGCAGACGGCAGGGCCGAAGCGTTGCCGCTCGGGGCCGGGGTGGTGATGGTGGAAGTGTTGATAGCCTCACTCGCAATGGTCGGCAGACGGTTCGACACATAGAAATCGAAACCGTAGATATTGCGGATGAACCGCATGTTCTTGCCAAAGCCACTGTTGACGATACCCTCGAACTGCGGGTTGGTCGCTGCATTGACCAGATTCGCCAGAGTATTGACAGTCAACTCCTGGAGCGGGGAAACAATCGCAATGCGACCTTCACCGGCATTACCCACATCCAGGGCGAACTTCGCATACGCGATGTCCTCCAGAGTGAGGGTGCCGTTGTTGCCGCTGGCGACGAAGCGGTGCGCCGCGCCATTGATGGCATTGGCATTGGCCGCAGTCTGACCGTTCGGAAACGCCTTGAGAAGATCGGTTTCCCACTTCTCCTTGATGGCTCGGAGTTGCTTCGGGACAATCGCCGCATCGAACTGCGCGGCCTGCCACGAATCGTCGCGGAGCTTGTCGGTCATGTAGACGCCATTACCCACATACTCAGTAATACGCAGGATAATGCTGCCCGTGTCCAGAGGATCAACCGGGGTTGGCTCATCCTCTTCCAGATCACGCAGCACAAGGTCGCCGAACGTGGTGATGTTCAGCGTGTCGCCATCCGGGAAATCAGAAACATCGCGGTGAATACCTTCCGGGAGGAAGTCATCCTTGATGGTGTCAAGGATAAGTTGCGAGTAGACTTCGGCACGGCGAATGTGCGGCGTGTTTACAGTAGTGTTACCTGTACCACTCATTGCAGTTACCTCTCTTGGTTAGCCCGCTTTCAGGAGGGACGCGACGTATGCCATCCGGTCCTTCTCCTTCATCTTGGTGATATTGCGGGGTTGATTTTCTCCGCTCTGCTGATTAAGCGAGGCGGTGTTGACAGTGCCACGGGTCGGTTGGAATCCACTCCCTTTCTTCTCCTCAATGAAGAGGCGCTTAAAGGCATCGGGGCTGTCTTTTGCTAGGGCATCCACAGCCGGTAAGCTGAGGCCCAGTGCTGTTGCCTTTTCTGCAACAACTGCTTTGTACTTGTCCCCGTAAGTGGCCTCCGCCAGTTTCAGCGCAGCATCCAGGTTGGCGTTCTTCGCCTTCTCCGTCTGCTGACTCTGAATTAAACCGGCTGCCAATTCCGCAGCGTGCTTCGCCAACTCCTCCTTACTTAGATGCTCGGTCTGAACATCCTTTCCCGGATTGGTATGGCTGCCGATAGCATCGGCGATCTTCTTGAGGCGCTCGTTCTCCGCCTGCAACTCGGCAATCGTTTTCCGATCAGCGTCCCGCTCCTTCTCCAAGGTAGCGATATGACTCTGCGCGTGTTCGATGTGCTTCACTGCACTATCCGGGTCACGAAACGCCCTCTCACCAGCGATCAGGAATACCCGCTGTCCCTCTTCCGGATTCTGGCTTGGCTGGCCCTTGGCCTTGTCTGCGTCAGTGCCAGCTTTAACATCCGTGTTGTCGCCCTTGTCTGCGGCATTATCTCCAGTGTCAAAACTCATTGTACTCTCCTAGGGTCAGGTTTACTTTCCGGTAAATCGTTTTACTGCATCCCGCTTTCTTTTCTCTACATCTTCTCTGCTCTTCCGCGATCCCTCGCTCTCCTTTGTCTTGCCCCACATTGGGTTGCGGGGCCTGCCCACTCCTTCTCTCACACTCTTCGCAATATCCGTAGGCGGTCGAGGGGAGAACAACGGTTCGTGCTTACGCTCTTTCTTCGCCATCTGCACCTCCTAACAGTGTAATAAGGTGGTTAATCTCCCGCACGGAGGCGTTCAGTGCTGCCTGCTTCTCCGCCCAACAAGGGCTGGAGTAATCATCATCGTCCTGTTCCCGCCTACGCGCCTTCCTTCGCCCCCTCAGCAGTGAGAGTACCCTCTCACGGTAGAGTTCCGCAGCACGGTAGCTGTCTTCCAGCGCCTTCCGTTCCTCTTCATTGGAAGCCGCTCGGACAATCTTACTGGGTACTGTCATCTTCGATAGCCTCCGCTTCTGCCGCTATGATCTCGTCCTCTTCTCCTGCCTCAGGGTCGATGGCCTGCTCTTCCTCCAGTATCTTCTGGGCTGCTGCCATTTGCCGTTGGGCTTCCAGTTGCTCGGGGATGCGGCCATACGGCTGAACCAGATTCAGGCCCTCAAGCTCCAAGAACTCCTCCCACACCTTCGCCAACTGCACAGACGGGAAGTGGTTCTTCACTTCTGGGTCTGACGCAAGGACAGTGGACTGGAGTGTGGCCAAGTTCTGCGCAAGCTGCATCTTCCTCGCGTAATGTTTAGCGCCCACTGCCTTTATCTTTCCTGTCCTCGTCAAATCTTCTTTGGAGATATCGAGGAAGACCGATACGCCTGTAGTAGGATCATCAATCCTCGCTGCATCTCCGCTGGCTCCCATGTACTTGCGGGCCAGATAGAGTTCTGCGTTCAGTATCTCCTCCAGGAAATTCTCTTCCAGTTGCGTCATGTTGTACTGGAAGAATCTGGAGGCAGCGTTGATGAGTTCGCTCACCTCAAACTTGGTCTTCTCCCCCGGAGTACGGATGCCCATTGCCTCTCGGGGGGCACCCGCATAAAGCTCCATCTTCTGTTCAGTGTCTTCTATCTTGAAGTCCGCCTGGAGGATGGTTGCTTCCGGCGCAAGGTTACGCACGTCGCCGTCACTTGCGATGTAGTAGGTCTTTGCGCCTGTGGGGTCAGTAATCTCGTCCTCTACATCTCCGCGCACCACACGGTCAGGCTTAATCATCTGGTCCATTGCGTCTGCCTTGGAGTTCTCCAGATGATTGATGTAGTATTGCATACCTATCAGGTTTTCCAGGGCACCCATCCCCATCAGGTTGTCCCGGCGCTTTCGGTAGGCCGCATGAAATATGGTCGGGCTGCCGTTCCATGTCTCGCAGGGCTCATTGCGGATGACATACATTCGGTCTACTACAGTGATACAGTGGTTCTTGTAGAGCCGCTGAGTGTCTATATCATAGATGTCACCATAGAACTCCAGGAACTCTACGACGCCGCCCTTATCGCCCTTGATGTAGTTGGCATAGGAGCCGAAGCCATCAATCTGCGCTTGATAGGCCTTCTCAATATCCTCTAACGACATGCCTCGGGCATGGTTCCTGATATCAACAATCTTGTCAAAGACCTCCCGCTGATATGCCAGATCGGGGCGCTCTTCAATATCTCTCGCCACTTGCCCCAGCGTCTTCACCGAACGAACGATCTTCCACGCCTCTTTGAAAGACGGGGCTTTGATGTCGAACACGATGTCTCGTGGGCTGATCCGCAAGACCTTCGGCCCTTTGTAGCCATCCACGAACTCTCCGTCCGGGAGCGTGTGGCTTTCATTCTGAAAGACAACCTGCGCTATACAGTTGCCAAGAATCCAGTCATCCACAAGTTCCGTAATTACAGTGCGGAAACTGTTTTGCCGGTGCTTGGTCTTCAGGTACGACTCTATCTTCTGCCTGGAGTCCCTACTGATGGCCTCCCTGTCCTCTCCCTCAAAACGGAACCAACTGTCATTGGGCATAAGCCCCGACATATAGTTGGCCTTGAGGTTGTCAAATACCTGGGTCAGTTTCGGCCTGTGCGTTGTATGCTCGTGCTGATTAGCCACGTTCGGCGTGGCCAGGGTAGAGGTGGCATAGAGGTATTGGATTACCTCGTCCACCCTTTTCTCATACACGCTCTTATCAGTGTAGCCCTGTGTCCACATTTGGGCAATCTCAGTCGCTAATGCGTGCGGCTGCCCTATCGTGTCTTTGAAAAGATCGACAGACTTTCCTGACATTACCTACGACCTCCAAACCGGCTGGCGATCTTCTCAGCCTTTGCTGGTTGAAATTGAATCACGTTTGAGCGCCCCTTTCCTGGTTTCTTGAGGTTCTTCGCGGCCTTCGTAAGTGCGTCCTTGAGGTCATCGAACTTCGGACGAATAGTTTTTACCTCTTCCTCCAGGTCGGCAATGATGCCCCCTTTGTAGTGGAGGATTGTACCGGAGGAGTACCTCGGCTCCAGCACAGCAGCGTGTTCCTCGGCCTTGGCGTTTAGCTTGCGGGACTGCGCCTTACCAGCTACATGGACGGAGAGGTTGTTCTGTCTGACCATGTTCTTGATCTCTTCGATGATGACTTTGCCTGCGCCGTCCGACTCTATGAAGATGGACTTGAAGCGCCAGATATCGAACATCTTCGCAATGTTCTTGTAATAGACGCTGTACTTCATAGTTCTGAATCTAGTGGCATCGAGTACATAGATGTAACCGTCGGCATCCATACCTGCTACGACAATAGCCGACCAGTCCGCTCGACTCTTTGTCCCTGTGTCATCTGACCAGGCCAAGTCCATCCCAGCCACCACATGAAGTTCCTTGTCCCCGAGGTACCACTTGTCCCCTGAACGCTTCAGCAACTTTCGGTTGTAGTAACGGAACTCACTTACGATCTCTTCGCCTGCCTTGTTCGGCTCGTTGTAATACTGAGCGTAGAACTGGGCGACCAGACCACGGATAGCGTACTCTGTTTTCTTCTTTAGGAGTTCCTTCGAGTCCCATCCCTCCCACCGGCCTGTCTTCGGGCACCTCACCCGAGGCCACAGGAAGTTCCCCATGTGGTCGCCCTGGTCTTCCACCGGGCGCTCGAATATCTGCCATAACTTGTACTCCCCGATCTGTTCCCCTGTCTCTTCATCGTGTATGGGGACCATAGCGTTGATGTTCTGGCCGTAGATATCTTTCTCGTCGTACCGTGTGCCAACCGCCTTGGTGATAGCGCCCGTGTTCTTGATCGAGGCGAAGTCGCCTACCGCTCGCTCTACGTCGCTTCTCCCCGAAGCTGTGTAGGCGTTCTGGGGTACAACCACGTCGTCCATCAAGAGTACATCGCAATGCAGGCCAGTACCCGAAGCACCTACAGTCTTGAGGATGATCGTATAGTCACGAACTCCTCGGGCTTTTCTCTCGGGATGGTCCACATTGAAGGCCCAGGTAGACCACTTGTCCCTCTCGGACTCTTTCTCCGCCAGCATCTCAGGCCATAGCAGCCGATACTGGGGACAGGTCAACATACTCTTGATGGCAGATATCTGGAGGGTAGCGAGGTCTTCTCCAGCCGTCAGGTAGACAATCGTCGTCCACGGCTCACGGGTAATCTTCCAAGCCGCATAGACGGCAATACAGTGTGACTTCAGATGCCCACGAGGAAGCAGCAGTAATTGATTCTGTGCCGCCTCTCTTACCTGGGGGTCGTCAGATTCCGACTGTTGAAACCAGTCGAATACCTCGTCGTGTATCTCCCCGTACAAGTAATGCGGGTTGATGTAGCGAGCGAATCTCTTCAGGCTGCCCTCATAGTACCGACAGAGTTCCGCCCTCTCTTTACTCTTGCTCACTCTTCACCTGTGCGTGTAGCGCCTTGATAGCAGCCGCCTCATCAAATGCCTTGTCTGCTTTCTCTGCCGCTTCCTTCGCCTTACGAGGAGATGGACGGCCAGGACCAGTCGTGGGGATCAGAGAAGTCAACTTCTCCGCGTTGTCCAACAACTTCCTCGCCGAAGACACATCACCTTCTTTGGCAGCGCCAATAAGGACACGGTTGGCTAGAGAAGCGTTCCTGCGGGCCATGTCCAACCTCCACTGCTTCAGCCCTCTATGCCACTTACTCGGCTCCATGAACCATTTGCAAGCACACAGTGCATCCCAGTGGGCGATACTCCCAACTATCTTCAGGGCTGCGTCGTACTCATCCACGGATGCCATGTAGATCAAGTAGGCGGAAGGCAGCCCCTTACTGTTCTTCTCCTTCAACGAGTATATCGCTTTCTCGCTGAAGGGAGGCACATCACAGAAGAGACTGGCCTTCAGGTACGCACCGTTGCTGCGGACCAGAGAAGATGTGTCGGGGGCATCTTCCTGGTCGGGGTGGAACCCCTTAAACGTCTGGTAATTGATAACCACGAGCAATCAGTGCTTCTATAATCTTCTCGAATATGGGGCCTTCCAGGATATCAATGACGCGAACTACATCCGTAGGCTCCGTCGGCTCTGGCAGATTCAGCACGCGGAACTCGCCCATGTCCAGATGAGTGAACATGGCATTTGCCCTGCCCTCTTCGGGTATACGAGAGAGCAGGTCGTCCAAAGCTGCCTTAATCTTCTGAAACTCCTCGTTGATAGCTTCGGCGCTGTATACGCCAGCCTCAATGATTCGTGGTTCGTATTCGTTAGCCATTGGGTGGATACCCTTCTTCATTAAGCCTTGCTACAAGACGGTCCACCAGAGCGGACTCTGGAGCCAAATCAGCGAGTGTTATTGCGGAAGTATCGAATGGGGCCCGCAGGTCGGAGTAAGGCGCAGAAAGAATCCTGTGGCTATTCATATCAAGACTGGCCAGCATTGGGTCCGAAACGAGAATGTCTGGCAGGTTGGGTTCCGTAAGCACCATCGTTGCGTAAGTAGCTGAGGTGCCATTTGGCACCAGGGTCCATTCGATACCGTCGCTGCTTATATAAGACCGCCCTCCGGACGCCACTACTATGAAACGCGAGAAGGAACGCGAATACACTACATTTTGGAAGTTCTGCTCCGTCGATGATAACCCCGAATTGAGGAACTCCCTAGACTGCCAGGGCAATGTAACATTGTCGGCATATATTACAGGACTTTGTGAGGCTTGCAGGCTGCCATTTGTAACAGAAACCAGCCTGTTCAGCGGCGGGGAGTACGCGAGGCCAGGCCGAGTGAAATAAGCTGTTCCTGGGTGCGAATTTGTATAGCCACTAATAGACGAAGTGTCGGGATTGACATCCCAAATTACGTAGCTAGAACCGCCTGTGACGTTATTGGTTTTTAGATAAAATCGCTCCCCACGCTGCGTAAAGAACTCGAATGTTTTGGCGGAAGGGTGGTTTCCCCCGGAACCAGCAGAGCTCTCTGTCACAGGCTCGAATATAACAAAATCTTCTGTAAACATATTGTAACTGCCATACAGCGCATTGGCCTGGCTTGTCGTTAAGAGGTACCTGACCTTGCCATTGCTGGTGACGAGCCTGCTGATGTCTCTGATAGTTGTATTTCCAGCAGCGGGAAGCTGCGAGAATATATTCGACCACTCATCCTCAACTGGATCATAGAGGCCAAAGCCTCCTGTGCTACCGCCTATAGCAAATTTGCCAAGTGTATCACACCAGCAGCACCCTCTGAAGTTTGTTGAACTGATTTCAGAAGGCGGCGTAATCGTGTTCCATGTCAGACCACCGTCCTCCGAGAGATGCACGCCACCTGCGTTTGTGACAGCAACTATAAGTTCCAGTTCTTGCGATACAGCCGCTTCCCCTAAAATTGTAGGTGGAAAATTTACCGCCTGCCATGTCAGCCCACCGTCTGCCGACCGCAGAACCCCCTGGGCGCTTGAGCCGCCTGATTGTCGGAAAGCAAGAACAATATTTTCAGACCAAGCCATGTCTATTCGTCATCCGGCTCATTGCGCTTGACCTTAGCGCGTATTGCGGCTGCTATACTGGCAAAGTTTCTGCGTAGTGCGAAAGTGGATCGGATACCGCTTCTCACCTCTTCGTGGATATAGCCCTTTAGGGCACCAGCCACTGCACGCAGTATGGTCCCAGAGGCCACCAGTGCAGCGACAACACTAATCGTCCTCGCTGCCCCAACAGCCAGGGACGCCGGGCCTGCTACCAAGTTCCCAAAGGCAAACTTGAATCCCGTTGTGTTCCCGTCGATATCCGCGTCACCAGCAGACAGATCCCCGGTCGCAATCCGGTAGTGAGCCACTGAAGAAAAGAACGCTGCACCACCTGCCCTGAGCCTACCAAGGAATTCCCCTTCTAGAGCCGCATGGCCACGAAGATCAAATGGCCCCGCTTCCAGGTCAGCCGAGAAGACTGTGATCTTCACCATCTCTGCATCTATGTCTGCCGCGCTGGCGATAAAGTCAGCAGAGGCTTCATGCAGATTTAGC
>JAANMU010001094.1_pt1 | contig 27024 bp, 24 predicted proteins | sample 7279701 | NCBI WGS metagenome assembly JAANMU01 (sample SAMN14094539, study PRJNA606508) | bioreactor metagenome | isolation source: A lab-scale SPAN reactor treating ammonium-rich wastewater day 57 | place: Ireland: Galway | collected 2017-03-13 | reverse complement strand
GGCTTCAAATCAAATAGTTATCAAGAAAGAACAGTTGAAGAAAAAATATTTTAGTCGCTATAAGGACCCAATCGCCCCCCTCTCTTATTTAGTCGAACCACAAATCAAATCTTTTGAGTGGTTTTTGAAAGATGGCTTAAAAGAAGTTTTTTCGGAATTCTCCAAAATCAAAGATTTTACTGAAAAGAAATTCCAATTTGATTTCTTGGGTTTTGAAATCAATGAACCAAAATTTGATGAATACTTTGCCAAGGAAAACAAACTAACTTACGAAGCGCCACTTAAGGTTAAGGTTAGATTAAATAATCTTGGCTTGAAAACTGAAAAAGAGCAGGAGATTTTTATGGCTGATATGCCACTTATGACGAATCACGGCACTTTCATTGTAAACGGTATAGAGAGAGTCGTTGTTCCACAACTTGCCAGAGCTTTTGGGGTACTCTTCAATTCACAATATATTCGTGGACATAGGTATTTTGGGGCCAAAATCATTCCTTCACGAGGGGCTTGGATTGAAATTGAAACTGATCAAGACGGGGTTATATATGCCAGAATTGATAGGAAAAGAAAATTCGCCATCACCTCTCTTTTTAGAGTTCTTGGCGCCTCTACCGATAAAGAGATTCTTGCTCTTTTTAAAGATAAAAAAGAAGCAAAAGAGCATATCGAAAAAACTTTGGCCAAAGATCCGGCTAAAAGTTTAGAGCAGTCTGTTATTGAGATTCACAGACGTCTTAGGGATGGCGATATGGCGACAGTTGATAACGCCAAAGATTTTTTGAATTCTATTTTCGGCGAAGAAAGATACGACCTCTCAAAGGTCGGGCGATACATGTTTAATAAAAGATTTGGGTTAGGGTCTTCTGTCAGTGATTTGAAAAAGAAAGTTATAAGTTTGTCTGATTTGACAGTCATCATTAATCACATTGCCGAATTAAACAATAACCCAGACGCTAAAGAAGACGATGTTGACCATCTAGGTTCAAGGCGCGTTAGATATGTCGGAGAATTGTTCCAACAGAAAATCCGAATCGGACTGGCACAGATAAAAAGGAATATTCAAAACCGAATGTCCACCATTGATAGCGAAACCGTCTTGCCGGTAAATTTCATTTCTCCTAAGCCCTTGCAGGCTAGGATTAAGGAATTTTTTGCTACAAATCAGCTCTCGCAGTTTATGCAACAAGAGAACGTTCTGTCTGAAATAGAACATCTTAGAACTCTCTCAGCTCTTGGTCCAGGAGGTCTCAATCGCGCTCGCGCCGGTTTTGAAGTCCGCGATGTCCATCCTACCCATTACGGCCGACTCTGCCCGATCCATACTCCTGAAGGTCAAAACATCGGATTAATCTTGCGTTTGGCGCTTTATGCCAGAGTTAATGAATTTGGAATAATTGAAACGCCGTATGTTAAAGTCAAAGATGGAAAAATTTTAGGCCAGATTGACTATATGGATGCCCACGAAGAAGAAAAATACAAAATTGCCCACGCTGCAACTCCCTATGATGAAAGTGGTCGTTTAATACCTGACCATGTCGATGTTAGGGTAAAAGGTGTGCCGGGACTTGTCGAAAGAAATGACGTTGATTATATCGATGTTTCAGCCACCCAAGCTTTTTCTGTTGCCACCTCGATGATTCCTTTTTTAAATCATGATGATGCTAACCGCGCGCTCATGGGTTCAAACATGCAGAAACAAGCGACCCCCTGCGTTATTCCTGAAGCGCCACTTGTCGCAACCGGCATTGAAGAGGCCGCGGCTTTAGACACTGGACGACTTGTAGTTTCGAGCGAAGAAGGAGAGGTTTCCTATGTCGATGGCCGACTAATAAAAATAAAAAACAAGAAAGGTAAGACAGATGAATATCGTTTGGTCAATTTTTCAAGAACTAACGGCTTTACCGCTTTTCATCAGCGACCGATAGTTGAAGTTGGGCAAAAAGTCAAAAGAGGTGAAATTTTGGCTGACACCTCATCGTCTGAAAATGGCCAAATTGCTTTGGGCCAAAATGTTCTAGTCGCTTTCATGTCTTGGTCCGGGGCCAATTATGAAGACGCGATTATTGTTAACGAAAGGTTGGTAAAGAACAGCAAATTTACAAGTATTCATATTGAAGAATTTGTCGTCAATGTCCGAGACACAAAGCTCGGGCCGGAAGTTACGACCTGCGATATTCCTAATGTCGGAGAAACCAAACTTAGAAATTTGGCAGAAGATGGAATTATCCGGGTGGGGGCCGAAGTTCGCTCGGGCGATATATTGGTCGGCAAGATTACTCCAAAAGGTGAGACCCAACTGACTCCTGAAGAGCGTCTGCTTCGCTCTCTTTTCGGTGAAAAGGCCAGAGATGTAAAAGATACCTCAAAGAGAATGGAAGTCGGAAAAAGAGGCAGGGTAGTAAAGGTCCAGGTTTTTTCTAGGGAAAATGGTGACAAACTCGAATCAGGAATTATAAAAAGAATTCATATCGAGGTTGCTCAATTGAGAAATGTTTCTGTGGGTGACAAGCTTGCCGGAAGGCACGGCAATAAGGGTGTAATTTCTAGAATTCTACCAGAGGAAGATATGCCTTACACCAAAGACGGTCAGCCGGTCGATATTATTTTGACCCCTCTTGGCGTACCTTCTAGAATGAATTTGGGGCAAATTTTGGAAATGCATTTGGGTCTAGCCGCTAACACTTTGAATTATCAAGCCATTGTGCCACCATTTTTCGGCGCGACTGGGGAAGAAATAAAAGACGAGCTTGAAAAAGCTGGATTTCCAAGGTCGGGCAAAATGATTCTTCACGACGGCCGAACAGGAGAAGCTTTTAATCAGCCGATTGCTGTTGGCTATATGTATATTCTAAAACTTCACCATATGGTTGAAGATAAAATCCACATGCGCTCGATTGGCCCTTACTCGCTTATTACCCAACAACCGCTTGGTGGTAAAGCCCAAGGTGGCGGACAAAGATTTGGCGAGATGGAAGTCTGGGCGCTTCTTGGTTACGGTTCCGCACATACCTTGCGGGAAATGTTGACGATTAAATCTGACGATATCATTGGAAGAAGTGCGGCTTTTGACGCGATTGTTAGGGGTGAGAAAATAAGGGAACTTAACACCCCCGCGTCTTTTAATGTCTTGCTAAGTAATTTACGCGGTCTAGCTTTAGACGTTGAACTTAGAAAAAAAGATGAAAAAAGAAGGGGTGCGGAGAAATAGATTTTTCGTTTTAACAATATTTTCTTTTTAAAATTTATGAGAACAAAATTATCGGCAAATATAAACGACTTTGACTCTATCGCTCTACGTCTGGCTTCGCCCGACAGCATTAGGCAGTGGTCTTTTGGTGAAATTACCAAACCCGAGACAATAAATTACAGAACTCAAAGAAGCGAGAGAAACGGTCTCTTTGACGAAAAAATATTCGGACCTGACAAGGACTATGAGTGCTATTGTGGCAAATATCGCGGAATTCGCTATAAAGGAATTGTTTGTGAGAAGTGCGGTGTTGAAATCACAAGAAGCATTGTTAGGCGAGAAAGAATGGGACACATTGAGTTGGCAAGTCCGGTTTCTCATATTTGGTTTTTAAAAAGCGTACCTTCAAGAATCGGAATGGTTTTAGGAATTCCAGCCGGTGACTTGGAGAAAGTTATTTATTTTGCTGGTTATATAATCACTTCTGTAAATGAAGAAGAACGAAAGAGGGTTCTGAAGGATTTGGACAGTGAATTCAACAGCAAGCTTAAATCGGCCCAAAACCAGAAAGAAAAAGACGCTCTGAAAGAAATGTGGGTCAAGACCAGAAACGATATTGAAGGTCTTTCCGAAGGACAAGTCCTTGACGAGGTGGCTTTCCATAACTATTCGGTTCGTTACGGGACAATATTTGAGGCCGGTATTGGCGCCGAAGCTATTTATAAAATCTTAAGCAATGTTGATTTAAAAATTCTTGAAAGCAATTTGGAACAAGAACTTGAGGAAGCTGGATCGGTTGAGAGAGAAAAAATCAAAAAAAGAATTTCTCTGGTTAAATCAATGATTAAAAACAGTTTGCGTCCGGAGTGGATGTTTTTGACTAGAATCCCGGTCATTCCTCCGGCTTTGCGACCAATGGTCCCGCTCGATGGTGGGCGATATGCGACTTCTGACGTCAATGATCTTTATCGCCGGGTGATAAATAGAAACAATCGTCTTAAGAAACTTAAAGAAATCAACGCACCTGAAGTTATTTTAAGGAACGAAAAAAGAATCTTGCAAGAAGCAATAGATGCTTTGCTTGATAACACTTTGCGTCAAGGTACCGCCCAGTCATCAATGATCGGCCAAGGTCAAAAGCGAGAATTAAAATCGATCGCTGACAATCTGAAAGGTAAAAGAGGGTTCTTCAGGCAGAATCTTTTGGGTAAGCGTGTTGATTATTCCGGCCGGTCTGTGATTGTTATTGGTCCGGATCTTAAGCTCAATCAGTGTGGTCTACCAAAGCATATGGCCCTTGAGCTTTTCAAGCCGTTTGTTATTTCTCAAATTCTAAAGAAAGAACTAGCTTTCAACATAAAAGGTGCTGGTAAGTTGATAGAAGAAGGAGTGCCGGAAGTCTGGGCAATTTTAGAAGAGGTGATCAGGGGACGATATGTTCTTCTGAATAGAGCTCCGACTTTGCACCGTCTTGGAATCCAAGCTTTTCAGCCGATTTTGATTGAAGGTAATGCCATTCAAGTTCATCCCTTAGTCTGTACCGCTTTCAATGCGGACTTTGACGGTGATCAGATGGCGGTTCATGTTCCTTTGTCCGCAGAAGCTCAAATGGAAGCTAGAAATATTATGGCGGCCGACAAAAATATTTTAAAGCCGGGAAGCGGCGATCCGATTGTCTCGGCCAAAATGCTTGATATTGTTTTGGGCTGTTTCTGGATGACAAGAATTATTCCTGATGAAAAAGGTGAGGATAAACATTTCTCAAGTCCGAACGAAGCGATTGGTGCTTTTGACTATGATATAGTCGGATTTCGAGCCAAAATAAAAGTCTTGGCGACAGACACTCCGAAATACAAAGAATTCAATGGACAAATTTTTGAGACTTCCGTCGGACGTTTGTTGTTCAACAGTATTTTGCCAAAAGATTACCCTTTCTTAAACTCCGAAATAGACAGGAAAAAGATGTCGGCTTTGGTTGAAGACCTTATTGAAAAATATGGCATTGGAGAGATCCCGCCGATAATGGACAAGATAAAGTCTTTTGGTTTTAAGTATGCAACCTACGCTGGTATTACTTGGGGTATTGATGAGATTTCGGTGCCGGCGCAGAAAAAAGATATAATAGATGCCGCTCATAAAAAAGCTGAAGAGGTTTTGGGTCAGTACAACGACGGTCTTATTTCCAGTGAAGAACGTTTGAGGAAAAATATAGAAATTTGGCATTGGGCTAAGGGTGAGTTGGAAAAAATTATTCCGGACAGTCTTGATAAAAAGGGTTCGGTTTACGACATGGTTAAGTCCGGCGCCAGAGGTTCTCTTTCTCAAATTACCCAGATGGCCGGTATGAAAGGTCTCATCCAAAATGCTCTCGGAGAAATTATTGAATTTCCGGTAATCTCTTCTTCGAAAGAAGGGTTGACTCCGATTGAGTACTTTATTACCACCCACGGCGCCAGAAAAGGCTTGACCGATACGGCTTTGAATACCGCAAAGGCAGGTTACTTAACTCGACGTCTGTTTGATGTGGCGCAAGATTCAATAATTACTGAAGAAGATTGCGGAACAAAAGACGGTATAAAAATCAGCCGTGATTCAGATTCAGAAATTGAGGTCCCACTGTCCAAAAATTTAAAAGGCAGATTTTTAGCTGAAGATGTGGTTGACTCTGACGGAGAAATTATTTTCAAGAAAGGCCATTTTTTGACCAAAAAAGATGCCTTATTAGTTGAGTCGTCCAAAGTCAGCGAGGCGATCGTTCGCTCACCAATGTCGTGTAAGTCTATAAGCGGGGTTTGTGCCAAGTGTTATGGGGCGGATCTTGGTTCCGGTAAATCAATTGAGATTGGTGAAGCGGTCGGAACCGTCGCGGCCCAAGCTATTGGTGAGCCGGGAACCCAATTGACGATGAGAACCTTTCATTCCGGAGGCACCGCTTCGGTGGGTGGGGACATTACCACTGGTTTGCCTAGAGTGGAAGAGGTTTTTGAGAAGAGAAAGCCGAAAAATCCAGCTGTTATTTCAACTGTCGATGGAGTTATTTCCAGCATAAAGAACGAAAAGGGTGAGAAATCAATTGTTGTTCTGTCTTCAGAAGCTAAAGTTCCAAAATCAAAAAGTGGCGAAATTGAATATCCAGTCAGCTTCCAGAGGTCGGTTTTGGTGAAGGTTGGCGATGGGGTTAAAAAAGGCCAGATTTTAACCGACGGTTCTGCAGATTTGGACGAACTTTTCAAATATGCCGGCAAAGAAGCGACTGAAAATTATATTATTAAGGAGATAAACAAGCTTTACGAATTACAGGGTGAGCCGATTTCAAGAAAACATATAGAAGTAATTGTTCGCCAAATGTTTTCTAGACGCAGAGTTAAAGATAGCGGTGATACAAATTTATCAAACGGTGATGTTGTTGAGGAGCGGGAATTGACTTTGGCTAACGAGTCAGCTGCGAATTTAGGCAACAAAGAGGCCAAAGCTGAAAAAGTTCTGATGGGTATCTCCGAAGTTTCTCTAACCAGAAAGAGCTTCCTTTCCGCCGCTTCCTTTCAGCACACCACAAGGATTCTTATAAACGCGGCTATTCGAGGTTATGAGGACAATTTGAGAGGGTTAAAAGAGAATGTCATAATCGGCCGATTAATTCCGGCCGGCACCGGATTTATTGGAAGTCCAAAGCAGAAGATGATAGAAGATTCCCAACAAGATCAGGAGGTTCTTAACTCTTAAATTTCCATTATTGGAGGTCTTTCGCGCTTAGTTTTTGTGTCAAAACCACTTTAGGAAGCTTATGTCTAATGTAGACAAAATCAAAGAGCGACTTTCAATTGTTGATGTAGTGGGGAGTCATTTAAAGCTTCAAAAGGCCGGTTCAAATTTTAAAGCTAATTGTCCTTTTCACAACGAAAAGACTCCATCCTTTTTTGTCTCGCCGGACAGAGATTCTTATTACTGCTTTGGTTGCGGAGCTAAAGGTGATATTTTTACTTTTGTTCAGGAGATGGAGGGTTTGGATTTTCTCGGCGCTTTGAAAATTTTGGCTCATCGTTCTGGTGTTGATTTGGACTTTGAAAAGAAGCAGGACAGAGGAGAGAAAGAACGGATGCTTGAGCTTATTGATCACGCCGCTTCCTTTTTTGAAGAAAACTTAAGGAATGATAAACTTGCCAGAGAGTATCTAAAAAAGAGATCCGTTGAGGAAAAAACACTTTCAAGTTGGCGAATTGGTTATGCCAAAGACAGGTGGCAGGACTTAATAGATTTTTTAAAGAACAAAGGTTTTAAAGAGTCTGAATTGCAGAAAACAGGTCTTGCTAAGAAAACTGAAGATGGCAAGTTATATGACGTCTTCAGAAATCGAATCATCTTTCCGATTTTTGATAGCGCCGGACGAATAATTGCTTTTTCAGGCAGATTGTTTCCGGAAAAAGAAAATGCGCCAAAATATTTGAATAGTCCGGAGACCGAGTTTTTCAACAAGTCGGAAATTCTCTACGGCTTTGATCGGGCAAAAAACGAAATTAGGACAAAGAATTATTCAATTTTGGTTGAGGGCCAAATGGATTTGATTTTGTCGCATCAGGCGGGATTTTGTAACACTGTCGCTACCTCCGGAACTGCTTTGACAGAAAGACAACTTCAAAGATTGAAAAGACTTTCGGAAAGAATAATTTTCGCTTATGATGGAGATGCGGCCGGATTCAAGGCAATAGAGCGGGCGGCTAAACTGGCGATTCCTTTTCATATGAATGTCAGAGTTACCGCTTTGCCGAACGGTGAGGACCCGGCTTCATTTATTGCCAAAGATAAAAACGAATATCTAAAAATCTTGAAAGACTCGCGTCACATAATTGATTTCTATCTTGATAAAATTTTGGAAGCTAAAATGGACAGACGTCGACAAGACCAAGAGATTATGAAAAAAGTTCTGCCATTTTTAAAGCTTTTGCCCTCAAGCATTGAGCAGGCGCGTTTTGTTGCCTCGGTTTCCGAGAGAGTAAACATCCCAGAGGCAGCTGTTTGGAGCGATTTACAAAAGGTTGATCTTGAGCTTGATTCGGTTGAGTCTGAAATCTCGGTTCCGGATAAGTCGTTGACAGATAGAAAATCAAGTATAATGTTGAGACTGGCTGGCATCGCTTTCTGGCTTGATGGCAAAGGACAGAAACCAACCATTTCTGATATTAAAGGCAAGATAGAAGAATTTTCAGATCTGGATTTCGAGCATTTTTTAAAGCAGAACGATTCTAAAAAAGACGAGCTTACTTTTGAAGCTGAAGCGTATTTTTCTGATAGAGACGACATTGGAGACATTGTTGAGGATTTAATTTTTAATTTGCATGAAGAGGTTTTAAAAAACGCCTTGACCGAGGTCTTTAAAGAAATTCAGCAAGCCGAGAATGGTCGAGATAGAGATAAGGTTGAGACACTGCTTCTCAAGAGTCAGGATTTGAGCAAAAAAATAAATCAGTTGAAACTGGAAAGACAAAAATAAAATTTTTATGAAAAGAAAAAAAACCAAAGCTATTAAAAAGAAAAACCTTCGGAACAAATCTCTGAAAAAGGGCCGAAAGTCGACGAAGGTTAAAAATAAAAAGAAGGTTGCTGTAAAAGCCAAGAAATCTTCTATCAGAAAGACGCGGGGTGCCCGGGCTCTTTCTCCTAAGACACAGAAAACCAAGGAGAGTATTGAATCGGCAGTAGAGAAGATTTTGAACAAAGGCAAAGAAAGAGGTTTTGTTACTTACGATGAAATCTTAAAAGAATTTCCAAATATCGAAAGCGATATAATGCTGCTTGACGACCTTTATTCCAAAATTGAGGTCGCTGGCATTGACCTTTTGGAAGGTGGAAATCTCTTAGAATCCAGCGATGAATTGATGAAGGAGAAGGACATATACAAATCTTCTTTGTCCGCAGATTCAATTCAGATGTATTTGAAAGAAATCGGACAATACCCTCTGATCTCTGGTGCTCAAGAAAAAGAATTGGCCCAAAGAATCGTAAGGGGGGACATGGAGGCAAAAAATATTTTGGCTAGGTCAAACTTGCGTCTTGTAGTCTCAATTGCCAAGAAATATGTTGGCCGAAGTCCTGATTTGACACTTTTGGACTTGATTCAGGAAGGCAATCTTGGCCTCTTTAAGGCAGTTGATAAATTTGATTGGGAAAAAGGATTTAAGTTTTCAACTTATGCCACTTGGTGGATTAGGCAAGCTATTACAAGAGCGCTTGCCGACCAATCACGCACCATTCGTGTTCCGGTTCACATGGTTGAGACAATCGCGAAATATAAGCAAATTGTCCGACGACTGTCGCAGGATTTGGGGCGCGATCCGATGCCAGAAGAAGTGGCGATTGAAATGGGAATGGACGTTGACAAAATTCACAACATTACCAAAATTGACCAAGCAACAGTGTCTTTGGAAAGTCCGGCTGGCCCTGACGATGACGATGGCAAATCCACTCTCGGGGACTTTATTGCTGATGATAAAATTCTTTCTCCGGCTGAAGAAACATCAAGAAGAATTGTAGCGGATCAAGTCAAAGAAATTCTTTCTGACTTGCCACCGAAAGAAAGGCGGATTCTGGAAATGCGCCACGGTTTACTTGACGGTATTACCCACACCCTTGAAGAGGTTGGTAGGGAATTTGGTGTGACTCGCGAGAGAATAAGACAAATTGAAGCTAAGGCGCTTGAAAAATTAAGGAATCACCAAAAGATAGAACGTCTCAAAAATTACCTTTAAAAAGGACAAGCCGACTCAAATGCCGGCTTGTTGATGTTTCGGATCACCCAACCTTTTCTTTAAAGATTTCCCATAGTTGTGACTGGATTGTTTTCCGGTCAAGCGACTTAGGGAAAATGATATAGAATTCCTGCCTGCCGCTACTTATGGCCACGTCAATTTTAACCCCGGTTTCCGTATCAGTTACTTTCATGGAGGATTGACCTGACTTGTTCCCCTTTCCTGTTAACTCTCCAGTTCTGACACTTACCCCGTCAATCTTTGAGATAGCTCTCAAAAAAGATTCTAGCCCCCTTAGGATTGTTGAATGTCCGCCGGAATTTACTCCCTTCAGTAATCTTGGTCTAGTTGACACTTTAACCTCTCTTTTCTTTTTACAAGATGGATTATCCTGCAGTCTTTTTTCATAATATCATTTTTCTAAAAAAAGCCAAGAATTGTTTTGTGTTAAAATCTATCAGAATATGTTTTCTAAATTCAAGACTTATTATGACAAATTAAATCCTGAACAGAGAAAGGCGGTTGATGCAATTGAGGGGCCGGTTATGGTTATTGCCGGTCCAGGCACTGGCAAGACCCAGGTTCTAGGATTAAGGATTGCCAATATCTTGCGCAAAACCGATACTCCACCTGATGGTATTTTGGCGCTAACTTTTACCGAATCCGGGGTCTATTCGATGCGTGGACGTTTGGTAGAGATAATCGGTGCCGACGCCTATCGAGTCAATATTTTTACTTTTCACAGTTTTTGTAATGAGGTGATAAGAAGTTATCCGGATTTTTTTCCAAGGGTTGTCGGTGGTAACACCGCTTCGGAGGTTGAGCAGATTCAGATTTTGGAAGAGATAATTGATAATTCAAATTTTGATAAAATCAAACCCTTCGGAAATCCTATTTTTTACATAAAACCAATTCTTTCGGTAATCAGGGAATTGAAAAGAGAAAACATCGGGGTTTCTGATTTTAAAAAATCTATTCTTGATTATGAAAAAAGAAACAGGCCAGAAACCTCCTCCTCATTAAAAAGAAAGTCAATCGAAGACGAAGATTCAGAACACCTTAGAAAAAACCGAGAGCTTTGCGAGGTTTATGAGCGTTATGAAAAAGCTCTTCACGAACGCTCGCTTTACGATTACGAAGATATGATACTTGAGGTGGTTCGGGCCTTGGGAAAAAACAAAAAGCTTTTAGCAGAGCTTCAAGAACAATATTTGTATATTTTGGCTGATGAACATCAAGATGCTAACCGCGCCCAAAATCGAATTCTGGAACTGCTTTTAGGTTTTCATAAATCACCGAATATTTTTATTGTTGGCGATGAGAAGCAGGCGATTTTTCGGTTCCAAGGCGCCTCTTTGGAGAATTTTCTCTACTTTAAAGAAATTTATCCTGATGCTTTAATTTTAACTTTGGAAAAAAATTATCGCTCGCCGCAAGGGATTTTGGACGCCTCACATTCTTTGATAGAAAAAAATTCAGTAAATGATCCAATGTTGCGTCGACGCCTTGTTTCTGTTTCCGACCCGATTTCAAATAATCCAAAAATTTTTCTGCGAGAGTTTAGCAAGCCAATTTTTGAAGAATCGTTTATTGCTGAAGATATATCAAAAAAAATTAAAAGTGGGATTAAACCTTCCTCAATTGGAGTTTTTTACCGAGACAATAATGATGTTTTTTCGATTGCAAACGCTTTGCAAAAGAAAGGTGTTCCGTTTGAAATATATTCCGGTCAACGTTTGTTTCTAGATGAAAACATTAGAAAAATACTTTCTTTGCTTCGTGCGATTGACCGTTTTGGTGACGACGAACTTTTGGCCGAAACTCTTTTTATAGATTTTCTAAATATTGATATTTTGGATGTTTTTAAGGTTTTGGAATATTGCCGGCGAAAAAAAATTAGCTTGCACGACTGTCTCCGTTCTCCAAAAATTTTAGAAAAAATAAATCTGGAAGATCAAAAAAATATTCTGTCTTTTTATGAATTACTGAAAGACTTGTCCAGAAAGGCTGATAACCAAAATCTAATGGATTTTCTGGAGAACTTGATTGAGCGTTCTGGATATATTAAATTTGCTTTATCCAACAAAAATTCGTGGGAGGAATTAAATAAGCTCGAAGCTTTCTTTGGGCAGGCCAGAAAATTAGCGCAAAATCATAAAGATGCGAAGTTGTCCGATTTTGTAAGTTTTTTAAATTTACTAAAACGTTATGATGTCTTTTTAAAGGTCCCAGACTCTTATGGACCGAAAAAGGAAGCTGTAAATTTAATGACGGCCCACAGCGCTAAGGGGTTGGAATTTGATTACGTTTATATTACCGGACTTTTTGACGGTCATTGGGGGCATCGTAAAAGGAGGAAGAATTTTAATCTTCCAATCGATGTCTTTTTAGAAGTCGGACTTGAGGATGAACGCCGGCTTTTCTATGTGGCTTTGACTCGGGCCAAGAGAGAGATCTTTTTGAGCTTTTCCCGTGAAGACCAAAATCAAAAACTTCGTTTGCCTTCCCAGTTTATTTCGGAAATTAATCCAAAACTAGTCAAGGAAATTAAGACCGCCTCACTTGAATCCGAATTCTTGAAAAAAGTTGTTTTGAAAAAGCCGGTGAAAAAGCCCGCAGAGAACGATATTTTTAAAGACGAAGTCTTTTTAGCAAATATGTTTTTTGATCAAGGGCTTTCGGTCAGTGCTTTGAATAATTATCTAGAATGTCCGTGGAAATATTTTTTTGAAAATCTCCTGCGACTTCCTAAGGCGCCGAACAAAAATCAGATGTATGGCACCGCGGTCCATTTGGCTTTTGAAGAATTTTTTAAACGATATCGCAACAATGAAAAACCAAACTCCAAAGACTTAATAGTTTTTTTTGAAAATGCCTTAAGAAGACAACCTTTAGATAAAAATGATTACGAAGATGCTTTGAAAAAAGGTAGAAAATCACTTTCAGCTTATTATGATTTTTATAAAAACAGTTGGCCAAAAAATATCAAGACCGAGTTTACTATAAATGGTGTGATTTTGGGTGAGGTAAAAATTGGTGGTAAAAAAAGGGAATTAGTCCTGCGCGGCAAGCTTGATAAGCTAGAATTTATTGGGGTGTCTGATAGGGAAGTTAATGTCGTTGATTACAAGACTTCTAAACCAAAGAGTCGTAATGATATACTCGGAAAAACCAAACATTCTTCGGGCAATCTTTACCGTCAGCTCGTATTCTACAAACTACTTTTAAATCAATTTGCCGATGGGCGATACAAAATGGTGTCTGGCGAGATTGACTTTATTGAGCCGAATCAAACCGGTCGTTTCAAGAAAGAGAAGTTTTTTATTGGAGATAATGAAGTCGAAGATTTAGTATCGCTTGCAAAAGAAAAAGCGACGGAAATCGCCACTCTTTCTTTTTGGGATAAGACTTGCTCTGACTCACACTGTAAATATTGTCTTTTGAAGAAGTCTGTTGTATCAAGACGCTAGTTAGATATTTTTTAGCGCTTCCTCCACGACTTGCTTGGCGCTTTCGTAAGGTAGGGCACCCGGAATAACTGCCATCAGTTCATTTTCGGCGTTTACAATCAAAGTGTAAGGTGTGCCTTGCGCTCCGGCATTTGCGGCGTTTTGTCTTTCAGCCAGAATCTTTTCTTCAAATTTTATGCTTTCTTGGCATGTTCTGAATTTTTCCATATCTAGCCCTACTCCTTCCGCAACGGTTTCTATCGAAGCGCCCACAGGAAATCTAGCGTTTTCGTTTTTGGCGGTAAACATGGCGTCAATAAATTTCCAGAACATTTCATCTCCTCCTTGGTCGGCGGCGCATTCCGTAGCATGGGCTTCAGTGACTGACTCGGGTCCCAATATTGCAAAGTGACGATAGACCCAAGCCACTTTGCCTTCCGGCGCGAAATCCGCCATCAACATTTTCATTGTTTGGTGGAAGGCTCGGCAATAAGGGCATTGGGTATCAGAATACTCGACAAGTTTTATTGGAGCACTCGGGTTACCAAATATGTGATCACCCTCACTGACGGGGCTCATCTTTTCGAAAGAGGGCTCTTCAGCGTCATTACTTACTCTGTCACCATTTCCTCCGAAATACAAAGCTCCGGCTATCAATCCTCCGGCAATGATTATTGCCAAAGGCAGAAAAATTTTATTTTGCATAGTTTTATCTACTTAAATTTTAAAAGGTAAACGAATCTTATCATACAAAAAAATAAAGTCCATTTTGGCGTTTTAGCCGTTTAAAATGGCAGTGCCCCGGTTGTTCCGTTTTGTTCAGATTCTTGCCAGCTTTTAACATCTAGCTTAATTTCCATAATTTTGCCACCCTCGGCAAATTTGAGCTCGCTGTTTTTTAATGCATATTCGTAGATTTCTTTGGTAATTTTTACATCATCAAGGCAATATTTTTTGACTTTTTCAACCTCACCTTTTTTCCACCACTCGGTAGCTTGCAGTCCAAAACCTGATTTTCTAATTCCCAACGTACCTTCGGCAATTTGATCAAGCTTCATACGTCTTCCGAAACTTTCTTTTATCTCTTTCAGAATATCCAAACTTTTGATTTTAGTCAGGTCTCCCGGATAATATTTGTTTAAGAGCGGGATATCAAAGTGGTCGCTGTTAAAGCCGATTAACAGATTGGCACGGCTTAAAATTGGCCACAGTTTGTTAAATTCTTCTTCTAAAAAAGTTTTATATTCTCCGCTTCGGTAATCGTATATTCCGACGACCGAAATATCCAGCGCCGCCGGGTTTCTTTCGCCGACATCAGAAAATATATTTTTGGTTTCAATATCAAAAACAATCTTGGACATAAGAATTCGGATTTTTTAGCTCAAATTTTTCTTTACAAAATCTGCTATTTCTCCCGCGCTTAAATCTGTTTCCTCTCCGCTTTCAAGATTCTTAACCTTAAATCTGTTTGATTTTATCTCATTTTCTCCGAGGCAGACAATGAAAGGTATTTTCTTTTTAGCTGCAGTTTTTATCTGGTCACCGGTTTTTTTGGTGGTTAAATCTACTGCTGAATTTATTCCTTGTTTTCTTAAATCTTGGGCAAGTCTATTTGCTTCATCAGTAAATTTCTGATCAAGTCGGCAAATATAGATTTGAGTCTGACTTCTGTAATCAGGAAGCAGGTTGTGGGTTTCTAGAAAATCAAGCAGGGTTACATCTCCGGCGCCAAAGCCCACTGCCGGTATGCTTGCCTCACCAAAAATTTGCAGAAGTTCGTCAAATCGTCCGCCACCAAATAGCGATCGGCTGTTTTTAGGATTGGTATCAAATATTTCAAAAATCGTGCCGGTGTAATAATCAAAACCTCGCATCAGATTTTGATTGAACTCAATGTTTTTGATTCCGAACTTGTATAGCCCGTCGATTAGTGTGGTCAATTCTTTGATTTCCGGACTTTGTTCCCCGAGTAGATCAATCATTTTTTTATTTGAATCCATGATCTCTATAAATCTTTCAGCTTTTTCTTGTAGTAGAGTTTCTGCTGCGGTTTTAAATTCGTTTTCCGAAATTTTGTCTCTTTTGTCTATAACTTTTGAGATTTTATATTTTTGTTCAGAATTAAGGCCGAGTTTTTCAAAAGTCATTTCGGCGACTTTTCTGTTATTGATGATTATTTTGAAATCCTCATCTTTGGCGCCAAGGTTTTTTAGAAGTGAGTAGGCCAGTATTAAAATTTCCAAATCGGCCTCTCTCGGCTCTCCACCAAAAATATCGACATTTAGTTGGAAGTGTTCTCTCAGGCGACCTCTTTGAGTATTTTCGTATCGGAAGAGGTTGGGGATTGAGTACCAGCGTAAGGGGAAAGCCAAATCCCTTTTTCTTTTTGCGACCATTCTGGCCAAAGTCGGCGTCATCTCTGGGCGCAGTGTTACCTCTCTTTCTCCACGGTCTAAAAAAGTATAGGTTTGCTCGTTAACTATTTCTTCACCACTTTTGGCGCGATAGAGTTCGGCCGGCTCAAGAATCGAAGCCCCGTATTCTTCGTAGCCAAAACTTTCTACCGTTTCTCTCATTTTTTGGAAGAGATATTTTTGAAGAAATAAGTCTTCGGGATAAAAATCCCGGACCCCTTTGTATGGTTCGGTGTTAACCATTTTTTTGCTCATTTGTCGTCTATAATATCACTTTGCTTATTTCCGGCAAATCGTTGATTGTTGAGTTATGATATATAATTGTAGAATGTTTTAGTTGTCGGTTTTGTTTTTTTTATTAGTTTTATCTTTTAATGAGTATTATGAACATTGTTTTAAATTGGCTGATTTCTGCCGTAATTATTCTGGCAATTGCTTATATTTTGCCGGGTGTTACGGTCGCCACTTTTTGGGTAGCTTTAGTCGTAGCTTTAGTTCTGGGCTTGATAAATGCTTTCATTAGGCCGGTTGTTATTTTATTGACTCTGCCGATTAACATTCTGACTCTTGGGCTCTTTACTTTGGTCATAGACACCCTTCTTGTTATCTTGGCAGCTTGGATTGTTGAGGGCTTCAGTATTGATAGTTTTTGGTGGGCGTTTGTCTTTGCGCTCGTGCTTTGGTTGGTTAACTCTCTTGTCAAAAAGACCGCTAAAAATAAAGCCATAAGTTTTAACGACAATTCAGCTAAATAAATCTTCCCGTGTTAAGGTCGTGATGGTAAGTGTCTCTGTCATTAAATTTGGGGTTTGAAAGAGCCCCGCTGACGTGTTTGCACGCCAGCGGGGCTCGAAGAAAGATCTGGACGGCTACAGGCCGGCCGAGATTGTCCGGTCGTGCGGATCAACCCCAACCCGCACTGTTCTAGACCTGTCTGGTCTTTTCGTTTTCTCTCCAACCTTGTTCTTGAGTCCCCCTTTCTTTTCCTCTCTCTTGCGGTCATTGGGCAGTTTGGACTTTGTGCCGTCTTTGGCCTGGTCCACGAGTCGCTCCTTTCTTTTGTCGTCTTGTTTCCATCCTTGAATTTATAATTTAATTTTGGTTGTGTCCAGGAAAATTTCCACAGTTTTTTTCAACCTCCTATAAATTTTTTGTGATATTATTCATAATATGGAAGAGGGGGCTTTAGAAAATTCTCTGAATTTTAACTTGGGTTTCCCGAGCTCGAGCTTTGTTGTAAACAGTGATTTCTTGTGGCTCATTTTGTCTTTAGTCTTTTTAGTTTTTCTAGTTTTAAGCTTAATTCTTATTTTCCACTGGAATAAGTTTGGTTTGCACGCTACTGCCGTTGGTACAGCTGAAATAGTTTATTTTTCTGTTTCTGTTTTCCTTATTCTCGGTGCTGTCGCTTCTATCTTGTTGTTTTAGAAAAATGATTAAATATGTTTAAACTTGATTCAGACGAGAAGGTGGTTTTGGAGCTTCGCAAGCACTGGTTTGTAATTTTTGTCCAGGGTTTTATCTTGTCTATAATTGCTTTATTGCCCGGCATTTTGGCGTTTGTGGTTTTGAAATTTTTCCCAACTATCAAACAAATTGATTTTGGCGGAAGTCTGGTCTATCTTTTTTCTTTCGGATATTTTATTTGGCTTCTTATTTTGTGGCTAATATTTTTTCTTGAATGGACCGACTATTATCTAGATGTTTGGTATGTAACTCCAACCAGAATTATTGCTATTGAACAAAAAGGTCTTTTTCGGCGAGAGACTATAAACCTGCGCTTTGAAAAAGTTCAGGATGCGACAGTGGAAATCAGCGGTATCATCCCGACCTTTTTGGGATTTGGTGAAATTCATGTTCAAACTGCCGGCGCTGGACGAGAAATTATACTGAAAGACGCAAAAAACCCTCACGAGGCAAAGAAGATTATTCTTGACCTCCATTCAAAAATTCTTGAGAAAGAAAGCGGCCATGACCATTTGGCCCGTCATGAATAGTTCCATTTAGGACTTGATTTTTGTCCGGCTTTTGCCATTCTTTAGTAATGGAATTTGAATTTAAAGGTAAAACTCTGTCGTTTGATCCCAATAAACCGAGAAACCGACCGGATTATTTGAAATGGATGTCTGACGAAGAGGTAAAAAAGTATCTGGATGGTCGTAAGTTGAATTTTGGCGTCTTAATAGCCAACCTTCTTTATGATAATAATGCCGGAAATATAATTCGTACCGCCAACGCTTTTGGGGCGAAAGAAATTATTCTCTACGGCCGGAAAAAATTTGATCGGCGAGCAAGTGTTGGCACCGAGTTTTATGTGAAGTTTAAGCACGTCAAATTTATTGAAGACTTGGATGAAATTTTTTCCGGCTACGACTTAGCGGTAGCGGCCGAAAACACGGAAGATTCAACGGCACTTAATGAATTTGAATGGGACGTTTCAAAAAAGACCTTACTTGTCTTTGGACAAGAGAGCGATGGTATTCCTAAAGAAGTTTTGGAGAGGTGTGATTATAAAGTCCAAATTATCCAATTTGGTAGTGTCCGTTCACTTAACGTTTCAGTCGCCGCCGGAATAGTAATGCATGACTATTGCTTGAAAACCGGCGCACTCGATAAATTTAAAAAACAAACGTTCTAGAGAAAATTTGCGATTAAAAGCAAGATTCCGAAAAAGATAGCAAAATAACCAAAATTTATTTTTCTCGCTAGTCTAAGGAGTATGTCAATTGTCAGTATGCCGGCGAGAAAGGAGACGATGAGTGCGACAATGAGTTCTAAAGACACGCTGAATGATCTAAAGTTTAAGAAAAGGTTGCCTAAAAAAACTATAGGTAAACTCAAAAGGAAACTCAAACGCAAAGCGGTTGTGTCATTAAATTTTTTCAAAAGCAGGGCGGAGACTGTCAATCCGGAGCGCGAAAGTCCCGGAATTACTGATAACCCTTGCATTATTCCCAAGGCAAGACCGTCCCAGATATTAAGATTTTTTTCTTCTCTCAGTCCGGTTTTTTTTGAGCTTAATTGTAAAGTTGCGGTTATAAAAAGCATCAGAGCGATTAGGGTATTTGCAAAGACACTGCCGAGCTTTAATTTTTCTTCAAACCTACCGATAAATTGAAGTAGTAAAAATCCAAAAAGCCCGCTAACCAAGGTGACTATAAAAATAAATCTAAAAATTTTACGGTCTTCTTCTGAAGATTCTTTCGGACGAAAGGCGGTTTTGGTCAGATTGAAAACATCTTTTCTGAAATAAACCAAGGCCGAAAGAAAAGTCCCGAAGTGTAAAAAGAGCGCCAACCTGATTAAGTCAACAATAGTTTTATCTCCAGAAAAAAAATTGCTTTTTATAGCAACGATCAATCCTTCTGAGCTGATTGGGATCCATTCAGCTAGTCCTTGAGCTAGACCTAAAATAACCGCTTCAAGCATACTTAAATTTTATCATAACTTTTTGCTGACTTTGCTTTAAATTACTCGTTTTGTTATAAATATGACAGACAAAGCACAAGGAGAAGAAGATGCCGAATAGCGAAAATCTGATGGAAATCTTCGAAAGGCAGATAGGGGCTGGTTTCAGGTTTGTGGATAAGGTGGTTAAGATTGATAAGGATGAAGGAACTATAATCACAACATTCGACTACTCGCTTGAAGACGAATCCAAACACTTCCTGCGCGACCATTTTTTGGGTAGACCGGCCATGCCGCTTTCTCTCATCATTGAGATGATGGCACAGACCTGCGGTTTGTTTGTTGCAGGTGTTCTCGGAAACGGCAAGTGTTTCGTTGTCCGTTATGACAAGTGTCAGTCCGGTAGCGAGCTCGTTACTCCGCCGGTTCAGCTAGTTATCACAGCGAATTTGTTGAAAAGGAGGGGGCGGGGCACTAGAAGCTTATGGATATTTGCCGTCAAGGTGGAAACTGATCAGGCGAAGAGTGTCGGCCAGGGCGAGATCACACTTTTCGCCGGAGTTGGTTCTTCGAGATCTTCGGAAGAGCTTCAAGACGAGATTCGAGACTGAAATCCCTCCCCGCGCCGACAAGGCGCGGGGATTTTGATTTTATATAGTCCCTCGGGGCTCTGCCCCGAGGTAATGTCGGAACCCTCCGCCAGCTGACGAACTACGTCGCTTATAAAAAGAAAAAGGCCCCACGCGCGACAGGATGACACGCGGAGGCCGGAGGGCTGGGCGGGCGGAAAGAGGGTAGAGGTTGGTTTGCGATTCAGGAATCGCTCTAGAACGACTCAACCGTTTCGCTTTACCGCTACACCCGATATTTTTAATCGGGTGCCGGGTTAACCGGAGGCGGCTCCTATGGGGGACCGACCGCGACCTTTTTCCGCCCAAGCCCAAGGGAGGGTCTCTAATCTAATATTATACATATCCTGTAAAAAAAAGCAACTTCAGACTCTTTTTTTAGACCCCAATTATTAGTGATAGTAGGATTTCAGAAGAGCTGGAAAATCAGCCATGCCAAGGAGTAAACAGTGGCACCTATGGCAAATCCGGTGATCTTCCGCCTGATGACTTCCGATACTGGCACATTCATTTTTCTTCCCTTCTTTATTTAAGGTGGTCTCTTGAAGAACGCTTGCGATATTGTATTTGAAATATTAAAAATTTCAAGAGAAAAACCCGCCATCGTGTGCGCCTACAAGTCGCGAGCGATGGCGGGTCAAAAGTACGAGCCGAAGAATTACGCTGGCGGAAGGGGGATGGACAAGGGGTGTTTTTGTCTTCCCCGCCGTATCGTATGTGGGGGTTGGACGATATTCCGCCAGATTCTTTCGGCCCCTGGTTCCTTCAGTCTTCGACGATCCTCCTGACGACTCCATCACAGACCAACCACTGTTTCGGCAGGTTTCGGTCGTCGTATAGTTCATCAATCCGAACCACCAAGAGGCGGCTTTCATCTGCTTTGAATTTGAAAACCGCTACACTGTTTGGTTCAGACGGGAAGTCTCGGCCGTGTTTTTTCTCGTATTCCGAGACGGCCGAAATCGCTGCTGTAGCGCTGTTTTTGACTGCTGGGCTCTTTTCGATGAGGTTGACGCTTTGCCAAATGATATTGCCTATTGCCAGCATCAAAATAACGACAATGACGACGTTTATCACGATCGTCGGGTCAGATTTTCTTCGCATTTTCGCCTCCCGTTCGTGTGTGTTTGTGTACAGAAATCTATACTCTTTATATCATTTTCTAGAAAAAAGAAAAACCCGTCCTGGCGGGTGGGCTGGGGGGGGTGGGCAAGGCCCAACCAGGACGGGTCGAATAGGGGGCTCACAAACCGGGGATCAGAATGGACGACACGGCCGAATCAGTGTGTCGTTTTCCCACGGCACCCCCTTTCTAAAGTGATAATAACAAATTATGTTTTAAAGACAAGTGGGGTGTGTCAGAAACTGATCAAGACAATTTTGTTTGGTTGGCGCTGACCTTTTGTAATTTTTAGCTTTCTTATAGGTAGGTTTAGATGTTCAGCGAGGAGAGCTAGCATTTTTTTGTTGGCCAAATTATTTTCCGGTTTTTCTCTGACAAAACACCGGAATCTGCCTTCTGAAATTTTTTCCAACTTGTCTTTTTTTGCGTTGGTGAAAACCTTTACTTTAAGATGCATATGTTCACATTTTAACTCAATTTTGATATTATCTTTTGGTTCTTTGATATAAAACATTCCGGCGTAGCTTCGACCCGTACTAAGCTCTGCTTTCGTACGGGGTCAGTGGTTATTAAGGAAACATATTCCGGCGTAGCTCAGTGGTAGAGCGATCGACTGTGGCACTCTCAGATCTTTATGTTGTGGTATACTGGACAATGTATGCCAAAGCGTAAAGAAAAGAGAACCTATGCCGACCGTGCAGAGTATATGCGTGAAGCCGTAAAGCGGAGGAGAAAGAAACTTCGTCAAATGGCTCGCGAATATTTAGGCGGTAAGTGTGCTATTTGTGGCTACAACAAATGTCAGCGCGCACTTAGCTTTCATCATAAAGATAGTTCAAAAAAAGAATTTGGATTATCGGCTCGTGGCCTTACAAGATCATGGGATAAGATAAAGGCTGAAATAGAAAAGTGCGTATTGCTTTGTTCTAATTGCCATATGGAAGTACATGACGGCATATCGCAGCTTCCTATCGAAAGGTAGGTCGAAAACGAGGTGAATTCGGGGAAGCCCTTAGGGGTAATCCCGAGCCAATCCTTTGCTAGATTTAGCGAAGGCAGGTGTAGAGACTATCCTTTTACAGGAGTAGCCCACGTCAAACGTGGTCGAAGTGCCTCGTCCCGTCATCATGTCAAAACATGATCGGGAATGATATAGTCCACCCCTTTTGGAAACATTAGGATAATGTGTAATCGATTGGTCGTAGGTTCGAATCCTACCGCCGGAGCCAAGAAACTAGATACGAACTCTTTTTTTTAATATGAGAGTGTTCGCTCCGCCTTCGCTAAAGCTATGGCGGACACGCCGTCTAGCCCCGAGAGTGGCGGGGCTGTTGAGGCACAGCAAGGAAATTCCTTGATAAGCTGTTAATATTAGGATAAATCGCCACAAGTAAAAATATTATGATAGACACGTTATGGATAGATGTTATCGGACTGTTTCTTTTTCTCACCGGTTTTGTTGTCGGGCTTGGCGCTGTAACGGTCATAGACATCCACGGCTTTCTCGGACGAAAGTCAACATACTGGACCGAGGCCACCACTCGGACGCATAAAGTGACCAAGCCGATGATTTGGATCGGCATAACACTCGCTGTAGTTGGCGGAATAATTTTTTATCGTGCCGAAAGTTTTGCCGGTATCCCGCTTATTCACGCCGTTATTACTGTTATCCTGATTGCTAACGGTTATTTTCTCTCATTTAAAGTTAGCCCGTTTTTATTAAAACGGGAGAAAGATGGCCTGTCCGGAGAACTCTTGCCCGCTTCTTGGCAAAAGAAAATTATGGCCGGATTAATAGTGTCCGACATCGGCTGGTGGGGTGGATTGCTTTTGCTGGTTGTACACATTGTTAGTAAATAGATTTATAAGACTCTTTATTTGCTGTGCTAAACTTTAAAAGTCGATTTAAAAACTAATTTATTATCTATATGAAAAATATTTTTGTTATCGCGGCGTTTATCGCATTTTTGTTGGCCGTCTATTTATGGTTTACCGGACAGCAAGATGCGGGTATCTTTGTCGGTCTCTGGGTGCCGTCTATCTTGAGCTTAGGCGTTCTTTTGCGAAAATAATTTTAAGTTTTTTACAATTTTAATATGAGTAACACAACTATTTTTATAATAGGATTTTTAATTTCTCTGCTTGTCGCCTACGGAGTCTATTTGGAATACAAAAAATAGAATCGTGAGAACAAGCGCGTATCATCTATGAGAAAAAAGATTGTAAAAGTAAACGACAAATTCCAGAAGGGTTACAAATACCAACTTACCGAACCGGCAGGACGGAATTTTCATCCCGACTTCAAGCCGGAGCTTACGCCAAAACAGATGCTCGCGCTCGGTGTCTTTGGCGGCAAGTATATGACCGATTGCAAAAAAGAGTTTCCTAAAGACTGGTTTATGCGCGCCAAACTTTCGCCCGAACATCACGACGATACGCTTAACTTTTTTCATAAGCATGCAAGCTCTCCGCTCAGGGTCTGGATTGAGAAAGGTTGGATCAATGAAAAGCACGATCCTCGCGGCTGGTTCCAGTGGTATTGCCGCTACTACATGGGCAGACGGCTTCCGGGCGAAGACGAACGGCAGATCAAACGCTGGATTGCTATTCGCCGGCACATATCGCAGATCAAGAAGAATTGTCCCTGTAAAACTTCGTCACAGGGCAGGCGGTCTCCGGATTTAACGTGCCGGCCAACGTAAAGGCAGGCGGTTCTGCACTGGGCGTATGATAGCAGAAAAATTTGAGTGCCCAATTAAAGCATGAGATAATACGTTTATGAAAGGCTACGTAACAAACATCGAAGAGCTCTCACTTGAAAACGATAATTTCCGCAAAGTTTTATACACCGACAAAAACAGCCAACTCGTTTTGATGTCGCTTCTTGCCGGAGAAGAGATTGGTGAAGAAGTACATGATGTCGATCAGTTCTTGCGTATTGAGAAAGGGACAGGAACAGCAATTTTGAGCGATATCCCCCACGATCTTGCTGATGGCAGTGTCATCGTTGTCCCAGCTGGTACTAAGCACAACATCATCAATACTGGAAGCGAAGCGATGAAGCTTTATACTCTATACATGCCACCGCATCACAAAGACGGGGTGATCCACAAAACCAAAGCCGAAGGTGAAGCTGATACTGAACATTTTGACGGGAAAACCACGGAGTAATTTGCTTAACTTTTCGAGGCACAGCAAGGAAACGAGGCACAGCAAGGAAATTCTTTGATAAGGGACTTCCGTTTTTGAGGCACAGCAAGGAAATTCCTTGATATGATGTTGTTATATTTCGCCATCTCCTTCTCAATCAGCTTTTTTGATTGGAAAAACCGCGTAAATTGTGGTTGAATTAAGAATAAATGAAATCTAATCCGAAAATCATTGCCTACATTGACGGCGCCAATCTCCATAAAGGTGTTGAGTCATCGGCTTGGAAACTTGATTATCGCAGATTTAGGTCATGGATACGTCAAAAATTCGGCATTACGAATGCATTTCTATTCATCGGACTTATGTCAAAACACGCCGATTTGTATACCTCGTTGCAATCCATGAATTATAAATTGGTATTTAAGGAAATCGTTTACGATGGATCGGGAAAGGCAAAAGGTAACTGCGATGCGGATTTAGTGCTCCAAGCCACAAGAGATTATTACGAAAATCATCCTATAGCCGTTCTTCTCGTTTCAAGCGATGGGGACTACGCACCTCTTGTCCGTTTTTGGCAGGAGAAAAAAGTCTCTTGCACAATCTCTCTCCCGCTCCGATCGCCAAGTGCTCAATTTTGTTAAAGCGGACAGATGTACCGATTGTCTATCTTGAAGATATGAAGCATAAGTTATCGTTTAAGCCAAAATGAAAAAGCCCCCGGCACGGACGTATCCGTACAGGGGTCTTTTTCGTAGTGATAGCTACATTATATGCTTTTTGTCTAGAAAAAGTCAAGAAGAATGGGGACAACAAAAAGCGGCTCAATCGGCCTTTTTTTGATTGGAAAAACCGCGTAAATTGTGCCAAAATTAAGCTACATTATGAAAATTCTTGAAAAAAGCCGAAGCCGTTTGTGAAAGAAATATAAAAGGCACAGCAAGGAAATTCCTTGATAAGCTGTTATTGGGATATTACGCATTACTTGACAGTATTCGTATAGTATGCTAGCATCTATATTAGACACAAACACTGCAACCAAGGAAAGGAGTGATAGATGCGTAAGTTCACACTTCACTGGCTTGGCGGAAAGAACGAGGAAGTCGAAGGGACAGACATCGCCGACGCTTGCCGTAGGGCTGGCATCGATGCGGGAGCCCTTCCTGCTCTCGACTACTTCGAGGAGGAGGAGGGTGAGAAGACCCAGGTCGCTGGTGCATTCAGTTCCTGTGGGTGCTGGTATCACGCAGAAGAAGGAACTGCGTGCCAGCACGACCTCGAGGTGGTTGGGCTCAAGTAGCTCTCTCCGCCCCGACAAAGAGATTCGTCTCTGCGTCAGGGGCGGATTTCTTTTGTACAAAATTTAATTGAAAAAAAATTCCAATTCTTTTTTAATATTTAGCCAATTTGCAGTTTTCCTTCAATAAATTCAGGATAAAATAACTCATCTAAGCACAGGATCAAGCCAAAACAAAAGCGCCTTTCCAGCGCTTTTGTTTTGGCAGAATTGTAATTTATTTTAAGTTTTTTCTACCTTCGTATTGCTTTAACAATCCAAATAAGGACGACTGCGCCGAGAAGCGCTACGAGAAAACTGTAGATATTGAAGCCACCTACGCCAGTTTCTCCAAAAAGACTCATAAGCCAACCGCCGATAACTGCACCAACAATACCAACAACCACGTTGAGGATGATGCCTTGTTGAGCATCGGTTTTCATAATAAGAGACGCGATCCAGCCGACAAGCCCGCCAAATACAATCCAGAGAATAATTCCCATATATTTATTTCATTAAATTACTATTAATAGTTGTGCTGTGAACACAAAATATATGCCGAACAATCTAGGTGAATATTACAAATGAATATTACAGAAAGTTGAGATGATTGTAATTGTTTGTGTAATACAACCTTAGTCGAGTCGGCTCCATTTGTAGGTCACATTTATTAAAAGTTAATGTTTGTAAAATATTATGACAACAGTAATTAATACTCCTCCAAACAGAGAACGTGCTGATGGTGGTGGTTGGGCTTTATCCGTTATTATGCTAATTGTGGTTATCGGAATTGGTGTGTTTTTCTGGCTAAATTTTCGCGACACTTCAACAGCGCAAACCCCAGAAACAATGGACACCTCGACCAACATAAGCGTCACACTCCCGAGTGCAAATACTCTAGCGCCGGAGACCGCCCAGTTAGAATAGTTACTAAATTAAGTGGAAACATTAGTAAAAGCAGATATTTTTTTCTTCATTGCCTCTATTGCGACCATAGTATTAACAATACTGATTTCTTTCCTTCTATTTTATCTAATAAAAGCTGGAAAAAATTTGTATAGGTTATCCGAGGTCCTGAAAAGTGGGTTTAAAGAATCGGAAGAATTTGTCGAGGATTTGAAAGATCGACTCGAGAACAATGTTGTCTTTCGATTCTTTTTTCCCCCAATTCGCAAAAATAAAAAATTAATGAAAAAAGATTCTGCAAGAGATACGGATTAAAAAGATACTTAACGGTTCTTTACTAAATTAAAACAAAACGATATGGCAAATAAAAAGACAGAAGAGACGTCCAATACATTAAAATACACCGCAATTGGAATAAGTTTGGCCAGTCTTGCCGCTGGAGCTTATTTTTTCTTTGGACCAAAAGGAAAAAAGCATCAAAAGCACGCCAAAGCTTGGGTAATTAAAATGAAAGGTGACATTATAGAAAAATTAGAATCTGCAAAAGAAGTTACAGAACCAATTTATCACGCCATCATCGACACGGTTGCTCTAGACTACAAGAAAAAAATAAAAGATAGCCAAGGAGACATAGCCGAAATTGTAGATGATTTAAAGAAACAATGGAAAAATCTTCAAAAATCAGTTAAATCAAAAACAAAAAATTCTACTAAAAAGAAAGCTGTGGTAAAAGAAGCTTAAC
>JAANMU010001092.1_pt1 | contig 27037 bp, 26 predicted proteins | sample 7279701 | NCBI WGS metagenome assembly JAANMU01 (sample SAMN14094539, study PRJNA606508) | bioreactor metagenome | isolation source: A lab-scale SPAN reactor treating ammonium-rich wastewater day 57 | place: Ireland: Galway | collected 2017-03-13 | reverse complement strand
GCCTCACTTACTCTATATCCTTTATCTAACCTCATTCCTTTAAGCTTTCCTTCACGAAGATAGCTCAAGACAGTTTGAACATTAATCTGGAGCTTCTCAGCAATCTGCTCAGGAGTATAGAACCTATCCATATAAATGTAACAAAGCAAACCAATGAATAACAAAGTAAAGTATAACAAACAATAGATAATAATTGCAAGTCGATTTATATGGGTAAGCCTCTTTCTCTTCGATCCCTTGCTATGACATCGGCGAGATTGTTACCTGAGAAATCAAAAGACTTTTCGATTACTTTCTCAGGTTTGACTTCAAAATCACCTATTTGAACAAGGAATTTATACCAATCGGCGAAAGTGCCGTTTAATGCTTTCGCGAGTGTGATTTTCATTCTTTCGCCGAAGCCGTAACCCTCAAGATCGAGCCACACCAGCCTCAGGTTTTTAAGTTTTTTTAAGTTCTCATGGCCAATCACGCCAGCCGACGAGTAATTGGTCGTGTTGTAGGCCTTAAGCGCGGATTTTGTGGCGTTCAAATAACATTCTCTGTTGTTTTTATCTTCGAAATACTTGCGCCAGAGCTCGAATTTTGCCGTTTCTGTGTATTCACTCATAAGTTGGTGTTAACTAAGAGATGTGGTTGTCTTGAGAATGGAGACGGTGAGTTCTTTATAATCTCTCCCCAACGGAAGATATACTCCTCAATTTGGTTCAACGAAGCGGCTATCTTGTCCACCAAATTATTTAATCGCTTCGACGGCGAGACTTTCCTTATCAAAAGGTTTTGAATTCTTGTGCTCAGGTATTCCTCTGAATTTCCGCTCAATACAATATTCGTCGTTTACACCCTTGCCTGGTTTGTAAATATTAGCCCTCCTGAATCCCAGGGCTAATGTAACTTTTCTCAAAAGTTCGGCACTCCATATAAATTTATGTTCGCTTTCCCGGAATAATCCATTTAAGAAAAATGTCTTAGGATCTTCAGATACACCCCTTAAACCGATTGACCTTAACAATTCGTCAATGTTTTTGTAATGCAGTCTGACCAAGGTATTTTTTACATATTTCTTATCATCCCCTTTTCCCGTAAATTTTGATGCGATTATAGGTTCAATAGAAGGAGAAATGATTCTCAATATTCCGTTTTTCCTCAAAATCCTTTTGGCTTCCTTAAGAAAAAATACCGCCTTGTCAAAATCAATGTGTTCAAATACATGCTCCAGAAAAACAACTCTGACAGAATTTGAAGGAAAAGAAAGCTTACGGGTTATATCTTGTTGCATTTCATTGAGTACCAGCCATCCTGGTCTATTTTCCCAGTGCCCTCCAAAGACAACCATTCTTTCAGACGCTGGAATTTTAGCGAGATAATTTCTGATTAGAAAAGGGGCAGACAGTTTGTCGATGATTTTTAAACCAGCAATTTTAATGAATCTTATTGCAGTCATTACAGCATTATAGGGCGCTGATGATTATTAATCAATCTATTTTGTATTAAAGGTATAATTGAAAAAAGAAAGTATGTTCGTATCAAAATACAAAGCCGTTATATTCGATTTCGATGAAACCCTGGTTAAATCATATTCGGTCAAATGGTCTCAGCACCAAGCAGCCGCAAAGAAGTTCTATGGCGTTGACTTAACGGAAGAAACGATCAGGAAATATTGGGGAATGCCTTTTGAGGAGATGATCGGACTCTTCTATGAACACAAGGATACGGTTGCGAACATGATCAAAAGCTATTTCTCACTCAACCATCTTTACCCTAAGTATCCCTATGGAGATGCGATCAAAGTCCTGAACTTTCTACACGACAATCATTACTTTCTTGGACTAGTGACTTCAATGACAAGGGAATCGGTTGTCAATGACATGAAGGAATCGGTAATGCCTTACGACAAATTTGATCTTATCCAGGGATCGACCGATTCGGAATTCCACAAGCCGGATCCGAGAGTCTTTGACTACTTGATTTCACAACTTATGAAATTGAACATCAAAAAGGAAGAGGCTCTGTATGTCGGCGACGATATCCGCGATCTGCAGGCGGCCCGTGGAGCGGGACTTGAATTTGCGGCCATACCCAACGGATTAACAACCAGAAAAGAATTTGAAGGTCAGCGGGCCATCTGCTTGAATTCGTTGTCAGATCTTATCCGCTGACTCTGGGATTTTAGGTACCTTGCGATTATCTTGTAATAGTCGGGGTCAAAAATATTTTCAAACGCTTCCTCGTCTCCTAGTGAATTCTTCTTCCCGATAAGACACCACCGGTCAATCGTGTAACTCTCCCACTTCTCCTCTTCTTCAATATCCTTCTCAACTATCTCAACGGGTCCCGTGTAAGGCCATGGCCTGAACTGCCGGGATTCGATGAAGGCTATCAAGAACCTTGAATTATATATTTGCTTCTTCTCTTTCTTGACGCAAGCCCCTTTACACTTTCCCAACTTATGGGCAAAACAGGAAGTGCGGCTAGAATCTGTCCCCAACAGTTTTGGGCAAAGATTGTATTTATCGGCAAATTCCGTCAGGTATTCCTTGACCCCCCGCTCGCTCTTGAGTGTTCCAAGTAAGTCGTCAGTCTCGATCTCGGTCAGTGACGTGACCGTCTTTGACTTGAGGGTCAGGTAACCATCCTTGTTTTTGGTTTTGGTCAGGACAATAAACGCCTTTTTTTCTTTTAGTTGGGCGTTGTATGTCGGGTGTAATTCCTTAACAAGTCTTGCTTCCAAAAGCATCGCCCCCAACTCGCCAGTTGTCCTTATGTGTCCGATCCTTGCCACTTCCTTCATCATCTGGAGATGTTTGGTTGACTGGGTATCCTCTGAGAAGTGGGCAACCACCCGGTCGCTTAAACTTTTGGATTTGCCAACATATATAGGTGCGTCGTTTTTGTCGTAGAAGATATATATGCCTGGAGATTCCGGAAGGGCATCAACCTGCTCGCGGATAGCCTTGTCTCCAGAATACAAAGACTTAGTCAGCTCCGCCCAGGTCTTAAGGAGCTTTTCCTTGGGGATAGTTTTCTTGACCTTGTTGATAAACTGCCAGAGGACAAAGGCGTCGTCATAGGCGCGGTGGCGATTCTTGAATTTAAAGTTGAACCGGCTTATGACAGACTCCAGGGAATGGCTCCTGTAGTCTGGGAACAAACGCCGGGACAACTTGACGGTACAGAAGGTTTTGGCCTTGAAGTAGGAGCCCGACCTCTTAAGTTCGCTTTTCATGAACGAATAGTCAAACCGGACGTTGTGGGCAACAAATACGGCGCCTTCCAAGAGCTCTTGGATCTTGTCCTTGACGTCGCCAAACAAGGGGGCGTTCACTAGATCCTGGTTTGTGATGCCAGTGAACATGCTTATATATGGGGAAACATGAGTCTGGGGATTAAGAAGAGTCGTGAACTTGTCGACGATCTTGTTTTTGGAGATCCTGATGATCGCCACTTCAATGACCCGGTCATGGAAGGGACTCATGCCGGTCGTTTCAACGTCTACAATTGCCAGGTCGTGGTCAAACATAATATTTTGTATTCTACCCCCTTATTGACGCCAGGTGGTTGGAAGTTTTTTAATGGTCAAATATTCTTTTCTATTTCCTTAATCAACTTATCTATCCCGAAGTTCTCCTTTACCGAAATGAACTGGGGGGAAAAGAGTTCGTACTTGTTGTTGATCTCAGTCAATATCTTCTTACCGTCCCCCGAGTGGGCATCGACCTTGTTGAAGACGTAGATGATTTTCTTGGTCTTGACTTCAATCTCCCTCAGGATGTCCTCGACGACCTCGATCTTTTCATTCATCTTCGGGTCGGCAACGTCTATGACATGGAGAATCACGTCTGCGTGGATAGACTCCATTAGGGTTGATTTAAAAGTATCGATCAAGGACGATGGCAGGTCCTTGATAAATCCTATGGTGTCGGAGATTGAGATCTCCCTTTTCAAGTTCGGGAGGTAGATCTTGCCAGACACCGAATCCAGGGTGACGAAAAGGGCATTTTCGACGACCTTTTTCTTTTTGGCCAGAAGATTGAATAACGAAGTTTTCCCGGCGTTTGTGTATCCGACAATAGAGACTGAGGACAGGTTCTGGTCCTGACGACGCTTGAGTTGGGCCAGGTGCTGGGCCGATATCTTCTCAAGTTCTTCCTTTTTGCCCCTTATCTGGTCGCGCCAGTGGCGCTTCATAAGTTCGATATTGGTCTCACCGATCCCTCGGGTTCCGATTCCTCCCGCCTGGCGGGACAGCATCGTCCCCAACCCGTATATACGGGGACCCATGTGGCGCATTCTGGCTATCTCGATCTGGAGCTTGGCCTGTTTTGTCTGGGCATGGAGGTCAAAAATGTTGAGGATTAGGTCGATCCTGTCCCAGACCTGGATATCCGGGTTCATCTCCCACAGGACTTTTGTGAGATTGAAAAGGACCGTCGGCTTGACGATGGCGTTTACTACGACGATGTCAATTTTTTCTTTCTTGACCATTCCAGCCAGTTCTATCGCCTTGCCCGATCCGACAAATGTCGCCCTGTCGGGACGGGTCCGGTGCTGGATAATCGTCACGATATCCACTCCCTTGTAGGTTGAGACCAGCGACCGCAACTCCTCAAGGTTATTTAAGGCTTCGTCCCTATGGGTGTGGGGGTCAACTACGTCAACCAAAATAATCCGGTGGGCTTTTCTCATAGGAGACTCAATTATATCCTATTGGGGGATAATTTATCTTTTGAGCGCCTTGACCCTAGGCAAAGCAACCCATAAAAAGTATTCCCAAGCGGAACATCAAAAACTAAAGGAACAAGAAGTAGGTATATGCCTATTATTCGTAACGTTTATATCTTAATAAGCGGCGCCCATGAAGTTGGGGCAGTTGGCTTGGGCCCAATCAAGGTAGCTTGACGTGCACTCGAGTTTGATTCCACCTGGCCCGGGTTCACAATCGACATATCCGGATCTCGGACAAACGAATGCGGCCGATGACGGTTCGGATTCAACCTCGCATTTGCCAAATTTACACTGGGGAGGAACCCGCCCGATGAGTGAATTGTCAGGGCAAACGGTGACATCAAGTTCGCAAGGATACTCATCGTCAACAGTTTGCTTGTCAGCCGCAGGGACCTGGGCGACAAAAAGGGTTGGATTTTCCTCAACGTACGCTTTGAAGTTCATCCCAAACGCAAAGGCGATTATGGGAAGGGTTATAAACATTATGAGGGCGACAAACTTCGAAAGCCTGGTTACGGTTGTCAGCTCCCTTGGGAGTTTCATTTTTTATTGGCCGGTTTCTCAACTTTTATAACATCCATGGCCTTAATTAAAAGATACACTACAAAAGATAGAATTGTAAAGTCAATTAATGCGCTCACGAAATGTCCCCACATGATGCGGGCACCGGCGATCTGGATATACATGGAGTTTAGATCTTTAGTACGGGATAATATTGAACCCAAAATCGGGTTAACGATATCGGCAACGAGAGCCGACACCAACTTGCTGACGGCGCCTCCCATTATGAAACCGACGGCAAATCCGACGACGACTTTTTCCCGAATGAATTCCAGGAATCCTTTCATAGTTAATTAATTATAATTAATTGATTAAGATATTGTAGATTAATAGGCAAGGTTACGTACATCGATAATGAAAAAAAATAAACCCAAGGCAAAGGCCGACAGAAGCCGGTTCGATATAATCCAGATTCTTTTTTTTATCTTCCTTGCTCTTTTGCCGACCCAATTCGGAAAACACTTTTTCCTACCCTTCTCCTATTTGTCAGGCGTCAGGGTCGATTACCTTTCCCCAACTCTCTACCTCATAGACATAATTATCCTCATCCTTGTTTTGTTGAACATAAAAACGGTTATGGGTTTTTTCAAGCGCCCGGTATTTTTTTATCTAATCATTCTTTTGGGATTCAATATTGCCCTCGCCAAAAACCCTTTTCTTGCCCTTTACGGCTCGGCAAGAATTTTCGAGTTGTTGGCGGTTTTTGCCCTGGGTAAACCAATCCTTTCAAAACTTTCCCCGTTATTGATTCTTTGGGCATTTACCCTGACGGGTATTATGGAGCTTGGGTTGTCGATTGCCCAGTTTATCTTCAAGCAATCATTACAAGGCCCATTTTATTATCTTGGCGAAAGGCTGTTTTCGCTTGGTACCCCGGGGATCGCCAAGATTGCGGTCAACGGACTTGAGTTTCTCCGACCCTACGGGACCTTTTCCCACCCGAACTCGATGGCCGGCTTTTATCTCCTTGTCTATTTTTTTGTCCTAATAAACAAGCGCTTTGATCGCCATGTGTTTTTCAAGTACTTCTCCCTTCTGGTTTTCGCCTGCCTGATATTCATCTCATTCTCGAAAACCGCTATTCTTTCCTTCCTTTTCCTAAACATTGTCTACGTTTTCCTGAATCGCAATCTCTGTAAAATCTGTATGGTCAGCCGAATAATTGTCTTGGGCATTTTGTCCGTCGTATTCCTTTTTCCGGTTGGTGACCCGATGACAATTGCCAAAAGACTTGAACTTATGGCCAATTCGTTAACTATCATGATAGCCAATCCCTTGACCGGAACCGGGCTCACCAACTATCTTTTGGCCCAGTCGCAATTTGTGTCGCGTTTCCCTTTGTTTTTCAACCAGCCAGTCCACAACATTCTTCTTTTTTTCCTGTCGGAAACAGGGCTTATGGGCGGATTTATCCTTTTCAGGTTGGGAATGTTTTTGAAAGACAACCTGTCAAAAAACCAGTGGCTGCTGACGGGTGCGGTACTAATGACGGGGATGGTTGACCATTATTGGTTGACCTTGATCCAAAACTTTCTTCTAATGGGAGTAGTCCTATCGCTTACAGACTTTCAAGATCGCGTTTCACCTGGAGATTCAAAGCTTCAACCTGCCTCAACTGCTCGTCAAATCCGGTCGGCAGCGACTTGATAAGTTCCCCGACCAATTCCTTGTGCTTGGCATTTGAGAGCTTTAAGGTTTCAATGAAGTTTGATTCAGCCGAGTTTCCCTGTTTTTTGGCCTCCTTCAACAGGGGGGCAATTTTGAGGAAATATTTTTCGGCTTTGGAAAGAGCGTCTATGGCCTGGCTGTTTTTGCCTTTGGTGGCTAAGGTGACCGCCATGGCGGCGCGCTTGTCAGAGTACAGAAGGTAAAGTTGGGCTTTCTTGAGGTTGTCGCGGGTCAGGAATTCGGTAATCCTATCGCGGGTAATCTTAACAAAGTAAAGGGGGTGATCGCTCAAAAGCCCGGGATAAGGAAGATCGTATATGACTTTCTGGTCAGGGGTGACGACGGTCGCGCCTGACGACTCCATGACGAAGTAGCCAACGGCTGGCAAGGTGACGATGATAAACAAAACGATTATTATTCGGCTCAAATTTTTCATGTTCCGGTATTTAGTATACAATAAAGCCCCAAAAAAACAATCCCCCGTCTTAGAAAACGGAGGATTGCAATCTTTTATCCAAGATCCTCAAAGTTATTTGACTAATCTCTTCAAAGATTTACCGGCGGTAAATCCAGGAGTTTTAGTGGCTGGGATTTGAATCTCAGCTCCAGTTTGAGGATTGCGTCCTTTTCTAGAGGCTCTTTTTCTTACCATGAAAGTTCCAAAACCGGTGACGACAACTTTCTCTCCTCTTTTCATGGCGTCAGCCATTGTCGAAAAGACTGTTGAGACGGCGTCTTTTGCTGCTTTGGCGGTAAGGTTGGCTTTCTTGGCAACTTGAGCGACTAAATCTGCTTTTGTCATTATGTTTTCACCCCCTCTCTGTTGAATATTCTTTCGTAGCGTTACAACAATTAATTGTTAACAGAATAGTCGTTTTTTGGCGTCTTGTCAATCTACATTAAAAATATCTTATTATAACAATCTAGATCAATTTGAAGGCTTTGTGACAATGCGATTAGGGCCTGAAGTGTTGGAAACTTGTGTTGATTAATTTCCGGTTGTCAACAAAAATTCCACTTCCCTTTTCGACTCTTCCGATTTCAAAAAAAGGTCCGTTTTTTTTCTTCTGGGTGAATAGGATTTTGTAATCCTCGCCACCCATCAGGGCGTAGGATACGGCGTCATGACGGTATTTTTTGCAGAACATTTTTAATTCCCAGGACAGGGGGATAAGGCTGGAATCGACGCTGACCCGGCATTTTTCTTTGTCGAATAATTGGTAGAAATCCGAAGACAATCCGTCGCTTATGTCCATCGCACTGGTCGCGTTTTTGACTAGGTAATCGGAAATATTAATTTCAATTTCAGGCTTCAAGTGGCGCTTCATTAAAATCTTTTCAAACGGCGCATAGACGGACTTATTCATCATTAGAAGTTCCATGCCGGCTTTCGAGTCTCCCAAATTGCCGGTCACATATATGTAGTCACCCTGTCTTGCCCCTTTTCTTTTTATGAACTTTTTGGCTGGACCCATCATGAAAACGTCAACCCCGATTTTGTCAGAAGAGGTGACGTTGCCTCCAACAACACGACATCCATATTTTTTACAGGCCCGGTTTATTCCCCGGTAAAGGGCGTCAACGTATGAATGGTCAATGTTGGGGAGCATCAACGAAATGAGGACTGACTCGGGCTTTCCGCCTGATGCGACGATGTCTGAAGCGTTGACGGATATAGCCTTGAATCCGACATGTTCCGGAGGGTATCTCCTCAAAAAATGCTTATCCTCAAGGATAATATCACAGGTTAAAAGATAGTTAATACCCTTGATTACAATCGAAGCGCAGTCCGAACCGATATCCGGAGCATCAAGAGACTTCTTGATCCTTTCAATAAGCTTAAACTCGCCAAGCTTTGACATTTTCATTATCGTTAGATCTTGGTGGTTGCCTCGGCCCGTGATTCGCGGATGACCGTCACTTTGATCTGGCCCGGGAAGACGTCAAACTTCGACTCCAGTTCTTCCCTGATGTTTTCGGCCAGGACAACGGCTTCATCATCGGTCACCTCGTCGGGTCGCACAATAACCCGAAGTTCGCGTCCCGCCTGTAGAGCGTAGGCTTCGCGGACTCCCTTTTTGGTTTTGGCAGCCTCTTCGATGGTCTTGATCCTTTTCAGGTACTCTTCAAAGTCTTCGTGTCTGGCTCCCGGTCGGCCTCCCGAGACGGCGTCTGAGATGTAGACGATGATCCCTTCAATTGAGGTAAAGGGAACATCCTCGTGGTGGGCGGCGACGCAGTCGATGACTTTCTGGGGGAAGCGGTGCTTTTTCAAAAGCTCGACTCCCAAATCGACGTGCGAACCTTCCTTGTCTGTAATAACCTTCCCGATATCATGGAGCAAGCATCCGAGCTTGACGACATTGACGTCGACCCCAAGTTCGTGGGCAAGGGCGATCCCGATCTTCGTTTCCTCAAGCGTATGGGCGATCATGTTCTGTCCGTATGAATAGCGGTATTTGAATCGTCCCAATGCCTGGGTGATTTCCGAAGGTAGGTTGAAGACCCCAACCTTGTGGGCCAGTTCCTCGCCGGCCTTGAAGATCGTTTTTTCAACATCGGACCGGACTTTTTTGACAATCTCCTCAATTCTTGGCGGTTGAATTCTCCCGTCTTTGATCAAAGTTTCAAGCGACAGTCTGGCGATCTCCCGACGAGTGGCGTCAAATGACGATAGTCTGATGACACCTTCCTCCTCAAGATCAACATCAACTCCGGTTGCCAGTTCGAAAGCACGGATGTTTCGTCCTTCCTTGCCGATGATCCTTCCCTTGAAATCCTCAGAAGGCAGATTGATGACAGAAAGAGTATATTCGGCGACATAATCGATCGCTCCGTAGCGCATCGCGTCAACGAGCATGGTCTTGGCTTTGTCTTCTACTTTCGCCTTAACTTCCTCTTCGGCGCTTTTGATTTTCTTGGCGACTTCACCTTTGAGTTTTTCTTCCCAACCGGTTAAAAGTAGGTCTTTTGCCTGGTCTTTTGTCAGACCGGCGATTTTCTCAAGTTTAAGGAGCATCTGTTCTTTCTTTTCCTCGAGTTCGCGCCTCATGCGGTCCATGTGGTTTTTGCTGTCTTGTACCGACTGTCTTTCGCGGTTGACCTGGTTTTCCTTGTCTTCAACAGTCTGTTCTTTTTTGGCCAATCTCTTTTCGACTTCAAGGGCATCGGTTGCCACCTTGCGGGCCTGGTTATCGGCTTCGGATTTAATAGATACCGCCTCTTGTTTGGCTCTCAGGACAATGTTCTCCGCCTCCTGACGGGCGTTTTTTAGAAGTTCTTCACGATCACGTCCGATGGATGTGAATTTCTTGAAAAATTTCAGCATATTATTTAATAAAGTAAGCTTTGTTGGAGGGTTATTCAGTTACCAGTGTTGTTCCCGTTGAAGGGGATCGATATACCGATATTAATTGGTTTGCGATTGTTGACAACATTTGTAACATTAATGTTTATTAACCCTCTATAAGCAATTTCTAATACCCATATTTTACTCCTTAATAAATAAATCTTCAACTACAAACCCGATAGCCAGAATTGTTTTTATGATGTAGACACGAAAGGACGACGGACCTGTTTTATGTTGTTAGGCGCGCCTGTTTCATTTTGAAGACCAACCAAACGATCAAAGGCAGCGGCATGATCCCGGTCCAGAAGAATATCCATCTCGGGTGGGCTATTTCGGTTAAAGGACCTGATAAGGCAACGATAATAGAATAAAGAAATCCAAGCAACAGATTTAAAGCTGAAAGAGCGGTTGCCCGATGGCGGGAATCGAATACTTCGTTGGTAAGCTTCCCAAGCAGATTAAATCTTAGAGTTGATACAAACATGAGGGGCATTATCGCCATAACATTGATGATAGGGTTCGGTATAAGGGCCATTAAGCTTCCAAGAAACATGAGGCCCGGATGAATCCAGGCGCCGTGTTTCCTTGTAAACTTAAGAGCGCCAACGGCAACGATGCCGATGATTATGGCATTCAACATCCGCGAGACAGACAGGATTGTTCCCTGGGTTCCCTGGTCAAAACCAAGGCTATTAAGGAAAACCAGATTCAGATAGGTCATCCACGACCAGCTGATGCCGGCAATGAACATAAAATAAACGGACAAATATTTGGTGTAGGAATTCTTGACGAGTTCCTTAAGGCCGTCTTTTGTTTTGTTTATGTATATACTCCACGAATATTTGATGCTGTCAAGATGCGGCTCCTGCATCCTAAGATACAAAAAGGCGCTCGTGAAAATACTCGCTCCGGTTAAGAAAAAGGGTAAGGTTTTAGATATGGAATATAGATATCCTCCCAAAAACGTTGCTAGGATCAACCCGGTCTGGACAATCATTGATTCGCGGGCGGCAACCTTGACGTATTCTTCTTCCCGATTGTTTTCTTTTAGCGTGTCGTAGATGAGGGCGGAATTGGCTCCCGACATGGTGCTTTCGCCTATCGCCCTGATCATTGTTCCGACAATTATCCAAGTGGTGCTTGGGAAAAAAGCGATTAGAAACAGACCGCTGGCGTTGATAAACGCGCCTATGGCGCAGCTGATTTTCCTTCCCCATAAGTCGGCAAAGACGCCGGTCGGCAACTCCATAAGAAACATCAGGACATATCTGGCGCTGGCCAACAGGGCCATCTGGGTCAGGGTTAGGTATTGGTTTTGGAAAGCGATATATACCGGGATGAGAAAAAAAAGGTTGTTAAGAAGCTCGGTTATGTAGTAGTAACGAATGTTCCTATCCGCCCACCCCTTGTGCTTACTCATTGATAGACCATTCTAATCCCCACCCTCAAGTTTTTCAATGGATTTCCTACAGATCTCGTAATTGAATCCCCGGCTCAACAGAAACCGCGAAGCCTTTTCGAATCTTTTTTGTTTGGGCAGTCCATAAAACCTCGGCCAACGCCTTTTTAATATCTGCATGGCCAGCCCTTCCTCATCGAGCGTGTTTTTCGAAAAATGTTTTTCGATTTTTTCGTCGGCAACCCCTTTCTGTTTGAGTTCCCGGGTCAGTAGCCTTTGGCTTTTCGGCTTGAGGGCGGTTCTTTGGCGGACAAACCAGTCGATGAATTTATCGTCGTCTATCAAATCCTGATCCTTCAATTTTTGGATTATTGTTTCGGCTGCGTCACGCGACCAGTGGGTAGTTGAGACTTTTTTATACAAATAATCCCTGACTTCCTTTTCAGACCTTGGTCTGAATTTCAGAAAGAAGTAAGCCTTGTTCAACAAGGGTATAAGGTCTTCGTTTAACATACGATTCTTTTTACTTGGCGTTATCCTTGTTTATTACCGCCTTGGGCTTTTCCATTACCTGTTTCAAAAGTTGTCCCCTGAGTTTGGCATCATCGCCGATGACCCTTTTTACCTCTTCCTTACCCTGCCCCAAAAGCTTGTCGTTTATCTTGAAAAACGATCCGCTCTTGGTAATGAGTCCGGCGTTTAAGGCGGCATCAACCAATGCTTCGTCGCGGTCGACCCCTTGAGAGTTAATGACAAATTCGGCTTCCCTGAATGGGGCGGCCACTTTGTTTTTGATCACCTTGACTCTTACCCGACTACCATAGACCTGGTTGTTTTTTTTCAAGGTCTCGATTTTCCTGACGTCCATCCGGATTGAAGTATAGAACTTCAAAGCCAGTCCTCCCGGTGTCGTTTCCGGATTTCCGAAGAAGACGCCAATCTTGAGTCGAAGCTGGTTTGTGAAGATGACAGTTGTCTTGGACTTTGAAACGATTCCCGTAAGTTTTCTCAAAGCTTGGGACATGAGGCGGGCCTGAAGTCCCATCTGGCTGTCACCCATCTCCCCTTCAATCTCGGACTTAGGGACTAGAGCGGCGACTGAATCAACGACAACCAGGTCAACCCCACCGGAACGGATCAGGGTCTCGGTAATCTCGAGTGCCTGTTCTCCGGTATCGGGCTGGGAAATCAATAGGTCATCGAGTTTCACTCCAAGGGTTTTGGCCCACTCAGGATCGAGCGCGTGTTCGGCGTCGATAAAAGCGGCCGTCCCTCCGGCCTTTTGCGCTTCGGCAATAAGGGAAAGACAAATAGTCGTCTTACCCGACGCCTCTGGTCCGAAGATTTCAATAATCCGTCCTCGCGGTATGCCACCGACCCCTAGCGCCAAGTCCAAGGGAAGAATACCCGAAGAGATGACCTCAACCGGAACGACCGGTGCCTGTCCGAACCTCATAATTGATCCCCTCCCGAACTGTTTCTGGATCTGTTCGATCGCAAAAGTGACGGCTTCCTTTTTGCCGTTTCCGGCATCTGATTTGCTTTTCATAGAATATAACTTAAATATTAATTAGGGAACGATTGTTTACCCCTGAAAAGATTCTATACGGTTTATGTTTTTTTGTCAATGGACTCTTATGCTACAAAACGTAAAAGAGTAATACAATGCTCACCGCCCAGAGGAAAATCGTCGTTATCAGGGGGATATCCGTTGTAATAAGCTTCTCGGGCCTTTCGCCCTCGTCCCGTTCATAAAGCAGCTGGGCGTAACGGGCAACGCCGTAGACGACCAACGGAATAGTCACCATCATCCATTTTCTCGCTTCAAACCCGGGAAAAAGATCGACCATGACCGGGGACAAAATCGTGTGGACCTCAGGCGGTTTTTCGACATAGGTGTAAGTGGCATAAGCGATGATTGTCGATGTCGCAAAAATTTGAGTCAAAAAATCCAGGAGGTGTCCTTTGTACCGGAAAAGCGATTCGCGAGTGTCTGCCCCGTGGGTGATGAGTTCCGCATGCCGCTTGACCGAGGCCATGAAAAGCGAAACGAAAAATATGGTCAGCGTCAACCAGATGGGGATATGGTAACCGGTCGCCACCTCGCCGGCGAATGTCCTGATCATAAACGAAAACGAGATCGCAAAAATATCGATTGTCGGATGTTTTTTTAGGTATAGCGAATAGGCAAAGTGTAGGAGAATAAACATAAGGCTTAACGCGAAGAACTGGATCGAGAAGAAAAGCGCTAGGATAAGGGCGACAATCGTGAATACAAAAACTATAAAGGTCGCTTCGGGCAAGGAAATCAGTCCGGCGGCAATTGGCCGGAATCTTTTTATCCGGTGTTTCCGGTCGTATGGGTAATCGATGATATCATTCAGAACATAAGAGGTTGATGAAAGAAGACAAAAGATAAGGAAGGCGTAAAATGAGGGCAGTAAGAGATCCATGTCAAAAAGCTTTCCCGAAAATATGACGGCGGTGAAAACGACAAAGTTTTTGATCCATTGGGAAACACGAAGGGCCTTAAGGTAAATGAAGAATTTATTGTTTTTCATGATTCACTTGAATTATACTAAATCCGCTTATATATTATACTAATACGCGATTTGTATGATTAAAATAAGAAGACCATATCTGATTGTCCCCAAGCTCATCGAACAACCTACCTGGGGAGGAGACTACATCATTAAAATGAAAAACTGGTCGGGACTTGATGACTTTATGGGAAAAAAAATCGGTCAGAGTTATGAACTTTTCAGCGGTTCGAAACTGCTTTTGAATATTAACGCGTCAACAGATAGCCGATTCGTCGGGGAACTGGGTTCGCCCGACGAGGCAACCGTTTTCAACAAAACCGGATACGAGGAAAATATTGATTATGTGAGTCTGAAAGAAGTGACCGGCCTTACCGACAAAATTCCTCTTATTAAACTCAACCAGTCAAACGGCAATTCGTTCCAGCTACATATAAAAAAAGGCCTGGAGAGTGACCGTTGGGATTCCAAGCCCGAAACTTGGTACTACCTCGAGGACGGATTGGTTACCTATGGAATCAAGAAAGGAATAGACATTGAAGATTACAAAAATGCCTGTAAGAAAATCGAATCGGAAATGAAAAAATTGAGTAATGGTGTAAAAAATAATAAGCTTTCTTTGTCGGATGCCAAAACAAAAGCAATCGATCTGGTCAGGGAAGTTGACCCCTGGCAGTACGTCAATACCCATGTCGTCAAGAAACATTCGGTGGTCGACCCTTCAGCAGGTGGCATCCACCATTCGTGGGAAGAGGATCCGGGCAACTATCCTTTGGGCAACGTTTTGTACGAAATCCAAAAAGACGTCATGGACCCGGTTTCGACAATCAGGTCATTTGACAAAGGTAAATTGAAATCAGACGGTTCGATAAGGGAAATAAACGTCGACGATTATTTCAAATATCTGGACACCGATCCCTCACACAACGACATTGCTAAGATGACGCCCGAACGGGACGGCAATTCCCTCATAAAAACCTCCGACTACTCGCTAGATATCCTGGAACCGGACGACAAGTTAGAGGACAAAACAAACGGAAGTTTTGTCCATCTTTTTGTCCGTGAGGGTGCGGTTCAGGTTTCAGCCGATGATGGACAGGTTGCGGTGACCGCCGGCCACTCTTGCTTTATCCCGGAAAATGTTTTAACTTATAGCATCAAGCCCATGGGCAAAAAGTCGGTACTATTGAAGGCATATGCCGGCCGCCAATAATCCAATAAGCAATATGAAATTTAATTTCGAAAACAATTGCCAATTGCCGAATATCGAGATAGAGGAAAAAGGTCAATCCCTGTTGCCATATCTCAAACATCTCCAGGCAGTAGCTTTGGCCAATAACTACGACAACAATGAAAGTTCCATCAATCTACCATTTGATGAGGCGGCTATCGGACGGATCAAGGAAGTGTTCCGAGAAACCAAAAGCGACAAATTGAAATATATTTTCAATATCGGAATCGGCGGATCGAATCTCGGAACCAAGGCAATCTATGATGCCTTGTTGGGATACTTCGACGTTGTTAGTCCCGACAGGTTTCCCAAAATTATTTTTTTGGATACGGCGGATCCGGAGTTCGTCTCCCGGGCGGCATTGCTATTGAAAAGGCTTTCAGACAAGGAAGAGTTTCTTGTAAACGTGATAAGCAAGTCGGGTACAACAACCGAACCGTTGACCAATCTTGAGGCAATCCTCCCACATCTTGCCGGCGCCGAAAACCGGGTTGTCGTGACGGCCGATAAAGATTCGGAATTTTACAAGCAATCGCAAGTCAAGAAATATCATGTACTCGATATCCCCAAAACGGTCGGCGGCCGTTATTCCGTTTTTTCGTCGGTGGGTCTTTTTCCGTTGGCGGCATCAGGAATTAATATCGATCGGCTTCTTGAAGGCGCAAGGAACATGAGGAATATTTGCCTGTCGGAAAATATTCTCGAAAATCCCGCCGCCGCCTCGGCCATAATCCTCTTTCACCATTACAACAATGGCAAGAATATAAACGACAATTTCCTTTTCCACCCAGAATTGGAATCGATCGGCAAATGGTATCGTCAACTGATGGGCGAAAGCATCGGTAAAGAAAAAACTTCAAATGGAAAAACGGAGCGGGTCGGCATGACTCCGACGGTCTCGATCGGTTCGACCGACCTCCATTCGGTTACCCAATTGTATTTAGGGGGTCCGAAAGACAAAGTGACGACTTTCGTTTCAGCCGCCTCGGAGGATAAGATAAGCGTTCCCCAATCGATGGGTTACCCAACGCTCGTTCCCCAGATTGCCGGCAAATCTTTGGCCGAGGTTATGGGCGCAATTCTCAAAGGCACGATTGCCGCATATAAAAACCAGAACATTCCCTTCACCCAGATAACTCTTGACGATTTGTCGGAATATTCATTCGGAGAATTTCTCCAATTTAAAATGATCGAGATGATGTTATTAGCCAATCTTCTTGGGGTCAACGCTTTCGATCAACCCCACGTCGAGTTATACAAAAAAGAAACAAAAAGATTTTTATCCGCATAAGGATAAAACATTGATCGGAATCAAAGGATATGATAAAAGCAAATCCATACGGCGGCTATATAACCAATTGGTTTATCAATGATCCGGTAACCGGAAAAGCCAAGGAAATCCTTTACCAGGGGTCGTCTCTCAAGAGAACCGGAATTCCGCCACTATTTCCCTGTTGGGGCGACTCGGGGACCGCTTTAAGGAAGCACGGTTTCGCCCGCGACGTTGAGTGGAAGGTCATAAAAGATTCCGGCCGCGAAGTTGTGATGGAGTTAGAAAGCGCCGACATCAAAAAGACGATCGTTAAGGAATACCCTAAGGACTTTAAGGTGGTTATAAGCGTCTTTTCGGAAAAAAACAGTCTTTACTATTCGATGTCGATCTTGAACCGCGGGAGAGAGGATATGGAAATCGCTCCGGCCCTCCACCCGTACTTCTATGTCCCCCACAAGGACAAGTACAAAATAAAAACGGAAGGGATAAAAGGATTCGATGTGTCTGAATTTGATTGGGACAATTCCCCACCTGACAATAACTATCCGTTTTCAAAATCGGCTAGCATATTTTTGTCCGACAGGGATATAACAATTGAAGATGAGACTACCCGGCCGGTTTTCAATCATATGGTCATTTGGTCGCAACCGGCAAATTCTCCCGACCACAACTTCGTATGTTTTGAACCGGTGACGGGACTAGCAGGCGCAATAAAAAGGAAAGAAATTCTGATAGCGCCCGGAAAAACCTGGGAAATGAAGTTGAAATTCACCGTATCATTTCACTGACTTCCCGCCCGAGCTTGACCGCATAATTTGTTCCCCGGTCGTAAGGATAAGTCATGTCAAGGTTGGCAACGTAAAAGTTTTTAGCCGGAGTTTTGAAACTCGGACGGTTTTTGATAAATTCGCGGTCAAAAATCGGTTGGGCGAAAGCGCCTTTAAAGAGGTGGCAGTCTATGACTTTGAATTTGTTTTTGGATATTTTTCTTGCGTATGGCAGGACCATTTTTAAGACCTGCTTTTTATCCATTTTCAATTTCTCGTCGTCCCCTTTCACGTACCAGCCCGTATAGGCGATATGGCGTCCCCCGTAATGTTTTTTATCCATGAAGTTGGTGTGTTGTGCCAGAAGCATAAGGGGCATTTTATCGGAACAGATATTCAGCCAATAGGTATTTTCCAGAATCGGTTTATCCGTTTCGACAATCAGGACTACGGCGTGCAGGTATTTGAGTTTGGAAAACCTTTCCAGGTATTTTTTCGGGAAAATGCTTCCGGTAAGTCGCGTCATGACGGGAGTCGGTAATGTCGATATCACTTTGTCATAGACTTTGCCGTTGACGGCAAAACCCTTCCCCCTTTTCCTGATATCCTTTATTTCATGGTCGGTCATTATCGTCACCCTCTCCTCTTTTAGTTTTTCAACAAGGTGGTCAACGAACTTCTGGAATCCCCCCTCAATGTATCCGAGTTTTTTTGTCCTTTTGTTGATCCTCGCCCAGATAAAGGACGCTGAAATAATTCCCGCATAATCTCCGAACTTTCCCCGAAAGAGCGTTTGCCACAGCCTATTCCACACGTTTTTACCCATGGAAATTTTCAGGAAATCTTCGGAGGTGACTTTTTCGTAGAAACCAAAAAACGGCGAAACCTTCAAAAATGCCAGGACCATTCCGGCCCTCAATTTGTCGACAAGTCCGAGGTAGGGGAAGCGCATGAGATCAATAGGCGTATCCAACGGAAGAATTCTGTAACCTTTGGAATCCTCGTATAGTGAAGAGGTGGTGGGCGACCTAAAAAATATCTTATTGAATCCGGTTTCCCTGGCAAAGTTGATGATATCCAAATCGTTGGCAAACAGATGGTGGTAAGCCCTCTCCAAGTACCAATCCCAAATGTCGGCCTTGAATCCGACGGCGAGTCCTCCCAACACCTTGTCTTTTTCAATAAGAGTCACCCTGTGGCCTTTCTTGGAAAGACGGTAGGCGGCCGTCAGTCCGGTGATCCCTCCACCCAATATTGCAATTTTCATTTGACTTGAATTAACAAAAAGTAATATATTGTATATTAATACTATGTTAAAAAAAATCCTAGTCTCTTTTTTTCTTTTTTTCGTTTCATTAAACCTAGTTGCCGGTGTTAGTGCCCAGGAAGAAGTGGCCGCTACCAAACGCTGGTTCTGTCTTGAGGCTGACCGGAGTGGCGGGCACCGGGCCAAGCTTTACGTCAAGCCCAATGCCGCCCCCGGCGAGAAACCCTTGCCCAACCACGAAACAATTATCGTCGAATGTCTAGCAACGGATGCCGGCCAGCAATGCACAACCGGAAACGCTGCTCTTGACATGGAGCTTTACGGAGGTTCGCAGATTTCTGCAAGTTTAGGATATAAATTCCAAGGGTTGTTTGCCGCAAATGGACAAACACCTATAACCCAACCGATTCCAGGCAATCCAACGGGCGCGTTTGTGCCTGTCATATGGCAGGACGCGACAACAAGAAGCCATGAGAGGAAATGGCTCGGACTTAACCTGGTTGACCCCAAGCCGGATATTGAAATGGGTCAGGGCGGCGAACAGTTGGGGACTTTTGACTTTGAGTTTGCGTTGCAAAAATGTGTCACTATAGCCTGGGATCCTTACGGGCGGATATTTGACAGCCAGAATCTTGAACCGGTATCTGGCGCATCGGTTACCCTATTGAAGAAACGGGACAATGGAATCTTCAGTTACGTCAATCCGGCCGATCCGGATGATGTTCCGGGCGGTGCCCTCATAAACCCCATAACCACTCTCGAAGACGGCGCCTACAGCTTTGTCGTTCCTGACGGGACCTATAAGCTTTCGGTCCAAAAACCCGGATACGTTTTTCCGGCAGTTGCTTCACTCAACTCCAACTACATTAAAGCCTATTCGGATATCTATCCTGCCATGACCGGGGCCGAAATTATCCAAGCCGGTACGATCCAGCACCGCGATATCCCGGTTGATGCCCAAGGGGGGTCTACCTCCGCTCCGGTTAAAGTAATGGAGTACATATACGAATCTGACAAATTGGGTAGCGTTATGATCGAGGGACGCGTCAGCCATCCGTTAGCGGTTGTCAACTTTTATTCGGTTATCCCGGACGTTAACGACCCCGAGGTCAAGACAAGATACAGGCTGATTTCAACCGTCAACGCCGACGGAAAAGGACGCTTTACGGCGGTTATCGACCAGACGGATTTTGACATTGAAGTCAATGAAACCTTCGGTGAAGTCGAAGCCACCAAGGTCGACCTGACGCTTGCCGGTAAAAAACAGAATCTGTTACGAAAAGCCCTGGGCTTTTTTCAAAGTCTTGTCGTCAAGGACGTCGGGGCACAGGAATCCTCATCAGTAACCTTGAAACTGGACCCGATCCCCTCATACCTTGAAGGGTATGCGTATAATTCGCAGGGGGAAGTTATGCCAAACGCAAGGGTATCTATCTACTTAGATTTTGCCAAAAAGGCCTATTATGAAACAACGGCCGACGAAGAAGGTTATTTTGTGGTCAATTCGGATTATATCCCGTTCCAGCCGTATAAGCTCAGGTATTCGACCCCAATGGGTGCGACCATCGTAGTCACAACGTCTAAATTCCTGGCCGATAACGGTTCCTATATGAAGGAAAACGAGATAAACGCCTTCAAGCCAAAATATGTTAACCCCAAGGTGAATGAGGAGATAGAGGCCAAGCTTACAATAACAGCAGCCGCGGCTAACAATCCTCTTGGTAATGACGGGGTAACTCCCGGTCAAGGTGGCCTTGGATCTTCGGTCAACATGGGCTTTATGGCCATAGTCGGACTAATCGTCTTGCTTCTGGTAGCCACAGGGGCGGTTGTCGTCTACATGGTCAAAAGAAGAGGCGAGACACAAACGTATTAATTCCCGCATATTTTCCTAGTTTTTTCCGCAAACTATTTTTGAGTGGGCTTAAATAATTACCGCATATATACCGTAGTATCTCCGCAGATTTGGTTTAGCGTGTCATTTTGTGCCATTCTATTATGACCGTTTCAAGAAGTAGGGTTACTGGCACCGCCAGGATGACGCCGATGATTCCAGCTAACTTGCCGCCGACGATAAGCGAGATCAGGATAACGATCGGGTGGAGTCCGGTGACTTTCTTCATTACAAGAGGCACAATAAGGTTATTCTCAAGTTGCTGGACGATGAAATAAAGGGCGACCATCGACAGGCCGAGAATCGGCGATACGGAGTAGCCGATAAGGACTGCGGGAACCGCCGAAAGGATCGGTCCGAGATTGGGAATGACCTCGAGAATCCCGGCAAGAACTGCCAGGGCAAGCGCATATTTTATGTCGAATGCGAAAAGGCCTATGTACGTTAGGCCTCCGACTACCAGCATAAGAATGATCTGGCCCCAGAACCACGAGCTCATTCTTTTTTGTGCCCTGTCCGCAATCAGGGTGATCCGGCCTATCTCATGATCCTCAAAAAAGTTACCCAATAGTTTTTTTGACAAGTTTTTTTCGGATAGAAGGTAAAAGCTGAAAAACATCGTCGACGAGATGAATATAACATTTCCGAACAAACCCTTAATGAATTCGAAAGTCTGGTTGGTTATCGATGGAAGGTTCTGGGATAGGAAATCAAAATCAAAGGTCGCACCCATGGCCGGTAGGGTATTTTTGATGATTCCGGGCAGATTTTTGAATAACGAAACCAACTCGGTTGCTAGAGGGGGGATTATCAATGTAAATATATAGAAGAAAACGAACATAAAAAGGAAATAAACCAAGAATGTCGCCAGTATTCGCGGCAACTTGACTCTCTCAAGGTAGTTGACGGCCGGTTTAAGGGCGCCGGCAAAGATGGTAGCAATAAGAAGAGAGAATATCAGGTCCTTGATCTGCCATAAAAATCCCAGCCCCAAAAGGAAAAAGACCGTGAAAATGATTGTCCTTGACGAAATCTCAACTTTTTGGATTGTCATAATAGTATTATATCCAATTATTTTTACTATATTAACAGATATGCCATTGCCACGAACTTGATGCTTCTTACATATTTGTTAAATAACAGCGCTAGTGCTAAACTTATAGACAAATGATTCTACTACCCGGAGAATGGCAACTTGAGAATGATAATCAACGTCACAAATTCTACATAAAAGAACTTTGCCGACTCAAACGTCAGCCCAAACTTGAGACGGGATTACTGATTACCAATATTATCCGTTTATGAACCAAGTCAAACGCGGTCGCTGCGGATTCATATGTGGTCAAATAAAGAATCGGCGCCAAAAACCATATGTCAGATAGAAGCAGTAACAGTAATTTATTCTGCATTGACAAAAGAACTCTCAAAAGAGGGTTGACGCTTTTCTCATTGATAATAGGCACTTTTTCAATATTTTTCTTAGTGCAATTTGCCATATCCAAAAACTTTTTTTCTTTCAAAAGTAGTGCAGCACCGGAAAGCAGTTCCAAATATTTGGCTAAAGAAACTTATTCCCGCAAGGTCCATTTGATCATATATAATCCGCGGGTATCAGACAATTCATCCGGTCAATCTGGAATGATTCCTTTAAGCCAATGGTTGACCGATAATAAACTTGCTTTTAACGATCCAAACGTCCTGACTCCGCAAATAATCAATTCTTTCAAAAAATCGAGTGGTGGCAGATTAAATTATAGTATTGCCAAAACAACCAACATATCGGAGTTTCCGGTAAAAACCAATGGCTACAAACTTAATTTGTCCGACCTTAATTATTGCGTTAAGCATGAACGGGACAAGCCAAAGACCGACGAATTTAAGCGGAAATGCGATATGGGAGTTGACTATATGAAGATTATCGATGCCTTGAAGATATGCGATCAAGCCAATAAGGGCCAGGTGGACGAAGTTTGGATATGGGGCTATTCCTGGTTTGGGTTTTCCGAATCTGCCCTGGTCGGTCCGGATGGTTTTGCCTTTAATGGTGTAGTAATAGAAGACTCGGCCTGTAATAAGCTCATTCCCATTATGGGTTTCAATTACCAGAGGCGGTTGGGTGAGGCTCTTCATAATTTCAGCCACAGGATGGAGGCGACAATGACTACGGTCTATAAGAACTGGTCGGAAAATAGGACCGTCACAAAGTGGGATCTTTTCGGATTGGTTAAGGCCCAATCCAGAAATTACAATTACAGCGGGTGTGGTTCGGCCCACTATACGCCAACGAGCGAAAACGAGTATGAATACGATACCGGGACCAAGGAGACATATACGGTGTGTGATAATTTTTCGGATTACGATACCTTTAATTCGAAAGAACTTTTCAGCGGATCAAAAGCCAAAAAAGTTAATTGCAAATTGAATCCGTGGCTTTGTACCCAGGAGGGATATGTCGAGTGGTGGTTTTCCCGTCTGCCGAAATTCATAGGGGTGGGGAGCGATGGGGTTCTCAATGATTGGCTAGCTTATTTCGCTGATCCGTCCCGGGTTAAGGCAAATATAACCAACAATACTTTTAGGTGCGAAGACTTTGATGAATTTGGTCTCATATCCGAAGGCAAGGAGTGCAACAACAAGAGCGAAAATGACACCCAGTGCCAATGGTATGGCTATTGTAATAAATGCAGCAAGTCAGGACAAAAAATTTCAACTGTTTGCAATAACTATTGTCAGCAGTATGACAATAACATCGATGGATGCGTAAAAGCGCAATCGCAAGGCGCCGGTTGCGTCTGGTATGCCAACAACAGACGCTGTATGGCCGAATCGGCCAACCAAAACCTAATCAAATACATGACCGTCGCTAAACAGGTTGCTTCGGACGGAATTGATGTTAAGGTGACCGTTAACTATAACGGAACGGATTATCCATATCTTACGAAAAAGTTGTATTTGGAAATATCCTATTACAACGAGAATAACGGAAAGTTTATTCCACTGGAACGTAAACTAATATCCGACAAACCGGTTTCAGAGACTCCATATCGGATGGCAATCGGGGCCGCCGAGAATCTTGATAAGAAAAAATTGTATGTAGTTTATCCGGTGTTGGAATTCCCGGATAATCCCAATCCGCCTTCATACAAGGTAACCCAGTCACGGTGTACCACAAAAGCCTGTGCTAAAGCACTACCCATTTCCGGAGAGTTTGTCCTGAATATAGACGATCCGGTCTGCTACAACCTGCCGAAGCCGGCCACCTGCAGTGTTGCCCAAGACAAGTGCAGCTGGAGCCATGACTTTGATATCTGCCATCCAAACACGAAAAATCGGTTAGTCGTTTTTCCGTCCGATTACTGCCGTGGCATAAAATCTCAGACTTTCTGTAATGGTCAAAACTACTGCCAGTGGTCAGACAACCAATGTGTTTTGAAGGTCCTTCCGACCCCTTCCCCAACTTTATCGCCAGATACACTCAAGCATATGGTCTCATTCAGGCTTTATAACAAAAGATACGACAATGAAGCGGAAACCGTAATTTCAAGAGAAGTAAGTTACCGAGCAGACGAGTTTGTCAAGAATCTCAAACGGCGGGTAAAGATTACCCAGGATGGTAAAATCGTCAGCCAGATCGATCGCGACGTTAAATTCAGTCAGAATTCAGAAATAATCTTGGCCAAAAAAGGTCAGCAGGTGACGGTCGAACTTTGGGGTGATGCCGCCGACGAATGCAAGAACTGCGCCGTAAGCGTTCTCTCATCTTATAGCAATGTGCTAGGCCGACTTACTCCAAGCTCTTCGGCCAAATCATACAATTCGTATACTATAAAGCCGGAAGAGACTACAACGTTTAGGCTATACGTAAATGATTCATTTGCGTTAACAGGAGACTACTGCAAAAAAACAGGTGATCTTTGTTACGGATCGAACGAAAGTATTTGCTATTATTTCCCCCAGATCGTCAAAAGCGGGGATAAGTGTCTCCACTGCTATTATGGTATTTGGAAGTCGACCCCCGGTTGCTATTGACCCAATTTAACGAGACAGACTCAGGGTGTATATTTCTCCCGCCCCATGCATTTTAAGGATACGGGTTGCTTCGTATACAGTTGCCCCGGTTGTGACGACGTCATCAACGAGGATTATTTTTCTGCCCTTAACCCTAACGCCAGGCCTCAAACCGAAGACTCCGCGGATATTTCTGTAGCGTTCCCGCTTTGATTTGAGCTCCGCCTGTGGTGTGACACTGTTCTTGCGCGTCAGATAATCAGCTGTCTTAAGCCCCAAAACCGAGGAAAAATACTTGGCCAATATCGAAGCTTGGTTGAATCCCCGCGATTTTGATTTCGTCACAGAAAGGGGTATGGGTTGAATCAGGGCTCCGGATAGGACCCTTTTAAGTCTTATGAGTTTTTCCAGATGGTTGGGTGTTATGTTGCCCAATAGTTCGTCAAGGATTTCTTGCGCTAACCTGTACTTGATACTTTTGATGATTTTTCTCATAAATGGGTTATATTCGAAAATTGAGACCACGGCAATGATGTTCAACCTTTGTAGACACCCGGGGTGGGTTAGGCCGTCTATGCTTACTTTTCCACACCACAAACATGTATCTTTAGTGACCGGAATTATTTTTTTGAAACACTTCAAACAGATGTAGGCTCCGATGAAGCCGCAGCCGAGGCAAAACTTCGGATAGAGTAAGTCCTTGAGACTCATAGCCTTTATCTCACTATACCAGGATTTTCTACCTACTTTTGTACACAAATATAAAAGGATTTTGTAATAAATTTATCGGAAAAAATATTTTGAGGCTAAAATGAAAACTCCAGAAAATCTGATATAGTTTTTATATATTTTGACCTCTTGAAAACCCACGAGTTGTGTTATAAATTTTTAAAGGACACTAGATAAAGGAATTGTAAATTTATGCACTGTGTTTTCTGTTCACATTCCGACACCGAAGTAATTGAAACCAGAATCTCGGACGACGGAGGGGTAGTCCGCCGACGCCGGTCGTGCTCGAAATGTAACAAAAGGTTCACGACTTACGAGAGGGTTGAGGAGCTGCCGATCCTGGTTGTCAAAAGGGATGGGCGTCGCGAACGGTTCGACCGCGAGAAATTGCGGGGCGGACTCTTGAAATGTACGGAAAAGACGGTGGTTTCGGCGGCCCAGGTTGAAGACATAATCGGCAAGGTTGAGAGCGAGTTGAAACAAAAGGACACAACGGAAGTAGAAAGTAGTACAATAGGAAACTTGGCCGCGCGCCATCTGAAAAAAATCGACAAGGTAGCCTACATAAGATTCGCTTCGGTATTTAGAAGATTTGTTGACTTGGAGGATTTTGAGAAGGAATTGAAGAAGTTGTCTTAAATTATCAAATTATTAATATAGTTCTACTATGAAACTGACAGGGATAGCGGAAAAGGTTTTCTTGGATCGGTATTCGTTAAAAGACAAAAAAGGTATTCCGATGGAAAAAAAGCCTGAGGAAATGTGGGGAAGGTTGGCCAAGGCGGTATCATCCGTTGAAAAGAAAACAAAACAAAAGAAATGGGAAAAAGACTTTTATTCGATACTCAAGGACTTCAAATATGTTCCCGGTGGCCGCATTCTGTCAGGAGCCGGAACCGGATTCGCCGTTTCCTTCTACAACTGCTTTGTCATTCCGTCTCCCCAGGATTCCCGCGGCGGTATTCTTGAAACCCTGAGGCAGATGGTCGAGATTATGGCCCGCGGGGGCGGAGTCGGAATCAATTTGTCTTCCTTAAGACCTAGAGGAGAGAGAGTCAATAAGGTCAACGGCTTCTCATCCGGTCCCTGTAACTGGGCCGAACTCTTTTCGGTGGCTACTAAAGACATCATCCAGCAGGGCGGCACAAGGCGTGGCGCTTTAATGCTCATGCTTTGGGACTGGCACCCTGATATTGAGGAATTCATCACCGTCAAACAGGACCTTCACCGTATAAACGGCGCCAATCTTTCACTTTGCGTTTCCGATTCATTCATGGAAGCCGTCGACAAGGACGCCGATTGGCCTTTGTTGTTCCCGGACACAAAAGATCCGGAGTACGACGCCAAATGGACGGGAGACATCGAGGCCTGGAAGAAGATGGGCAAGAAGATCATCGTCCACAGGATCGTTAAGGCAAGAAAGATCTGGGACCTTATCGCCGAGGCGGCCTGGAAATCGGCCGAGCCCGGAGTTGTCTTCATGGAGAGATATAACAAAATGTACAACAACTATTACTGGAACAAGATCATTGCCGTCAATCCCTGTGGCGAGGAGGGCTTGCCTGCCTGGGGAGTCTGTAACTTAGGTTCGATTAACCTGTCGGCTCTTGTAAAAGGTAACGATAT
>JAANMU010001091.1_pt1 | contig 27042 bp, 20 predicted proteins | sample 7279701 | NCBI WGS metagenome assembly JAANMU01 (sample SAMN14094539, study PRJNA606508) | bioreactor metagenome | isolation source: A lab-scale SPAN reactor treating ammonium-rich wastewater day 57 | place: Ireland: Galway | collected 2017-03-13 | reverse complement strand
ATTATCGCTTATTGTTATGGCTACCCGAGCCTATTTTAAGGCATCCCCAAAATGGTTTTATAAAATGTGGGTAGTTGTGTTAATTCTTTGGCCTTTCGCAGAAATGTCGCATGCTGCTACGCGGATTGTTGCCACCTCATTTTTGTTTGGGCTGGCAAATGCAGTATGGATACAGGAAGTTGAAAATTCACCAAAGCCTGCTGTAAAATCTTTCGCTAGAAATAGTAGTTTGAGATGGAAATGAAAAAAAAATGTGTTCTTTTGGTTGGGAATCATCTCTCGCACTCCGGACAAAATCGGAGTGTAGGGGAAGAACTTGCTATTCGCCTTAACCAACATGCTTGGAAGACGATTTTAGTATCAAGAAAGCTAAATAAACCTACCCGTCTTTGTGATATGCTTTGGACCATTATCAAATTACACAAATTCTATACAATAGCGGCGGTAGATGTGTTCAGCGGACTTGCATTTATTTGGGCTTTTCTATGCGCGGGGTTGTTGAAATTGCAGGACAAACCATTGGTTCTGATTTTACATGGTGGAAACCTTCCAGAGTATGCATCAAGATATCCCAAGCGGGTGAAAAGATTATTTGCATGGGCAGATATAGTCGTTGCGCCATCATCCTATCTAAAACAGGAGTTAGCAATTTATCGAGCTGATATTCGGATGATTCCTAATGGATTAGAAATAAATCAGTTTTCCTACCGTTTGGTGGAAACCCCTAAATATAAACTTGTGTGGTTAAGAGCTTTTCATCAGATTTATAATCCATCCCTCGCACCAAAAATAATGAAAACTCTGAAAGATCAGAAACTCGACTTTTATCTGGTAATGGTTGGCCCTGATAAAGGAGATGGCAGTCTGCAAGCGATGCTGCGCACGGCTCAAGAGCTAGATGTTTCGGACAGGATAGAAATTGTTCGCGGGGTGCCGAAAAAACAAGTTCCGGAGATGCTAGCACAAGGGGATATTTTCTTGAATACGACCAATTTTGACAATACTCCAGTGAGTGTAATAGAAGCTATGGCAAGTGGGTGTTGTATTGTCTCAACAAATATAGGGGGTATTCCATACCTTTTGGAAGATGGAGTTGATGCCCTACTTGTTTCACCAGATGATCCTGATGCCATGGCAAAAGCGGTCAAGCGAATTATCGCCGAGCCAGGGTTAGCAAAAATTTTATCTGCAAATGCTCGTCATAAAGCAGAACAATTTGATTGGTCCGTGATATTGCCACAGTGGGAAGCCCTTTTTGAAGAAGTTATCATCAAGCATCGAATGAAGTATCCATAAAATTATGAGCGCATTTGATTCTCTCTATGCGAAATTGCCAGTTTGGGCTCAACACGCCGCTATTACTGCCTATGGCTTGTATTGGCGTCAACTTCGTTTTGGTCCTGGTTATTCCAAGTTTATTCACCAATATCAGGAACGTGAAAGATTTACGAAAGAACAATGGCAAGCGTGGCAAGCGGAACGTTTGAAAAACTTATTGCCTACCTGCGTGACCCATGTCTCATATTATCGTGATCATTGGACTGAGAAGCAAAAACACGCGGCGCTGAATGGTGACTTAAGCATGCTTCCATTGCTCGAAAAAGATCCGATTCGCGCCAAACCAAAAACCTATCTGCGCGAGGACATGCATCCCTCCCGCCCACAAGTCTTTCTCACCAGCGGCTCGACCGGGACGCCCATTTCCAGTTATTACACCGTTCCAGAATTGCGCCAATCCCTGGCCTTGCGTGAAGTCCGTTCGGCGGGTTGGGCGGGCGTTTCCTTCAAAATGCCGCGAGCGACTTTTTCCGGGCGCATGGTGGAACCAGAGCCGAATAGTAAGGGGCCGTATTACCGCTTCAATGCGGCGGAAAAACAAGCTTACTTTTCTGCATTTCATCTGCGTCCCGATAGCGCCAGTCAATATGTGAATGTTTTAAATCGCCATAAAATTCAATGGGGTACAGGTTATGCGGTTTCGTTTTACTTGCTGGCGCGCTTTATGCTCGAAGAAGGCATTCCTGCCCCAAATACCCTGAAGGCCATCATTACCACGAGCGAAAAATTGACTCCCGAAATGCGTTCTGTAATGGCGCAGGCTTACGGTTGCCGTGTCTATGAAGAATATAGCACGGTTGAGAATGCTATCTTTGCGAGCGAATGTGAACATGGGCGACTGCATATCAGCCCGGATGTCTCGCTGGTGGAAATTTTGCGCCCGGATGGTTCGGCCTGCCTGCCGGACGAGGCGGGCGAAGTGGTAGTGACTTCTCTTGCAAAAACCTATCAACCCCTTGTGCGATTTCGCCTGGGAGATGTGGCAATGTGGGATAATGAGCCGTGCCCCTGCGGACGCGCGATGCCTATTATCAAGGAAGTTGTTGGACGTATCGAGGATGTGGTCGTCGGTCCCGACGGCAGGCAGATGGTTCGTTTTCACGGGATTTTTGTCAACCAGCCGCACGTTCGCGAAGGACAGATCGTTCAGGAAGCGTTAGATCTTATTCGCGTCAAAGTAGTTCCGTCAGGCGCCTTTGGGCAGAATGATATTGATGAGATTGTTCACCGTGTTCAACAGCGTTTGGGCAATGTAAGAGTGATCGTTGAGCCTGTAAATGAAATTCCTAGAACAAAGGCAGGGAAATTCCAGGCTGTAATTTCGAAGATTGCGCATCCCAATGCAAAATAACCCCTCCGTCTCCCTCATCCTCCCCATCCGCAACGAGTCCGCCTACATCGAGCAGGGACTTCGAGCCATCTTTGCCCAGGACTACCCTCCGGATCGCATGGAAGTCCTTATCGTTGACGGCATGTCCACCGACGACACCCGCGTAAAGATCGCTTCGCTGGCTGCCTCTGTCCCCGGTCTCCGGCCTTCGGTCACGATTTTGGACAACCCCGGCAGGATCGTCCCGACCGGCATGAACATCGCCCTGCGCCAGGCCAAAGGCGAGATCATCATCCGCGTGGACGGACATACTTTGATCGCGCCCGATTATGTGCGCCAGTGTGTTAAGAGTTTACGCCGCACAAACGCCGATAACGTTGGCGGAAGGATGAATGGCGTCGGCGCGAATTATTTTGGCAAGGCTGTGACCCTGGCTACCAGTTCCCTCTTTGGCGTTGGCGGCGGACGTTTTCATCATTCGGAAAAGGAAGAATGGGTGGGTACGGTTTACATGGGCGCCTGGCCTCGCCGTGTTTTCGAGAAGATCGGTTTATTCGACGAGGAATTGGTGCGCGATCAGGACGATGAATTCAATTATCGTCTCAGGGCGGCTGGCGGGAAAATCCTATTAAGTCCCGGCATAAAATCAATCTATACGGTTCGCGGTAGTCCGTCCGCGCTCTGGCGGCAATACTACCAATACGGCTTCTGGAAAGTGCGCGTCCTGCAAAAACATCCGCGCCAGATGAGCCCGCGTCAGTTCGCCCCGCCTGCTTTTGTGTTGACGCTGTTTGGTTCGGCTTCTCTCGCCCTGTCTTCAGCCCTCCGTCCGCTGTCGCTTGTCATTCCGCTGCTCTATTTGTTCGCCAACCTGCTCGCCTCGCTGTTGACGGCCGCAAAGCGCGGCTGGAAATACCTCCCCCTTCTCCCGGTCGTCTTTGCCATTCTCCACCTGGCTTACGGACTCGGCTTCCTGGCCGGCCTCTTGAAATTCTGGAACCGCTGGGCTGATAAAATCGGCCGGGCCTCCCAATTCTCCAATGAACCAGCCGGATGACCTCGCCCGCCTCCGCTCTGAATATGCCGACCGCGCCCGGCGCTTCGCGGGCCGCGACGATTACTCCGCCTTCAATCGCGCCAACCTGTTTACCATCCAGTCCCGCCAGCGGGCGGTGGTGGAGGCCCTGCGCCGGCAGGGACTGACCGACCTCTCTCGCCTGCGCGTCCTCGAAATGGGCTGCGGCGGCGGGGGCGTGTTGACGGAGTTCCTCGCCCTCGGGGCGCGTCCCGCCAGCCTGTTTGGCGTGGACCTGCTCTTCGACCGGCTTGCCTCTGCCTGCGAACGCCTGCCCGGCAGCCGCTTCGTCAACGCGGACGGAAGCCGCCTGCCTTTCCCGGCGCGCTCTTTCGACATCCTCCTGCAATTCACCGCCCTTTCCTCCATCTTGGACGCCGACTTGCGGCGCGGCATCTGCCGCGACCTGTTGCGCGTCCTCAAACCCTCCGGCCTGATCCTCTGGTACGACTTCTGGCTCAACCCCACCAACCCGCAGACGCGCGGCATCCGCCCGGCGGAGATCAAACAATTGTTTCCCAACTGCCGCTGCGAATTTCGCAAGATCACCCTCGCCCCTCCCATCGCCCGCAAACTCGCGCCCGTCTCCTGGGGACTGTGTTACCTCCTCGAAAGCCTGAAAATCTTCAACACCCACTACCTCGCCGCCATCCGTCCCCTGCCCCCTGCCCCCTGATCGCTGCTCACTGCTCTCTGCTCTCCGCTCTCCGCTCTCTGCTCACTGCTCACTGCTCACTGCTCTCTGCTCTCTGCTCTCTGCTTACTGCTCTCCGCTCTCTGCTCTCCGCTCTCCGCCCCTCTACCGCCATCCAGAAAGGGGATACGCCGCATGGAAGACCAACGCAATCTGCCTCGATCGGACGCTCTAAAAACCCTCTCGGCGCTCGGATGGATTTCCGACGCCTCCAAACGCCTGGTCGACGTGCTGGCTTCGGCGCTCGGACTGTTGTTGCTCCTGCCGGTCTTCGGCATCGTCGCCGCCGCCCTAAAGCGGGAGGGGCCTGGCTCGGTGTTCTACGGCGGAAGGCGCGTCGGCCGCTATGGCGTGGAATTCAAGATCCTCAAGTTCCGCACGATGAACGAAGACCCGCGCGGCGCGGCCGGCCCGCGCGTCACCGCCAAAGATGACAAACGGATCACCTCCCTGGGCAGGTGGCTGCGCGACACCAAACTCAACGAACTGCCTCAACTCTGGAACGTCCTGATCGGCGAGATGAGCCTGGTCGGTCCCCGTCCCGAAGACCCTGAGATCGTCGCAACCTGGCCCGAGGAGGCCCGCCGCGAGATCCTTTCCGTCCGCCCGGGCATCACCAGTCCCGCCAGTGTGCTTTACCGCAGCGAAGAAGATCTGCTCTCCGCCGACAACGTCATGGACACCTACCTGCGCGACATCCTGCCCGACAAACTCCGTCTCGACCTGCTCTACGTCCGCCACCGCTCCCTGCTCAAGGACTTCGACATTCTGGCCTGGACGTTCCTGGCCCTCATCCCGCTCCTCAGGCAGAGCCGCATCCCCGAAGGCCGGCTCTTCGCCGGCCCCATCTACCAGATCTTCCGGCGCAACCTCTCCTGGTTTTTCCTGGACCTGGCGGTCAACTTCCTTTCGATCGTTTTGGTCGCGTCGGCCTGGCGCGTTTTCGCGGTCATCAATTGGGGGCTTCTGCCGCTGACCCTCCTGGCGCTCGCGCTCTCGTCCCTGTTCAGCCTCGTCAACTTTGTCCTCGGCCTCGACCGGGTCTACTGGTCGCGCGCCACCGCCGAAGACGGACTGGCGTTCGTCATGTCCAATTTGCTCACGGTCCTCGTCCTGATCCTGGTCAACACCGCCAGGGCGACGCGGAAGTGGCTGCCTCTCCCGCCTCTCCCGAACGAGATGCTGATCTTCAGCGCCGTTGTCGCCCTCTTTGCCAGTCTCTTCCTGCGCTACCGCCTGCGCCTGGTCGCCTCCATCGCCAACCGCTGGCTCGATTGGCGCAAAAGCCGCAGCAACTTTGGCGAACGGGCGCTCATCCTCGGCGCGGGGGAGGGAGGACAGATCGTCCGCTGGCTCTTGACGCGCGGCTCGCTCCGCCAGGCTTTCACCGTCATCGGCATGGTGGACGACGATCCCGCCAAGCAGGGTATGCGCATCGGCGGAAGCAGGGTGCTGGGCGGCGTGAGCGACCTGCCCGACCTCGTCCGGACGCGCGACGTGGGCCTGATCCTGTTCGCCATCACCAACCTCACTCCCGAAGCCCACTACCGCGCCATCCAGATTTGCCGCCGCGCCGGCGCGCGCGTCGTCTTTATGAACGACATCCTCGGAACGGTGCGAAGCCGCCTGGCCCAGCCGCTGGACCTTCCCGGCCCCTAAGCCTTCCCCCGTCCCCCGTCCCCCGTCTCCCGTCTTCCGTCTTCCGTCTTCCGTCTTTCGTCTTCCGTCCCCCGTCCCCCGTCATTAACAGCAGCCGCCCAAGAAAAGAACTCTCGGGCGGTTTTTGCTTCCATTTCTTGACTTCTTTTCCGAACGCGGGTAAACTACATCCGTTTCAGCAACTACAAGGACAAATAATGTACGAAATCGACGAAATAGACCTGAAAATTGTCAATTTGCTCATCGAAGATGGGCGAAAACCCGCCGCGCAGATCGCCCGGCGGATCGGCGACGTCTCTGAGCGGGCGGTGCGCTACCGCATCGAGCGGATGATCGAGGAGGATGTCATCCGCCTCAGCGCGGTCGTCCGCCCTGAAGCGCTGGGGCTGCCGATCCGCGCAGACGTCTGGCTGGAGGTCGAGTCGGACCGCATCCGCGAAGTGGCGCAGAAAATGGCCGAATACGAGAACGTCTCTTACGTGGCCTGCTCCATCGGCGAAAACGACGTCAGCATCCAGGTGGTGGCGAAGGATACGGGCGAAGTCTATCGCTTCGTGACGGAGACCATCCGCAAAGTCCCGGGCGTGAGGCGCACCACCACCTCCATCGTGCCGCTCATCCTGAAAGACGTCTATCAATGGCGCGCCCCCGAAACCGTCGTCAAGAAATGAAAAATTCACGCGGTACACGGATTACGCGGTTTCGACGGACGCTTCGCGGATGGATCAAGAAATCCGCGAAATCTCTCTTGTCCGTGTAATCCGTGTACGAAAAAAACGGAGTCGATCATGAGTCTCGCTGGACCGAAAAGCCAGGAATTGCAAAAGCGGGCCCAGAAAATTCTGCCGCTCGGCGTCAACTCGAATTTCCGCTATTGGGGCGACGGCCTCACTCCCTACGTGGACAAGGCCAAGGGCGCCTATCTCTGGGACGTGGACGGCCGCCGCTTCATTGACTACCGCATGGCGTTCGGCCCCATCATCCTCGGCCACGCGTACGACGAGGTGGACGCCAAAGTGATCGAGGAGATCCAGCGCGGCTCGCTCTTCGCCATGACGGGCGAACTCGAAGTGGCGGTCGCCGAGATGATCGCAGCGATGTGTCCCGCGGTCGAGATGGTGCGGCTGGCCTGCTCAGGGACGGAAGCGACGATGCACGCCATCCGCGTGGCGCGGGCCTACACCGGCCGCGACGTCATCCTGAAATTCGAGGGCAACTATCACGGCTTCCACGACCACACCCTCTGGTCCACATACGCGCCGGCGGAGGCCATGGGCAACGCGCGCAGCCCGATTCCCATCCCGTCTTCGTCGGGCATCCCCAAGTCCATGCGCGAATTCATCATTACATTGCCGTTCAACGACGCGGATGGATTCCAACGCGCCATGCGCTCCTACGGCGGCCAGATCGCGGCGGTCATCACCGAGCCGGGACAGGGCAACTGCGGCGCGATCGACCCGCAGCCGGGCTTCCTTGAACTCATCCGCGAGGAGACCAGCCGGCACGGGGCGGTCTTCATCCTCGACGAAGTGAAGACGGGATTCCGTATCGCCAACGGCGGCGCGCAGGAGTACTATGGCGTCAAGCCGGACCTCGCGACGTACGCCAAAGCCCTGGGCAACGGCTACCCCGCGGCGGCGTTCGGCGGCTCGCGCGAAATCATGTCCATCATCGGTCACGGGGTCGCGCAGGGCGGGACGTATACCAATAACAAGGCCGGCGTCGCGGCCGCGTACGCCACGTTGAAGTTGCTGCAAACGAAGCCGATCCTTAAGTCCATCGCCCAGCGCGGTAAACGTCTCATGGACGGGTTGAAGGACATCTTCGAGGATAACGACATTCCCGTTGTGTTCAGCGGCCATCCGTCCATGTTCTCCTTCGCCATCGGCGTGGACAAGCTCGCCAGCCAGCGCGACTGGGCGAAGAGCGACCGGGCCATGTACGAGGCTTTGATCGAGAAGGCCATCGGGCGCGGCGTCATGCCCGACAACGACGCCCGCGAACCATGGTTCCTGTGCTACGAACACTCCGACGCGGACGTGGACGAAACGTTGAACGTGTACGCGGAGATCGTGAAAGAAGCGAAGAAATGATTTATACGTCTTGCATTCCGCGTAGCCTGCATTCTCTAATACGGGTATTCAAACCGACGTTAGAGAACGTCTGCTGCGCGTGAGAGAGGAAATATGACCAACCTAACTTCTCAGGAAATCGTTGACCTCAGCAAGGAATACACGCTCTTCTCCTGGTCTGTGCAGGGACAGGTGAATCCGATTCCCGTCACGAAAGCGGAAGGCGTGTACTTCTGGGATGCGGACGGGAAGCGCTATCTCGATTTTTCGTCGCAGTTGATGAACACGAACATCGGGCATCAACATCCGAAGGTCGTCAAAGCGATTCAGGATCAGGCGGCGAAGTTGACCTTTGTCCATCCTGGCAACGCGACCGAAGCGCGCGGTCTGCTCGGCAAGAAACTAGCGGAGGTCACGCCTGGCGATTTGAAGAAGACTTTCTTCACCCTCGGCGGCGCGGAAGCGAACGAGAATGCGATCAAGATCGCCCGCTTCTACACGGGACGCCATAAGATTCTGGCGCGCTATCGTTCCTATCACGGCGCGACTCACGGCTCGATGGCGCTGACTGGCGATTACCGCCGTCTTGCCGTGGAGCCTGTCATGCCAGGCGGAGTCCACTTTTTGGACCCGTTTTGCTATCGCTGTCCGTTTGGGCAGAAGCCAGAGTCGTGTAAGCGCGAGTGTATTTCCCACTTGGAAGAAGTCATCAAGTACGAAGGACCCGACAAGATTGCCGCCATCATCATGGAGGGCGTCGTCGGCTCGAACGGACTCATCGTCCCGCCCGATGATTACTGGCCCCGCGTGCGTGAGCTCTGCGACAAGTACGGCATCCTTTTGATTTCTGACGAAGTGATGAGCGGATGGGGTCGCACGGGCAAATGGTTCGCCGTGGACAACTGGAACGTCGTCCCCGACATCATCACCACCGCCAAAGGCATCACCAGCGGATATGCTCCGCTCGGCGCGGTGATCGTCTCAGAGAAGATTGCCAAATTCTTCGACGACAAATATCTTTATGCGGGTCTGACGTACAGCGCGCACGCGCTTTCTTGTGCCACCGCGTTGGCAACCATCGAAGTCTACGAAGAAGACAAACTCATCGAAAACGCCGCGTTGCTTGGAAAATATCTCGGCGAAGCGTTGGAAGACATCAAGGCGCGGCACGTCTCCGTTGGCGATGTTCGTTATATCGGACTGTTCTCCACGATTGAGTTGGTGACCAACCGCGACACGAAAGAAAGTTTCTCGCCCGCAGTCATGGCGGAGGTGGGGAAGGTCTTGCGCCAAAACGGACTGTTCACTTTCATCATGGCGAACAATATGGGCAGTATGGTCTTCGTCGTGCCGCCGCTGTGTATCACACAAGAACAAATTGACGAAGGGCTTGCGATCGTGGAGAAGGCGTTGGAAGTGACGGATAAGCAAGTCAAGTAATGTTGAAAGTGGTAGAGTAAAATAGAGTCATGAAAAAAATAAAAGACCAAGCTCCCGTTACTTACTCAGTGAATCGTCCAGCAGAAATGCCGTTTTGGAATGAAATTATTTGTGGAGATAGCGCAGTTTTGCTTAAGTCCATTCCAGCCAATAGTGTTGACTTGATTATCACTTCTCCTCCGTATTTTCAGCAGAGAGAATATGATGGTGGAGGTGTTGGGAACGAAAAGAAACCCGACGATTATATTTCTGCGCTGATGAAAATCTTTCGTGAGTGCGTCCGTGTAATCAAACCAACAGGCAGCATTGTTTTCAATGTTGGTGACAAGTATGAGGATAGTAGTTTGTTGTTAATGCCTTATAGGTTTGCTATCGCCGCAACTGAGCAATGCGGTGTGGCTCTTGTAAATAATGTAACATGGGTAAAGTCCAACCCGACCCCAAGGCAATTCAAACGCAGACTGGTAAGTAGCACAGAACCGTTCTTTCATTTTGTAAAATCTCAAGACTACAAATATTTTCTTGATGAGTTTCTCAAGCCAACCGAAGAACCAAAAACAAATGGCAATGGAACAGGTGAAAATGTAGGAAAAAAATACTTTCCGCTGATTGAGCAATCGACACTTACACCAAAACAGAAAGAAATGGCAAGAAACGCACTGGAAGAAGTCATCGAAGAAGTTCGTAATGGCGAAATTCAAGGTTTTCGTATGAAAATCAGGGGAATTCATTCAGAGCCTTTTGGCGGACAAGATGGCGGAAGAAAAATTCAATTGGACAAAAACGGATTTACTATCATCCGTATTTATGGTAACCCATTAAAGAAAGATGTTATCACTACACCTGTTGAATCGTTGAAAAACTGTCCACACCCCGCTATCTATCCAGTAAAAATTGTGGATGAGTTTATAAAACTATTGACACAAAAAGGCGAAGTTGTTCTTGACCCTTTCATGGGTTCTGGCTCAACGGCTGTGTCTGCTTTTCAAAACGAGAGAGTGTATATCGGTTTTGATATAAGCGAAGAATATTGCCTTTACGCCCAAAAACGTTTGAGTAGCGTGAAGCATCAATTGTCTTTGTGGGAGCGAAACAATGCCGCAAACGCCTAATGAATTATTGGAAACCGCTTACGAAGCGGCGAAGAAGAGGTCATTAAAAACAATTTTATCTGGCTTGCCAGATGAATACGTTGACGAATTAAGAATCATCGTAGAAAATGCTGAAACTCAAAAAGCCGTTCTGGGCGTTACATTGACTTCGCTTGTGTACAAGGTTTATCAGCCTGAACAAGATATTCGCAAACATCAGGAAGGTATGAAGGGCGGTTATTCGGGTAGAACGTTTGACACGAAATATGTCACCCCATTTTTGAAAAGCAAATTTCCTCATTTCGCAATGGCTGAAAGCGCATGGTTGACTCGTTCTTTAGAACAACCTCGCCCATACAATCTTAATTTTCCAGGCAAGATTCGTAACATCGCTCTGAAAACTGCTTTTTTGAGAACATTAGACCATGTGCAGGCTGAAAGCAATCTTGCGCCTAAGTTGCTGGTTGCGTTAATGGGTCTTATGTTTGAATCAACAGCAAGCGATGACGCTCTTTTTGCCAGAGTACAAGTTGCAAGTAGTATAACGATTGCAAAAATCATAGACGCGCTAAGCCTGCATATTCGTCACGATTATGGCAAAGGCATTGTTGGAACTGCCCGCCTTCCTGTCCTGGCGATTTACTCTGTTTATAACCTCCTGATGCCTGATGTCAGGAGATATTCGGGAAAATTTCTCTTGCCACTCGAATCGCATACCAGCCCCGATTCTCGTTCTAAATCTTTGGGGGATATTGATGTAAACAATGCCGATAATTCGTGTTTCGAGTCGGTTGAAATCAAGCACAACAAGCCGGTTACCGCTGATATGGTTGGTGTAGTTTATCGAAAGATAAGAAACACTGAAATTGACCGTTACTATATTTTGACTACAAGTGAACCGAACTTTGATGACTACGAATCGGTAGTGCAAGAAATAGATAAGTACAAGAAAGTTCACTCATGCCAGATTATTGTCAACGGCGTTATCCCTTCATTGAAATATTACATGCGCTTAATAAGCAACCCACAAGACATTGTTGGTGAATATACCAAATGGCTTGAATTTGAATATCAACGCGCCAGTGGAGTTAAAAGAGAACATTTGCGATTTTGGCAAGAAATACGTCAAACTTTGTTGAACCTTGAATGACTTTACCCCAAGAAACTATCCTCAATAACAAAGTGGGCGGCTGAGGCGAGAGCAAAAGTTCAACGGATAGAATCAACTATCAGATTAGAAAGAAGCGTAGCGCGTCATCCAATTACCAATTACTACTTACTTACCAATCTCTAATCTCTTATTCGGAGTAAACATGGAAATCCTCAACTATATAAACGGCTCATGGACAAAACCAAACGTCGCAGAATATTTTGACGTAATCAACCCCGCCACAGGACTCGTCATCGCCAAGACTCCGCTCGGCACAAAAGCGGATGTTGACTCGGCGGCGAAGGCGGCGCGTGAAGCGCTCGATGGCTGGCGCAGGACGCCTGTCAACGACCGCGTGCAGTATCTATTCAAACTGCGTGACCTGATGCGCGCCAACCACGATGAAATAGCCAAACTCATCACGAACGAATGCGGCAAAACGTTTGAAGAAGCAAAAGCCGAGATGGTACGAGCCTTCGAGAACATCGAAGTTGCGTGCGGGATGCCGATGATGATGAAGGGCGAATTTGTCGAAGACATCGCCACAGGCATAGACGAGACGATGATCCGTCAGCCCGTCGGCGTGTGTGCCACGATTGCGCCGTTCAACTTCCCTGGCATGATCCCGTTTTGGTATCTGCCCTACGCGCTCGCGGCGGGCAACACCTACATCGTCAAGCCGTCCGAAAAAGTTCCGATGACGATGCAATTCATTTTCAAACTCATCGAGCAGGTCGGCTTTCCGAAGGGCGTAGTCAATCTCGTCAACGGCGCAAAAGAAACGGTGGACGCCATTCTCGAACACCCGTCCGTTCGCGCGGTCACGTTCGTCGGCTCGACCAACGTCGCCAAATATATTTACGCCACCGCCGCCGCGCACGGCAAACGCGTCCAGGCGCAGGGCGGAGCGAAGAATCCCGTCATCGTTTTGCCCGACGCGGATATGGACATGGCGACGAAGATCGTCGCCGATTCCGCCTTCGGGTGCGCGGGACAGCGCTGCCTGGCCGTCTCCTTCGCTGTGACGGTCGGCTCCGCCCGCTCGGCCTTCACCGAATCCATCTGCGACGCGGCGGCGACGCGCGTCGTGGGTTACGGACTCGACTCAGGCGTCCAGATGGGACCCGTCATTAACGCCGCGTCGAAGGCGAGAGTCGAGTCGCTGATTGGACTCGGCGTCAAGGAAGGAGCAACCGTCCCTGTGGATGGACGCGGGGTTTCCATCAAAGGCTATGAAGGCGGCTCGTTCGTGCGTCCTACAATTTTGGCAGACGTCCCGCGCGGCAGTGAAATCGCCAAGACTGAAATTTTCGGACCCGTATTGAGTCTGATGCACGTCCAGACGATTGAAGACGCCATCGAGTTGGTCAACAGCGGACAATATGGCAATCAGGCAAGCCTGTTCACGTCGTCGGGTTCGGCGGCGCGGAAATTTCGCTACGAAGCCGAAGCGGGCAACATCGGAATCAACATCGGCGTCGCCGCGCCGATGGCGTTCTTCCCGTTCAGCGGCTGGAAAGACTCCTTCTTCGGCGACATGCACGGACAAGCGATGGACGCGGTCGAGTTCTTCACGCAGAAGAAAGTCGTCGTGGAGAGGTGGCCCAAGGAATGGACGAGGAAATTTTAGTGAGAAGAGAGCAGGGAATGGAGAACAGGAAGCAGAGAACCGGCGCGGCTTTAAAAACTGCTCTCCGTTCTCCAATCCCTAATTTTCAATCTCTTCCAAAGGAGTTACCATGACCCACGATTACGAAGACGCCCTGGAATATTCGTCCCGCTGGATGGACTTGATCCGCATGGATCGCTTCCCGACCGAGGCGGAGGGCAAACAGATCATCGACGAATCGAAGCAGAACTTTGCCGAGCATTTCAACCGCGGCTGGCTGGAGTATCGCAAGTCCGTCACCGAGGCGGGCGATTGGGCCGCGGTGGAATGGAGCGGTTCGGGCGCCATTTTCAAAGACGTGCTCGGACGCGAATATCTCGACTGCCTCGGCGGTTATGGGATGATGGACCTGGGCTGGAGTCATCCCGAAGTGATCGAGACGGTGAAGGCGCAGCTCTCGCGCACGCCCATGCCCTCGCAGGAGTTGATAGACCCGCTGCGCGGCGTGCTGGCGAAACTGCTCGCGGATATTACGCCGGGAGATTTAAAGTACAGTTGGTTCGCGGCCAGCGGGACGGAGTCTATTGAGGCGGCCATCAAGATCGCGAAACTCTACACGGGACGCGCCGCGTTCATCGTCGCGGTCAAGGCGTTTCACGGCAAGACGATGGGTTCGCTCTCGATGATGGGCAAGTCCGACTTCCGCGCGCCGATGGGGCCGATGTACGCGGGTCCCGTTTACCACGTCCCGTTTGGGGACGCGGAGGCGGTGGAGCGTCAACTGGAGATCTGCGACAAGGTCGGGATTCCCGTGGCGGGCGTGTTGTTCGAGCCGATCCAGGGCGAAGCGGGGGCCATCATCCCGCCCGACGATTTCTGGCCGCGTATCCGCGCCGCGACGAAGAAGTACGGCGCGCTGCTCATCGCCGACGAAGTGCAGACCGGCATGGGGCGGACGGGGAAGCTGTGGGGCGTGGAGCATTGGGACGTCGTCCCCGATATTATCTCCGTCGCCAAGTCCCTCGGCGGCGGCGTGATGCCGGTCAGCGCGGTCTGCGCCACCGAGGAGATCTTCCAGCCGATGATGTACCCGAATCCGTTCATGCACACCACGACTACGGGCGGCGGCGCGCTGGCCTGTTCGGCGGCGATTGCGGCGATCCACGTCACGCTGCGCGAAAAACTCTGGGAACAGGCCGCGCGGAAGGGCGATTATCTGATTCCAAAACTGGAGGAATTCGCCGCGAAATATCCGCAAATTTATGAGAAAATAACGGGTAGAGGCTTGCTGATCGGCATGCACTTCAAATCGCCGGAGATCGGATACCAGGTGGCCGCGGGGCTGTTCAAGCGCGGCGTGCTGGTGGCCGGCACGCTGACCAGCGCGCAGACCATCCGCATCGAGCCTCCGCTGGTCATCACGCAGGAGCAGATGGATATTTTGCTGGACCGATTGGAGGACACGTTGAAGGCGGTCGCCGCGTAATTAGCCTGCTTCCCGCTTATTGCGAGTCGCCGCGGCGGCTGGCCGCGCGGCGACTCGCAGCGACGTTCATTTTATTTCCCGGAGAAGATAGATGACAGAGACAAGCGAATTTTCAGTCGAACTGCGCGACGTGGTCAAGACCTTCAAAACTCCCGAGGGCGTCCTGCTGAACGCGGTGGACCACGTAGACATGCAGATCAAACATGGGGAGTTCTTCTCGATGCTCGGTTCATCGGGATGCGGCAAAACCACCTCGCTGCGGATGGTGGCCGGTTTTGAATGGCCGACGGAGGGGGAGGTCTACATCGAAGGCAAGGCGCAGGGACGCACGCCGCCGTTCCAGCGTCCCGTCAACACGGTGTTTCAGAGTTACGCGCTCTTCCAGCATATGACGATTTATCAGAACATCGCCTTCGGCCTCGAGATGGAAAAGGCGCCCGCGAACGAGATCAAGGAACGCGTCGGACGCGTGCTCGACATGGTGCAGCTGACCGGGATGGAGAAACGCTTCCCCAGGCAGCTTTCGGGCGGACAGCAGCAGCGCATCGCGCTCGCCCGCGCCCTCGTCAAACTGCCGAACGTGCTTCTGCTCGACGAGCCGCTCGGCGCGCTCGATTTGAAACTCCGCAAGGAAATGCAGTTGGAACTCAAGGCCATCCAGCAGAAAGTGGGCATCACCTTTATCTATGTGACCCACGACCAGGAGGAAGCGCTGACCATGTCTGACCGCATCGCGGTGATGAGCAAGGGTAAGGTAATGCAGGTCGGCGCGCCCGTGGAAATCTACGAAAGGCCGAATTGCAAGTTTGTAGCCGACTTCATCGGCACTTCCAATTTCCTGGAGGGGACCGTCAAAGCCATCGAAGGCGATAAAGCCGACGTGTTCGTGCCGGCCCTGAACGCCGAGGTCAAGGGGCTGGTTTCAGGAGAGATCGCGGTCGGGGAGTCCGCCGCCATTTCCATCCGCCCCGAAAAGATCCGCCTCGCCGACAAGGCCGTCCTCAGTCATAATTGCTTCGAAGGCCGGATCGTCAACTCTGTGTATATCGGATCGGACACGCATCTGGTGATGGACGTGAACGGAGTGCAGGTGAAGGTCTGGGAACAGAACAGGATCTCCAGCCTGGATCCGAAGGCCTATTACACCGTCGGCCAGTCCGCGTGGTTGACCCTGTTCCCCGAGAACACGCTGGTCATGCCCAACCGATGAGGTGATGTCATGCTGAAACGACTTCGCGAAAACAAATCCGCGCAAGGGACCCTGTTGATCACGCCGACGCTCATCTTTATGGTCGGTTTGCTCATCATCCCGCTCATCCTGACCCTCGTCATCAGCTTCGGCAAACGCTCGGCGGACGGGAACGTCATTTACACGTTCAGCCTGGACAACTACATCCGCATCATCGGCATCAGCCATAATTGCCCCGATGGACGGGCGACCTGCTTCGACCCGCTGTATGTTCAGATCCTGTGGCGTTCGCTGACGCTGGCTTTTAATTCGACGATCGTGGTCATCCTGCTGGCGTATCCGCTGGCGTACTTCATCGCCCGTTCCCATCCCAGCCGCCGCAACACCTTCCTGTTCCTGGTGCTGGTTCCGTTGTGGACGAACTTCGTCATCCGCGTCTATGCCTGGATGATGCTGCTGCGCACGCAGGGGTTGATCAACGACGTGCTTGGCTGGCTGGCCGGCCTGGTGGGAGCGCGTTTCACGCCGCTGGAAATGCTCTACACCCCCGGCGCGGTGCTGGTTGGCATGGTGTACGAGTTCCTGCCGTTCATGATCCTGCCGATCTACACCTCGCTCGAAAAAATAGACAATTCGCTCTACGAGGCCGCCGCCGACCTGGGCGCCAACCCCTTCCGCACCTTCCTGCGGGTGACGCTGCCCCTGTCCATGCCGGGCATGGTGGCCGGCACAGTGCTGGTCTTCATCCCCGTCATGGGCGCCTTTGTCGTGTCCGACTTGCTGGGCGGCAAGCAGGTGATCCTGGTCGGCAACCTCATCCAGCGGCAATTCCTGGACGCCCGCGACCCAACCTTTGGCTCTGCCGCGTCCCTCATCCTGATGGTTTTGACGCTGGTCGTGATGTATTTCTACACCCGCAAGTTTGGGTTCGGCGAGGAGATCGTTGTCGCATGAACGCGTCTTCATCGTCTGAATGGACCGGAAAGGAGCGGGCAGGATGAATCCCCATCGCCGTTCTCCCCTCGTCAGGATCGCCGCCGGGCTGGTGTATTTCTTCCTGTACGCGCCGATCTTTGGCCTGATGCTGTTTTCCTTCAACTCCTCGCGGACCAATATTTTCTTCGGCGGATTCATCACCCGCGTCGGCCCGCTGATCATGGACGGCAGCACGGTCGTCCAAAGTCCGTGCGGACCGTTCCACTGGTTCTGCGAACTGAGCCGCAACGCGGAGGCCATGAACGCCACGCGGAACACCCTCGCCATAGCCGCGATCTCCACCGTCGTCGCCACCCTCATCGGGACGCTGGCCGCGCTGGCGCTGCAACGCTACGATTTCCGCCTTAAGTCCTTCTCGCAGCTGTCGCTTTACATCCCGATCATCATCCCTGAGATCGTCATGGGCATCGGGATTCTCGTGCTGTTCAGCCAGGTATTTTCGTTCCTGAACAACAGCCTCAACCTGGCCGGTTCTGCGCGCCTGACCATGGGGCTGCCGACGGTGATCGTCTCGCATATCGCTTTCAGCGTCCCCTTTGTGACGCTGGTGGTGCAGGCGCGTTTGCAGGGCTTCGATAAATCCTTCGAAGAAGCCGCCATGGACCTGGGCGCCAACGAGCTGGTCACCTTCTGGCGCGTGACCTTTCCCATGATCCTGCCGGGCGTGCTTTCGGGCGCGCTGCTGGCCTTCACTTTGTCGCTGGACGATTTCGTAATCACGTTCTTCACCTCCGGCCCCGGCTCGACCACCCTGCCGATCTACGTATACGGGTTGCTGCGGCGCATCATTACGCCCCAGGTAAACGCCCTGTCCACAATCTGGATCCTGGTCGTCTTCACGGTCGTCTTTCTGTTGCAGCGTTTCCAGAACCGCCGGACTTAAGTCCGGCCCCACGCGTCTTCCGCCTGGGCCTCGTCTCGTGGAGAAGGGGCGGGGACAGGGGACGGGCGTCGCGCGGCGATCGTTAATATCGCGCAAGACACAAGACAGGCGGTCTGTCTTGTGAGAAAAATTTCTGTATCCCAAGGAGGAAGTGATGAAAACCACGCTGTCCAAAATGCTTGCCCTGCTGCTCGCGGCAAGCGTCCTGCTGACGGCCTGCGGCGGAGGAAGCGCGCCGTCGGCCGGGAGCGGAGAAAAGGTCACCGCGTCCGGGTTCGTGTGCCCCGCGCCCGAGTCCGATATCGAGGTGACCTCGAAAGAGTTGAACCTGTTCGTCTGGACCGAGTACATCCCCCCCGAATGGAAGGAATGCTTTGAGCTCGTCTATGGCGTCAAGATCAACCACGACGAATATTCCGCCAACGAGGAAATGTACGCCAAACTCAAGGCGGGCGGCGCCACGTACGACCTGGTCCTGCCGACAGACTACGTCATCAGCCTGATGGTCCGCAACGGCCTGCTCCAGAAACTGGACAAGAGCAAACTGAATTTCTTCGGCAGCCTGGACCCCAAATACCTGGACCAACCGTTCGATCCGGGCAACGAATATACGATCCCCTACGAAGGCGGCCTGGACGCCATCGTCTACAACGCCGATAAAGTCTCGCCCGCCCCCGTCTCGTACGCCGACCTGTGGAAGCCGGAATACGCCGGGCGGCTGGTTTTCGTAGACGACTCGCGCGTCGTCATCGGCTTTACGCTGCTCACTCTCGGCTACGACGTGAACGCCACCGATCCCGCTCAATTGAGCGAGGCCAAAGCCAAACTGGAGCAGTTGATCCCCAACGTGAAGATCTTCGACAGCGACAGCCCGAAGACCGCCTTGATCGCCGGGGATGTGGACCTGGGCGTCGTCTGGACAGGAGAAGCCTTCACAGCCAACCAGGAAGACCCCGCTTTCGCTTTCGCCTATCCCACCGAAGGCTCGATCATCTGGCAGGATAACTGGGCGATTCCCACAGGCGCCCCGCACCTGGACGCCGCCTACGCCTGGCTGAACTACACCATGCAGGGCAACCTGTTCTACCTGATGCTGCGCGACTTCCCGTACCTCAACCCCAATCTGGCCGCGCTGGAATACGCCAAGAACAACGCCCCCGACCTGTACGAACCGTTCGCGAACTCGCCGATCACCAACCCGCCGGCCGAAGCGGTCGCCAAGGCCCATCGCATTGACGACGTGGGCGAGGCGCTTCTGATCTACGACCAGATTTGGACCGAGGTCAAAGGAGGCAACTAACCGCCTCGCCTCGCGCGTGACTTTGAGCCGGTTCCTGCGGGGGCCGGCTTTTTCCCGTCGCTGGCCGGGCGCGGCCGGCGATGGGAAAGCGTTTGCAATGACCCGAAGTCCGCCGGAGAAACGGCCGGACCTTGCGCTGTAATACGAATGGAGAAAAATCATGAAAGTATTGCTGGTTGGCGTTGGAGGGGTAGGCGAGGCCATTGCCGTCATTGCCGGCGCCCGCCCGTGGATGGAGCAAATGGTTTTGTGCGACTTCAACCTGAAGCGCGCCGAAGAAGTGCAGAAAAAGGTCGGGGGCGACGCGGCCCGCTTTCCCGTCGAGTTTATCGACGCGGGGAAGCAGGAGATGGTCGAGGCGTTGGCGCGCAAGTATAACGTCGACCTGGTCATGAACGCAGTGGATCCCGTCTTCAACGAGAAGATCTTCGACGCGGCCTTCAACGCAGGCGTCGGCTACATGGACATGGCGATGACGCTCTCGAAGCCGCATCCCACCGACCCGTTCCGCAAGACCGGCGTCAAACTCGGCGATTACCAGTTCGAGCGGGCGAAGGCCTGGGAGGAAAAAGGCCTGCTGGCGCTTGTCGGGATCGGCGTGGAACCCGGCATGGTGGACGTGATGGCGCGTTATGCCCAGGATCACCTGTTCGACGAGATCGAGGAAGTGGGCGTCCGCGACGGCGCCAACCTGACGATTGACGGATACGAGTTCGCCCCCAACTTTTCGATCTGGACGACCATCGAGGAGTGTCTCAACCCGCCCGTGATCTGGGAGGCGGACAAAGGCTGGTTCACGACCGAGCCGTTCTCCGAGCCGGAAACGTTCGACTTCCCCGAGGGGATCGGCCCCATCGAAGTCGTCAACGTGGAACATGAGGAAGTGCTGCTCGTCCCGCGCTGGATCAAGGCGAAGCGCGTGACATTCAAATACGGACTCGGCGACCAGTTCATCGGCGTCCTGAAGACCCTGCAAATGCTCGGACTCGACAACAAGGAAAAGATCAACGTGAAGGGCGTGATGGTCGCGCCGCGCGACGTGGTGGCGGCCTGCCTGCCCGATCCAGCCCATCTCGGCGATAAGATGCACGGCAAGACCTGCGCCGGCGTCTGGGTGAAGGGAACAAAGGACGGCAAGCCGAAGGAAGTCTACCTGTACCAGGTGGCCGATAACGACGAGTGCATGGCGCGGCTGGGATGCCAGGCCGTGGTGGCGCAGACCGCGTTTTCTCCCGTCATCGCGATGGATTTGATCGAGCATGGGATTTGGAAGGGCGCGGGAGCGCTGGGACCCGAAGCCTTCGAGCCGGTCCCCTTTATGGAAAAAATGGCGGAATACGGCTTCCCGTACGGGATTCGTTAGCCAGCCGGCCTGTCGAAAGGAACGTCCCGCGGCTCGCGGGCGCGTGTCGGGTAGGGTTGACGGACCGGACCGCGCCCGGCCTCCCAAACGGACAAGGGAAGGCGCTTGCCTGTCTCTTTCGGCATAATTGGTTTGCCTTCCCTGCCGTGTTTTCGTATAATTGACCGCATCGGTCAGCCGCTGATCGCCAACCCCTAATCGTTGTCGGAGGAGACCATGCCAAAAGGATACAACGGAAAAATCCTGCACGTTGACCTGACCAACGGAAAGCTCGAAATCGAAGAGCCGCAGGACGCCTTCTACCGCAAGTACCTGGGCGGTTCGGCCATGGGGATGCACTACATCCTGCGCGAAATGCCCAAGGGCGCCGATCCGCTCGGACCCGATAACGTCCTCACGCTGATGGTCGGGGTCGCCACCGGCGCGCCGATTTCCGGTCAGAGCCGCTTGAGCGCCAACGCCCGGTCTCCGCTCAGCGGCGGGATCGGCGACTCGCAAAGCGGCGGATTCTTCCCCGCCGAGTTGAAGTTCGCGGGCTTCGACGGGATCGTCGTGAAAGGCAAATCGCCCAAACCCGTCTATCTCGCCATCGTGGAAGGGGAGGCTGAACTCCGCGACGCGTCTCACCTGGTCGGCAAATTGACGGGCGAGGTGGACGACATCCTCCACGCGGAAGTGGACCCGAAGGCCGAAATTCTCCAGCACGGTCCTGGCGCGGAAAACGGCGTGTTGTATTCCACCATCGTCTCCATGTCCACGCGGCACAACGGACGCACAGGCATGGGCGCGGTGATGGCGTCCAAGAATCTCAAGGCTGTGGCGGCGCGCGGCACGAAGAAGGTCGAGATGGCCGACGCGAAGGCGCTTGCCGCGCTCAACAAGTTCGGGCCGAAGGCCATCCCTGAGAACGGGGACATGGACGGCCTCGCCAAATTCGGCACCGCAGTCGTCGTCATGTTCAACAACACCATCGGCTGTCTCCCCACCCGCAACTATGACGAAGCCCAGTTCGAGGGCGCGGAGCCTGTCAGCGGCGAGAAGATGGCCGAGACCATCCTCCAAAAACGCGATACCTGCTACGCCTGCGTCGTCCGCTGCAAGCGCGTGGTCGAGATCAAAGACGGCCCCTACAAAGTGGATCCACGCTACGGCGGTCCCGAATACGAGACCCTCGCCACCTTCGGTACATATTGCGGTATTGACGACCTGGCGGCCGTCTCGCTCGCCAACCAGATTTGCAACGAATACGCCGTGGACACCATCGCCTGCGGCGCGACCATCGCCTTCGCGATGGAGTGCTTCGAAAAGGGCATCATCACGACGAAAGAAACGGGCGGCTATGAATTGAAATTCGGCGACGCCGAGGCCATGCTTCGGACGCTCAATCACATCGTCAAAGCGGATAGCGAATTCGGGCGGACGCTCGGCCTGGGTTCGGAGCGCGCCGCGAAAATCTGGGGGCGGGGCGCGGACGAATGTCTCATCACGGTCAAAGGCGCCGAGGCTCCCGCGCACATGCCGCAAGCCAAGCGCAGTCTCGCGCTCATCTACGCCGTCAATCCTTTCGGCGCGGACCACCAGTCCAGCGAACACGATCCCTACTACGAGGAGGGCGTGGGCGACTTCAACCTCGACCGCCTCAAACAGATCGGGCTGGGCGCGCCGCAGCCGGCTTACTCGCTCACCGACGAAAAGATCCGCTTCGCCTACGAGACCGAAGTCTTCTACTCGATGCTGGACTCCGCCGCGCTCTGCCAATTCGTCTTCGGTCCTGCCTGGACGCTCTACGACGGCGAGCAAACTGCGGCGGCGCTCCGCGCCGTCACCGGCTGGGACATCACGCTCGACGAGTTAATGGCGGTCGGGCGCCGCCGCCTGAACCTGTTCCGCGCCTTCAACGCCCGCGAAGGATTCGGACGCAAGGACGATTACCTGCCCAAGAAATTCTTCAAACCCTTGAAGGGGACCGGCCCGACGGCGGGCTTCGCCATCACTCACGAGGAACTGGATACCGCCATCGACGCGTACTACAAGCTGGCAGGCTGGACCGCCAACGGCGTCCCCACCCGCGCCGGGCTTCGCAGCCTGGAAATCGAGTGGGCTGCGGACTATCTGCCCGCGTAGTTTTATCGTTTTCGTATATCCGAAAATTTTATCGAAACGTCCCTCTGAAATGGAACTTCAGAATCCCATGTTTGCATCACGGAGGATAATGTGGACTACAAGTTGTTGATCGCCGGCGAGTGGGTTGGGGGCGGCACGCTCCTGGAAGTGACGAACAAGTACAACGGTAAAGTGATCGGCACATTGCCGGCCGCCAGCAGCGAAATGCTGGACGCCGCCATCGCCGCCGCCGAACGCGCCGAAGACGTGATGGCGGAAATGCCCGCTCACAAACGAGCGGACATCCTGCTGCGAACCGCCGCGCTCATCCGCGAGCGCGCCGACGACCTCGCCAAAACCATCGCGGCCGAGGCGGGCAAAGCCATGAAGTTCGCCCGCGCCGAAGTGGACCGCGCCCAAAGCACGTTTACGATCGCGGCCGAGGAAGCCAGGCGGCTGCACGGCGAGACCTTCCCGCTGGATGCCGTCCCGTCGGGAGAGGGCTACTTTGGCTTTTTCACCCGCCGTCCCGTAGGCGTGATTGCCGCCATCAGCCCGTTCAACTTCCCGTTGAATTTGGTCGCGCACAAAGTCGCTCCCGCCATCGCGTCAGGAAACACCCTTGTCCTCAAACCCGCTACAACCACGCCGTTGACCGCCGTCAAGTTATGCGAGATTTTGATGGAGGCCGGGCTTCCGCCCGGCGTGATCAACCTTGTGGCCGGGTCCGGCTCCACCGTGGGCGAATGGCTCGTCTCCGACCCGCGCGTGGACAAAGTCACCTTCACGGGCAGCCCGCCTGTGGGGGCGCACATCCTCGCCGTGGCGGGCATCAAGAAGGTGACGCTCGAACTGGGGAATACATCCCCGGTCATCGTCGCGCCCGACGCCGACCTGGACTTCGTCGCCAAACGCTGCGCGCTCGGCGCGTTCTACAATTCGGGACAGGTGTGCATTTCCGTCCAGCGCATCTACAGCCAGAAGCAGGTCTTCGAGCCGTTCGCGGAGAAATTCGTCAAGGCGACGGAGGCGATGGTCGTGGGCGATCCGCTTGACGAGCGCGTGGACGTCGGCCCGATGATCGACTCGAAGGAAGTGGACCGCATCGAAGGTTGGGTCAACGAGGCGCAGGGCAGCGGCGCGAAAGTGTTGACGGGCGGCAAACGCGACGGGACGGTCTATTATCCGACCGTGCTGGCGGGCGTCGAACCCGACATGAAGGTCGTCGCCGAGGAGACGTTCGCGCCGGTTGCGTCGGTCATCTCCAGCGACGATTTCGAGTCCGCGCTGCAGCAGGCCAACGACAGCAAGTTCGGCTTGCAGGTGGGCGTGTTCACCAATGATGTCAACCGCGTCTTCAGGGCAATCAAACGGCTCAACTTCGGCGGTGTCATCGTCAACGATACGCCCAACTTCCGCGCCGATCACATGCCCTATGGCGGCAACCGCCAGAGCGGACTGGGACGCGAAGGCGTGCGGTTTGCAATGGAGGATATGACCAATATTCAAATGGTCGCGATTCGGACAGACGCTTAACGTCGCCGCCAGGGCGATAATACATACCGAGGAGCATAACTGTGGAACACAAACTTTGGATTAACGGTAAGTGGGAAGACACGCAGGACGGCCGGATGATGGCTGTGGAAGACCCGACGACGGGAAAGAAGATCGCCGAAGTGGCGGACGCCGGTCGCGCAGACGTGGACCGAGCAGTGCAGGCCGCCAAAGCCGCCTTCTACGACGGTCGCTGGTCCAAAAAGACGCCGGGCGAGCGCTCGAAACTGATCTGGAAACTGGCGGATATCATCGAGGCCAACAGCGAGGCCATCGCCAGACTCGAATCTGAAAACACGGGCAAACCGTACGCGTTCGTCAGTCTCGGCGGCGACGTCCCCTTCGCGGTGGACAACCTGCGCTTCTTCGCCGGCGCGGCGCGCGACACGCACGGTTCGCACGCGGGCGAATATATGCCCGGCTACACTTCCATGTATCGCCGCGAGCCCGTCGGCGTCGTCGGGCAGATCGCGCCGTGGAACTATCCATTTATGATGGCGGCATGGAAGATCGGTCCCGCGCTGGCGGCAGGCTGCACCATCGTGCTGAAACCCGCGCCCGGCACGCCTCTCACCACGCTCATGCTCGCGGACTTCATTAAGGAAGCCGGCATCCCCGATGGCGTGGTCAACATCGTCACCGGCGGAAACGATACGGGGCAGGCCCTTGTCGAGCATCCCGACGTGCGCATGGTGAGTCTCACCGGATCCACCGGCACCGGCAAGAAGATCATGAAGACCGCCGCGGACACGCTCAAGCGCGTCCACCTCGAATTGGGCGGCAAAGCGCCGTTCATCGTGTTCGACGATTCCGATCCCGAACTGGTCGCGGCGAAAGCCTCCACCGCCGCGTTCCTGAACTCGGGACAGGACTGCACCGCGGCGACGCGTCTCTATGTCGAGAAGAGCAAGATCCAGGTCATGCAGGAAGCGGTCGTCGAGGCCATGCGAAACGTCAAGATCGGCATGCCGTTCGAAGACGGCGTCCAGATGGGGCCGCTGATTTCGGGCGTCCAGAAGGAACGCGTGAGCGGTTTTGTGGAGCGCGCCAAGGCCCAGGGCGCGAAGATCCTGACGGGCGGCGGCACGCCCAAGGGATTCGACTCGGGCTACTTCTTCGAGCCGACCGTGATCGCCAACGTCCAGCAGGATTGGGAGATCGTCCAGAACGAAGTGTTCGGCCCCGTCATCACCGTACAGGGATTCGACGACGAAGCCGACGCGCTGAGCAAGGGCAACGACGTGCTGTACGGGCTGGCGGCTTCGGTCTTCACCCGCGACATCGGGCGCGCCATGCGCCTCTCTTCCGAACTGGAATTCGGCACGGTGTGGATCAACGACCACCTGCCGCTGACCTCCGAAACGCCGCACGGCGGATTTAAACAATCGGGCTTCGGCAAGGACCTGTCCGCCGAGGCGATTGGCGATTATCAGATCACCAAACACGTGATGATCGCCCACTGATTCCCGTTTCTTTTGAGCGGAAAGGATATCATGACGTCCCAACTCTATCAGGATAATTTCCCGCGCATGACTCCGGCCTGGAGTCGCATCTTCAACTTCGTCGCCGACCGCGCCGAAGGCTCGTATATCTACACCGACGACGGGCGGAAACTGCTGGACTTCACCTGCGGCATCGGCGTGGCGAACACGGGACACTGCCACCCGAAAGTCGTGGAGGCGATCCGCGAGCAGGCGGGTAACTTCATCCACGCGCAGGTGAACATCGTCATCCACAAACCGATGCTGCAGCTCATCGAGGAGATCCGTCCGCTCGTCCCGCCTTCGATCGACTCGTTCTTCTTTGCGAACTCCGGCGCGGAGGCGCTGGAGAACGCGGTCAAACTCGCCAAGGTCGCGACCGGCCGCCCGAACGTGATCGTCTTCAGCGGCTCCTTCCACGGACGCACCCATGCGACGATGTCCCTGACCACGTCCAAGACGATCTATCGGGCGGGCTTTTCTCCGCTGCTGGGGGGCGTGTACGTCGCTCCCTTCCCCTACGCCTTCAACCTGAAGATGACCGAGGCAGAGGCCAGTCAATACGCGCTGGAACGCCTGGAATACCTGCTCGCTTCGCAGACCGCGCCGAAAGAGACCGCCGCCATCATTCTCGAAACCGTTCTCGGCGAGGGCGGATACGTCGTCCCGCCTGCCGCGTTCATGAAAGGCCTGCGCGAGATTTGCGACAAGCACGGCATTTTGCTCATCCTCGACGAAGTCCAATCGGGATTTGGCCGCACGGGCAAGTGGTTCGCCTTCGAACACTTCGGCATCGTCCCCGACATTATGACCGTCGCGAAGGGAATGGCTTCGGGCATGCCGCTCTCTGGCGTGTTCAGTCGCACGGACCTGATGAAGAAACTCGACGTCGGCTCCATCGGCGGGACCTACGGCGGGAACGCGATCGCCTGCGCCGCGGGAGTCGCCACCATCCGCGCGCTGCGCGAAGAGAAGATGGTGGAAAACGCGGCCGAGCGCGGCGTCCAACTGACGACGGGACTCCGCAAATTGCAGGAGGAATATCCCCAGATCGGCGACGTGCGCGGCAAGGGACTCATGGTCGGCACGGAATTCATCGTGGACGGCAGCCAGGCGAAAGCCAAACCGCTCGTCAAGGAGATCGTCCGCGCCGCCGAGGAACGCAACCTGCTCCTGCTCTCGTGCGGGACCTACGACAACACCATCCGCTGGATCCCGCCGTTGAATGT
>JAANMU010001086.1_pt1 | contig 27103 bp, 15 predicted proteins | sample 7279701 | NCBI WGS metagenome assembly JAANMU01 (sample SAMN14094539, study PRJNA606508) | bioreactor metagenome | isolation source: A lab-scale SPAN reactor treating ammonium-rich wastewater day 57 | place: Ireland: Galway | collected 2017-03-13 | reverse complement strand
CTATAATGGAATTAGTTCGGAACTTCATTTTTCACCGGAATTTCAAAACTCTCGACACCCCAAAACACCAAAAACACGGCCAAACATTGTTAGTGCGTCCGAGGTGTTAAAACGGCCTTTTGCTCGAATCAAGTGCTTCGAGACGGTCGCAGTTGTCGGTGCGGATGCCAATCTGGAAATGGAATCAGCAATAAGTTGGCCTGAAACTGATCGGCCACTTTACACGCCGCCTGCCTTCGTGCCTTTCGAAGCTGAACAAGACCCGCACGCTGAATACAGGGTCTCAAAATCCGTTAGCGCCGGAGGCAACAGGGTTGAGTGCAAAAGGAGAATACATGACGTTTTATGAACTGGCCGGGAATCTATCCTCAGCAGAATTCCCCCTATTTTCGGGCCGTAATCACGGACGCCGCAGGCAAACGGCGGTGGCGGAGCACCGGCAGGAAGGACCCACGCGAGGCGATGCTCATTGCCCTAATCGTGGAGCTGGATCTCGATGCGGCAAAGGAGGTGGGTATGTCCGATTATGACGTGCGCCAGTTGGAGCGAATCACAAGCGATCTATTTTCTCAGTTGAATCGGCACAAGCTGCCAAGGCCCACCTTTTGCGAGTTCGCCAAGGAATGTGTCGAATGCTGGTCGAGAAACAAATCCGCGAAAACGGCCAAGACCTATGCTGAACACTACGAAACGATCATCAAACTGATGGGTGACTCGGCCCACACCAAAATGGCGCACTTGGAACCCGAGATCGCGGAGAATTTGATCGCACGCATCGAGAAACAGCGCGAGGGAGCCAGCATCGTGCAACTCTATCATTTCGCGAAACGCATCTACAAACGCGCATTCGCAAAGGGCCTTATTCGGGAAGATCACATGGTTGATATCCGCCTGAATAGGTCACGGCTGCGAACCAAGGCCGCGAAGAGCAAACCCATGTTCACCGATGAAGAACTCGAGGCCACGTATTCGTACCTCATTCAAAAACAGCGAGAGGCGGCAGGCGATACCCGAAGAGACTTCTACTGGCGCCAGTTCATCGCCCTGATCGCGTGTTACGAACTGTACGGTGCCCGCCTGAACGACATCTGCTCGTGGCGTCTGTCCAATATAGATTTGGTCAACGACCGTGTTCGTTTTGTGGACCATAAGACCCGCAAACAGCATGATTACAGGTTGGTCGAAGTGCTTAAGGCGTACCTAAAGTCTCTGCCGTCCAGCGACGACCCGAACGCGCCAGTGTTTCCGGATTTCTACTGCGAATGGGGAAAGGGCGCGAGGAAGGTTGCCGATCGCATCAGAGCGCTGCTGAATGCCGCCGGGGTTAGGAAGCCGGGTCGAGAGTTGACCACGCGTTCATTTCGTCGGCGCCTCGCCCGCAAAGTTGGGGAGGTGGACCTCCTCTCCGCCAGGGACACGCTCGGCCATCAAAAAGTGGATATGACCGAAGTTTATGCCGTCAAAGAACAAGCCTCCGTCGAGAAGGGCATCGACATTAGCGAGTCGCAGTCCGTCGCTGCGAGGCTCAATCTGTTCAGCGAGAAGGGTACTTCGCCACCTTCGCTGCTGTCGGACGAAGGTCCGCAGCATTTAGAGCCTGCCGAGTCCGTCGGTCGCGGCACGAATTAACGCTATTTGTCATCGCAGACAAATCTCCAACGCCATTCTCGCCGTGATGCCACAAGTTTGATTCACCTCCGAATCGGTGCTCAATCCATTGCAGTTGTTTGCCGAAGGAATTCCCAGCCAACGCGTTCCTGTGCGAGGCGGCGGTTTGTGGCGAAAAGCTGGCGCGTTGGTTCGGCCAACGATTGCAGCCAGTCGCAGAGTGACGAAGACGGCGGCTCGCCTTCCCACGGCTGACTGTGCCCAGCACCGAGAGTTAGTAATTGGCGGTAGCTCCACAGGTGTGGTTCGATGGCGGACAGCCCGGCGGCTTGAGCGCGACCAGACGCTTCTTGTGGAATCAACAAGCCCTGTGGGTCAAGATCGCCGAAGTACAATACCCGGCGAGGACCGCCGAGCGCGGCAAAGATGTCGTCCAGCGATGCGATGCCATCCACAAAGCGGTTGCCACATCCATATACGACCACGCTGAAATGCTTGCGCTCTGCGTTCCATCGGCAATAGGAATGCCACGTCGCCGCGTTCTCAATCACCAGCACCGGGCCGTCAGGGTTCGGACCTCTCGTCCACGCCAGGGGTTCAGACACGATATTACAGCGCAACGTTTCAGGCGTGAGCCGTCCGTTTCCAAACAGGGCCGAGCCGCGCATAAGCTGATCGAGGCGCTTTTCGTCTCCAAAGATTTCCAAAGAACGTTCTTTTATTGGCACGATCTGCTTTGCGCGACCGCCACGTGCAAAAAATTCCTGAAGTTTGAGCAAATCGGCCAAAGAAACGAACACGCGCGCAGAGGCGAGGAAACGCAGTTCCGGCGACCATGGGATGGATCGAATGTCGGCCTTCTCCTCGGTCACTGTTTCTCGCGGCAGCTTGATCCATCGCGGCAACGCCGGGAGTGCTGAAGCATCCCATTGCTCGCGGCCTTTCGGCAATTCTATCCGTTCGTCGAGTTGAAGACGGTCGAGTAGTTCCCGCATCCGGCCGCGCGCGGACGGCGTGGCCGCAAGTTCAGGATGAACCTCCTGAAACGCATGAAGCAGCACGTCCAATTCGAGGCGCACCCTGCCTTCGCAATGTTCGTGGAGGTAGCGATGAAACTGTTCGGTCGGCGTCATGTCTCCGTAATCTGCTGCGACGCGCCATCGCCTTCGCCGTTTCCATCGAAAATGCGGATATCCTGGATGACCGACTCCTCAGTGTCGGATTGCAGACCAACCGCCAGCTCGCCTGTGGCCGGGATGAAACGATTCTTCGCCAGGCGCACTCGATTTGGAAAAACGCTCAACGCTGCGGGATCGTTGATGCCCGTCGCGTAAATCAATTGCACGCCAAGCTGCGCGGCAATCCATCGGTGCATTTGCAGGAATTCCGGTTTCGAGCATGGGCCGACAGGGTTGTCGAGAAGCAGCGCGCTGACTTCGGCGCGGCGTCCGGCGTGCCCTCGGCTCTGCGTGCGGATTTTGACCAAAGTGCAATAGAGCAGTATGGCGACGGTCGTGCGCTCGCCCTCGCTCCAGCCGCCCATCTCGCGCACGGGATAACGATTCCGGCGACGCTGCGTTTCCGGCTTGAGAATCGTCGCGTCCACGCCGGTCTCGCCGACCAGCGCCATCAACCCGCGAAATACCAGTTCAATGGCGGGTGGAATTTTTCCTTCTGCAAACATCAAATCCACGAGCAACTTGAGCCGCGCCGAGTTGTCGTTGCGGTTGGGTGACAGGCGCAGACGAATTCGGAGGAACGGTTCGCCTGCCCACTCACCCATGTTTTCGGGCAAGACACTCCACTTCTCTGCGCGAGTGAGCAGCCGCGCAGCCTGCTCGCAGACATTCAATAGAGATTCCACCAGAGTTTCGCGGTGCTGGTTCATTTGGGCCAAGTCGGCTTCCAGCACCAAGGTCTCCTCCTGCACCGCTCGCTGTTTGTCGGCAGCGCTCAGAATCAGTTCCTCAATCGGCATGTGGATGAATAGCGAACGCGCTGGCAAATCCATCGCGCGAGCGAAACGATCTTCCTGGGTCAGGTCGGAAATGCGGCTGTGAATGGTGCGCAGCTTGTCATATTCGGATTGGGTTTCGCCACGAGTTCGCTCCAAGCGCTGCAACGCATCTACTGTCAAGGCTCTCACATGGGCGTCGTCATCGGGCAGTTCCACCGGTGACATCCCCGCGGGCGCTTTCTTGTCGCGCAGACGGTCCGAGTGATTGCCGTATTCGGTGGCGCGCTGGGCGAAGCGGTTCTTCGACTCCGTCGCAGATTGGATCGCATTGCGATTGGCTTCCGACTGCTGCTGAAGCTGGTTGTATTCAGTTTCAAGTTTGGCAACTTCATTGGCGGCTTCGGCAGAAGTCGAAGGAATCAATTCCACCTGGCCGGGCCGCTCTTGTTCTCCCGCAGCGCCCAGTTCCTTAAACCGCTGTCGTGCAGCCTTTAGTTGATTTCTGGCCTCGCCTTCCTCGATTTGCCCATTCGCCAATGCCACCTCTGCCGCCTGCATTTGGCCGGCGAGGTCGCCTGCCTCAAGTTTGGATTCAGCTCTGCCGCGTTCGAGGCCGCTGAATTCGTTTGCGAGCTTATGTTCCTTATCACGTTGGGTGGCTTGCTTGGCCGCAAGCTCCCCCTGCGCTTTCGTGTTCAGAAAATGCCCCTCGTATTGCTGCGCTTCGGTCAAGTAGCGAACGCGGAGTTGTTCGAGAGACACTGTCACCGCCGCCGGCGAAACGCCGACGTAGCTGATCGCGCCCGCTTCCTTTTGCAATACCGCCAACTCGACGCTCAGTTCCAGCAAACGCGCTTCGAGCAGCTTTTCGTCACTTTCCAACTTGCGGTACTGTTCGACGAGCGCGGGGATTTCCACTTCGATCGTTTGAAGCCGCGACGCCAGATCAGTCTGCCGAGCACGTTTGGATTCGTACTCGGCGTCGAAGCGTTCGATGAAAGTTTCGACTTGTCCCGCACCCTTTTCGGCGCGCTGGACCTGCTCTCGCGCCTGTTGTTCGGCCGCCTCCGCAGTGGCGATGGCACTCGAGACTTCCTGCTGGCGTGCTCCGTTCTTTCGTTGGCGCTCTTGCAGCGAGGCAAAGCTTTGTTGCTCGCCGCGCAGCTTCTCGCGCAACGCACCGAGTTTCTTCCCACCGAAATCAGCCAACCACTTGCCGAGTTCGTCCAACAATGTCTTCGTTGAGTTGAGCTGCGTGTTCAGGTTTTCCAATTCTTTGGCGCGAGCAGCAATCATGCTCGTCAGCTTTTGCGCTTCAGTTTGTGCAGCAGCGAAATTGAAACCACCCGCGTGTCGCGGCAGGACAACGGCGGATGAGTCACTTCTGGACTTTTCTATCGGCGGGGATTGTTCAACGGTATTCGGGATAGGAGCAATGACCACGGGCAACTGCTCGGTTCGCAGGGCCGACAGGGCCTCGCGCACGCGTATGCCGTCGGTCGTCTCATCGAACATCACGCCGCTGAAGCGAGCGGGGTTAGCGGCCAGCCAGTCCGCCGCCGCCTGTGGATCGGCGAAGTTGTACGCAAGCCATTGCGCCGCCGTCGTGGCGCTGCGGAAACCCGCCGCCTGAAGTTTTTCCACGAGCGATTCGACATCGCGGTGCGGAGGAAAAAGACGCTGCTTGTCCACAGACGCCTGCGCGCGTTCGTCTTCCGCCCCTTCGACGTTCAACCGCAAGATTTGTCGAAACAACATCGCCGCCCGATCTGACAAGCGCTCCGTCGTCTGCGGAAGATTCAAATCCGCGCGGGCCGCTTCAACCGCCGCGCGCATCTGTTCGTGCGTCGCCAGACGTTCTTCCTCGGCTTCCGCCGCGCTGACTTGTGCCGTGGTTTGGTTCACGCGACTCTGGGCGGCTGCGAGTTCCGCGGCCAACGCGGTCGCATCGGTTGTGAGCCGGTTCTGCTCGGTTCGGAGGCTCGCGAGTTCTTGACCGGCTCGTTGCGTGGACTCTTTGGCCGTCTTCGCCATATTGTTCCACCTCGCCAGCGCATCTACCGCTGCTTCCTTCGCTTCGAGCCAGCCTTCTTTACGTAGGCGTTCGCGATGCGAGTCTCGCTCGCTGAAATGTGTTTCCAGTGCGGAAAGCTCTTGCCGTTTGGTAGCTTGTTCCGTCAGCAGTTCCGTGCGTTGGTCGCCCAGAGTTTTGAGTTTTTGACGGAGCGCCGTGCGTTGTCCCTCGACTGTGCTTTGGCTTTTCTTCACCGCGGTGGCAGCCACCTCGACCTGAAACTTATAAGCTGCGCCCAGCACGCGGAGAGATTCCAACACCGGTTTGGCCTGCGCCCGCTCGCACTCCAGCGCGCGCTCCAATTCCGAAACTTCGGCGGCCAGACTGCGAATTTCTCCAAGCACAACAGCCATCTCGACGAGTCGCCTGTCGAGTTGCGCGTTGATTCGATTCTGCTCCGCGAGCTTCGACTGCGTCTCGGCTTCGCTGACTTCGAGTTGGGCCTTGAGTCGCTTGAAAAAGTTCTGCCGCCGGCCATTGGTCGTTCGTGCCGACTCCAACTGCGTCTTCTTGGTTTCAAGTTCGCCGAGTTGATTTTCCAACCGGATCACTTCGGCATCAAATTTCTCTTTGGTCGCCGCCAACGCCGACAATAACGCCCCGGCGTCCCGTTCAGCCGTCTCGCCGCTGTACTTTGCCGCTTCCCAAACGCCCAACTGTTGCACAAACAAGCCGAGATCCACGAGCAGCTTCTGGTTAAACTCCAACTGCAAGTCCAGCGCCTCACGCCGCCGGAGCTTCGGTAGGAATGCGTCAAGATTCTTGCGCACTTCTGTCGCCGTCGCTGGATCAAAGCCAAGCTTCAGAAACTCGTGAATGAAGTCAGCGTCGCGCTTGAGCTCGTTGAAGAGGTTGTTGATGCCACCCTCACGCTCGTTCATGCGGAGCTGGAAAGTGAACAACTCCGGGTCGAGGTGGTTGCTTTCCAAATGTTCCCGCCACTCAGTCTGATTGGTTGTGTGGGCGATGGCGAGGCGTGGCTGCGCCTTGTGCTGCGCGTCGAGCCAGTCGCCGAATGCTTCGAACGATGAGACGGGCTCGCTAAGGCCAAGGATTGGCAGTGTGTCAAAGGTCACGTCGCGGCCCGGGCGCAGTGTGAAAAACCGGCGGCGTAAATCGCCGGTGCTCTTATCGAGTCCCTTCCACGACAACGCCTGCCCGACTAGCAGGACTTCACGCGGCCCGTCGGCCAGCAGCGAAGCTTCTGCCCGGTCATCGGTAATGTCCCATTCGGTGACGACGAAACCCAGGTCGCGGTCTCGCAGGTAATCACCAAGTTCGCGCGCTTTGCTTTCGGCCTGCTTGCCAAGAAAGAGCCGCTGGCTCGGGCGATACGTGGAGAAGAACAGACTGAGCAGTGACGATTTGCCGGTGCTGTTTTCCGCCCAAATCACCGAGTCCACCGCGTGGCCCGCCGCGTCGCGCAAATCCAAGGTTAACGCGGGGAATCGCGCATCCTTGTGGCCAAGGCCGGCGAAGTGGATGCGCGTGATGCGTGGCATGGGGTGGATTCAAATCAGGAGACTGGGTTTCGTGCGGCATGATCGGGCGACGACAGAGCCTGATCGCGCTGGCCATTTCGCGTCGCGGCGAACGCTCGCAATTGCTCCAGTAGCGCGTGTGCTCCATGATACTTGAGTCGGATGCGATAAGCGGATGTGCCTTGATAGATGCATTTCTTCTCATCCACAACACGCAACAATCCCTCGCGAGAGAGATAATCAAGGGCGTAGCCGCACATGCCGGTCAGCGAGTGGCGCGATTCGCGTTTGTTCTTCGTCTCCTTCGTCAGGGCCTGCGCGAGCACGACACGCCATGTTCGCTTCTCCTCCGTTTCAGCCGGATCGGGATTCTCGGCATGCCGCGCATTCTCAGCTTCACTGAAATCCTTGAGCCACTTCGCCAACTCCGGCGCGGTGATGAATGCAGCCTGCACATCATCATCCTGCGCCAGTGTTTCGGCGCGCGGAAATGACCACGCGGCAATCGCGACCTGAATCACGCCGTGACAGATGCGTTCCTCCGGCGTCATGCCGCTGCGGTAGTCGTCCGAATTCAACCGAAACGGGCTGGTCTCGCTCGCGGTGACGATTAGCCCGTGCTTGCCCACATACACAATGCGCAGACCAAGGCCATCGCATACGCCGTCAACAATCGCGCGGAGCGAAACCTCATCGTCGTAACGGCGGAGCAGTTCGGCATAATCTTTCGACGTCGCGGGCGAACGCGATGCCAATGCGAAGCCGATGAGTCGGCCTGCGTCATGAGCGTCGTTGGCAATCGAGTTCATTAGCTCAAGCGGCTCAGAGCCAATTCATCACCGGAGAATTCTTCAACGGCGAAAGATGCGCCGTCCGGCACAGCGCTGAACTGCCGGCGTTCGCTCGCTGCGCCGAATTGTTCCATCGTCAGCAGGACAAAGAGTCGTCTGGCTGGAGAAGACAGTCCTCGCTTGCCGGCAATCACGAGCAGGTCGGAGAGCTTCCGCGTTTCCTTCAACTCTTGGCGCAGAAAATCCCGAACGGCCAGCCGGTCGGCGGGCAGGAAAATCGGCGGCGCTGTCGCGAGCGCGGTCGTCTGCGGCGGTGTCACGTCCGCCTGAGCGACTTCCGATTCCGTCGGCATCGCGAGGAGTTTCGACCAAACTTGTTCCAAACTTGGCGGCACGGGCGTGGCGTGGCCAACCAACAGATTCATGGCCGGTATCCATGTTTCGTGGACAAATCCGACCTCCGCGTGCAGCCAGGGCAGCAACACTTCCGGTTCGAGATTCACACGCAAACCTGTCGCCACGCGGCGCAACCGCTGACGCGCGTGTTCTTCACGAAACTGGTCGTTGGCGGTGATGAGCACGCGGTGAAGTTCCAGATTTGTGGTTTCGGACTTTTCAAGTTCATCAAGCAGACGGGTGAGTTTCCCGAGGTCATCGCCGCCGGCCTGGTCGCGGCGTTGTTCAAGGCCGCCACGAAGCTCGCCTTCTTTGCGCTGACGCTCCCGTATGTGTTCGAGCGCATGAGACATCTGGTCGAGGACTTCACTGGACCACTTCGCCTGATCCGCGTCGCGTCGGGCGACTTCGAGCCGCAGCCGTATCATCTCCGCATAAGCCTTCGCGCGAATCTGCGCCTGCCGCGCCGTTTGGATGGCATCGTCCAACCGGCCGCGCTGGGACTGATACTTCAGCACCGCGAGGTCGGCTTCTGCGGCGTCCTCCAGATTGTAGCCAAGCATCTCGGTATAGAGGTTGATAGCCTCGCTGCTGGCGCGGAACACGCGCTCGCCCTCTTCGGTCTGGGTTTCCTCCAGCAAACGATATGCAAACTCGCGCCAACAGACTGTGCCGTTTTCCAGGGCTGCGTAACGCTCGACAAACTGCTGCCGACGACCGCGTTCGTTGAGCAGTGCATCGAGAATGATGCCGACCACGCGACGTTCGTTTTCCTCTTCGATGGTCGGTTCTGCCGCGCGAAGAATCGGCGATAACACGAACTCAACGTCCCGTCGCGTTGCGCCAGTGCCGAATCCCATTTTGTCTATCACCACGTCCAGCGCGACGAGGCAGAGCATCCGTAAGTCGTGTCGCGACAGGTCGAGATCACGCTGGGTTTTGTTCCCCTCCAGTTCCAGCAGAGGCGAAGGCGCTATAAGACTGCGCGTGCGCCGTGCGACCGCTTCACCCAATTCACGAAACTCAAGCGCCTGCGGGCCGTTCGCAGCCGGCAACGGTTTGTCGGCCTCGACTGCCGAGGCAGTCGCCGAGAACAGATCGTTGAACTGGTTGTCTGTTGTGGCCACGACACTCCTGGTTCATGCAGCGGTATCCGGACCGCCACTCACTGGGGTGAAGCTATATTCCAGGCGGTCATTCGTTCGTGCTGTAATTGAAATGCCCATGAAAACGATTACCACGAGTATGGCTAAGACGATACAGCCTGGCACGACTGGAACAGCGATCCCGGTTCACAGCCGCGTTGCGAATCACCACCGAAGTCGCGTTCTGTCAGTGATTGGTTTCACCAGCGCGAGTGTCGGCTTAACAAGATGAAGTAGCCATACACGGCAGCAGCGCGGGACTGCCATGCAAAACGACGTTTTGCCAGTGTGAATCCATCGCCCGCAAACGAGGTCAGAGCTTCCAACCATCCTTAATCTTCCCCAGCACATCATTTGCGGCTTTCAAATCCATCCCGGACTTGGTCTTCACCGACACCGCCACTTCAAATTGCACGTCGCAACCCGCCAGCGACTTCGTCAGCGTTGACACATCGTCGGCGAGGTTCTGGAACTCGCCCGGCGACAACGAAACGCGCGCGGACAATTTCCGTCCCGGCGTGGTTTCCGTTGGCGGCGGTGGCGGTGCGGAGGCTTTGACCGCCAGTTCCACTTTCCCATCCGCTGCCAAGGACACGAGCGATCCGATGCCGCTGGCACGCGCCACCAGTCCTCGGCCAACAGCTTCATTCAGCGTGTTGATGAAGGCTTTCGGCGGCCACGGATTGCCTTTAACCTTCTTCAATTCGGCGTAAAGCTTCTCCACGGTCGTCTTCGGTTCGGTTTCTGCGGTCCACGCATCCTTCATCGCGCCTGGCAAAAGCTCGATTGCGTTCAGGACCGGCGGGCGTCGGAATACTTTCGCTGTCGCATCAAGCTGGAGTGCCGTTGCCTCGTCCTGCCACACGCTGTCGTTTCCGAAAACCAGCCACAAATCTCCCGCCTTCACCGCTTGCGTGACCGCCTTGTGGACTTCCGCCACAGCCACCTGCGGGATCGCGCGAGCCTCGGGCGGATACCCCGGTTGCGTTACCTCTTGGAAGGCGTGCTTGCCGTCGAACCACGAGCATAAGGTCGCTAGTTCGATTCCGGCGGGTTCGGCGGGCCACAAGCCGGGCAGCGATTCCGGCAGCACCGCCAGCGCGCTCACGCTGTTTAGCACCGCCTTGCTCGGCAGCCATGCCTCGCCGTTCTTCTCCCAATCCGCCACGTCAATCTTGCATCGCCAGAACCATTGCTCTGACCCATCCGGCCGCGTGTGACGCAACGCCAGTACGCCCCGTTTCACTGCATCGGCAATCGTGTTCGTCACTGTCTGCGGGTTCAACAACTTCGGCAAGTTGGGCCGTCGCGCGAACTGCTGGTAAAGCGCGCTCACCTGGACTCGGTCATCCGTCGCCGGCCACACCGCATACGGGCCGCCCGGCATGATCGTTTCCGCGTCAATCTTCTCCTTGAACAACCGGAGTTCCTTTTCTTGCAGCAACGTGGGGAACAACGCTTGCGCGCCCATCGTAAATTTCTTCACATGCAACGCGCCGGTCTTGTCCACGTGCAATACCAACTCGAAGGCGTTCTTCACCGCTGTTTCCGCCGCCTGTTTCGATTCACGCTCACGCTTGTTCACCGCTTCCTTCACGTGCGACTCGTAATCCTTGAAATCTTTCGACTGCTTGATCTCCTGCCACGCGAGCCAGTCCGCGATCTGCTGTTCCGCCTGCTGCAAACCGCCCACGCTTGGCGTCACCACCAGCACGACGTTCTGGTAGGTTCGGTTGTCCGTGGATGACGAATGCGTTCGTAGGAATAACTCCGCGGCCGTGTGCGGCTTAGTTCCCGGCTGGCCCGCATAATCCGCGCCCAGCACGATCAAACGAAACACGCCATCATCGTCCACGTCCGCCGGGGTGTTCGGCTGATTGTGGAATTTGATGCCCTCCTGGTCGCAGCCTTCTTTCAGCGGCCCGCATTTCTTCGCCAGCTCATCGAACTTGCCCTTGGCAAAACTCAGCGCCTTGATCTTGTAGCTGTGATGAACCTGATTGAGATTCGGCTTCGGCCCGAGTCGCCAATACTTCGGCACGTTCGTTGTTGGCTCGGTCGCGTCCGTTTCTTCCAGATACCACGACGACTTCGCCCATGCGATCAGTCCGTTATTCAGCACCGCCGGCAAATCGCACGTTGGCCCGACCAACCAGCGCAGGTCTGCCACTTCCGCCTGCTCGCCAATCGGCTGCGAGTAAATGAACGTCGCTACGCACGCCGCCTCCAGTTCGCGTCCCATCAAAGTTCCCGCGTGCGCCTTCTGCGCGTCCACCACTCGCGGGAGTTCCGTTTTCAGATTTGCCGGCCACTGCGGATTGTGTTGCGGCTGGGAATCCTTCGCCACCTCCGCCAGCTTTTGCAATGCGGGGCTGAGATCGTCACTGCCCGGCGAGCTGAGGAATACTTGCGGACCAATCACCGGCGACGTGTCCCATTTCTCCGCGTCGCGCAACGCTGCCGCGAAGGTTTGCAGCACCCCGCGCGTGCGTTGAAACTGATTCAACTCCGTCCATTTGCCGAAAAACCGCGTCAGCAAATCCGGATGGAACGGATACGCATCCTTCAATTTTTCCTCCGCGTTCGGCAGTTTTGCCTGCGCCGGATCAATCGCCCTCATCTTATCCCAAAACGCCGTGACGTGGGGATGCCGGTCCGCCGGATTCTCCGGAAACTTCTCAAACATCCGGCGGCGCAGCAATTCGGCGAGGTCGCCCTTCTCCACCGGCGATTGCACCGACGCTTGCCGGTTTAACCCTTGATTGCACGCGTCGAGAATCCCTTTGCCGACTTCATCCTGCTTCGACGGTTCGGTCGCCAGCAGCGAAACCACCACACACGACCGTTTCGATGCCTCCACCGCCTGCGCGAGCCGCTGGAAGAAATTCTTCAACCGGTCGTTCCAGAATGGTCCGCGATCCTTGCTCACGCCCGACGGGTCGGGCGATGCCGCGTCATGCGCCCACATCAAAAACTCGTCCACCAGAATCAATGCGCCCTTGCCGCTTTTCTCGACCTCAGCCAGCAGTTTGCTCCAAAGCGTATCGGCGGGCGGCGTGTCGTAATCCGCTTCCTTTTCGTCGCGCCCGATGATTTCCAATCCCTGCTCGCCGAGGAGTTGCCACGCGATCAAATTCCACGGCATACGAAACGAGCGCACCTTGCCGTCCGGCGATTTCGCTTCGCCGCCCTTCTTCCAGTCCACCTTGTCGAAAGATACCGCCGCTACCACCGCGTTCGGAGGATTCTCCAGTTTCGCTTCCGCGAGAATGTGCTGCACCGCCGTCGCCTTCATCGGCAGTTTCTTGCCGAGCGTGGTCAGATAATACAGCGCCGTCAGCGTGTGCGACTTCCCGCCGCCGAACGTCTGCGCCACGTTGATGATTGGCTCGCCGCCATCCTCGCCAGCCAGCCGCCGCAACACGTCGCGGCAGAATTTCCGCAGATTCGGTGTCGCGTAAGTCGTCGCAAAAAAGGCGTCCGGGTCGGTGTAATGTTTGCCGCTGCCGGGCTGGAAGATCACGCGATGCAGGTCAACGGCAAAGTCCGCGGTCGTCAGTGTCTTCGTGCGGATTTCCTCCCGCAGGATGCAAACATCTTTCCAGGGTTTCAGAACTTGTTTTGCCATAGGATTATTTTTTCCGGTAACTCAACTTCGCCCGCGTTGCTTCGTCCATCGCCGGGAAGAACGGCCCTTCCTTCACCACGCCGTCTTCCACCACCTGCTGGCGCGAAAGTTTCAACTGCGTCGCCAGCGCTTCCACCAGCCGCCGCTCCGTCTCGTTGCTATCCTGCAACGCCAGCTCGCGGATCGCCTGCAACAGCGGCGGAAACGCCCGCTCGCTCGCCAGTCCCCAACTCTCGTAAAGCGATTGCACTTGGCCCGCCTGATTGCGTTGGAACAGCGCCATCAGCCGGTGCAACTTGTCCACCAGCGGCGACGCCAGCCCACCCCGGCTCTCGCCCAGGTCATCGCTCTCCACGCGCTCCGACCAGTCCAGCAACCGATACTCGCTCCCGCTGCTTTCCTCCGCCGCTTCTTCGGCTTCGCCCTCTTCGGCGTCTTTGCGCGGACGGCCCTTCTTGCCAGGCCCGGACTTGCCGCCTTGTTCGAGGATGTTCCAGACCACTTTCAATTCCGTCTCGTTCTTCCCGCACGCGTTCGCGTAGAGGATGCACGCCCCGGCGGGCGCAGGCTCGAGGCCGAAATACGCCCGGTGCAGCAGATAGTATTGGGTGACGGAATCCAGCGCCACCGTTTCGCCGCGCCCCTGCGTCTCGCGCTGGAGTTCGCGGAAGCCGGGCAATTCGCCGAGCGAGAATTGCAGCACCAGCTTGCGCACTTCATCCAAGAACTCCCGCACCGTCATCATGCCGCCGCCGGTTTTTTTCACGAATGGATGTTCACTGTAAGCTTGCAGCGCTGGCCCGAGCGCGGCCCAGATGAAGTCCGGCCCGCGAATGCCCAGGTCAAAGTAGTATTGGAGAATGTTGATGCCGCCGAGCTCATCGCGCCGCCCGAAAAGAATCTCCTTCATCCGCTCCAGCACCAGTTCTTCCCAGCCGGGCAATGCTGCGCTCGTTCGCTTGCGGGAGACGATCCACACGGAAGTGGATAAAGCAGCGGAACTCAGTCCTCGTGTGCGGTTTGGCATTTCGGTCTGAATCGGCCAACTGGCCGTCACCACCGCACCGCCACGAATCAAAGCGCCAACAAGTGTTTCCCACGCGTCAACGGACTTGTTGGCAAAGACAATCACCAAACGACCGCTCTCTCCAAGTTGCTCACAGGAACGTGCGAAAGCTTTGGCCATCCCATTTTCATAAGTTTGTTTGCTCAACGCTTTGTCTCCGCCAAAGCGAGATCCATCGTCAACCAGTTCGCCATCGCCTTTTTCGTGATCCCATTTAGGTGAGACGTCCGCTTTCAGGTTTTCGTCCACGTCCGCCGCAAGGCCGAGCGCCGAACGCTTGAGCCAGACGTAAAAGAAATCCATCAGGTCCGAGTAAGGAATTGCGTCGTAGTAAGGCGGGTCAGTCAAAACCACGTCCTGTCGTTCGGAACTACTGGCTGTCGCCGACTCACGCCTAATGGAAACGGCAGGACATTTTGAACACGCCTGTGATGCGTGACTGACATACATCGCAACCCATTCTACTGCCCCAAGGAAGTTGCCAGACGTTTCCGAAAGCGGATTCACTTCACAGAAATCCCAAACCATCGGGAGTGCGAACCGTCCAAATGTGTTCCGCATCTTCTCACCAGTGTTGTGCCAAGAGCAGACCGCACTGGAATAATCTGCCAACCTGTCAATGCACAGTGCGATGTAAGCGCTCACTGCTTCACTGAGTTTCAGATTCGTGGAGCAGATCAACTGGTGTGCAGCTCGGGCGTTGCGGACGAAGGCCGCTAGAGCGAGAAGCTGCCGGTTGGTAAAAAGTTCTCCCCACTTCTTGAATCCGTAGAGTGGTACGCGAAAACCCAGTGTCCCTGCAGCCGCCAAAGGCTCGGCTGGAATCCCATTTGGAACTCCGTTGAACGCGTCGGTTAGGTCTTCGACTTCAACCTGCGCAACTTGGAATTCCCGATCGGTTGGCAAACGATAATGCTTCCGTGTTTTCTTCCCGACTTTGGCTCTCGCTTCTACGACAACCGCCGTCATTTGCGTCCCCAACAACCCTTGCTGTCCTTGACGGCGGAGGTCCTCCATTGTCAATGCAATCACGCCAGGCCGTCCGCTGCAAGGACTCCACACACCGGCGCGGTTCATCGTGCCGTTCTTCAAGAATTCCTCCAACGTCTCGGCGGTGACTTCCCAGCATTGCAAGAAATCGTGTTCACTCACCACCCGCTGCGGTTGCGCCAGGTCCGCTTCGCGCAAGAGCTTGAACGTCACGCCTGAGCCATCGGCGTTCGGCACGGGCAGCAGCGCAGCGCGTTTGCCTCTTTTTTTGCCGAGCCAAAACGTCTTGAGCAGCGGGATGCGTCCGATCGTTTGCGGATCGCGCGCTGTGCGCGCCCACAGGTAGGCCACGGTCGGCTCGCCATCCACAATCGGATAACGGGCCGCCAATTCCTGCCGCGCTCGTTCCAGCACCCAGCGTCCCCACGCGCGCACCTGCCACGCCAGGTCCGCGTCCGGCAGTGCGTTCAGTGCGTCCGGGGCGGTTGTAACCGCCTGGCCTTCTTGGAGAGGTTTTGCCGGATTGTCGAAGCTGTATTGCTTGTCGTCATTGAAGTGAGGTTTCTTGTCACCCTTCCGCTTCTTGATTTTGCCCGCGATGAAGTCCTCCACAAAGTCGGGCCACTCGCGCACAAACTCCGGCAGCGGCCATTTCTTCCCCGCGAACCGCTGCGGATAATCCAGCGTGCATTTCTGGATGAACCACGCCACCGGATTCAGGTCCGCCGACGTGACCTCGCATCCCAGCCGCATCGCCTCCAGCGGAATCGCGCCGCCGCCCGCAAATGGATCGAGCACTTTCGGCGCGTTGCCGCCATAGAATTGTTTAATGGCCGCGCGCAGCGTGTCCATCTCCGGTGCGTTCTCATTACCCCACACGAGCACACCACCTTCCACGAACTCTTTTTCCTCCGAAACGGTGTTGCCCTCGTCATCCTCGCTGGTGACGTTTTTCTTCACCACCGTCCCGCCGATGAGGTCGAGCAGTTCCTGCCGTTTCTGCGCGTCGCCGGGATCAGGCAGCAGCGTGCAGAGCAGCGCCGCCCGGCACGCCGCCAACGGACGCCGCGCCGGCCAGATATGCAGCGTGGAGATGTGCCCATGCCGCACATTCTTCTCATGCACGCTGGTCAGCGACGCCTGCTTCAGCGGAAACGCGACTTCGATTAAACGGGGTTTGTCGGTCATTGGAATTTAGATTTCGCCTTCCTCGAGCAAACGCCCATAAATTTTCAGCCGATCTTCGAGCACCTTCTTGTTCGGCAACTTGGTCAGATATTCGGATACCTGCATCTTGTGCGGCCCGTGCGCCAGCAGCAGTTCGACGTGTTGCCGTTTCTTCGACGTGCAGAGGATCAGGCCCACCGGCTCGTTTTCACCGGAGCGCCACTCGTGCCGCTTAAGCCACGACAGGTAAAGGTCCATCTGGCCCTTGTCCGCCGCGATGAACGGCCCAATCTTCAAGTCCACTGCCACCAGGCATCGCAGTCCGCGGTGATAGAACAGCAGGTCCAGGAAGTAGTCCTCATCGTCTATCCGCATCGGGTATTGGCGCCGGATGAAACAAAAATCACTGCCCAGCTCGGTGAGGAACTGCTGGAGGTTGCTGACGATGGCTGCTTCGAGGTCTCTCTCCGAATACGCGCCGGTCAGCCCAAGGAAATCCAGCAGATACGGGTCCTTGAACGCTTCGCGGTAGTGCGCAACCTCCGGCGGCCCCTTCTGCTTCTCTAGCTTGACCAGCGCGCGCGTGTCGCTCGACAAGGCCACTCGCTCAAACAAGGCTCCGGCGATCTGCCGCTGTAGCTCCCGCTTGGACCACCGTTGGTGGCAGGCTTGCTCGAAGTAAAACCGTCGCTGCCGGACATCCTCGATACCCAGGAGAATCCGGTAGTGCGTCCAGCCCAAGTGGTAGTGTTTAGTGAAATCCACCAGGAGGCGTTCGCCGGATTCGGCAGCCACTGATGCCAGAGAAAGGGATTTGCCAGCCGCTGGCTGGCGAATCGCCGACAGCACCGATTTGCTAGCCACTGGCTGGCGAATCTCAAAAACATCGTGGAACCGCCGCATGTCCTGCAGGTTGGCCCGTGAGAAACCGCGCCCAAATTCGATCTTCAACCGGTCGCCCAGGCGAGTCAAAAGGGCTTCACCGTATCCGGCCCGGCCGGGTGCGCTTTGCACCTCCGTGCTTATGACCCGCCCAATGTTCCAATAGAGCGTTACCATCGCGAGGTTGGCCGCCGTCACCGCCCGGTGCCGCGCCTCCTCGATCAAGGAACGTATCTCCGGCAGAATCGCTTCGACTGCCTTGGTGACTCCCGCTTCAGGTTGTTTGATCGGTTTCATTTGGGTGGTTAGCGTGTTTCGCGGGCAGTTCATTCAGCTTCCGCCTCCTTGATGATGTCGCCGATGTTCAATGTAAAGCTCTGCCGCGTCCTGAAAGCGAGCCGCACGGGGTCTTGCACCCGGAACAGGCGCGGCTCGGTCGCGCAGTCGGTGACGACGTAGAGCCAATACTTGTCCCGCACGTTGGCAGCGGTGGGCCACTCGTTTTCGGTCAGATGCACCTGACCGCGTCCCGCCCGGCCCTTGACCTCGATGACGATCTTCTCGCTGTTCGCCCGATGGCTTTCCAGATCGTAGCCACGCGCCAGATGGGGCGAGGACACGTCGAACACCTTCGCCTTGTGTCGGTCCACTTCGTAGTTGATTGCCACACGCATCGCGATGGCCTCGATGTTCTTATCGTAGCTTTCGAGTGCTTCCGGGCTTTGGTCGGGAATCACCAGCGCAACGGCGATGCGTTCCAGCGTGATGATGTCCAACAGGTCGCCGCGCCGTTGCTCGTAAAGCAATGCCTCGGCTTTATCCTGTTCGATGCGGCTTTGCTCGCGCTTCACCAGATCAAGTTGTGTGGTTGCTTGCTCGTCGCCATCCCGCACGCGACGCGCAAATTCCACCCGCCGTTCCGCCATTTCACCAGCCGAGAAATCAAACCCGCGTTGCAAGTCCTCCAGCCGCGCCAGCGATTCGGCGCGAACCCCCGTGCGGGCTTGTTGCAAAAAGGTTGTCTCCGCCAGCATCCGGGCGTGCGCGTCGGCGCGGTGGACTTGATCCAGCGGAGATTGCAGCAGCGCGCCCGCTTTCCACGCGAGGGAGGGCGGCGCACCCACCAGCGCAATCAGATGATTCGGGGCGCAGGCAGTGAACTCGCCAGCGTTGTCCCAGCGCAAGCCCATCAGGCGGCGTTCCAACAGACGCGGTTTCGCACCGCCACCGCGCAACGACCGTTCGCCCAACTGGCAGACATACAACGCGGCGTAGTAGGGCTGCTCCGCCGTGGGATCGAGAAAGAATCCGCCGCGCTGCGCGTCGTTGCCAAACCGCCGGATGGTTTCATCGCAGAACGCATTGTACAAAGGCTCGCCAGGACGCAGGAACGCAATCGGCGCGGCATCACTTCCCGCCGAACCGTCCCGCCGCACGGAAATGTAAGGCGGCAATCCGCCGCGCCACTGGCTCGCAAGCGGTTCAATCCAGTTCGAGCCGGAAGTCCGGTTCAGCCGGGCACGCTGGTTCATATCGCCATCAATTTCAAATCCCAGCCGGGGTAAAACTTTCTCGGCAAAATTCTGGACGTAGGCCGGCAGCAGTTGGTTGAACCGTTCGACTTCAATCTCGGCATTCAATTGGCCCAGCCGCTTGGCGACATCGCCGAAGGAGGAAGCCTGCTTGCGTTGTTCCTCGACTGACGCCCGCAACCGTTGCGTCGCAAACATGGAATCTAGCCGCTTCTGCGCGGGATAGGGCGACGTTTCAAACAACGACTCGCGCAGCAAGTCGCGGATGGACACTTCTTGAAGTTGCTGGCCGATGACGTCAAAAACTTTGTCCGTGCAAAGTTCGCGCCGTGCCTCGTCCAATTTCGTCAGCAGGGTCGCCAGCACGTCGCCTTCGCGCGTTTTGTCGGCGATGAAGTTGAAGATGCGAACTTCATCGTGGCGCTGACCGAACCGGTGCAACCGGCCCATGCGCTGTTCCAGCCGCGCTGGATTCCACGGCACATCGAAATTCACCATCAGCCACGCGAACTGCAAATTGATGCCTTCACCAGCGGCATCCGTCGCCAGCATGATGCGTGCGCTCGGCGCGTCCGGATTCGTCAGGTTTTGCCGAAGACGCTCCGCGGGCGGCATGAAGAAAATCCGCTGGCGCTCTCGCTCTTCCACATCCATGCCGCCGTGGATCGCTGCAATCTGTCCGGTGTAACCAAGCGCTTCAAACCGTTGCTGCAAATGTTCGAGCGTGTCCCGATGCTCCGTGAAAATCAGCAACCTCTCGTGTTGAAATTCCGCCGCGTCCACAAGCTCGCGCAGCTTCAGAAACTTCGTCTCACATTGCGCGCCAAGAATGTCTTCCCCTTGCTTGATGATTTCATCCAGATACCGCAATTCCACTCCACGCTGCTTCTCCGCTTGCGGTTGTGCCAGTGCCAGCGCTTGTTCCTCGACGCGCTCCTGACTTTCCGCGCCCGTCTCGGTCGGTTCGGAGTCATCGGCGGTGGTGGTGTCAAATTGTTCTAGCAAGCGCTCCGCGCTTGGCAGACCCTCGACGGTCGTCGCATCCGTGATGCGTTTCCGCCGCCGTTCGAGCGATTGCACCATCGCGTAGGTCGAGCTTGCCAGCCGACGTTGCAACACCGCCACCACCATCGCCGCCGCATTGCGGTTCAATGACCGGTTGTTCTCAAAACTCCAGCGTAGATAATCGGATGACTGGTCGTAAAAAGCGCGCTCTTGGGGCGAAAGGTCAAACTTGACCGTCTGGCAGAGTCGCGGCTTGTAGATCGGCTGCGACTGATAATCCACCATTTCTTCCTTGAGACGGCGGATGAAAAATTTGCGGCGCTTTTCCTGCCCCATCTGGCCCAGCGCATCCATCGTCGAGAACACGTTCGAGTCCAGTAGCCGCCACAGCGCGAAATACGGGAACTGTTTTCCCATGTGCGGCGTCGCCGTCAGCAGCAGAAGATGCGTGGACTTCGCCAGCGTTTCCGCCAACCGGTAGCGTCGCGTCTTGGTGTCGTGACGGCGACCATCCGACCATGACAACTTGTGCGCCTCGTCAAACACCACCAAATCAAACCGCCCGTCCGTCAGGTTTTGCAGCCGTTCGCGGATTGCTTCCGTTGCCGCCGTGTCCACGCTGATGATGAACAGCCCTTGCTCGTTTGACAGAGGATCGCCATTTTGAAAGTCTTGGCTGCGCACAATCCGAAAATCCAGGTCGAAGAAATTCCGCAACTCGCGTTGCCAGTTCCACGTCAGCCCGGCGGGGCAGCAGATGATCACGCGACGCAACCGGCCACGGTTGATCATTTCCCGGATGTAGAGTCCGGTCATCACGGTCTTGCCCGCACCCGCGTCGTCGGCCAGCAAAAATCGCAAGGGATTTTGCGGCAGCATGTGTTCGTAAACAGCCACGCGCTGGTGTGGCAGGGGGACGACACGGGAAAGTTCCAGTCCAAATGCCTTGTTGAATTGATGGCCATTGCGCAACCGGTGCGCGTCCACCACCAGCTTGATGGCTTCCGGGTCGCCTTCAAAATTCAGTGTGGCCGGGATGGCGTCGTGGATTTCGTAGCCGAGGACGGTCTGCGCTTGCTTGGTTGCCGCCAGCTCTTGGATTCGATCCACCCGGTCGCCTTGCGGTGTGGCCTTGCCATTCTCCCAGCGGTTTACCGTCGTGAAGGAGACACCCAACGCCCTCGCAAACTCCACCTGCGAGAGCCCGAGTCCGCTCCGGATATTCTTGATCTCTTCACCCGTCACGTTCGAGACTTTTACATTAGTATATTAAAATGTCAATATGCAATATAGCGAACGCCATATCATGCAAATAACCGATGGAGAGATGTGATACTCTCCGAAGAATATGGTGTCTGTCGTCGGAATGCTCTACAAACTCGCGAATCTGACGCGCCACCACTGCATGGACGACCAATCACAAGTTGATGCCTACCTCGAAGCCTTCAAACATTATCAGGAGGTTCAGGATGACTATGATAACCCGGTATTTCTGAAACAATTACGGGCGCAAGCCATGGTTTTGGAAAGATGCTTTCAAAGCCTGCTCCAAGCGGCGGGGTCGGAACAGCCTGCCGTATGGCACGCCATCGGCACCGCCTACAACATCGGTAGAGGGACTAAACGCGACAAAGCCGAGGCAATGCGCTGGTTTCAGCGGGCTGCCGAAGCGGGCTTCGCCCCCGCGATGCTCAACTTGGGGCTCTGCCTGCATTTACCCGCACCGGCCTTGGACCAAGCCGCAGCGATTTACTGGTTTCACAAAGCCGCCGAAAAAGGTCTCGCCGGTGGCATGGTTTGGCTCGGCTTCGCTTATCGTGAAGGCTCCGGCGTGCCGTGTGACCACAAGGAAGCCGTGCAATGGTTCATCAAGGCGGTGGAGGCTGGCGACAGCCATTCACTGATCCATGTCGGCCGCATGTATGCCCGATACCTCTCGTCCCCGGCGCAAGCCGTGCCTTGGTTTCTCCGGGCTGCGCAAGCCGTGCATGGTGACAGTTTTCTGGAACTCGCCAGGCTCTACGAAAACCGGGAATTGGAGGTCTATAATCCCACCGAGGCCCATAAATGGTTTCGCGTGGCCGTCGAATATTCGGAAGGCCGTGCCGTGAGTGCCCTGTTCGCGCTCGCCCGTCAGCACCTCGACGGACTGGGAGCCCCGTGCGACGTGGAGATGGCGAAGTTTTGGCTGCGCCGGGTATTGTTGGTTTCTCCGGAGAAATACCCGTCCCACCGCGAGGCCACCAAGTTGTTGAAGAAACTTGAAGGCCAGTTCTTATGACCGCCAAGCTGAAGAAACGCCCCCCGTCGCGCCGCAAGATCACCCAAGCGGTCGCCTTACGTCGCGCCGAGCGCCATGTCATCAACCGCCTGTTCAAGGGCGCGAAGGTGGCGGACGGATCAAAGGTTCGTTTGGGGTTTTACCCAGGCGGCAATTGGAAGTCCGGCGAGGTCTGGATCGTTTACAAAAATCCCGATGACCAGATGGCATTGAAATCCTCCAACATCATCGTCATCTCCAAGCGCTCCGGCCGTGTCCTTTACGAAGGCCCAGCCGGCGACGAAGGCTAAACCACACGGCTTCATCCGCGACCGCCTCGCCCGCTAAAAACAACAAGCCACGTTCACACTCCCTCCGCCGCCGCAATCCCTTCAAATTCCGTCAGCAGGTCGGCGTGGTGATCCCGCAGATGCCGGAGCACGCGGTTGTTCTCCAGTAGTCGCTTGATATAGCCACGCGCCAGCGTCAGGCTCATCATGTTCTCGGTGTAGTTCGCTTCGATGGCCTTGAAATCATTCTCCAACGATTCCATCTCGCGCTCCATCCGTGCCAGTTCCTCCGCCGTCAAACCTGCTTTCTTCTTCTCCTCTTGCGGCGACACCATTTGATCTCGCGGCGTCGCCAACACCAGCGCCTCCGCATACGATTTCGTGAAGTTGTTCGCTGATACCAATACTTCCGCAATCTCAATCTGCCGTAACGCTGTCACCTTTCGCAGCAGCCGGATTGCGTCGGCCGTCATGTGTTTGTCTTTCAGTAATTCCGCTGCCTCAGGATTGATGCCGTCCAGCAGGTTAATCAGGGCCGATACTGTATGCATCGGCATGAACAGCGCCGCCGATAGCCGCTCTGGCTTTACGCCGTTGCGGACCGCCTTAACAATCATTTTATGCGCTTGGATCGGTGGCAGCCGATTCACGCGCGCGTTGTAGGTGAACCGCTCATCTTCGCTGGCGACGATGACCTCCGCTGTCGTCTTCCCCAATTGCTTCAGGGCCAGCAAGCGTAGATGACCGTCTAGCACCAGCCAGTTTTCGCTCCCGTCGCCTTGCGGATAAACCATCAGCGGCTCAATCAACCCAATTTCCGGAATGGACGCGACAATGGCCCGATACCGCCTCAGGTTTTGCGCGTTCTTCACCAACTTTGTCGGAAGCAGTCGCGCCAACTCTACCTCTCGTTTCCGCATTTCAAACGCCACCTTGCCATTCGTCTGACTCATGCTGCCTCCTTTCGTTTCTCGCTGACCCGCTCCCAAATATCCTTGGGCATGGACGCTAAATCCTCGGCCCGCAGCAGCGTCACGAAATGTTCATCGGCCATGAGTCGCCTCAGCGCCGTAACAGCGAACAACAGTTTCGCTTCGCAGATCCGCGCCTTTTTCACCATGAGCCGCTGCTTCTGGCTCTCCCGCCGATACACATTCACCAGACTCTCCGCGCTTGTGCGCGCTGGCTTCGCGTTGCGCGGCCCGTTACCGCGTTGCTTGCCGATCAGCCGCCGGCGGTCCATCACGCGGCGAATCGTTTTCAGTGCGGCCTGCGTCAGTTGTTTGCTCTCACACGCTTTGAGCAATTCCCGCTGCATCTCGATGCCTTCAGTGCGCGCAATCTCCACCGCCACACCGATTGGTATGCGTCCGCTCAATGCGGCATCCAGCAGTCGTTGCTCGCCCGCGCGCTTTAATGACAGCAATCCATTGATGGTCGTCGTGTCCACGTCGATGCGGTCACTGATTTCGCGCAACGTCAGCCCTTCCTTTTTCAACCGTTCCACCTCGGTCAGGATTTCACCCGGCGCCGGATTCCGCCGCGCCATGTTCTCTGCCAGGCTGCGCAGCAAGCGATCTTCCTTGCTGATTTCCACGATCACGGCGGGAATCGCCGTGTAACCGAGCGCTTGAAACGCCTCGATACGACCTTGTCCGCACACGAGATCGTAACCCGGCCCTTCCTCCTCATCCTTCGCCCGCAAGCTCACCTGAATTGGTTTCTTCAAACCCAGATTTTTGATGCTTTGCACGATCAGCTCGAACTTTTTCCGGTCGCGATGCCGCGGATTCAAAATCCGTATCCGGTCAAACGGGATCATTTGCACTTCGTCATTCATGCGGCGTCCTCCAGATTGATGCGCTCGGTCAGGCTGTAAAAATAATCCAAGGTGTCACAGCGATACGTGTCGAGATAGATGCCGTTGGCTTCCGCGACGCGCAGGTTCTCCCACGTCATGTCCATGCCGGGCAACAGGTAGTAATCCCGCACACCTTCGTTCGTCGCATCCATCCGCACTGCGATCGTGATGTCAGGCTTTAATCCTGCATCCAGTCGGATCAGCCAGCGCGATGACCCGGCCGTGGTCATCGTATGCCGGCACAACACGATGGAAACCCGCAGCTCCTGGTTCACGTGCAACAGGTGCGTGACCTTGTCCCACTCCGCCGTGCCACCCAGCGCGGTAACTTGTTTCACCACCGAGGCCACGATTTCCGGGTAACGCTTGCGCAACCGCCGGTTCTCCTCGATGAAGCGGAAATCAATTCCCGGGTCGTACCCGATCAGCCGATACGCATTCAACAGCGTGCCGAAGCGATGACTAAACGCCGTGCTCGATGGCAGGCCTTCCGCTTCGTCAATCAGGATGCCCGAGATGCGTCCGTGTTGCTCTAGCAGAGCGCGCAGTTTTTCCAGCATCTCTTCATCGCTCAGTCGTTGGCTGCGCGCCAAAATCATCTCCCGCGCTCGCAAATAGATTTCCGCCTCGACGATGCCCTCAAAGACACCTTCCGCGCGAATCCATCGATCCGGCGGGTTCATCACATGCTTGCGCTTCAACTTGAACGACGTGCGGTGATAAACGTTGTTGCCGATGTATTTCTCGTTGGTCAGGACTTGATGCACCGTCCCGCGATTCCACGCGCGCCCGAAGTCGGTCTTGATGCCTTTCGCATTCAGCGCCACCGCAATCTCGGATTCCAGTTTGCCCTCGCTGACAAACGCCTCGTAAATCCACCGCACGGTTGTGACTTCCTCCGCCGGTCCGGGCACGAGCACCACGCGGTCCGTCTGAATGCTCTTTTGCTCGCCCATCTTGAGCTCGGCTTTTTTCGCGCCGCTCTGGTCCAGCAACACCCGGCGCAGACCGAACCCGGCCGTCCCGCCTTGCCGGTAGCCGAGTTGCACCAGTCGGCACGCGCCTTGAAACACCTTCGAGGACAATTCGCGGCTGTATTCCCCGGCCATTGCCCGCTTCACGCCTTTTACAATGGTGGACACCGGGCTGCCGTCATTCTCGAATTGTTCCGCGCAGTAGTGGACCGAGACGCCCGCCCGCCGGCAGATGTATTCGTAATATGCGCTTTCATCCGCATCTTGAAAGCGCCCCCACCGGCTGACGTCGTAAACCAGGATGGCGGAGAACCTCGCCTCTTCATTCTGGACGTCCTGAATCATTTGCGACAGGGAATCCCGTCCTTGAATGCTCAAACCGCTCTTTCCCTCGTCCGAATACTCTTTGATGATCTGCATTCCGCGGCGTTTCGCGTAGTCCCGAATCGCGTCCATTTGGTTGCTGGTCGAGTACTGCTGATGCTCCGTGGACATCCGCACGTACACGGCCGCCGGCACGATTGATGGTTCTGTATCGGCTCTGAACATAAGAACTCAATGCCGTTCAGGGCGATCGTCTCCCTCCCATTCCGGCGAACGATCGAAAAACGTCTTGGCAATTCTCAAACCGTGTTGTTCTACGGAATGTCGAATGATCCCCATTTGCTCACGGGCGGAACACTCGGGGTGTCCTGTGGACGTTCTGACGTAAGCGGCCAAGTGCGGTGAATATTCCGGGGAATCGTTGGTCATGGGCAGATTTGCTGAAACTGATTGCTAAAGTGGCTACGTTCGTCGCGGGATTTCCGCTGCCGACACTGCGGTGTCAAATGTCTGTTGATCATGATTGGGCACAATTCTGGAATCGCGCTTCGCTGGAAGCACAAGCCCCAGGATTTTCCTCCCACGAATTATCAGATCACCCACCGTGGCGAGAATGTCATCTTGTAACGTACTGCCGGTGATCACCGAGAGGACGCCGACAAACAAAGGGGTTTGAGCCAGGCAGACATCTTGTAACGTACCCGTGTTCACGCCCCTTGCGTTACAAGATTCCTGATCAAGCTTAACGGTTTGTGGCCCAGTCGTTTGATTTCCATTGGGCATAGGGGTTTTCTTCTTCCAATAGCCGGGGTGCTGTTCTCGCCATTGCCGCACGCGCAGTGATGCGGCGGTTCCGCGGAAATAGTCCAGGTTTTCTGCTTTCCGCGACCACCGGCGCTGGCTGGCAGCTTTGCTGATGTGCCGGCACTCGGGGTTGGGGCAGTAGTGTTGGCGACAATGGTTTCGATAATCAGGGGTGAATAGTTCGCCACAATGGCGGCATTTGCGTCGTTTTGGTTTTGAATTCATCACGACACAAGGGACAAAACGGGCAAGTAGAACTGAACGCGGCCCGTCCTGTAAACACCACATCATCACGCATACGTTATGACAATTTTGCCACTTTGGGCCGGTGAAACGAAATCTGGACCGCGAGTTTGCTCGCTTCATGCGGAAGGCCCGTGCCGGCCTTTCGTATGCCGAGTTCGCGAAGAAGGTCGGAGTTTCACACACAACGCTTCACCGGATTGAGCGTGGCGAACACCACATCACACTCAACAAACTCGAGACGATCCTGGGCCGGCTGAGAATCAAATTACGGGACGTTTTCCCGGACGAATATTAGGGTTGGCCGAGCACTCCCTTCGACGCAGCATTCAACGATTCAACCAACGATTGCGCTCAATAGCGCACGAACGCGGAGTAGTATGAATAGTAGTATGGTGGTTCTCTTTATTGCGCCATGTGCCCCGCGTGAGCAGGACGTTGCAGTTTTCGCGGAAGCTTTTGCGAACGAGCCTTCTGCGTTGACTTGCTGAAACTCACGCGCACACTCTGCAACACGACTGGCGCAACTTCGGATAATAGGGTTCGACGCCAAATCCCCACGGCAGGCTTCGCATTTTCAAGAGCTTACGAAAACGCCAAATTTCCACAAACTGGTGAGTAGTAT
>JAANMU010001085.1_pt1 | contig 27111 bp, 21 predicted proteins | sample 7279701 | NCBI WGS metagenome assembly JAANMU01 (sample SAMN14094539, study PRJNA606508) | bioreactor metagenome | isolation source: A lab-scale SPAN reactor treating ammonium-rich wastewater day 57 | place: Ireland: Galway | collected 2017-03-13 | reverse complement strand
GCCCCGGTCGCCCTGACCGCGACGACAAGCCCGGCAACATCGGCCACGACCGCCCCGGTCGCCCCGACCGCGACATGCCCGGCTACGACCGCCCCGGTCGCCCCAACCGCGACAAGCCCGGCTACGACCGCCCCGGTCGCCCCGACCGCGACAAGCCCGGCAACATCGGCCACGACCGCCCGGGTCGCCCTGACCGCGACGACAAACCCGGCTCTGACCGCCCCGAACGCAACTCGGATCTCGCCAGTCGCCGCCCGGAAGACTGGCGCCAACCGGGCCAGCGTCCCGACTGGAGAAACCGGCGACCCGAAGGGGGCGAGAACCGGGGACAAGGCCCCCTCGCCAGCATGAATCGCCCCGAGCGCAGCAACCAGATCTTCCGCTCCGACCGCAAGAGCGAGTTCAACCGCGTGAATCGCCCCCAGCGCGGCCCGCAGGGCGAACGTCCTCAGCGCGATTACTTCCGCCCCAATCAGGGCGACCGCCCTCAGCGCGACTTCAACCGACCCCAGCGGCAGAACTTCCGCCCGAATGAGGTCAACCGCCCTCAACGCGACTTCAACCGACCCCAGCGGCAAAATTTCCGCCCCAACCAGGTCGACCGTCCCCAACGCGACTTCAACCGCCCTCAGCGGCCCAATCGCCAGGTCGAGCGGCCCCAGCCCATTAATCGCCCCGAGCGTCCCATGCGGCAGCTCCAGTCCCGTCCCCAACGGGCGCCGCAAGCTCAACAGTCAAGACCCCAGCGGCAGCACGGACCCGACCGTCAACAGAATCAGCGCCGACGACGCTGAACCGAGGAATGCTCTCTGAGGAGCCCGGCCCGCAAGCCGGGCTCCTTCGTTTCTCAGACCTGAAACCTGACCCAGATCATCTCGGTCCGCCCTCAGATGCCCTACCCTGAAAGCACATCTTACGAAAATAGGGAGGCTCGCATGCCGATTCCCCTGGAAGTCACCTTTCACGGTGTGGAGAAAGTGCCCGGTCTGGAAGAGCTCATTCGCGAGAAAGCCCAGCGTCTCGGCCAAATCAACCAGCGTCTGATGAGCTGTCGTGTGGCTGTCGAGAAGCCCCACCGCCACAAGCGCCATGGCAGCGGCTGGCGGGTCCGGATCGACCTCACCCTGCCCCCCCGGCAAGAGCTGGTCATCAACGAGGAGCCTGCTCTGGGCGCCCCACCCCAGGACGACCTCTACCAGGTGGTCACGGAGGCCTTCCATACGGCCGAGCGTAAGCTGCGCAAGGTCACCGACAAGATTCGCGGCGAAACCAAGAAGCATCCCACCGCTGAGCCCAACGGCGTGGTCAAGCGCGTCTACGTCGACCACGGCTTCCTGCACGGCGAAGGTGGCTATGATGTCTATTTCCACCGCAACAGCCTGCTAGGGATCCCGTTTGAAGAGCTGACGGTGGGAACGGCAGTTCATTACACCGAAGAAGAGGGAGAGGACGGGCCCCAGGCGACCAGCGTCCACGTGCTGTTACGAGCGGTTTAAGGCAGCGCTTCCAGTCGCACCCGCACGGGGGGGGCGTCAGGCACCTCCGAGCCATAATGGCGGCCGAGATACTCCACCAGGCGCGCCTTCTCGTGCTGGCTCAACACCGCCCCCCAGCCCTGCATCTTGGTCAGAACTTTGTCCCACTGTGCTGACGAGAGCCGCTGGCCCTGAATCAGCTCGGGGCCGTGGCAGGCCACGCAGCGGGTCACCACCTCCTGGCCCGGACCCGGGGGCCAGGCGACCGCGGGAGCGTGGACCCGATAGCGGGTCTGGGCCAGTACCGGCAACAACAAGAGTGCCAGAATGAGCAGCAAGCGCCTCATCCCACCTCCAGGGTGAGGCTGTCAGCCGCATTCCACTGATACCCGGAGGGGTTCCAGGGGGAAGGCTCCAGCGGCTGGGTAGCGCCCCGGTCGTCGGTCGCCCGCGAGCGCAGGGTATGGCGTCCCGGCCCGGGGGGCTGCCAGCGGGTGCGAAAGATGCGCCAGCAATAAGGAGCTGGCTCGCCCTCGAGCTCGGCCTCGTGCCAGTCGCCCTGACCCGTGCCGACCTCGACACGCGTCACCACCGCCTCTCCCCCGCTCCAGGCCACCCCCTGAACCTCGACCGCCCTCCCGGCCGGAACCCGCGTTCCCTGGGAAGGGGCTGCAAAGAGCGACTTGACCACCATCTCGGTCATGACCGCCATCTTCTCGGGGGACACTCTGGCACCCGGCTCGACCGGCTCGGTGGGATAGCGATAGGCGGTCTTGTAGTAGAAATCGTCTGGCTCCTCGGCTGTGAGAGTGATCTGCGAGAGCCACTTGACCCAGTCGTCGCCCACCCAACCGGGCACGACCAGCCGGGCCGGGTATCCATGGAGTGGAGGTAAAGTCTCCCCGTTCATCTGGTAGGCCACCAGGGTGTCGGGGTGGAGGGCTTTCTCGAGCGGGATGGCGCGCACGAAGGGCGGCGCTTCGACCAGGGGTCGGTCGAGCCCCCGCAGCACCACCCAACGGGCCTCGGGTTTGGGGCGAGCCCGCTGCAGCAGCTCCATGAGGCGTGCGCCGGTCCACTCGGCGTTGCCCACCGCGCCCCTCTCCCAGGGAACCCCGGCCACACGAGGACGAAAGAAAGCCCGCCCGTTGCCCGAGCACTGCAGAACAGCGGTCACGCTAGCCCGCGGAGCCGCCTCGAGTTGGGCCAGGTCGAGCTGGAAAGAGCTCTGCACCAGCCCTCCCAGGCTGAGGGTCCAGCCGGCTGCGGTCACGGTCGGCTCAGGGTGGTGCGAGCGAAGGAAGAACAACTCATTGGGCGTCAGACGGGTCTGAAAAACCTCCACAGGGGTTTCCAGGTCGAGGGGACGGCTGCTGCGCAAGATCAGCTCGTGAGGCACCGGAACCGTCCCTGGCGACTGCGAGCATCCCGTCAGGGCCAGGGCGGCCGACAGCTTGAGGAACTGGCGACGGTTCACCTGCGACCCTTCGACCCGCTCGGGGAAGGAACCCGCTGAACAGGCTGGGAAAGGGCGGCCCTGATGAAAGTGCTTCCGGGACTGGCCACCTCGATCGTGCTGATGCTGATCGCTTTACCGCTGGCGGATGGGCTGGGTCGGCTGGTGCTCGGGCTGGCCGGGGTGGAAGGGGGCAACAGCCCCATCTCGGGAGTACTGGTGGCCATTCTGCTGGGCCTGCTGGCTCGCAACCTGCTGCCCTTGCCGGCTCGCCTGGATGCTGGCATCAAGCTGGCCACTACCACAGTGCTCCGCCTGGGCATCGTGCTGGTGGGGATCAAACTGAGCTTCTTCGACCTCCTGGTGCTGGGAGCGGTGGGCATTCCGGTGGTGGTTACCGCTATCGTGACCGCCCTGATTTCGGTGCGCTGGCTAACGGCGCGACTGGGGCTGACCGAACGGTTGGGCACGCTGATCGCGGCCGGCACAAGCATCTGCGGCATCACCGCCATCGTGTCCACGGCCCCGGCCATCGAAGCGGACGAGCAAGAGGTCGCCTACGCGGTGGCCAACGTGGCCTTGTTCGGGCTGCTGGGAATGCTCACATATCCCTACCTGGCACACGCCGTCTTCTCGACCCCCGAGCAGGTCGGTCTCTTTCTGGGTACGGCCGTGCACGATACCTCCCAGGTCATCGGCAGCGCGCTGACATACAGGGAGGTGTACGGAGCCGACCAGGCGCTCAAGGTGGCCACCGTCACCAAATTGACCCGCAACCTGTTTCTGGCCGTGGTGGTGCCCTATCTGGCCTGGACGCATGCCCGCCGTGAGCAACGGCCAGGCCAGAAGATCGACTTCAAGAAGCTCCTCCCCACTTTCGTGCTCGGCTTCGTGGCCATGGCCCTGGTGCGCACCGCCGGCGACGCGGTCTGGGGAGATACCGCCACCTGGAAGGCCGTCACCCACCAGATCGGCGATGTTTGGGGGTCGAAGTACTGCCTGGGCACTGCCCTGGCCGGCGTGGGGCTCTCGACCCGCTTCTCGGTGTTCCGCGGGGTGGGGGCCAGGCCATTTCTAGTGGGATTTTTCGCAGCAGCTCTGGTGGGTTTGACCTCCATGACGCTCACTCTACTCCTGGGAAGGGCACTCTAGGGTCCGGTGGATGCGAAGGTGGCAATGCGGAGAAGCCACGCGGGCTATACTGGGGGAAACTCGGAGGTCGAATCGATGCTGTGGCTCGCGCTGTTGACGCTTCTCCTGGCCCTGTCCGCCTGGAGCGAGCCGCTCGACGGCAGAACCCTCTACCGGGAGAACTGTGAGCGCTGCCATGGCATGTCCGGCGCGGGGGATGGACCAGACGGAAAAAACCTGATCCCTCCCCCACGCGACTTCGGTCAGGCGTTCAAGTACGGAGACACCCAGACAGCCATCGTGAAGACGATCACCAACGGAATACCCAGAACCGGAATGGCCGCCTACGGCAAGGTGCTCGAGGAAGCAGAAATCAAGGCTCTGGCGAGCCACGTCAGGGTGCTTCGCAAACAGGAGAAGAACTGACGTGGAGCTGGCCCTGGCCCTCAAGATCAAGCGACGCGTGCGGACCCCGAGTCCCCGGGAGACATGCTCTCAGGTCTGGCCCAGGCAGCCCTGAGCGCAGGTTACCTTCTTGTCCCCGAAGCGCGTGCAACGGCTCACGCAGGTGTGCTCGCGGGCGTCCGAGGTGACCAGCAGCTCCCAGTAATCCGGCCGCCGGACCACTTCGACTTGAACTTGCTCGCCGTTCTCCGGACAGCGCAGTTGCTGCACCTCACGCACCCATGGCAGTTCGCGCGCTGACAGATACCAGACCAGGCCGACCCCGGCCGCCACCGCCGTGATGGCCACCCCGAGGGGAACAAAGTAGACTAGCGACATCCTGCTCACCCCTTCCGCCCATGGCTATCGCCATTGTAAACGCCACGCGCTGCCGAGGTCGTTGATCCCGCTCAAAAAATCATACGCACCCAGGTCAACCGCGCCAGCGAACGTCTGCTCGGCCCGGGCGAGATGCGCCCCTGAGTTGTGTGCGCATGCGCACTCAGGTCAACCGCTCCACCTGGTCGGGTCTCGTCGCCGCGCTCCAGGGCACATAGTTCCTGACCCGGATCATAGACCTAAGACAGTCAGCCGAGTATTCTGGGACATCATGGTTTCCCGGGTCGACCATCCTTTCGATCAACTGGACGCGCTGACGCCAGACGAGCTCTACGAGTTGGAGTCCAGGCGACTCACGCGCCTGCTCCAGCGGGCTCGGCGCGCTCCCTTCTTCCGCCAGAGGCTCAGCCCTGAGCTCGAGCAGGTCCCTTTCCTCACCCGAGAGGACCTGGTGGCCCACGGGCCGCCCCACTCGCAGGCCCTTCTGTCGGCCCCCCTGGAGAGGGCGGTGGTATTCCAGAGCGGCGGCACCACCGGCAAGCCGAAGTACAGCCTTTACAGCCACGCCGATTACCGTCGCCTGAGCCGCAGCACCGGTCGCACCCTGTGGGCCCCCGGCCTTCGTCCACAGGACCGCTGCGCCAACATGTTCGCCGTGGGCGAGCTGTACGCGTCCTTTCTCACCATCCACCGCGGCCTGGAGGAGGTGGGGGCGACTTCCTTCCCCTTCACCTTCCACGCCCCCCGCGAGCAGGTGCTGGCCTGCCTCGAGCCCTTCTCCATCAACGTGATCATGGGCCTGGCCACCCAGATGGTAGCCCTGGGAGAAGCCCTCATGGCCGCCGGAGGCCCCCGCGTCAACAAGCTCTTTTACGCCGCCGAGCACCTCTACCCTGAGGATCGCCAGAAGCTGGTGGAGGGGTTGGGCCTGGAGGTGGTGGCCACGGCCGGCTACGGGGCCGTGGACGTGGGCATGATCGGCTACCAGTGTCCGGACTGCCAGGGGGGGATGCATCACACGCTGGGAGGAGTGGTGATCGTCGAGCTGGTGGACGAGGAGGATCGGGTCATCCGCGAGAGCGGCGTCACGGGGCACCTGGTGGTCACCAACCTGGAGCGCTTCTTGATGCCGGTCATCCGCTACCGGGTGGGCGACCTGGGGCGATGGGTGGCGGGCGAGTGTCCCTGCGGGCGCGCCGCACCCCGCTTCGAGCTCTTGGGGCGGGGGGACGACGTATTGCGCATCGGCTACGAGAACGTGACCTTTGAGGATGTGCGCGCCGCCCTGGGCGGGCTGTCCACCTTCACCATGATCAAGCGTCGGCCCGAGGGCAAAGACCTGCTGTTGATCCAGGTCGAGCAATCCGTGCATCGAGAGCAGGTGGTGCAAAACCTCTTGCAGCGCAAGCCCAACCTGGCCGAGCACGTGCGCCAGGGCTACACCCACCCTGTCTGCGTCGAGCAGGTAGCAAAGCTCGAGCGCAGGGCCCACAGCGGCAAGCTGCGCCGAGTGCGAGACGAGAGCCTGTGAAGCCCACTCGCCTGGAGCTGCCCTCCCACCCCCTCTACGTCGGGGCGGCAGTCGCTTTTGCGGCCGAGCTGGCCGAGCGCTCCGGCTTTGGTTCCGTCGAGGTCGAGGCCATCCGAGCGGCCGTGGACGAGGCCTGCTCGTTCGTGGTGCAGCGGGCCCTCGATCCCGAGCAGACCTTCAGCCTGAGCTTCGAGCTGGGCGGCCATGGAATGAGCATTCGCCTGACCGACCGCAACCTGCCGGTGGACTCGGGCCAGCTTGCCCGGCTCGATCCCGCCCCCGATCCCAGAACCCTGGGGCTGGTCATCATGCGAGCCCTGATGGATGAGGTGCGGCTCATCAACCGGGGCCGCCAGGGCAACGAAATCGTGCTGGTCAAGCGGCTCAAAGCCCGCTTTGGCACCCGGGTGCGCCCTCAGGAGAAGGTGGGCGACGAGCCTCTCGAGCCTGTAAGCATTCGGCTGGTGCAGCCCGAGGAGGCGGTGGGGGTCTCGCGTTGTCTGTACCACGCCTACGGCTACAGCTACACGGGCTACGAGAACGTCTATCGCCCCGAGTGGGTGCGCGAAATGAACCGTCAGGGACGTCTGATCTCGGCCGTGGCCGTGACCGAGTCGGGAGAAGTGGTGGGCCATACCGCCCTGATCCGCATGCTGGCCGATCGCCAGGTCTACGAGATGGGCCAGGGAGCGGTCGTGCCGCGCTACCGCGGCCAGGGCCTGCTGCGCCAACTGGTCTTATTCCTGGTCGAGGAAGCCCGGCGCCGCCAGCTGAGAAAGCTGTATGCCGATCCGGTCACCAGCCACCTGTTCGCCCAGAAAGTGGTGCTCGATCTGGGCTTTTGCGAGAGCGCCCTGATGCTGGGAGCGGTCGGCCCCGAGGAGACCCATCCCGAGCCCAGCAGCCTGATGATCGCGGTGCGCTCGCTGACCCCGGAAGGGTCGTGCCGACTGCACCTGCCGCCCGAGTATGCAGACATTCTCCAACGCACCCTGACCTGCCTCAAGCTCGACCGAGAGCTGCTCGAGCCCGCCTCGAGCCGCCCTCCTCTGCGCGGCGGCCTGACCTGGGGACTGCAGGCGGCTTCGCGCCGAGCACTCTTTCACGTCGACAGGGTGGGGCGCACCACTCCCCGTGAGCTGAAGCGCTGCCTTAGCGAGGTCCCCGCCCCCCTGCAGCTCGTCGATCTGGAGCTGGCCGACCCCCATGCCGCTTCGCTGATCGAGCAGCTCCGCGAGCATGGCTTCGGCTACTGCGGCTACTTCCCCGGCCTGGGCGGTCAGGGGGACCTGCTGCGGCTCCAGCGCCTGAGTGATCCCCTCGATCCCCGGCAGATCCAGGTCGCCTCCGAATGGGGCAGGAAGTTGCGCGACTACGTGCTGGAGGACCAGAGCCGATGAGCCATGTGCTGGTCGTCCCCATCAACCGCCCCTGGGAGATCCCCCTCGAGCCCCTGGCCGCCGAGCTGAGTGCCTTTCCCGAGCTCAAGTTCGTGCTGCTCGACAGCAGCCCCGACCCGGCCCCCAACGCGGCCCGCCTCGAGCAACTGCCGCGCGCCCTCCACCTGACTTTGCCCCGGCTGCTGGCGTTCTGCCGAAGCCTCGAAGCGGTCGAGCTGCTCGAGCCCGGCCCGGCGGCCAACTACGGTAAGGTGGCCAACCTGGTGGCCCTGGTGGGGGTGGCTCTAGGGGCCACCACCCTCAGTCGGCGCGATGCCGACGAGGTGCTGGTAGCGCGCTCGGAGGGGGGCTGGTGGTTCCCGGTGGAGCGCGAGGTGGAGTTGCTCGGGGGGGAGCCGTGGCTGGCCGGCACGGTGCACTTTGGAGATTGCGACTGCGACGTGGACCGGATTTACCAGACCGGAGGGCCCGAGCTGATGGCCGACCTGGGAGAGTTGCTGGGCCTCAAGCTCGACTTTGCCGACCCCGCCATCAAGGCCGCCCTCAAGCACCCCGCCCCTGAGACGATGGACGACTGGACCCGGATCGGCCCCGGCCAGAGCATCTATCCGGGCCTGTGCACCGACCGGGGGCTCTTTCGCTACCTGCCCGTGGCCCCGGCCGACGAAACCCCGGACGTGGACAACCTGCCCCTGGCCCTGGCTCTGGCCGCCGGCTGGCCGCTGGCCGCTCACGGGCGCTTGCTCGAGCACCGCCACCCTGCCGGCCGCGACGACAGCACTTACTGGTGGCGCCTGGCCCGGGCCATCGACTACAACGCCCTCTACGCCCCGGTATTCGAGGCCGTGCGCCGCGGGCGTCCCCAGGACCCGCCCGCTCTGGCCGGACTGGTCGCCGCCGCTCCCCGCCTGCAAGACCGGGCCCGGCGAGTCGAGCTGCAGGATCGCTTCGCCGATTTCCTGGCTCGACTCTATCCCGAGCGCCCCCTGGCCGGTCGGGTACGCTCAGAGAAGGATACCTGCCTGGAGGCCGTGGACGAGGGCGCCGCTCGCCACCTCGAGTTGCTCGCGCGTTGGCCCGAGCTGGTGGCCCGGGCCAGGCGAGAGACGCTGGCGTGATCCTGCTGCGGCGTCGAGAGTTCGCACTTCTGTGGGCGGGCCAACTGGTCTCTCAGCTGGGCAACCAGCTCAATTACGTGGCCCTGGCCTGGTTGGTCCTGACAACCACCGGCTCCACCACCCTTACCGGAGGGGTCTTTCTGGCCCAGATCCTGCCCAACGCCCTGTTCGGCTGGTGGGCCGGTGTGGTGGTGGACCGCTTTCCTCGTCGCGCCCTGATGATCGCGGTGGATCTCGCGCGGAGCGTACTGGTGCTGCTCATCCCCCTCAGCGGCCAGCCATGGGTCATCTTCCCGGTGACTTTTCTGGTCTCATGCCTGAGCCTGATGTTCTACTCGGCCGAGAAGTCGCTCATCCCCCGACTGATTCCCGAGGAAGAACTGACCGAGGCCAACGCCTACGCCGAGATGACCGCCCAGGGGGCATCCCTCTTCGGTCCCGTGCTGGCGGGCTTGCTCTTAGCCTGGCTCGCGAGCCCGATGCATGTGCTCTACCTTGACGCCGCCTCCTTCGTGGTCTCAGCCCTGGCTCTGGCGGCCATGCGCTCTCGGAGCGAGCCTCAAGCTAGCTCTCCCCTGACACTCGCAAAGCTGCTGGCCGAGGCCCGGGAGGGGTTGCGCTACCTCTTGCGCTGCCGTTTCCTGCGGCTGGTTTTTCTCACGGCCATGGCCGGCAACTTCCTGGCCATGCCTTTCGCGGTGCTCTTTCCGGTCTTCTCCGAGCGGGCTCTCAAGGCCGGCCCCCAGGGCTTCGGCTGGCTCATGGGCGGGCTGGGCGCGGGCATGGTGCTGGGCTCGCTGGCGGCTGCCCCGCTGGCTCGACGGCTGCAACCGGCCACCGTGATCTATGCCGGCATGGGGTTGCTCGGGCTTTCCTTCGCGCTGCTCTCGGCCTCTCCCAACCTGCCCCTTAGCGTGCTGCTGGCTTCCCTGGCCGGGTTCGGGGTGGCCCCTGGGAACGCCGTGGTGATCACGCTGGTGCAGCGCATCACCCCGCCGGAGATGCAGGGGCGGGTCTTCTCGAGCCTCTTTGCCATGGTGGGACTGGCTGCCCCGCTCGGGGTCACCCTGGCCTCTCCTCTGGTGGGCTCGCTGGGTCCCCGGCCGATGCTGCTCGCGTTAGGCTGCGCCACTCTGGTGGTGGCCGCCGTGGGCTACCTGCTGTTGGTGCGCGAGAGGGTGCCCGGTCAGAGCAACTGATCGAAAGTCATGAGCGCACCGGGCTGGCTTTGATCACCGTGCCCTGAGGCTCGACCGACAGATAGCCCTGATAAGGCTGCCCGTCCTCTCCCAGCATCATGGAGAGCTCCACCTCGCCGGCAAGAACGCTCTCAGTCCGGATTTCGCCGGCGGCCAGCTGGGCCCGGGCTGCCTCGCGCAGGCGCTCCTCGGCGGCTGGAGTGAGCTCGTTGAGGTGGCGATACGAGAGCTTGCCGTCAGCGTCGAACACCAGCAACAGTCCACCCTGGGCCACGGCGCTGAGGTCGTCTTGCACGGCCACGTTGCGATCATAGCGGAAGAGCACGAACTGCTCGCCCAGCTCATTGGAGTAGGCGCGGTTAAAAGTGAGCGGTAGATCCGGGCCCACGCCCAGCTCGCAGCGATGCAGCTCGAGGAAGCGCTGGGCCCCGAAGGGGGTGGTGCCGTCCTCGGGCAGGCTGAGCTCGCTCACGGTCTGTCGCTCGGGCGCGTGGATATTGCGGGCGGCCATCAGGTTGGTCAGCATCTGATTGTGCCGGCCATCGAAATCACGCCGATCCACCTCCAGCAGGGCCCGAGCGAAGTCGCCATAGGATGGCAGGTGGCCCACCGGGCAGAAATCCAGGCCTCGAATAGCCAGGGCTCCCACCGCTTCGCGAGCCTTCTCCAGGCTCTGGCGCACGTCGAACCCCTGAGCCTGATACTGGCGATGGAACGAGTCCAACACGTCCCACATAGCTCCCGTCATCACCCGCGAGTAGTTGTGCACGGCCCGCCCCAGCTCGTTCTCGTTGGGCGGATCCATGGGCAGCGTGGCCGGGTCGGCATTCACCAGACGGTTGTTGGCATTGCGCAGGTAGTCGTGGTTGGCTCGCTCTATGTTGAGCTCGTCCCACAGGGCTCGTGAGACCTCTTCGGCCAGTCGGGCCACCGAGTTAGGACGCTTGAGATCGCCGCCGGTCTCAGAGAGCAGCTTGTCCACGTTGCGGGGCTCCTCCAGCGCAACCAGGAAGGCCATGACATCCCCGAAGGCCTCGTGGAAGCCACCGGTGGCGTCCTCCAGGCAGTTGATCCATTCCGGACGCACCCCGTCGAGCAGAGCGTGGCCCGACTCGTGGGAGACGATCTCGGCTGAATGGCCCGAGTTGACCACCTTGCCGAGCTCGTGGTCGAGGTGAGTGTAGAAGTTGATGGAGCCTTCCTGGCGGTTGTAGAAAGCGTTGATGGTGTTGCCGGCGTGAGGATGGATGAGCATCTGCTCGCGCCCGAAAGCCCAGTCGAGCTTGCGCTTGAGGTGGCGCTCGAACACGCGCAGTGAGCGGTCGGCGGCCACGAAGGTCTGCACCTGCGCGAAGCGGGGATCGGTGGGAACGTACAGCATGTTGCCGTTCTCGTCTCGAGCAGCCACCGGCTGACCGGGGTCGTCCACCTTCAAGCGGGCGTTCTGGGGACCAATCTCCACCCCATCAGCGGGCATGCTGGCCGTCATCAGTTGCTCGGTCAGCGGGTCCTGACTGAAGTAGCGATGTTGAATCTCACGCCCGCAAGCAGGCTGGACGTTGGTAAACATGGTTTCTCCTGGTGCGCACCGACCACAGTGTAGAAAGATCGACTGGGGCGTATGTTGCCAGGCTGTGGACAGATGGGCAGCGGGAAAAGGTTAGCGCGCCAGAGCCAGCTCCGGATAAAGGTTGCGGTAGTGCTCTCGATGCACCAGCACCGAACTGACGAAAGCGCGGGTTTCGGGATAGCCGATTTCGTCCAGGCTCAGGCGACCGTCCGAGCCGCACCAGCGCTCGACATTGGAGGGGCCGCCGTTGTAAGCGGCCAGGGAGCTGACCAGGTCGCCTTCATAACGGTCGAGCAAGCTGCGCAGGTAGCTCGTGCCCAGGCGCAGATTCAGGTCGGGGGTGGCCAGGTTGAGGGGCCCGTCCAGGCCCTGGCGGCGGGCCATCTCGTCGGCCGTGCCGGGCATGAGCTGCATGAGCCCCACCGCCCCCACCGGGCTGACGGCCCGGGGCGAGAAGCGGCTTTCTTGATAGACCACGGCAGCTACCAGGTAGGGATCGAGCTGGTTGGAGCGAGCCTGGCTCACCAGCTCGCTGCGATAGGCCAGGGGGTAGAGGCAGCGCTGAAAGGAGGGAAACAGGGTGAGCAGGGGGAGCACACACAGGCCGAGCCAGATTCCGTGCCGTCGATTGAGCAAACCGCGAAAGCCGCCTTTCAAGCCTCCACCCGATGCAGCCACGATGACTCGATCTGGCGCACCGTCTCCTCCGGCGAGCCGGAATTGTCGATCACCACGTCGGCTCGCTGGAGCCGCTCGCTGGCGGAGATCTGGGCGCTTCGCCGGGCCTCGGCCTGTTCGGCGGAGAGGCCGTCACGCCGCATGAGACGCTCGAGTTGCACCTCAGGACGAACGTGAACCACCCAGACCTGATCGACATACCGTTCGCCCCCATGCTCGAGGAGGAGGGGCGCTACCAGGACCACAACGGGATGGGTCTGTGAAAGTTCTCCAAGCTGGTGGTGAATTTCCTTCCAGATCGCCGGATGGGTGATCTGGTTGAGGCGATCCAAAGCGCGGGGATCGCCGAAAACCCTTCCAGCCAGGCCTTTGCGGTCGAGCACGCCGTCACTTTGCAGGATGTCGGGCCCGAAGGCCTCCACCAGCTCGGCCAGCACCGGACTGCCGGGTCGGGTCAGCTCGCGGCTGACCTGATCGGCGTCCACCAGAGCCGCTCCACGACGGGCCAGCTCCTCGGACACCAGGCTCTTGCCACTGGCAATCCCTCCGGTCAGCCCGATGACCACGCAGGTCAGGCGTTCTCTTCGGCGGGGGCAGCCTCGGCGGCAGGAGAAGTGTCGTCAGGTGCTTCTGGAGCGGCAGGAACTTCGGCGGGGGGAGCCGCCTCAGCCACCGGGGCCGCCTCAGCCACCGTGGCCGCCTCAGTCACTGGAGCTGGCTCGGAGGGAGCTGGAGCCGCCTCAGCCTTGGGAGCGGGTCTGGGCTTCTCTTCCTGAGCCGCGCCCTGGCCGAGCAACTGGGCCTTGAGGAAGTCCGGCATCCGATCACCCAGTGTGAACCCGGTCGAGGAGTCTTGACCCCGATCGCGGTACTCGGCGGGCATGGCCATGCCCGGATTGGCCTGGCGCAAAGACAGCGTGATCCGACGGGTATCAGGGTTTACGTCCAGCACCTTCACCTTGACCTCCTGGTCAGGCTTGACGATGTCCTGGGGCTTGCCCACCCGGAAGTCGGCCAGCTCATTGATCGGGATCAGGCCCTCCACTCCGTCGGCAATCTCGACGAAGACATAGTTCTTGACCAGCTTGCTGACCTTGCCAGGCACGATGCTGCCCTCTTTGAAATTCTCCGTAATGGTCATCCACGGATCGGGCCGGGCCTGCTTGAGCGACAACGAGATGCGCTCTTTGGCCTTGTTGATGCTGAGGATGCGTACGTCCACCTTCTCGCCCACGCGCACCACCTCGCTGGGGTGCTTGATGCGTTTCCAGGCCAGCTCAGAGATGTGCACCAGGCCGTCCACGCCGCCCAGGTTGATGAAGGCACCGAAGTTGGTGAGCCGAGCTACGGTTCCGTTGACAATCTGGCCCTCGTCCAGGTCGCCCATGGTGCGCTCTTTCATCTTGGAGCGCTCTTCCATCAGGGCGTTCTTGCGAGAGAGCACCACCTTGCGGCGGGCCTTGTCCACCTCAACGACCTTCAGCTCGAGCACCTCGCCGACGTAGTCGGCCAGATCGTGAACCGGGCGGAGGTCGACGTGGGAAGCGGGCACAAAACCCCGCAGACCCAGGTCGACGATCAGGCCGCCCTTGACCTGTTCGGTGCAGGTGGCCGTAAGGGTCTGTCCCGTTTCCTGAGCCTTCAGCACCCGCAGCCAGGCCGACTCGAGGTCGGCGCGCTTCTTGCTGAGGATTAGCACGCCTTCGGAATCCTCCACCCGCTGGACCACCACGTCGATGGTCTCACCGACTTTGACCACTTCCTCGGGGGGGAGGTTGCGATGGCTCAGCTGACCCACGGGAATCTTGCCTTCGGTCTTGTAGCCCACGTCGACCAGGACGCCGTCCGCATCGACCCGCACCACCACGCCCGACAGAAACTCTCCGGGGGCGATCTTTTTGAACGAATCCTCGTAGGCCATGGCGGAGGCCATGTCGACGCCCGGGGCAGTAGCCTCCTGGACGGGGGCCACGGCGGCTGCCTCAACTGTTTCGACGGTCTCGGCTGTCTCGGTGGTTTGCGCGACCGCCTCGGCTTCGGCCTCGGGCTGCTGTTCGGTGGATTCGGTCTGGGTGTTGGTCATGGCGCTGGTTGCTCCTTTCGATGTGGCTCCACTACGTCGGAGCCGGGCAGTTGTTGCTGTGGTCGGCGGTGGGAATTGCTGCAAAAGCTTGCAGCCTTCGCCCGGGAAGTTCCCCTCAAGAGGAAATTCGCCCCGCTTCTCGTTTTCCTGTCTAACGCGACGAAAAAGTCGCGTTGGGACAAATATTCAAGCCAATTTTGCCGCTCCATGGTGCGCGAAACACTGGCCGATCTCCTGCCGAAAAGCAAAGAAGTCAGGTCTCCCTCGCGGGAAGACCCGACTTCTTCGTTCTGGAGCCTCGTCGGGCGACGTTTACCGCCGTCCGACCGGCTCCGCCTCGATGCGACGTGGCTGGGCCCAGTTGGGACCGTGCAACACCTCGACGGCCACCGGCACGTCCAGCTGGCGCACACTCTCCATGATGCGAGCCACTTCACGAGCGAGGTTCTCTTTCTGCTTGGGCTCGATCTCGAAGATCAACTCGTCGCGCAGCTGCATCGCCAGCATTCCGGGCAGGCTTCCCTCCCGCTGACGATGGGCGATCTGCACCATGGCCGTCTTGAGAAGGTCGGCTGCCGAGGCCTGCACGGCCGCACCGCGGGCGGTGCGCTCAGCCGTGTCGCGGATGTCAGAGTTGCGGCTGGTCAGCTCGGGCATCGGACGGCGCCGACTCTGCAGGCTGGTTACCCAACCCCGAGTCCGGGCCTCCTCCAACTGCTGGTCCAGGAACCGTTTCAGCTGGGGGTACTTCTCAGCGAAACGTCCCTGGAACTGCTCGAGCCAACTGCAAGCATCACCGGGCGTGACCCCTTGGCGACGGGCCAGACGGTGCACGCCAGCCAGGCTCAGGGCCACCTCACGGGCGTCCTTGAGCACGTCCTCGTCCACTTCGTCGGGCGCCACATCCAGAAGCTCGGAAGCCAGCTTGCGGGCGGCGTCCTCGGAGCGGGTGAAGCTCTTGAGCAGCCCGCTCTCCTTGGACAGATGAGCGGCCAGGCGAAGGTCGAGCTGAGAATAGCGCACGCCCAGCAGGGTGCGCTTGCGATCACGGGGGATCAGCGCTCCTTTGAGGTGGGTGCGCAACTCGTCGCGAATGCCGAGATTGGGTAACTCCTCAACCTCGGCCAGCAGGCGGTTGAAAGTAGCCACCGCCCCTCCAACCAGGCTGGGGCCCATCCACTGGATGCGCTCGGAGGAAGTCACCAGGTGGTCGGCCGAGCGCAGCAGCCAACCGTGGCGGGGGTGCACCAGCCTGGGCAGGGCCTCGAGGTAGTAGGCGCGCAGCTCCTTGAGTGCCCGCCAATCGCGCACCAGGTTGCCGATCTCGTGCTGCTCGGACACCTGGACCAGCAGCTCAGGGCCAACGGTGGCGCCATTCTTTGGTCGGTTCAGGACCTGCAGGCCCATTCGATCGAACAGAACCTCGGTAAGGTCCTTGGCCGACTCAAGATCGAACTTCTCGCCCGCGTAACCGAAGATCCGGGTCTCCAGGTCGCGGGTCAGGCGATCGATGTGGTCGGAGAAGTCATCCAGGCGCCCTGCGTCCAGGCCGACCCCGTTCTTTTCCATCGAAGCGGCCACCCAGACCATGGGCATCTCGACCTCTTCGAACGGTTCGAGCAGATCGTTCTCAGCCAGACGGTCCTCAAGGATTCGAGCCAGACGACCCAGCCCCAGCACCCGCAGGCCGGCCCAGGGGGTCAGCTCATCGGCAGGAACCTCGGACAGTCGGCGAGCGCCAGGGCCTCGGCCAAGTAGCTCGGACTCGCTGGGGATGTCGACCCCGTAACGCCGTCCAATCTCGTCGAGCCAGAAGTTGCCTTCCACCGAGTCAAGCTGGTGGGCGGCCACGGCCACATCGAAGAAGCTGCTCTGGGGCCAGTTGCCCTCTACCCCGTCCAGCAACAGGGCACCACGCAGGTTGTGGACGTGCTTGCGCCGATCCTCGCGCTCGAGGGCAGGACGCAAAAGCTCGACGGCAGCGGCGGGCTTCATGTCCGTCTTGCGTGTACCGAGCGGCACCACCAGAGCCTGCTGGTCATTGGTGGAAACGGCCAGGCCAACCAGATCGCTGCCGCTCCCCAGCCAGAGAATCGACAGCGGTCCATCAGCCTGGGCGATGCGCCCGAGCGCCTCCCTGGCCTCGGCGCCCTTAGCAAAGCGGATCTCAACCGGCGAGACCTCAGCGTGAGCGCCGTTTCCATTGCCATTGGGGGCAGCGACGCTCGACTCGAGCGACTCGAGCAACTCCTCCACTTCCAAGCGTCGGAAGACGTCCCTGACGCGGGACGGGAAGTTCAACTTGTAGCGGAACTTCTCCCAGCAGACTTCCAGCTCGAGGTCGGTGCGGATGGAGGCCCGGGTCTTAAAGTCGAGGGCCAGATCGCGGTTCTCAGAGAGCGGATTGCGCCACTTGGCCGGCAGGAGCTCGAGCGAGCCGAGCAGGTCCTCCAGGCTGCCGTGCTGGGAGAGGAGCTTCTTAGCGGTCACCTCGCCGATGCCCGGAACGCCAGTGATGTTGTCGGAGGAGTCCCCGGCCAGGGCGCGCAGGTCGGCCAGTTGGGCCGGGCTCAAGTTGAAGCGCTTGCGCACCAGCTCGTCGTCGTAGACCAGCATATCCGAAATGCCGCGCCGGGTGGTAAGAACGCGCACATTGGGCCGGACCAGCTGCAACAGGTCGAGGTCGCCTGAGATGATCATCACCTGCATCCCCTCGTCCGCGGCCATCCGCGAGAGGGTCCCGATGCAATCGTCGGCCTCGTGGCCGCGGACCCGGTAGACCTGCACCCCGAAGGCACGGATCAGGTCCTCGATGAGGGGAAGCTGATGAGCGAGCTCTTCAGGCATCTCCATCCGCTGCGCATTGTAGTCTTGATAGCTGCGCACGCGCTCGGTGGGAACGCCCTTGTCGAAGGCCACCGCGACGTGCGTGGGCTTTTGCATCTGCACCAACTTCATGAACATGTCGGCGAAACCGACCACGGCGTTCGTGGGGGTGCCAGAAGTGGTCTTGGTCGGTGGAACCGCATAAAAGGCGCGATAAGCCAGACCGTTGCCATCAATGAGAAGCAGTTTCCTGCTGTCGGACTCCATATGCATTCGATTCTCCATAGCTCACCCGCGTGTTCTGGCGCTGCCTTTACTCAGCGCGCCAGACGCCGGCGGGACGGCAAAGGCCCGCGGTGAGTCCCCCCACACACGGGCCAGGGCGCAATCTTAGTGAATTGCGTGCCGGGCGATATTTGCGATTGTAGATTCTGACCTGGACCCGGACAAGGGGCCCCCGTCAGGGGCGCCTATGTTCTGCGACCGAGGGGGTAATCCCTTCCCCCGGGGAGAAACTCGCCTGTGCCTGCAGGGGCTTGGCGATCGGACCTCAAGCGCCCCAAAAAGCCTTCGCAGCGCCCTCAGGAAGTCGAAGCAGCCATCGTTTCTTGATTCTCCACCACCAGGGCATCGGCCACGATCTCGGCGATGTCTCGGGTGTCGATCTCGCCCGCAAGATCCTTACGACCCAGGGCATCGCTCATCATCGTCAGGCAGAACGGGCAGGCCGAGGCGATCATCTTGGGCTTCTTGGGCAGCTCGAGCGCGTCTTGCAGGCGCAGGTCGTTGACCTTCACCCCGTGCTCCTCCATCCACATCCGCCCGCCGCCCGCGCCGCAGCAGCGACCCCGCTCGCGGGAAAGCTCCATCTCCTCCAGGCGCACCCCCGTAGCCGCCAGAACCTCTCGGGGCTGCTCGTAGATGTCGTTATAGCGCCCGAGATAACAAGAGTCGTGATAGGTCGTCTCGGTGGCCTCCCCAAAGCGCACCTTGATCTTGCCTTCCTTCATCAAGTCGGCAATCAGCTGGGAGTGATGCTGCACGACGTAGTCCCCTCCGAACTGGGGGTACTCGTTCTTGATGGTGTTGAAGCAGTGCGGGCAGGCCGCCACCACGCGCTTGACGTTGTAGCGGTTCATGGTCTCGACGTTCTGTTGGGCGAGCACCTGGTAGAGAAACTCGTTACCGATGCGGCGAGCCGGGTCGCCGCTGCAGCCCTCCTCCTTGCCCAGAATGGCGAACTTCAGGCCGGCCGCCCGCATGATCTTGACTAGCGCCATGCTGACCTTCTTGTTGCGCTCATCAAACGAGCCGGCGCAGCCAACCCAGTAGAGCACGTCGATCTCGCCTGGCTCGTCGGCCATCTCCTTGACCTCGAGGTCCTTGGCCCAGTCGGCCCGCTGCGAAAAGCCGATGCCCCAGGGGTTGGAGTTGTTCTCCATATTCTTGAAAGCCCGCTGCACCTCTTGAGGAAATTTACCCTCGACCTGCACCAGGTAGCGGCGCATGTCCACAATCTCCTGGACGTACTCGATGAAGACCGGGCAAGCCTGCTCACAGGCCCGGCAGGTGGTGCAGGCAAACAGGGCCTCTTCCGAGACGGCCGGAATCGAGTTCTGGAGAATCCGCAGCTCCTGGGTGGGCTCCTTGCCGGCCCGCTTGTCGATCACTCCCTGGCCGTGCTCGACAAGCTCCTCGCGCAGTTGCTCGGAGATCTTCTTGGGATGCAGGGGCTTTTCGCTGGCGAAGGCCGGGCAGACCGAGGTACAGCGTCCGCACTCGGTGCACGAGAGCCAGTCGTGATAGTTCTTCCAGGTCATCTGGTCGAGGGTGGAGACGCCGTATTCCTCATTCTCCAGGTCGAGCTTGGTCAGCTCGCCGTAAGGGCGCTTCTTGTTGAAATAAACGTTGGGAATGCCAGTGATGATATGGAGGTGCTTTGAGTAGGGCAGATAAGCACCAAAACCCAGCACCAGAGCCAGGTTGATCCACCAGGACACCTCGCGGATCGTGCTCAAGGTGGCCGGGTCCCCTCCGGCCACGCCGCCAAAACTGGCATAGAGGTTCGAGGTGATCGGGTGGGTGCGCATCATCAGGGTATAATCCTCAGGCGTCATCGACGACATGAGGTGCACGCCCACGTCGGCTGCTCCCCACACCAGCTCCACCACCATCAGGCTCCAGATCAGGCTAAGAATGACCAGGGCATCGGTGGAGGGCTCGGGGAACCTGGGCCTGATCACCACCCGGCGCCAGACCGCCATGAAGACACCGACCATGACCAGCACGATGAAGCACTCTTTGATGATGGAGTAGAAGGCGCCCAGCGGCTCATTCATTGCCAGCAGCGGCAAGTTGAACTCGGGTCCGAAGAAGCCTCGCAGGATCAAGGTGCCGTTGGCGATGGCCAGCACGCAGAAACCCCAGAAAATCAGCGAGTGCAGGACCCCTCCATAAGCACGCTTGAGCAGGCGCTTCTGGCCGAAAGCGAAGACCAGCACGTCGGCGATGCGATCGCCAGGCCTGTCAAAACGGTTGTCGGGCTTGCCTGCCTTGACGAAGCGATAGAGTTTCAGCGCTTGGCGCAGAAACAGGGCGGCGGCCACCGCCACCATCAGGGTCGATACTAAGATTCGCATGCTCGACTTACTCCGCCGGATGGCCCGAGAGATAGGATAGTCGCGGGTTTGCTGTCGGGGTGCGTGAGTCCTTTTGGACCGCTCCTGTCGTCGCTGAATTTCCAGCTCGGACTTGTCATCAAGCGGTGGCGGTCCCTATACTGAGGCGATGAAAGTGGAGTGCTGAAGATCTTGCAGTAACTGGCGCCGACAGACTTGTATGGAGGCCGCCCCGAAGGATAGGCAAAACCTTCAGCACGTAACGCTCAACACATTATGCCCTTCAAAACCCTGTGGCGCAGCCCCAATGGCTCGCTCTACCTCGCCTCGCTGTTTTTTGCCCTGATGGGCCTTTGCATCAAGGTGCTCACGGGCTCGGACTCGGCCACCGAAGGATTGGGGTGGCGCCTGGCCGGCAGCCACGACATGGACCCGGTTCCCATCGCCTTCTACCGCTCCTTGTTCCCAACCCTGGCCCTGCTGCCCTGGGTGTGGCACGACCTCTTCAAGAGCGAGACCCGACGCCATCTCCCCGTGCTCATCCTGCGCGGTCTGGCGGGCGGGGGGGCCATGGTGGCCTACTTTGTGGCCATCGACCGCACCGAGCTCTCGACGGCGGTGCTGCTCAACTACACCTCCCCGGTCTGGGCCGCCTTGCTGGCCGGCTACTTCCTCAAGGAGAGCGTGCCGCGCAACATCTATCTGGCTTTTCCGGTAGCCTTCACGGGGGTCTACTTCCTGACCGGCGGGGCCGGGGAAGCTCCCGCGCCAGGGCGCATGGTCGGCTACCTTGCAGGCCTGGGCTCGGCCGTGCTGGCGGGCATCGCCTACACCTCGGTGCGCCAGCTCAGCTCCCACGTCTCGGCCCTCATGGTGGTCTTCTGGTTCTCGCTGGTGAGCTGCGTGATGGTGCTGCCCTGGATGAGCTCGCATCGCCTCCCCTCCCCCGGCGAGTGGGTGCTCTTGCTGCTCGCCGGGATCTTCGCTGGCATCGCCCAGTGGGCCATGACCATCGGCTATCAGCTCAATAAAGCCGCCCGGGCCAGCACTCTGAACATCGCCACCGTGGCCATCACCTCTCTTCTGGCCGTCACCCTGCTCGGAGAGCGCTTCACCCCTCGTGACGGGGTGGGGATGTTGTTGATCCTGCTCGGCCTGGTGATCGCCTCGCGGCGCTCAACGATCGACAGATAACAGAACGCCCGCCAGATCGTGCTCATCACCTGAGCAGGATAACTGGCGGGCAGTCAAGCCAGCGGCAAGGCCGCCGAGGCAGGGGTCAAGGAGCTGTCAAGCCGCAGCCGGAGCAGCCTCGGACTGAGGAGCAGCTGCCTGCTGCGGAGCGGCCTGCTTGGCAGCCGCCTCTTCGGCCTGCTTTTTCATCTCCAGGGCTTTGCGCACGGCCGCGCCCGGATCGACCAGGCCTTTGCCCTGCAGGATCGGCATCATGTCGGGGCGCGGCTCGGCCGTGTCCTTGAGCACCTGGATGACCTCGCGTGCGCTCAGATTGGGGTTGGCCTGCACCACCAGGGCGGCCACGCCGGCCGTCACCGGGGTGGCCATCGAGGTGCCCGAAAGCAGCACGTAGTAGTCGCCCAGCTTGGCCACGTTGGCGTGGTCGATCTCCGAGCCCGGCGAGCGGTGGGAAACCATGTTCACGCCCGGTGCGGCGATGTCGGGCTTGATGTTCTTGTCGCGAGTGGTCGGGCCGCGGCTCGAGAAGAAGGCCATGGTGTCGTCGTCGTGAGTGGCCGTGTTCTTGTCGTCGTAGGCACCCACGGTGAGCACCTCGGCGCCGACGGCCGGCGTTCCGATGGTTTCGCGGGCCGGGCCGGAGTTGCCGGCGGCCACCACGGGCACGATGCCTGCGTCCAGGGCGGCCTTCACGGCCAGCACCACCACGTCGTCCTTCTCTTTGAGGTTGGAGCCAGCGCCCAGACTCAAGCTGATGACCTTGATGTTGTAGCGCTCCTTGTTCTCGATGGCCCACTGTACGCCCTTGATGACGTTGGCCAGCGAGCCCCCGCCCTGCCCATCGAGCACCTTGACGCCGATGATGTTGGCCTCGAAGGCCGGGCCTTTGAACTTGCCGTTGGCCTTGCTGCCGTCGCCCGCCACCAGGCCGGCGCAGTGACTGCCGTGACCGTTGTCGTCGTAAGCGTTCTCGACGCCGTCGCGACCGTTGCAATAATCCTTGAAGGCCACCAGCCGCTCACCCAGGTCGGGGTGGGGATAGACGCCCGTGTCGACCACGGCCACCCCGATCCCCTTGCCGGTGAAGCCCAGGTCCCAGGCGTCCTGCACGGTGAGCACTTCCTTGACCGCGTCGATGCGGTCAACGGGGCGTGGCAGCTTGCTCGCGAGCGGCGTCAGCTCCATCGGGGTGACGTAGCTGACGGTGCTCTGGGTGACGATCTCCGGAGCCGAGCGCGTGAAGGACTCCTTCGGCTGCTCCTCGGCGCGGGCCGACTCGGCGCGCTTGGGAGCCGTGAAGGCGACTCGAGAGATGTCGTTGATCGATGTGCAAGTCATAGCCGGATTAACCTCCTGAGGGTGGGTGGACCTCTGCGCAGAGAATCTAGCACGGGAGGGTGGCCTCGTTGGGTAACAGGTTGTTACCAAAAAGCCAGAGGGCTCGCTTGACGCCCGGGAGGCCTCCATGCATAATGCAGGCGACTCTGATAGTGTAAGGGGGACAAGGTAATGACCTTGCTCTTGGAGAAGCCCACCGTGATGGGCGAGTTAGACAAGCATCTGTGGTGTCAGGGAAATCACTTCCGCGCCTACAACAACCTGGGCGCCCACTTCACCGCCCCCTCCACCGTGCGCTTCGGGGTCTGGGCCCCCAACGCCCACTACGTCTCGGTGGTGGGCGACTTCAATGGCTGGAGCCCGGGAGCCCACCCCCTCTCACTGGACCGGGACACCGGGATCTGGAGCGGTCTGGCCGAGGGGCTGAGCCAGGGGCAGGCTTACAAATACTGGGTTCAGGCCACCAACCGCCGTCACTCCGAGCGCTGCGACCCGTTCGGATTCTGGGCCGAGAACCGCCCCAGCACCGCCTCGCGCCTGTGGGACCTGAAGGGCTACTCGTGGAGCGACCAGGACTGGATGACGAAACGGGCGGCCACGCCCATCCTGGAGCAGCCGCTCAACCTGTACGAAGTCCACCTCGGATCCTGGATGAAGGACATCTTTGCCAACCGCTGGCTGACCTACCGCGAGATCGCTCCCAAACTGGCCGAATACTGCCGCTCGATGGGCTACACCCATGTCGAGCTCTTGCCCATCACCGAGCATCCCTATGACGGCTCCTGGGGTTACCAGTGCACCGGCTACTTCGCCCCCACCGCGCGCTTTGGCAATCCGGACGATTTTCGTTTCCTGGTGGACACGCTCCACCAGGCCGGCATCGGCGTGGTGCTCGACTGGGTGCCGGCTCACTTCCCCCGCGACGGCCACGCCCTGGCCTACTTCGATGGCACCCACCTCTACGAGCACTCCGACCCCCGCCAGGGCGCCCACCCCGACTGGGGGACGCTGATCTTCAACTATGGCCGCCACGAGGTGCGCAACTTCCTGATCTCGAGCGCCCTGTTCTGGCTCGACCAGTACCACATCGACGGGCTGCGCGTGGATGCTGTGGCCTCCATGCTCTACCTCGACTACGGACGCGCTCACGGCGAGTGGGTTCCCAACCAGTGGGGCGGCCGCGAGAACCTGGAGGCGGTGGAGTTCCTCAAACGCTTCAACCAGGCCGTGGCCGAGCACCAGCCCGGCACCTTCACCCTGGCCGAGGAGTCCACGTCCTGGCCGGCAGTGACCCACCCGGTCGACCAGGGCGGGCTGGGCTTTACCTTCAAGTGGAACATGGGCTGGATGCACGACAACCTGGAGTACATCCAGAAGGACCCTATCCACCGCAAGTACCACCACCGCAACCTGACCTTCGGAATGATGTACCACTATTCCGAGAAGTTCATTCTGCCGTTCTCGCACGACGAGGTCGTGCACTTGAAGAAGGCCATGCTGGCCAAGATGCCCGGCGACCTCTGGCAGCAGTTCGCCAACCTGCGCTTGCTCTACGGCTACAAGGCCGGCTTCCCGGGCAAGAAACTCGACTTCATGGGCGGCGAGTTCGGGCAGTGGAACGAGTGGAACCACGAGCGCGAGCTCGACTGGCACCTCCTGCGCTTCGACGAGCATCGCCAGCTGCGCGACTGGTCGGCGGCCCTCAACCGGCTGGTGCGCGACGAGCCCGCGCTCCACCAGGCCGACTACCATTGCGAAGGATTCGAGTGGGTCTCCTGCGACGAGTGGGAGCAGAGCATCGTCTCCTTCCTGCGCTATCCCAAAGACCAGCAAGAGGCACTGCTGTTCGTGGCCAACTTTACGCCGGTGGCCTACACGGCCCACCCCGTGGGCCTGCCCTGGGGCGGCGAGTGGATCCCCGTGCTCAGCTCGGACTGGGAAGAGTTCGGAGGCAGCGGCCTGGGCCATCGCCAGCCGGTGACCGTGGAGCAGACCCCCTGGAACGGGCGCCACTGGTCGACCCAGCTGGTGGTTCCGCCCCTGGGAGTGGTCATTCTGCGCTCCCAGCGTCCGTTGCTGGAGGTTAACAAAAAGGTCGAGGACCCCCAGCCCGTTCAAGCTTAAACTCCGGCCTGTGAACGTGATCGTGCGCGCCGCCGATCCGCGCCGTGAGGCCGGACTGGCTAACGAGCTGAAGCGAGCGGGGGCCACCGCTCTGGTGGAGCTGCCCCTGGTGGACGGCTATGCCGCCCGGGTGGACGATGCGCAGCTCGACGAGCTGCGCAGGAGTGGCCTCAAGGTCGTGCCCGATCAGGCCTTCCACCTCGAGGAGCTCCCCCGGCCCGAGCAGCCCGGCCTGGAGATGGACTCGGCCGCACGCACCCTCGGTCTGCAGCAGCTCTGGGATCAAGGGCTCACCGGCAAAGGCGTGGCCATCGCTGTCATCGACACGGGGGTGGCTCCCCATCCCGACTTCTCAGGCCGCATCAGCGCTTTTGTGGACCTGGTGAACAACCGCAAGGACCCTTACGACGACCGCGGTCACGGCACCCACGTGGCTGGCATCGCGGTGGGCAGCGGCAAGGCCTCCCAGGGCAAATACTCGGGCGCGGCTCCGGAAGCCAACCTGGTGGCCCTCAAGGTGTTCGACCACGAGGGCAACACGAACTCCTCGCTGATCATCAAGGCTATCCAGTTTGCCGTCGAGAACAAAGAGCGCCTGGGCATCCGGGTGCTCAACATCTCGATTGGCGCCCCGCCCCAGATGAGCGCCCTGGACGATCCGGTGGTGCAGGCGGTGGAAGCCGCCACCCGGTCCGGCCTCTTCGTGGTCTGCGCCTCCGGCAATCGGGGACCCTGGCCGGACACCATCGACACCCCGGGCATCGCCCCCTCGGCCCTGACGGTGGGAGCCACCAACGACATGAACACTCCCGACCTGAAGGACGACAAGGTCTCCCGCTTCAGCGGCTCGGGGCCCACCCCGATCGACAAGATCATGAAGCCCGATCTGGTGGCTCCCGGCGAGAACATCGTCTCCACCGGGCTCAAGGGCGACTACGTGGAGCAGTCGGGCACCTCGATGGCCACCCCGCTGGTCTCGGGCATCGCCGCCCTGCTCTATCAGGCCCACCCCCAGGTGCAGCCCAAGCAGATGAAATCGACCCTCAAGGGCACCGCCCAGAAGATCCGCAGCTACATCGAAGAGGTGCAGGGTAAGGGCGTGATCCAGCCACTCAAGGCCAAAGCTGCCCTGACCGGTAATCCCACCAGGGTGGCCGCAGACGTGCTCGCAACTCGGGTGGAGCCCCCACGGTAAGCCTGCGGCTCGAGCCTCGTTTGTGCTGACGCGACCAATTCTACGATCTCGACCAGGACGGTCGCTCCCGTCCCGAGGAGGTCAGAACGCTGGCCGAGCTGGGAGTGGTGGAGTTGAGCTGTCGCGGCCGCCAAGGCCGCTCTGACGAGGGGGTTCGCTTTGCCGACGGCCGAGTTCGGCCGACCTATGACTGGGTGGGCGAGGACCCTGACGGGCGCAGGCTAGATCGGCCCCAGCTCGCGCTGGCGTGCCTGACGCATCGCCTCGTCGGGAAACTTGATCGCCTCGGAGTCGCTCCAGGCTGCAGCCACCACGCACTCCAGGCCCTCGGAGGTCAAGAGGCCCATCCGATTCAGTTGGATGGCCGCTCCCACGTAGGTATCGAAGAAAAGCAGTCCTTGCCGCTGGCATCGCTCGAGCCGCTCGGGGTCGAGCGGCCTGACCCGGTGGATCAACCCCGCCCGCACGTGCTTGGGAAAGCGCTCCAGGGCCTGGCCGATGAACTCCGGGTCGGCCTGCCCGCGGTCTCCGAACATCACGATCGGCATCTCCGGGTAGAGTTTGCGGTTCCTGGCGGTAGGGGGAGTTCGGCTTCCCGTCAGGGCCCTGGAGCTCCAGTCGAGTTGACCGACTGCAGCTGCTCACGAATGGCGAAGGAGCCTGGCATGAAGCTCAAGCGCATGTTCCGCCGTCGTCTGGGCGCGCTGGGGGCGTGCGCCAGGCTGCCGGTCAGCATGCTCGCCTCCGGCGCACGCAGGCAACGGGCCACTTTCTCACGGAGCTGCGGTAGCGCTCGAAGTTGCGCCACTTGCGCCGGAGAGCGAGAAGGTGCTGGCCAGGCTCGCCTGCTGTGGCGACCCGAACGAGGGCGTGACGATGCTGCACTGTAAGGAGCGTGGTGCCTTACCGCCACCTGGTCTTTACGCTGCCCAAGAAGATGGGGATCCGAGCCCGCTTCCGACAGGACCGCAGTCTCTTCCGCAGCACAGCCCGGCTGGTGACCCGACTGCTCACGCGGTGGATGCGCTGTCGGCTGTCCATCCAGCAAGACACGGCGCACGCTCACCCGGGAATCTTGCTGGCCCAGCAGTCCTTCGGAGATCAAATCAAGGTCCATCCCCATTATCATGTGCTCACGACGACAGGCCTGTTCTTGCCGGACGGCTCCTTTGACTCCGTGTCCGACTTCGACGAAGCCGACCTGACTGCCAGACTCCGCCAGTCGGTGCTCTCCTCGCTGGTGCGGCGCAACCAGCTACGGCCTGAGAATGCAGCGAAGATGCTGAGCTGGCATTTGGAGCGCTCCGGCTTCAACGTCCATGTTGGCCCGGTCGTCCAGGGCGAGGACCGAGAGCGGCTGCGCGGTCTGGTCCGCTACGTGATGCGAGCTCC
>JAANMU010001082.1_pt1 | contig 27160 bp, 42 predicted proteins | sample 7279701 | NCBI WGS metagenome assembly JAANMU01 (sample SAMN14094539, study PRJNA606508) | bioreactor metagenome | isolation source: A lab-scale SPAN reactor treating ammonium-rich wastewater day 57 | place: Ireland: Galway | collected 2017-03-13 | reverse complement strand
CTTCTGTCTTATTCAAGTTAATAATCATCCTAATATTCCTCCTAATGTTACTATATTGGTTATCTTGCTTTTAACTTTAGATGAGTTCTCATGAAGCGACTTTACAACTCCATATGTATTTTCACATCTACTCTTAATCACAATAATTTCTTCTTTTCCATTTATGTCCAACATGTAGGTTATGGGAGTTTCTTTGATGATTTTCCCAACTTTACCCTTATGTAGTCCACTTATTACTTTAATTGCCATCTAATAAAATCCTCCCAAATCCTCTTAGTACAACATTGCCATTAACGGATTTCTTTTATATAATTCAGCAAAAACTATGACGTATAGTTTTTGAAATTTCAAAGCTTGCTCTTGGTTTCTATTAAACACTCTGTTGTAGGAATTAAGAAATTCCACTAACTCAGATGTCTTCCACTCTTTTACCATTTCATTCTCCTTCTATAAAGCACCTCCAACTCACCATTGCAATAATTTTGCTTAAGGTGAGGAAGAAAAACACTTTCCTGTCCTCACCATCTATTCTACTACTTATTGCTTAGTTTGTCAATCACTTTTGTAATTTTTCCGATAATACCTGTGCCTAAGACCATGTCGAATACTCGGTCTACTAACTTCCGATTTCTAGAGAATACGACTAGTGAAGATAGTTTTGCAAGGTCTTGGTCAAACTCAAAACCACTTGCTTTAGCGTGTCCACCACCACCATATAGTTTAGCAATGTCTTTGCCAAGGTCGATGTCATCATGCGTAGTTCTTAGAGACACTTTCTGTGAACCCATGTCAATCATAGCGATGTATTTGAACTCAGGATGTCTTTCAGATAAGACGTTTCCTAATTCGCTTGTATACTGCTCTGAGAATACGATTCCAAACTTGTTGCCAAACTTATCAACGCCATTAACCATTTGCTTCTCTTTGCGATTGATGTAAGCTTCTTTATTACGCTTGTCAGTATCGATAATAATCAAGTCTCCCTTGCTAAACATTTGCAACCAAGAACCTTCACTTACGATGAAAGGTCTTTGACTGGCGAACTTTTCAAGGAATCCTAAAACAAACCTCTCAGCACCTAGCAACCAAATCAACTGGTTTAACATCATTGAATCTTGGTCGTCATACTTCTCTTTCCACTCCCAAGTGTCATAACGTCTAATCTTTTCAACAAAGATTGTGATGGCATCTCGATAGTTTTCTTTGACGAAGAATCCATTCATTACTAAGTATTCGAAGAACATATTTGTTCCACTTTCTTTTCCTGAGCGAGGAGTTGCTCCTTGATAAACTTTGACTGATGCCCAAGGGAAAACGTTCAACTCGTCTGCTGTTCCATGATGGTCTAGCAATGCGAACTTCATGATGTCATGGATATTTGGTAAGTCGTCAATTTTCAGCGCAGTTTCCATATCGACTGAGATGTCAGTGATGAACACTTTGTCGTAGTTTTCGTACAATCCTTCTGTAACGAACTCTGATACTTTCTCACTAGCGTCCTTTGGGTGCTTCACGATGGTTACATCGATATTCTCAAATGCTAATCGACCTAGGAGTTCGCAACCAATTCCATCTAAGTCATTATGCGTGAATAGCTTAATCTTGCTCTCTCTTGTTAATTGTGATGTTAAATTCAAATCAACTTACCTCCAGTGTTTTTATGGTTTTGTTTAACTTTCTATACTGAGTATAGCATCAATATTATGTAATTGCAATACTTTTGTTTAATAATTTTCAAAAAGAAAAGGAGAGATTTTCATCCCTCCTAAATCCGTCTTAGATAAGTCCACGCTGAGTAAGTAAACGTGCTACTCCAGTGCGTCCTACCCCTTTATATTGGTCAATCTCATTGCCATTGTCGTCCTCTAGAACAAGTAAAGGAGTCTTGACAACGCTATACTTCCCTGCCAATTCAAAATCCTCCATCTCAGATGCTGTAGTCAAGTTGATAATCTTATCCACTTGAGAGATGTCAGTACCTAGCTGTTTCATTGTATCTTCCAGCATTTTACACGGAGTGCAATTGTTTTGCTTAAAGGCGATTAATTTCATAGTGATATAGTCTCCAATCTATTTGTAGGTTTAGTTTAAATATCGTCTTCTAGATTCTGGTCTTCAAAGTTAAAATCTTTGTCTGTTAGAGGTGAATGCTTTGCAACAACATATTGGTGCCCTTTCATTGAGAAGAAATCGATGGTTCCGCCATTAGTGTCAATACCATTTTGAACCACTGGATTAATCTTCTTATCCTCGTAGTGCGGAGTTCTTCCAAGATTCTGCATAGCTTTGTTAGCGTTATAGATTAAGAAGTTCTTAACTTCATGGTCAAGTTTTAATGGAACGTAAATGGATTCCGTGTACTTCATTTCGTTCTCCATTAACTCTTCAAGCAATTTGGTAGTTTCAAAGTCAACCATTTCCTGTTCTTCAGGAGTTAGTTCCTGATATACCTGTTGTGCTAGTATTCCAACATATACTCCATGGATAGATTCATCCATTAGAATCTTCTTAATGATTTCTCCAGATGCAACCATTTTTCCACTTCCTGCTAACCACAATGGTAAAAAGAATCCACTGTAGAATAGGAATGATTCAAGGAATACAGATGCAACCATGGCTAAGTATAGGTCTTTCTTATCGTTGATATTCTCATAATAATAAGAGATATGCTCAGCTTTGTATTGAAGATGAGGCTCTTGCTCAACCCATTCAAACACTTCGTCAATCTCTGAGTTTGAAAGTAATGTCGTGAAGATGGTAGAGTATGATTTGGCGTGTATTGCCTCCATCATCCCCATAAAAGATAATACAGACTTATCTTGAAGGTCATCAACCCATTCTGCAATCTTAGGCATACCTACAGTCGATTGCTTGGTATCCAAAAGAGTAAGTCCACCTAGAACTCTTTTGTATGCATCCTGAACTTTCGGGTCTAGCTTGTCCCATACTGCTCTATCTTTTGAGACTACAAATTCAGTGTCTGTCCACATTTGCTTGATATTCTGCTCCCAAAACATTAATGCGATATCATTTCGCTTGTTCCAGTTTACTGCTTTGTGGACTCTTGATTTATTCTTAACCTTATACATTTCCTTTTTAACCTGTTTTACAGAATCTTCAGTGATGTACTCGTAACTCATACTGTTTTAAACCTCCACTTGCGGTGGGTTTTCTGTTTACCATCTAAAACTGCTTCTACAGATTCAAAGTCTAGGTCATGTATGTCACAGAAACCTTCTAGGTCGTCAACTTGAATTTCCTCGCCTTTTGGGTTGATGGCGATAATTCGAACTGGAGGTTGCAATTGTTCATTTGCTAAGTCAACACCGCCTACGAATAGACCATCCTGAATTTCTTCAAACTCTGGCACTGTTGTAATAATCCCTGCAGGAGCGTTTTTAATCTCTTCATACATTTCTTGAATCGCTTCTTGAGAAACAGATTCTGCTTTAAGAATTAGTGGCTTAACTAGGCGGTTATCTTCGAAGTTGCCTAGCTTTACTAAGTCATTAGCTACTACTTGCACGTTCTTTGTGTTGTGAAACTTAATTCTGCAGTAGTCTACTGCTTTGTTATTTTCATCTAGGACTTGGAATCTTCCTAGAATTGTATATGGTTGTTGTTTATTGTTGTAATTCAATTGTGGTACACTCTCCCATTAATTTGATAAGAGGAAGCTTTCACTTCCTCATTGCAATAATTTTGTTTAAACAGAACAAGACAAGCATTCGTCTTGAGACGAGACTTTAGTTCGTGTGTAATATAATGTTTTAAGGTTCTTCTTGTGTGCGTATATATATAATCTCGCCAATTCCCCTGTTGTCATATCATCATTTACAAACAGTGTTGTAGATATTGATTGGTCAACATGGCGTTGAATCACTGACATTAGGTCGATTAACTTATACATATCCATTTGGTATGCCTCTTTGTAGAACCAGTAAGTTTTAGGACTCATATAAGGCATTGGATAATGCGTTGTAGAATCTCCATACTTACGAGTTTCAATGCGCTCTGTGATTGGCATTACTGAAGGCGTTGCATTTTGAACGTAACTGATACTACCAGTCGGAGCGATAGCCATCAGATATGCTGAGTAAATACCATATTCCATAATTTGTTCATTAAGCCATTTCCAGTCCTCTTGAGTTGGAATGTACATTCCTTCGAATAACTGCTTAACCTTATCTGTCTTAGGGAAGTGTGGCTTTTCGATGTATTGCGTTAACGCTGTCCCCTTCGCATACTCTGATTTTTCAAAGTGGTCAAAAGGAGTGTATTCCTTAGCTAATTCCATCGAGCGAAGCAAAGCGTAATATCTCATTGTGGAGAAGAACACATTGGCAAAGTCTCTTGCCTCTCTACTTTCGTATGGAATCTGATTCTCTGCAAGATATCCATGTAGATTCATTACGCCAAGTCCAATACTTCTAAATGCTTCGTTGGCTTTCTTGACTGAAGGAACCTCGTCAATAGAAGACCTACGAGAAACTGTTGTAAGGGCATCTACCCCAGTCATAACTGGTTCCTTAATATCTCTTCCATTCATAATGTTTCTGATGTTTAGAGATGCAAGGTTGCAAGAGATATCGTACCCGAAAGTGTCTACGCCTTTATATGATTGAATATCGCTGTTTGTTTGAAGCTGAATTATTTCAACACACAAATTCGACATCTTAATGTCTCCGATATCCTTTAGTAAATGCGCCTTATTAGCAACATCACGATTCAGGATATATGGATAGCCACTCTCTAATTGAGTTTTCCCAATCTCTTCGAAGAATGCACGAGCAGAACCCATTGGTTTCTTTCGAACTTTAGGATTGTTAAGCAACTCATCGTACATCTTAGTGATATCCATATCATCTAGATGAGTTCCATATGCTTTAAATACTGAGTTTGGATAGAATGTATACCAGTTCTCATCCTTCTCTGCCAATTCATATAGCTTACTAGGAATGATTAATCCAATAGATAGAGTCTTAAGTCTATCAGCTTCATCAGCGTTGATTTTCTTAGTATTTAGCACTGCTTTTGAATCAGAGTGGAATGCGTTAATATAGAAAGCCACTGCTCCCTCACGTTGCAAATTTGTTACTCTGTCTTTTCTTTATTCGACAGGGATAGGTCATTTCTGCCTACCTCTCTATATCGCTATAGAGTTCGGACTATTTCTTTCCTCGCCAAAGGATTGTTTATACCACTCTCTATTTTCTGAATGAACCTCTACATGACAATCTCTACATAGAGGAATTAGGTTTTCGAAGTTATTGGCTTCTTCTTCATTGTCGAAATATTGAAATGGAACACAGTGATGAACATGAAGTGACTCGTCAAATTTACAATCGCATCTTTGACAGGTATTTTCATAGTACGACAAAACTTCTTTCTTTATGAAGTACCAATTCTCTCCATATCTATTAAATGTCCCATAATTCTTCTGAACATGATAGATGTTATTGCACTTATTAGAGCAGAATACACTGTTTTTATCTGGCACCGTAAATGATGGTCTTTCAAATTCAGAGCCACATTCCTTGCATTTCAATTCTATCAACTTAGACCTGTTTAACTTCCATCTACACTCATGAGAGCAAGTTTTAAAACTCCTCTCTTTTGCTCTGAAAGTTTTGCCACAAACATTGCACTCGTTCTCAAACCTGAGTTTTTGACATTCTTTAGAACAATATTGAGTTTGCTTAATCATGTGACTGAACGATTTATTGCATATTATACATTCGCAATCATGCATGTTTGACATAGCTAACTTTTGACCACACGTTCTACCGCATGTTCTTTTTGCCATATCTCTTTTATTAGTAGACTTTAAGGTCATTTTAACTCCACAGATAGCACAATCTCTCTCTGTGTACACTACTTTTCTAGGCACTAATAACACCTCCTTTAGTGTTGTAAATAATTTGGCGAGTATTGGATTCGGAATATATGATTACTCATATAATCTCTTAGTCTCTGAACCTTTTCCATATTAAAAGTGTATCAGTGTGTTACTTAATTGTCAACACATTAACTTAGGAAAGTGGATGCGAATTATCTGCAATCAAGCGTTTTTAGGGTTCGTTACTAGGTTTCCCTGTAATATCCTATCTTTGATATACTCAGACGTTCTCGCAGTTAACCCAATTTTATAGTTGAGCCATACGCATGGTTAAACCCAACTGATTGAATTTTCTGGCAATGCTCTCAAGGATTTTAGCGATACCTACAACAGATGTTGAAGCGCCCTCCATTCCTAAGATAGGCTCATCGGCACCCCTTAACAAGGAACCATTTACTGCTACGCCACCGCCAAAGCGAGATAATTGCGCTACTGCTTCATTTATATACATGATACCTTCTGTAGAATCAGGCATTTGTAGTAAGAAGCATGATATTAACCTTCCTGCACGTTTGCGACCACTATTCAAAAATGTGGGAGTCGCAGGTTGTAGATTCTGGCGAATCATTTGTCTTGCAATGCGTTTAGCAAGCTTATAATCTCCGTCTGCTAGGAATAGAGCAGTGACTACGATTCTATCTTCGTATCGCTCAAGGAAGCGAGACTTATCATTGGTCATAAGTGCATAATTTTTATAGAACTTGTATGCGCTCATAAATGACTTGAATCTGAACTCTTCTCCATAAACCTCTCTGTATAACTCTTTTACTTGTCTTTGCTTATACATATCGAATACTGCCTTATCGTAGTAATCGTTTTTGAACATGTAATTTAGCTTTTCATCCAATGTGTAGAAAAACTGCATGTTCTTGTTAACGTAGTCAACGAAAAATGAATGCGTTGCCTCTAAATCTTTGTGATATTGAAGCTGTCCATTTTCGTCTGGAATCTTGACCTCGTTATTCAGGGATATCCACTTGTCTTCCATCTTGCTTACTTCATCCTTTCTCAAACTCTCTTATCTTATCTGTTACTATCCTGATGTCTTCTCTTGTTCCACTAAGTTCAAATTCATGAAGCAGTGGGACGTTGTATTTCTTCGAGATGCTCTTGGCACCCTTGCAAAAGTTTGCTCCCCAGTTTCTATTGCCACTACCTATTACTGCTTTTAAAAATGGATAACTGTTGCTCAGGAATGTCTCTACTTCCTTTGGAACCTCTCCAAATCCAGTTGTGTAAGTAATCAATACAAATGGTTCATTAATAACAACTAACCCCTTTCGTTCGCTGATATCAAACGAAGGGGATGTTAAATTAGATACAAATCTTCTCACGTTACCTGTCATTGATGTGTAGGCTATAATCACTGTCAAACATCCCTTCTGCAATACTTTTGCTTAATGATATATGTTGTGTCACTACTTAAATAAGTATACCACATCTTGTGTCTTGTTGCAATACTTTTGCTTAAGTGTTTTGATTTAATTTTATCAGATACTCAGCCAAGTAGGTTCTCTTGTTGCTAACCTCATCTTTTTGAATAGCTTTTGCAATAGTCTTCTTCATTCCAATAACTACGCAGTGTTTGCGTGTACGAGTAATTGCAGTGTAGAGCAACTGACGGTTGTTTAGTGTAAAATGGAATGGCAGAGCGATGATGATAACTTTTGAACTAGAACCCTGAGACTTGTGAATAGTGATGCAATAGCCTAGTTGAATGGAACTGTAGTCACCTTCATAAACCCTTACTTTCCCAATGCCCTCAAAGTCAATAAGCATAAACTTATCACCCTCTATGTCAACATCAAAGCATTTAAGGATGCCGATGTTTCCATTGAACACTGGGCAAGACTGTCCCAACTCATCTACAGAGTTATAGTTGTTCCTGATATTGATTACCTTGTCTCCCTCACGAAGATAGTAACCAACTCTCTCCTCTTCTTCTATCCCAAGAGCGTTAATCTTTTTGTTAACCTTGCCAATGAATGTCTCTTCCTTGTTAGGGTTAACGGGATTATATATCTTCTGACAGGAGTTGTTAAGGGTTAGGCATGAAGACTTCCCTTTCTCCCTTTGCTGAGTCAGCACTTGAACGTCCATTACATCCTCGCCTTGAAGGATTACATGCTTATGAAACTCTCTCATTACATGTAAGAAAATGTCATCATCTGAGCCAAGGAGGTCGTACTCTAAATCCTGCAACTCTCCGTGAATAACTTTTCCTGTCGTGGGTGCGCTCTTTAATACGTTGATACCTTGTCGGATTGCAATTGAATCAGTAACTACCGCAGACATTTGAGCCTGACGATGAATCTGTGTCAATGTAACTGTTGGAATCAATCCACTCTTAATCATTGGAACCATGACTGGGATGCCGATACTCTCTAACTGTTGACTATCTCCTAGCATGATAATCTTTGCGCCACTTCTCACCGCAAGTAGCAAGTGACCAAATAGTAGAGCATCTACCATTGAAATCTCATCGATGATAATGATGTCGTATGGCAGTTTGTTATTCTTGTTGTAAAAGAACCCTCCGATGTTAGGAGTGAATCCTAACAATCTGTGAATCGTGCTACCATCTTTCCCTGTTACAAGCGTAAGGTTTGATGAAGCTTTACCACTCAGAGCGCACTGTGCGTAGAGATAACCCTTCTCTTCAAGTACATCAGCTACTGCTTTAAGAGTAGTCGTTTTACCTGTGCCTCCATAACCTTGAAGCATAGATACGTTGTTCTCTAACATCATGACCATCGCATCATCTCTTTGTTCGCCTGTAAACTTCCAACCTTGCGCCTCTTCCACTACATCAACAAACTCTTCCCAACCATCGTATTCGAAGGCGTTCTCTGCATTAATGATACGATGAAGTTCATTTGCTACTAGGTCTTCTAGTTTCTGATATGATTTTAGAGAAATCCTTTGCTTATCTTCTGTTAAGTAGAATGTTTCAGGGTCTCCAAGGAGAGTTCTACCTATGAATGATTTATCTGCATTAGGGATATACTCAACTGTCGCATTGATTAAATCCATTGGAGTACACCATGTATGACCCTTGCCTGCCTCTTCTAGTAGAATATATATCAGGAATGACTTGATTCTTATTTCTGCGTTATGGTCTCCACCCAGTTGCAAGAATATCTTGTCGCATGTCTTAAATCCATAACCATCAATGTCCATTAGTTTGTATGGGTTCTCTTTAATCTTTTGAACAGCAAGTTCTGGAGAGCCATAGAAATCAGTTATCTTTCTGATTGTCTTTGGAGTTAACTCGAACTGTCCCAATTCCATATATGCGTATGAGTAATCCTTTTGAGATTCGTAGTGGTCAATGATTCTCTGCGCTGTCTTCTTGCCCACTCCATTAGCCTCGCAAAGTCTATCGACATCCTTTGCTTCAATTACTGCTATCGGATTCTCAAAAGCATCAAACAATGCTTTTACCTGTCTTCTAGTCAGTATGATTTCTAAGAAGTTTCTGATTGATTCAACGTCATCCGTGTCTAGATTAGCATCCTGTCTCATGAATATCAGGTTGTAACCCATGCCAAATACAGGATGTCTATCCCCTTCTTCTGCAACAAAGTAATAATCCACACCTTCCCTTAAAGGAGGAGTATTGCCCTTAATAGAGAATGTCTTAAATTCTTTATTAAGTTCTACCTCCCCTTCTTCCATGCTTATGACTTCAAAACTCGCAATGGCAAATCCTCCACTGGTCTCAAATACATGCTTTGGAAACATTATCTTCTTTAATCGTGCGGTTCCTTTTACTGTACCCATATATACCTCCCGTGCAATACTTTTGTTTTACTTAATATCAAGATTGAAAAGCAGTTTGTTGAATAAAGATATTACGGTCTGTCGCTTTTCTTCCCTAGTTGCATCTTGAACCTTGCAATCTAACTCATTGAACTTATCAGAAAGCGCAGAAATCTTCTCGTCTCCAATAGCGTCCAGTAAATAGGTAGCTTCATTCTCTAAAATCTCCTCATACATACATGAGGCTAATATTGCTGTTTCAATCTCGTCTAATGCTAATGTCTTTTTCTTAATTGTTATCATGTTCAATCCTCCATTGCAATACTTTTGCTTAAGTTATAATAGTAGTGTACCATCTTGGGTACGCTACGTCAACAATTAAATATGGATTTACCGTCTTCTTTTCATGGTGTAATAATGGTCAGGTAGAATCTTCTTTTTTGAGTATTTAGGTCTAAGTAGATAATATAATATCTTCTCTAATTCTAATGCATTCATACCACCATTGCGATGATTGCAAACGATGTAGTCGACTGTTTTTATCTCATCTCTATAATGTTTGCTCATATGGCTTGCCAAGCGCCTCTTTAATTGCGTTGTATAACCCACATACAACGCCTCCCCCTTGATACCTCTTAGAATATATACTCCAGTAATATCGTCACTCAAAGGCGTATATGACATCCATGCATGATAATCTGTGCGAACTTGGTCAGGAACTGTGAATTTAATAGCACCTAGTTGCTCGAACAATTTCACATTTGAAGTATTATTTATTGCTTGAAAGTCGTGTGCCATGGGTTATCCTCCTTTAACTCAAGACATCTAATTGTTTTTGAAGCTGATTAATTCTATCTTGAATCTCCTTCTTCCCTTCTTCAGTGAAGAATTCCTTAACCTTCTCAACATCCTTTTCTAAAATTAAGGCATATGCGCTAATATAAAATGTTTTAACACCCCTTCCAGAAGTTCTTCCTACTTTTAACTTTTGATTAAAGAGGTGTCCTTGGTCAATCTTTTTTGAGTAGAGACCACGAAAATAAATATCATCCTTAAAGTGGACTTGTTTTGGAGTAATCTTGTCGATTTCATAAGTTCTAGTTGTGAATCCATTCTCTTCAAGTATAACGTGAACCATTTGCCCTGCCTCTTTAATATCATCAATTGTATAGGATGTGCAAATATCCTCAACCGTGCTTGCAATCTCTTTTTGCGTCATAATTAACTCCTCCTATTTTGATTATAATCGATTTTCGCACACTCTTATCGTAATTTATATTTATATATGATAAGAATCCATAAGCAACTTTAAACCGATGATGAAAGCGTCTGTTTGTCGTTTCGCCTCAAACCCCAATTCATACTGGTTATTCTCGAATCGGTTATCTAGCTGTTTTTTAAAAAGTTCTAATATCTCATAGTCTTCTAATTGTTCTAATTTTTCGTGTACCTCATCCATACCTTTTGCCCACCCTTATCTTATTTCTTTACTGCGTATCCATAGTTAATTAGCTTATTTGCGAATGCAGTATCGTAAAAAGTAACAGTTTGTCCTTTTACATATTTCTGCTCCTTGCCTGTCGGAAACTCAATCCCAATATTAAAATCCTTGATGAAGACAAGATGCAGAACTTCACGCTTATTCATTTTCTCTCCTCCAATTTGTTATTACTGGACAATTTATCGCATCTCAAGCATCTTTTTGTATAGCCTGAATACTTATGCCCCTTCTTGTTAAAGAAACAGTATATGGAGCCAATAAAATACTTAATCTCTTCTTTCATTATATCATCTCCTGTGATAAATGTAAATGTGTAATTACAAAACTAAGTTAGTGTCTTATTATAACAGTAATTAGTGAGAAAGAAAGGCGCTCAAACGAGCAACCTTATCCCATCAAGTCTCTAACTTCATCTTTAGTAATATTCAGTTCTGCTAATGTCGTTTCTGTATTATCAAATCTAAACGCATATTCTATGGCAATTCGCTTTGCCCCTCGAACATCCTTGTTCTTCTTGCCATGTTTAATCACAGATTTTAGTAGGTTTGGAAACTTCTTATTCTTAAATGTGATATTCGCATGTACTCTAGGGACGTTTGTATTATCCAACCCAAACTTCTCAAACAATTGGTTACCAGTGTACTTCTCTCCAAAAGTAACAGCCTCTAATTCATCTGCAATGGAACATAGTAGCCAATGGTCTCCTTCGAATTGTGAATTGATGTAGTAAAGGATGTGAGGGTATTTATCAAACATGGCGCTGACAAACTCTCTTACTTCCTTAATTTCATACAATTCATCTGTAACGTCATCGTAGCCACTACATGTTAGGAATAAAGAATTCTTCGCCCCTTTGCCGACCAGTTGCACTGTTGACATAAGGTTGTCGATTCCACGAAGATTCTTATCTAGAATCTCTTCTTTGGATATGTGATAGAACATGATTGGCTTTTGTCCTGTAGCTATCATCTCTTTAATCTCTTTATATGATGGGTTATGATATTCCATAGTTTTATAACTCCTTTGTGTTCTTATGTGATACTTACATATTAACACAGTAGGATTATCTTGTCAAACATGCGTTTTAAAATATTTGTATTATTTATACATAATAAGATATAATGTAAATATAATAAGAAAGACGTTCAACGATGGACACGCTGAACGTCAAGTTGTCACTTCCACAGAATGTGGTGACCAAGTGATAGGAAGATTCATAACAAAAGTAACCTAACCCATTTACATTGGTCGTGTGCAGGGTGGGTTACTTTTTGTCTGTGTCGATGATTATTACGATTAATGTAGCGAATGCTATCATGAGCGTTAATGCTTCGTAAGTGGTCATCATTAGCACCTCCCTTCTATCGGGAAGTGCCACCACACCCTGCTTTAGTGACTTAGAATATTATACCATAATTACATGATATCGACTACGATTTTACCCCAGTTCTCCAATCTTTCGTATACATCTTCTTCTTTTAACTGTTCAAGAGTATACCATTCTCCTGCAAGTTGCTCAGTCTCACGAACAGTTACTTCTCCCTTTTCTTCCAGTTCTAAGAATCCGAGAATTCCAATATGAACTCTGTTGACATCATCGGAGTCATCATTGATTAATCCGATAGTTTCAAGCTTGAAGTTGCCCTGAATATTTAACTCTTCCTCAAGTTCACGCATAAGATTTACCTGTAGAACATTGTCAAAAGATTCAAACATGATTTCACTTAGGGGATTCATGTGACCGCCTGCACCCATTGCAATCTTACCGTGTAGACGAGACTCTCCTCCTCCTTGTAGTCGCTGAGTAGCATAGAATTGATTGCCTCTGCGAATTACGATGTAAGGAATAGGTTGTACAAAATCAAAGTTTAGTTCAGCGTTTTTTGACAATGGAATACTTACCTCTTTAGTTCCACCTCTACGCATAGATTTATAATGAACATCTATATTATACATAATATCTTCAACGAGTTTTTTGTCAGACGTGCTTCCTTGGAATGTCAATGCCTCATCTTTGAAAAGCTTCTTGCGTGGCACTACGATGATAATCTCATCTTCTTTTTTGATTGTTTGTGTCATGTTATTCTGTCCTCTTCCTGTATTTGATTATTGTGAAATTTATAGTATCTTGAACCTGTTTGATTTCATAAGGCAACCATTCATCTAAATTAATATTAGGAAAGAATGTGTCTGTATCGAACTCTGCATGCATATGGCTAATAATCAACTCGTCTGCATGGGGCATCATTTGTCTGTAAATTGATTCTCCACCACAAATGAATACCTTTGCCTGCTTATCTAGGCTCATATGCATTCTTACTCTTCCATAGTACAGAACATCATCCATTTCAAGTCTCCAAACTTTAGGGACATGAAATCTAAAATTACTAGTCATCACTGCATTCTGTCTATTGGCTAGTGGCTTCACAGGCAATGAGTCCCAAGTGTTTTTGCCGAACACAACCAAATGACCCTCTGTTGTATTTTTGAAATGAGCCAAGTCTTTAGGAAGATGAGCAAGGAGTTTATTCCCCTTGCCTATCCCCATATTTTGGTCAACGCATGCAATCATCGTTATCATATAGCAACCTCTAACTTAATCGCCTTTTCGTGCGTATAGTCAATTAGTTTAATGTCATCGATAGTGAAGTCGTAGAAACTTGTAACTTCTGGATTAATCCATATCTTTGGAGCCAAATGCTTTGGTCTCTCAATTTGTTCTAATAGCGCATCCATATGCCTGTCGTAGACATGGGCATTATCAATGTTGAAACAAATTTCTCCAACTGCGTGACCAGTTACTTGAGCAACTAAGCGATGTAAAACTGCGTATTGATAAAAGTTATATGCATTACCTAATCCCATATCATTACTGCGGATATTGACAGTTAGATTCAGCTTGCCCTTCCACTTTTGCCAGTGAGTCTCATATACGCAAGGCTCCAATGCCATATCGTCTAAATCTTCAACGCACCATAGCGTTGTTTTGATTCTTCGAGAATGTGGATTATAAATGAGTTGATAGATTAAGTAGTCCACTTGGTCTAGCTTTGCGTAGTTCCAAACATTACTATCTTCACTTTCAAATACAGGAATAAAACCACTTATCTTCCCAGTCTTATATAAATCGAACAATCTATCGTCTACAGGAACTATTCTGTACTTATTTTTAAGTTGCCATCCGTAGGCTTTCCCTATCGTTCCGTCAGGTCTCTTCCACTCATTCCATACCTTGCAACCTAATTCATTCTCCAAAAAGATGACATCATTTGATTTATACTTCCATATCCAGAACAATTCATTGATTGGGTCTCTTTCTGGAACCTTCTTTTGGGTCAGCATTGTAGATATGTCTTCATCACCATTATCAAACTTCATTTGTAGATTAAGAATTGACTTTGTATATGCAGGAGTACCATCTTTCCATCTGGTTCTAACTGGAGCATCGGTATTCCACGCTCCATATTCATTGATGTCTCTGATTGCTTTTCCGTAAAGAATATCTCCAATTGACATAACTACACCTACCCCAGTAACGATGGGTCTTTCTTGATTTTCTTGAGTTCCTTTAGAACTTCATCCCATTCATAGAAACCTTTTCCTTCTGTCAGGTCTAGACATACACCATAGACGTACTGGTTGATTCCTAGTGAGCGTCTGTCACCCTCTTCATCTTTGCCTGCGCCTTCGAATCTACGAATATCTTCGTAGTGAGGAAACACTTTCTGAGAGTCGACCTTAACTGCTAATTGAATAATCTTATTTAAGGCTTCTGGGGTAAAAGTTTCCTCTTCAGCGATTTCAATTATCTGCTTCGCCAAATCTTTTCGACCCTTTATTTGACCTAACTCTACTAAAGTTCCGAGAGCGAATGGTTGAGGCTCTATTACAATAATGTCACTGGACTCAATAGCATCTGTGTCAGCCTTGACAATTCGCTCAGCTAAACCTTCGTTCTCCACTTTGCTTTTATCATTAATATCTTTGTTGTCCATAGGGTTGTAAAAATCCAACCCTATGGCTTTAATTTGTTCACGCTCTTGCGCTCTCAATAACTGAGAACCTTTTGGCAACATGTCCCCTGCGATGTAAACCTTTTTAGTCATAATGATTACCTTCCTTTTGCAATAATTTTGTTCAATCTATATGTTTGAATACTGGCGTATGTTTCCCCATGTATGCGCCTTCTACGTTGAAGTAAAAGAAATCTCTAGCATCCTCTTCATCCATCTCGTCTCTATTGACTAGGATTTCAATACATTTATCAGATGAGTATAGCGCAACACTAACTCCTTCTCTGTCTGTAAATCCTATTAAAGCATCATCAAACCCATCTGCGAATAATGTTCCTTCGCCACAATGTTCAGAGACCCTTTCTTGCGTCCATTTATCCATATTAAACCTCTGTAATTTCGATGGATTGAACTACTTCAAATCCACCTGTATTAATAATTTTTACAAGTAAATCATTCAACTTGTGAATAGAGCCATAAAAGCTAGAACCTGTTGCAAGGCTGATTAAAGTATATTCACTTTCACGTCTAGTCGAGATAGAGTATCCTGCTGTGCTACCATGACCATGTGTAGTTATATCATGGGTAGTAGCAGTAGTGATATTGCCTTCTCCATATAAGGCTTTTTGAATCTCAGAACCTCCGAATGGCGCTCTGTCCAGTGAAGAATGTTGGTATGGTCGTGCTACTTCAGCTACGATGAAAAGGTCTCCATTGCGCTTCAACATCGTACCTCTTTTCAATTCTTTGATATCCTTGCTATTTCTTAGTTTTAGTTTTTTAGATGTCATAGTAAAATTCTCTCCTCGTTATTAATTGCTGAATTTAACTTGTCTAGGAATACTGCTCTTGTATCTTCCAAGTAGATATCCCAACCTACGATGGTCTCATTTCCTTTGAAAGAACTTTTTAACAGGTTGTAAGAACGTTCATTAGCCTGTTTTAACTCGAATGTTTTACAATCACTAAACTCTAATCTTTTAACGTCCTCCACGATAAAGCTTGAAGGCACATACATTTTAGGTCTACTCTTCGTTATCATCACTCGCTACTCCCTTTCTAATGAACTTGATTTCTTTCAACCAAGCTTCTTTCTCTGTTGGGTGAGCCTGCCATCTACCGTCAATCTTCTTGTTCTTAGGCTTGATATCAGCGCTCACTATCTGGATTACATCTCTCTCTTCGAATGGTACAAGTTGATATGTCTTGGAACCCATTTTGAAATCCCTAGTTTCTCCAGAAGAGAACTGATACGCTCTTGCTCTCGTATATGTTTTCATTGCATTGACCTCTGTTAAAATCATGATGTTAGGAGGCATCTCGGAACTAATTGTTTCAACGTGACCAAGATACTCTAACTCTGCAGTACACTGTTCAACTAATGCTAAGGACTCATCAGGTAATTCTAGTTCATATTGCAATAATTTTGCATAACGCTCTTTTCTAGTCTTCAGCTTATGACTTGGCTTGTACTCTTTGTCGAATGCTTCAAAGATATTTAAAAGCTTCTTGTTCCCACCAAACTCACTGAAATAGTTTAGAGATATTAAGATTTTCATTTGCTTTGCGTTAATTGCAATAGGTTCATTGCCAGTGTAGTTAATCTCTCCTGCCTTCTCCTTCGCATTAATAAGCTTCATACTTTCCTTATCATAATTCGTTAATAGGAATTCTCTGAAATCAAATGACAGTCCAAGCTCTAAGTCTTCAATCTCAATTGTCTGTATTCCACTTTTGACATCCAAAAGTAAGTCAACAAATGTCTTATACCTATTGCCTCTCAGAGAGTAGAGACCTTCTGCAACATTCGCATTCAAGAATTTGACTGGGTGGATACCTTGATAGATTGAACTGGTCTCCTTGTCAAACATGTATCCTGCTCTTGAATATCTAAACTTGATTGGCTTTATTGAAATACTCTTTGACTTGGCGTATTCAACAAGCTTGTTTGTCTTAGCCTCTTTGCCTATATTTACATTTAGGTTGGCAGTGATAAACTCCAAAGGATAGTAATATCTGAGCCAAGCACATGTATATCCCATCCATGAATATGCATCACTATGATTTATAGAAAAGCCATAATCAGAACTGTCGATGATAACCTTGATAAATGGTTCTGAAATCTCTTCTGCAAGAACATTTCTTGTTGAATATCTCTGCACCATAGTATCAATGAATCGTTGTTTAATTTCTGGCAATACTTTCTCAAGAACCTCTTTTTGTTTCTTACCGATAGCACGTCTAACTACGTCAGCCTCACCACCGCTATAACCACAGAAGTCTGTTAGGAAGTTGATAATATCTTCCTGATAAACAAGTCTTCCAAGTGTAGGTGCCAAAAACTTATTCAATTCGTCATGACCATTATCATAAAATTGACCTTGCATCACAAATTCCCGATACGAAGCGCCTGAAGGTCTCAGGATTGCATTTCCTAGTGAGAACAAGTCCATGTAAGAGAAATCAGGATGCTTTTGTCTAATCTTATAAATGGTCTCTTTGCTAAATAAATCCTTGTAGATTTGATGTGCAAAATCTGATTCGTACTGGAACACTCCAACATTGCTTTCAATGATGCTATCCCAAACCTTTTCGTCTTCTGAGTCGAGGTTTTCAGGGAATAATTCATGCCACTCTAGTCCTGCTAAATCCGCAGTCTCGCTTAGTAGTTGAACCGTGTCGAGAGCAAGGAGGTCAAGTTTAACAAAATTTTGTGCATCAATCTCTTTCATATTAAGCTGAGTCAAAGTAACTGGAAGCTTAGTCTTGTTGTCGATTACAGTCATCAATCCCATGTTTTCATCTAGTGGAATTGGAGATACTGCGATACCGCAGGCATGAGCGCCTACAGAAACGATTGTTCCTTTTACAAGGTCTACATAGTGGAATAGCTTTGGATACTTATCTCGATAATACCCTTCACTTTCCTCTACTCCCTTTGCGATTTCATCGACCTCGTCTAATGACATTTCAAGTCCTCGCCCCATATCTCGAATAGCGCTGAGAAGTTCAAGTTTATTATATGTGATGATTTTTGCTGAACTTAATTTAGGATGTTTAATTACATAATCTTGTATAATATGTCTTTTGTCAGGCTGTATATCGGTATCGATGTCCGCAAGCGATATGCGCTCTTTTGACATGAATCTGGCAAAGTTCAGTTTCCTGTCAATACTATTCATTTGAGTAATCTGCAACAGATACGCAATAATGCTTCCGCTAACTGAGCCACGACCCCAACCATATCTTACACCCATCTCTCTTGCATACGATTTAACGTCATCCTCAAGCAACATATAGTTGATTGCATCATTGGCTTTGTAAACATCGTACTCAAGTTGAATCTGTTCTGCATAAGTCTTCTTCTTATCTGGTGGAAGCTTATCGATTCCTCTGAACTTGATTCCCTCTGCAATTTTCCTCTGAAACACTGCTTCTGGATTATCGTATAACTGAGGATACTTCTTACTATAGTCAATCTCCCATGGCTCAACCAAGTCAGCGATTAAGTTTGTGTTCTGCATGGCTAGTTCAATTTGCTCGTTGCTCAATACAGTCTGCGCTTGAAACATCTTGAACATTTTATCATATGAATGCATGCTTAAGTCAAATGAATCTTCATCCGAGAACCTAATTTTCTTAGACTTTTGAAGTATCTTACGAGCATCATCATACTCCTCGTCAAGTGCATGAGTGTCTGCTCCTGCGACTATTCTAATGCCTGTTTCTTCTGATATCTTCAGTAGCATTTTATTGTATAGAGCCTGCTCAATATGTCTGTGAGGTTGAACCTCTAGAAATACACGATGCTTATTCTTTGTCATCCAATCTATTACCTCTTTAAGCATCTTTGGAGCATTGGCGCTTCCAGTTCTATTCTTGTGAAGTTGCCATATCACCCCTCCCAAACATGCTGTAGAGATAATTACATTGTCAGACGTATGCTTTATATCCTCCCATGAAATCCTAGGATTAAAATAGAAATTATTACTTGACCTATCAAATGCAGTAGAGACCATCTTGTTAATTTCCTTAAATCCTTCAAGGTTCTTTGCGAGGACAATCATGTGAAAATTATCTCTAACCTTTTCTTCTAAAGCCATAGTTACATAAATTTCAGAACCATGAATGTATTTTAATCCACTTTTCTCAGCATATACTTTCTTGTTGTAATGAGATAATACATTCCCATGCTCGGTAAACGCAATCGCACGAAATCCATATTCCTTCGCCCTGTCTATATATTGCTTGTAGTTATTTACTACTTCGACCATATTTGGATTACTCAGGTCTGTGTGTAAATGAATTGGAGTATAATACTTGTCCGTAAAATCAATTGCCACCTTAATTCCTCCCTAAACCCCATACTCTTCAAATAAATCCTGTTGGGGAGCGAATTCCCCAAATAACTCTTTTTCAGCTTTTAACCTCGCCCTTACTGCATCGTCAATATTCTCAAATGAGCCTAGATGCTTGTCCTTGCCATCTATCTTTATGTAGGCTCTCCACTTGTTAAGTTTTTTCATAAATCCCACCCCAGTGAATCCACTGGCGTTATTATTTCTGATGCCAATATTCATGGAGTTTTTAGACTTATCTGCCTCACGAAGATTACCCCTGCGATTATTAAGCTTATCCCTGTCTTCGTGGTCAACAACTTCTGCGTCCAAAAGTAATTTATGCATTGTTGTTAATTCACCATCAACTTTGGCGTGGGCATATCCATTACCATACCCCCATCTATACTTAGACACTTTTTCAATGTCCTCTATATCAATGATTGCAGTAATCTCTTCACCTTTTCTGGTATTCATAATTACTTCGGCATAGTCTTTAATAACTCTAATCTCATTTTTATCTCTCTCTGTTCTTTCAAGAGTCTTTCCATGTCTATACATCTGATTTCTGTGCTTATTGCATATTGTCATTCCAAGACTCTTGCTTTTCGCAACATATGTCTCCTTTTCCGACATTCCGCAAACTTCACAAACTTTCACGCTAAACACCTCGATTACTTTGGTAGACTAATCATAGCATATCCACAACTCTATTGCAATACTTTTGTTCAATGACTTTTAGAATAAAGTTCGTAGTAGACTTCATCTTGAACAACGTCCATAATTAAGTGATTGATATGCTCCATCAAATCCTCGTTCGGCTTCTGACTGCAGAATTTCTCCTTCATTGGCGCAAAGCAGATATCGTGAATGTCGCTGATATAATCAATAAAGATTCTATTGGAAAAGAAGCCATTCTTGATGTCGAGCATCATCTCTTTTTCCCTGTCTTCGTACCATAAGCATTCGGCAAAATCCTTGAATCCGTTTGCCTCAAATCTACACAGAGCCTCTAAAGTCCTCTTCATATGCATAGCTTCTTTGGTGTTGTATCCATGCTTATCTACAAGATGCTGAGTTCCATCCGTTCCTTTGCCAAGTCGCTTCATTCGCTCGTTATACATACCACCAGTGGACTTGAATAACTGAGGAAGATTCATTTTTACAATCTCATCACGCAAATCGAATAGTCTATAAAGATTGTCGTGCATCTTATCGAGTTTTAAATCCTTTGAGAATAGTAATTCAAGATACGCAAGGTTAGACTTCCATAGCAACTGTGGCAACTGACGAATGTCCTTGACATCCTTGTCAATTGTATCTGTAATGATATTTCGCTTGTAATAGTACCCTTTATACATATCTTCAAACGTTGGCGCTATGAAAATCTTGTAATCCTTATCTGAACCTTCTATAGCAAGATTATAGTTATGACTACCTGTTAAAGCTTCAATCAATACTTTTCTCTCCAAGATTATTCCTCCCTAATAGTCAAATTCAAAAGTTTCAATTGAGTTATCTATTTCAACTGGGACACTGCCGAAAGATGGTATCTTATCGTCCTCTTTAATAACTCCAGTTTTCGTTAGACTCTCTAAGAACTGTACGTTGATTCTAAGTTTCTTTGGAACCGTGTATCTTGCTCTTGCCATTTGATTAATAAGCGTACTCAGTGAATCCTTTGTGAATGGTTTATTGATATCCAAGCTTACCTACCTCCGTATGATGACACATTCAAAAATTCCCTCATTCTACTTACTACCTCTTTGTCATTTTCGACCAACTCGCCTTTGACATAGATGTCTCCATTCCCTTCAAACCTCATCATCTCTTTACCTGAAAGCATGAGAATTAACTTTTGCTCTGGCTCTGATATTGGACTCATTGTAATCATATAAACGCTCCTCCTGTTGCAATAATTTTGTTCTATTATCTATCGTGTAAATATCCAACCGTTCTGTTTAAACTATTCATATGAGCATCGATTGACGCTCTCTCTTTCTCTGTGGTAATCCTCTTACCTACCATCGAGTAATTCTTAAATGGATTTACTCCAAACTTATCGACATAATCCATCCATGTCATTTTGTGTTTTCTCAGATGAGACCTTAAATCCATAAACTTCTTATTGCATTCTAGGCACTGCATACTATTATTCTCCTCTAATCTTACATATTTGTTTCGTAATGTTCGTTAATCTACGCAACAATTACTTACACATTTTCTTTTGATTTCCGATAATTCTTCTAAGGCTTCACGAATTTCTTTTAAGTCTTGTAATAAATCACGTTTATGGTCAATACCTTTACCATTCATAATTGCTAATTCCAATGAGTCAATAACGCCATCGAAGTCCTTCATTTCATTTCTCCTTTCTTCGCAGTATCAGTTTAATATTCTATGGAACCCATACAAACGGTTGTGTTCGTGCCTTAAAGTTATTGTCTAGATTCTCTTCTTTTGCTAAACTTAAAAACATCTTTTTTGCCCCATCGTTATATCCACTCAATACAGTACATAAATAATGTTGCACACCGTAACCATCAATAGGTGGTACGAAGATAATTTTTAAATCCACAGAATCACTACCTTTTGAGTGCATTAATTCATCACCAATTTTATATTTTGCCATCAAATATTCCTCCTCGATTGTATGTTATTAAAATCACGCTTTTATTAATATCTTACGAAACTTCCAAAGCGCCCTTATATACACTCTTTGCCAAAAACTAAGCCTTGCACCGAAGTACTTTTCCATAAATGATACTGGTTTAGTAATCTCCATCATTTATTACCTCGACTGATTCAATATTCAAATCAAAGTCACGAACATCTGCCATTGAGAAATCCTCATTCTTGTCGCCTAGTCCAATCTCCTCAATCTTCTTCTTAGCACGATTGAAAGCCTTTCTCTTAGTTGGTGCTACGATAATCATTTCTCCCCCAAGATAATGACCATTGAATTTTGCGAAGAACACTTTATTAGGATACTCCATTACTACTGCCATAAAATTTCCCCTCCCTAATGAAAGTTATTATAAATTGATACCGCCAAAATCGCCAAAATGATTGCTACGACATCATCAATAAGTCTTGGAGTAATCTCTCCGTAAATAAACAACTCTGCTAACTGCCACAGAAGTCCAATTGCAATGTAGATTGCAATTATCTCTAACACATCTTCTATTACGCTCATTTTCTACCCTCTTTGTCATGACCCTTCATGATGTCTAGCAATACTGATAGTTCGCTATTCGAAAACTTTTCTAAATTAAGTTCTCTTCGAATCTTACCCATTGCATTCTCTCTCCAAAGTGAAACCGATATTTCATCTGTTACAGGATAAACGCTCCTATGTCCATCCCCTCTAATCGTCCCATCTGGATTTAATACAACTCCATGTTTCAAGTTCATCCTGCCACTAGGCGTGACTTTTACAATCTCAGATATCCCCCAACCAGTACCCATCCACCCTGTTCGATATGCCACTTTGCTTCCCACTACCAAGGTAGACAACCATTTTTGATACTCCTCTTTTTCTTTTTTACTGTAATACAAGTCAACATCTCCTATCGTGGCTTAATACTGATTTCCCACAGCTTATTCACATGCATCACCCAGTAATCTTGGTCTGATATTCCGCAACCAGTGCATCTTGGGTAACACTCTACTTCTTTAGGGATGAATGATTTGAAGTCTCCACAATATGGACACCAAACCTGACCCTTACTTTTTCTCTTACTCTCATCTATCTCCTTAAATGGAGCAGTTGAATACTTTTGCTTTGCCATATAATCACTCGGCTTTCTTTAACTTATGTACTTAGTTTACCATGTATTTAATATCATTGCAATACTTTTGTTTAATAACTTTTGAGAATATTTACCCATTACCTAAAGCACCTAAAATCATGCCACATATTAACACTGCGGTAATAAATACGGTCTTCTGCCAAGTCTTAGACAAAGTAAACAACTCCTGCTATAGTTATTAATTATTATAATAGCACAAAAGACGTAGAAAATCTACGCCTTAGCTGTCTTTACAATCCTAGTAATGCCAGTAATTCTTCATCAGATGGCTTATCATCTTTGGTTAAGAACATAGCATTGTGTTCTTTATATGACTTGTAGAAGTCACAGTGGTCTTTCATGTCGCAAAGGTTGACGCAGTAATAAGAGTCTGAATTTTCAATCTTCCCTCTTGTGAATGCTAACTGCTTATTCTCTTTCTTTGATAGTTCAACAATCTTGTTCAACGTTGCGACCAAATCAGATTTGAAATCCTTGATGATTTCATCATTTAATTCAATGTCAATGTAGCAATCGGATAAAGTGTATTTGTCTTGGATGAACTTTGGCATATTATCCAAATTGTTGCTATTCATTGCCTCTTCAACCATCTCGTTAATCTCAATCACGTTATAGTTGTATTCAGACAGTTCAGCCTCTTTTCCTAGAAGAACTGCAATTTCATCTGAATAAGCCAATGCCTCTTCTTCAGTAGTCTTCTTCATCTTAATCTTCTTCTCAAGCTTCGCAATATCCTTGTTAATCTTTTCGATTTCCTTTCCTACATCCTCCAGATTCTTTCGGAGTGGAGTGGCAATTTTAGCAACCCATAATCTACGCTCTGCTTTAGTAACCTTCTCTTCTCCATTCTTCTGAATGTATGAGACATTCATATACTTCATCATATCGTATCTAATCTTGATTTTGTTCAACGGTAGCTTCTGCAACTTGCCATCAATCATTCTCCCGAATGTACTGATTCCTAGTGCATAAATCATAAGCTGTCTTGATTTTTCAAGTAGCTTTGCTCCTGTAAAACCACTCATAGATGATGTCTTATAATCAAGGATAACTAGATATCCATCGTCATCAACATACTCGCTATCTAGGTATCCACTGAAAACATACTTCTCATCGCCCTCGAATACTGCTAACACTGGCTTTTCATTGATTACCTTATATGGGACAGGTACGACATTCTTGAAATAGTGACGAAGGTTTGCGATGTAGTTTACATATTCATTTTCACTAGGAAACTTTAACTTAGGGTCTGTAAGAAGATTATACTCCAAAACTTTTGCCTCAAGCTTATCAATCATTTCTTCATGTTTATGTTCTCCGTCATAAAGACCCTGAATGATATCATGCCCTGCAGTTCCCCACCATGTATAGCAGTTGTCGCCTTTTACACGGATTTTCAGAATATACTTCAGATAGTACAACCAACTACATGTGTCATAAGTAGATACTTTACTGAAACTCCATAGTTGTTCAACGCCCATTTTCTCTTTGATTAACTCTAATTGTTCTTTATTAAATCGATTACCCAATACTTACACCCCTTTGTTTTTGTTGTAGTTAGAGAAGTCTTGGAAATAGTGAAAACTGCACTTAGGGATGTAGTAGAATACATCTTTTCCATTTGCGTTCTCTGCAGTGTCTCCTACCAATACTGTTTCTCCATCAAATACTGGAAGACCATCTTTGAATCTGCCATTATACATAGCTTTGTTTTTGCAATTTTCATGTCTACAAATCGTCTTAACCTCTTCAACGCTATTTGCGTGTTCAATCAAGGCTTTTGAACCTTCGAATAGATTCCCTAGAAAATCAGATTTCAGACCATAGCACATTACAGGAATCTTTAAGATGTCTGCGATTAATCTGAGATGTATGACTTGGACATTTGTTAAGAACTGCGCCTCGTCAACAAATATACATGCAGGCTTCACGTCCATTCCTAATACACCTTCGTATATATTGTCATCTCTTTCTATGTCGAGGCAATCAGCCTCTAACCCTATACGACTTACTATCTTCCCTGCTTTGGAGCGAGTATCTAGCTTTGGCTTTAATAAGAATGCAAACTCTCCACGTTGTTTGTATTCGTATGCATCCATTAATAACCTTGCTGTTTTGGATGAATCCATTGTTCCAAGCTTAACGTATACCTTCATCATTTAACCTCTTTGCAATAATTTTGTTCAGTTACTTTTTGAATGAAACTGCTAATCCTGCGCCTAGCAACTCATTTCCCATATCCACATCGTCTAGCCATACCTTGGCAAGGATTCTTCCAAACGAATCAAATCCTTCGCTCTTTATGACAATCTCCTTGCCTTCTAGGGTATCCTTCATGAAGTCTCTAGCCTCAAAAGCTAACGCTCTATTCGCCTCATCTTTGTCTCTCAGTTCCATCGTGTTGATTCCTAGGATTCTTACTTTCTGGTTTACTAAAGAGATATTGAATCCTAAATCAATCCTATCTACGATGAATGTATCTCCATCAATCACTCTGGAAACAGTTGCTTTATAGTGATAAAGCTTGTCTTTAATACTCAATTTTATAACACCTTTCTATACTTCAGTAAATAATTCCATATCTTAACGCCCTTATCTACTGGAGAATCATTATCGCCCAAAATGTTGTAGGTGTCATAGATATAACTCGTCTTTCGATATTTAGATATCTTCTTGCATTGATTGATAAGGAATTCTTGACCAATATGCTTACCAGTATCCTTTTCCCTCATCATCATAATATCTTTGTCATACGCTAGTACGACTTCAACGTCAGGTGGCGTATGTTGCAAGATGATTTGCACCTGAATAGAAGATAATTCATGCCCTCCTGTCGAACATGAAAACCCTTCATTTCTAGTCATGCTCCACTGTTTTTGTACACTCTTTTCTGCTTCAAAAATTATAAGCATATTGTTCTTTAGAACGTATGGTAAGGAGTGACTAAATCCATAAAGGTTATACATCTTCATATATCCTTTTATGTAGTTAAAATATTTAGGTATTTTAAACTCCTCAATCTCAACCTTACCTCTCAAAGTCCTGCCTGTGATTCCAACAACTGCATTTATGTCGTCATAATTAAAATGTGGGAATAGAACCCTGTCTTGATTCGGGTCGTAATGTATCTTAAAAATCTCTTGAGTTTGAGTTGTAATTCCTTCATAAAATAAACTCATATGAGGCATCATGATGAAGTCTGATAATGGCTCCATACCAAACTTAGGGATATCTAACTCATTTAGATTAGTGATAATATGATTCTTCTTCCTAATACCCTTTAGGGTTGCCAATGGGTCTACTTTGCTATCTTTAACAAACTTGCCACCAAGACCTAGCAAAGACCTTACAAATCGGATGCTCTCGCCAAAACTCTCTTTTCTAATGTGTTGGATAAACTGAAATATATCCCCACGAAACGTCTCAGATTCGCTATACATTTTGCAATACAATGTGCTTGTATTTACAGATACAGAGGTATGGTTATTTCCATCTGGAGGCGCACCTCGAATCTCTCCTCTTGCTCTCCAAATCCTATGTACCCCAATATTTTCTAGCACCTTTTCAATGCGCTCGATGTCTTCCATCATATATTCTTTTACTTGAGTAGAATTCATTTATTCATCCACCTATAATAATAATGCTGATATATGTATTTTACTACACAATCAGCATTATTGCAATACTTTTGTTTTAACTCCAATCAGTAAATCGATTACCACAATCCGTGCAGTAAACGTCTCTCGTATCATTCCCATATACGATTGTATTCTCATGGATGCAGAGTTTAAAATCTCTCTCTAGTTCCTTCATCTTTTGCAGGCTCATTTTGACAC
>JAANMU010001081.1_pt1 | contig 27168 bp, 30 predicted proteins | sample 7279701 | NCBI WGS metagenome assembly JAANMU01 (sample SAMN14094539, study PRJNA606508) | bioreactor metagenome | isolation source: A lab-scale SPAN reactor treating ammonium-rich wastewater day 57 | place: Ireland: Galway | collected 2017-03-13 | reverse complement strand
CGTTGGAAATTGCCCAAACAGCGCGGCAGACCTTCTGCCACCTTGCTTCAACTCACTCAACAATGGGCAAATTGACCACGCTTAACTGCGGCGCTACCCCGGTGCGGTGCATCTTGGAGAATTCGGAATTTATACCCGTATACAATCATCCCCCTCTCATCCCCGTCATCCCGCATCTTGCGCGTAACCATTTCAACGGGCATACCGATCTGCACCTGCGCCGCCTCCACGTCGGTCAACTGTGCGGTGAGCATGGGGCCTTCGTTCAACTTGATCAGCGCCACGGTGTAGGGCGCGTTGCTGTCGAATCCGCTGGGGGCTTCGTAGATGGTGGTGTACGAGTAAATCTCGCCCTTGCCGCTGAATTGGAATAACTCTTTGGCTTCGTGGTGACATTCAGGGCAGACATCACGCGGCGGAAAGATCTTCGCGTCGCAATGCGGACAGACTTCGCCCATCAGGGCATAGCGTTGTTTTTTGAGTCGCCAGTGTCGAGGGATTTCCATTTTTTCTCCTTGCTTGCAAATCCCATTTTATGGGGCGCGACTCTCAAAGGCTATCAGGCTTGCCGCTTTGCAGGAATGAGAGGGATTGGAAGTCGTCTAATCTAATTTCTCAAGGATGTGGACGACTGCCGTGGACGCTGGACCTCCGAGCGACTGGATCATCCCGACGCGCGTCCGCGTCACCTGGCACGCTTCCGCCTGACCTCGTAGCTGGGTCGCGGCTTCGACGGCCTGGTACACGCCCGTAGCGCCTCCCGCGAAGCCGCGGGCCTTGAGTCCGCCCATCGTCGCGCAGGGCAGGTTGCCCGTCAGAGAGATGCGAGAGTCGGCGGCCATCTTCCAGCCGTGGCCGCGAATCGCAAATCCAGAAGATTCGAGCGCGAGGGCGGCATAGATTGAGTAGGCGTCGTGGTATTCGAAGAAGTCAACCTGGTCGAGGGTGATGCCCGCCTGTTTGACGGCGCGACCTGTAGCGAGGTGAGCGGCTTCAAAGAAGAGCGGATCCTTGCGATCGTGCAGCGCCAGTGTGTCGGAGGCGGTGGCGGAGGCGAGAATCTTGACGAGCGGATGAGGCCAATCCGCGGGGAGCAGCTCGCGGCGAGTCAGAACGAGGGCGGCGGCGCCGTCGGCGTTGGGCGCGGCGTCGAACATGTTGAGGGGAGGAGTCAGCGGCTCGGCTTTGGCGTAGGTCTCGGGCTTGATGGCCTTGCGGAACATGGCGTGCGGATTGCCCGCGCCGTTGGCATGGGCGGTGAGGGCGAACCCCGCGAAGCCGTCGGCGGGGACGCGGTATTCGTGTATGTAACGCTGCATGAGGAGCGCGGCCTGCGCGGTGGGGGTGAGTCCCTGCACGGATTCGAAGTCGCTGTCGGCGGCGGTGGCGAGGGCTTCTTCCACGCCTGCGCCGACCACGTCGGTCATCTTTTCGACGCCGACGACGAGCGCCACGTCGACGAGGCCGCTTTTGACGGCGAGGTAGCCCTGTCGCAGCGCCGCGCCGCCTGAAGCGCCCGCGGCTTCCACGGTGACGGCTTCGATGCCAGTCAGTCCCGCGAAGTCGGCGAGCAGCGCGCCAAGGTGCGCCTGACGTGAGAGGTTGGGCGCGAGCATGTTGCCCACGTAGAGGGCTTGCGGGGTGAGACCGTGACTCTCGTGCAGTGCGTCTTGAATGGCGGCAAAGGCGAGGTCACGCAGGCCGATGTCCCAATGTTCGGCGACGTCGGTTTGGCCGAGGCCAGCGATGATGATGTCAGAGGTCATGGAGTCCTTTGGGTAAGTGGTAAATGGTAAATGGTTATTTGCGTGCTCGGGCGCGTGGCTTCTTCTCAAATAGACGCAAAACTTGCACGGTTTGAGGCCTTTGAAGATTCAGGCTGTTGAGAATGCTCGTTTTGATTGGACGTTTCTCGTCCCAAAAAATCATGGAAGAATAGAAATCCTTCACGCTTTGCGTGGAAAGGAAATAAAAAGTTTTTCGTGCTTCTTCTTCGGTATCGAAACCGAGGAAGTAAACTGTGTCATCGAACATGACAGATTTATTTTGTATTTCTCCAACAAACGCAAATTCCAATTTTTTGTAGAGACCACAGATGGCGATTTTGTATGGCGCAAACGAATACGCGCCAATGCCGAAAATGGAAAAGCGGGGGTTGTCCTGATAAATTCGGCTTCTTCGATTGTCCAGAAGTTCGGAATGGTTTTCCAGATACTTCCATGTTTTTGGCGCAAGATGTTTGATAGTGTTGGTCGGTTCGCCGACAATTTTCTGCGTGACGATTACAAAACGATTCGTTGATTGAACTCGGCCATTAGCGACATCCGAGCCTTTGAGCAAGGGATAAACGTATGTGGACTCAATATCTACTTTTTCCCCCGCGCCATTCACAAGAACGCCATCGCGTTCTGTTAACTCCATTACTTCAGAGCAATCGTGTTTAACGCCTGAACGCCATTTCATGCCGCTTGTGCCAAAGAGATTGCCGAGGCGTTCAAACGTATCCAAGTCGCGGATCGTCATCCCCTTGCGATGACCGACGCGCTGTGCTTTATCCGATTCCAGATTTTCGTAAACATCGTAGTCGTAATTGTGAGATGAGCCGTCAAATTCACAGAACAAAAGGCAGGCTTCGACTGACGCGCCGAAATGTTTTTTTGCGTCAATGCCGTAAATGGCAGAACGGAACAATCCTTTGCGGTTTGTGTGGAGGTGGCTTAGAAACTTCCTTGCAACTGCTGTTTTGCACAACATCGCAAGGTAACCTTTTCGGTTTTGAAACCAATCCCCGACTTGAATCAACATCCATTCTGAAATATCGAAGTTGCTTTTACCTGTCATGGCGTCAAAACCATTGTGGTTTTGAAAATTGGACTTGTCAGGTAAGTTTGTTCCGCCAATCATTCCCTGTTGAGCGTTGGTCACCCAGGGGAAATTGCCGATGACTAAAACTGAACCATCATTTTCTTTGAGAAGACTTTTCCAGTCAAAATCAAAGAAATTTCCTTGTTTGAGAGTAATGCGTTTATGGGCGGAAAATTCTGATTTCCTTGCCTGCACTTCATCTAGGTATGTCTGGTTTACTTCCACACCAATAATTTTCTTTGCTCGTGAAAACTGATGAGATGCCGCTTCGACAAATGCGCCAACTCCACAAGTCGGTTCGATAATCACGTCAGGAGAAACGCCAAGCCCCTCCAATTTTTGACAGACAAGTTTTGCCAATTCAAATGGAGTTTGAAAATCACCGTATTCAATTTTGGCTTGGCGGGCTGGGGCTATCATTCGTTCGCTCGATAAATTGCAAGAACGCCCTGCTCCGAACCTGCGCGTTCAATCACCCGACTGTATTGCAGTCGCCATTGCAAGGCATTGGAGATGGTCAGAAAACCAACGTCAGGCGGATTGTTGATGATTTCATCGGCAAGATCATTTGCCCCGATTTCGTCAACGGGCAAATTTCTTTCTTGGATAAAGGCAAGAATGTCGTCTCGGTTGCCTTTGTTCTCAAGAATTTGGCGTAGGCCATAAGTTGTTTGGAAGTCCGCCGTTCTTTCTGCTTTAACGAAGATCGTGTGTAAGATGTTGAGCGTGGCGGTTTTTTTGCGGTTGTCATCCACCTTGTCGTAGACAAAAATCAACAGCGAATAACCCAATCCATACACCTTCTGCCGTGCGGACTTGAACGGGCAGGAGGATTGTGGCTGGCGGATGCTAGTCACTTTCATGTCAACCAGCAAATCGGGAAAGTCAATCCCGCTAGCGGAGTTGCCATCTACAAAGGTATAGCGACTTTTCAAGTAGTCACGAAATTTGTGTTCGAGGAACGTACCAACGGCTTTTCCGTCTGTGACGCCGAAAAGGGATTTTTCGGGAGTTCTTGATTGCGCGGCGGAGAAGGTCGCGGCTTCTTTACAGAGGGATTGGATAGTGAGTTTAGGCATGGTGATATTCTCGCTTAGTTGGATTATAGCCTGCAATGAACCTGTCTACCTGTGTACGTGTGTACCTGTCTACTTCATCGTAATCTTGCCCCTCATCCGCGCGTATGTAGCGTAGTCAATCTCCGTCCGCCGCGCGATATATTCCTGAGTCTTTGTCGCTTTGCCCTGGCGCGCGAGAATCGCGTCAGTGACGGTGAGGTCGAAGGCGTCAGACCCCGCGCCAGAGCCGAAGGAGGCGAGCAGGATGCGGTCACCAGGCTGGGCGATGTCAAGAATCGCCGTCAGCCCGATGATGGACGATCCTGAGTAGGTGTTGCCGATGACGGGGACGAGCAGTCCAGGCGCGATCTGTTCGGGGGTGAATCCGAGCATTTGCGCGGCGCGCTGCGGGAACTTGGTGTTGGGCTGGTGGAAGACTGCCCACTTGTAGTCCTTGGCGGTCGTGCCGAGCGCTTCCATCAACGTCTTGGCGGAGGTGGTAATGTGGGCGAAGTAGGCAGGTTCGCCCGTGAAGCGGACGCCGTGCTCGGGGTACTTCTGGTACTCGCGCCGCCAGAAGTCGGGCGTGTCGGTGACGTAGGAGTACGAGGCGTTGATGACGGTCAGCGCGTTCTCGGCGGGTCCCACGATGTAGGCCGCTCCGCCCGCCGCGGCGGTGTATTCGAGCGCGTCGCCTGGCTTGCCCTGCGCGGTGTCCATGCCGATGGCGAGGGCGTAATCGGCCATGCCCGAGCCGACGAATCCCATCGCGGCGACGATGGCTTCCGTCCCCGCTTTGCAGGCGAATTCCCAGTCGCCTGCCTGGATGTGCGCGGACGCGCCTATCGCTTCGGCCACGACGGTGGAGGTGGGTTTGACCGCATACGGGTGCGACTCAGACCCGACCCAGATCGCGCGCAACTCGGCGGGGTCAATGCCTGCGCGGGCGATGGCGTTCCTGGCCGCTTCAATTGACATGGTGATCACGTCCTCGTCCAGCCCAGGGACGGCTTTCTCTTTGATCGGCAGGCCAGCGCCTTTGCCGCCTGTCCATACGCGGGCGACTTCCTTGGCGGGGAGACGATATCGCGGCACGTACGCGCCGTAGCCGATGAACCCGACGGGGCGGGAGGGACGGAGGAGGGAGGGGGAGGGGGAGGAGGAGGGGGTGGTCATTTAGTTTTCCTTATGCGGCCTTTATCAGTCCACAACCGTAGTAATTCATCCGCTTGTTTTGGATCTTTTATTTCAATCATTCTAGGTTTTTCCAGTTCTCTATGTGTGATGGATTTGAAGGCTTTCTTGAAATCTCTCCATTTCATAGATTGTCCACCAATCGGCGCTTCCATGTGGTGAACAAACCGCTTTGCGCCAGCTATCTTATTACGGAAATATTCATCAATAAGAATCAAGCGTGTCGGGGAGTACACCTCAATGGTTTGATCTTTGTTTTTCATGCACTGAATCATCCAATCGCCGACCTTAGCTCTGCTTGGTTTAGTCCAATACCAGTTTTCAAGCGTGGAGCGATCTTTATTTTTTATCAGCCTATTGGCTTTTTTTTCGCTTCGTTCGAAGGCAACTTTTTCATTAGAGGGAATTTCACTCTCTACTAAGGAGATAAGCCAGAGTTTTGTGCGTGTTACATTGGGCTTGTTGTTTGATCTGCTAGATTGAGACTTGGAATATCTTGGAGGTTTATATATTTTTTGGCATTCCTTTAGATATTTTTGGAATACAGGTTCAGTGCATATTTGATTGATAAAATCTTTTGATCTTTGAAGGGCGATTGGATCAGTTGTATAAATGGCTGCCTCGTCTAATATAGCGCGTGAGTTTTTGGAAATATTAGCTGAGCCGACGAGAAGCGCCTTGTCAGTTAGGATTATCTTTGCATGTAAATCTCTTCTTGAAAAAACTTTTACGCCTCTTTTGATTAGCTTTTCGATTTCGAAAGGATTTGTCGCACCTGCTTTTACGGTTGCAGGACTCATGTCCACAATCAGCCTGTCACCTTTTTTCAATGGAAGGAGTTTTGCGCCATCAGTTCCAAGGTAGGCGACAGCGACACCCGTGCGTTTGGATGCTTTGATGATTTCAGGAATTGTTTTCCAAATATCTTCGTTAGTTAGAAAACTGATTTTGCTCAAATTCGTATTCCTTTCAAAATCTTTGCGGGCATGTTCCATCAGATGAGCGAGGTTGAAATCCCTGCTCAGTACATGGAAACCTTCGGACTGGTGGGCGAGTCGGTTTCAACCGACTTCCATGAACTGAGGCGGGGGATTCATCCCCCGCCGATTACATCCCAAAACTTCGACACCAACCCAACCCGCCCGAAAACCTCTGCAACCTGTTCGCGGCTTCTGCCATGATAATCCAATGACAGGCGCTCCCCGTACCAGAGTTTGGAGAGTTCCCAGGCGCGCTGTACCGTGATCGTCTCTCCGCGCTCGAAGTGATTTCGTTGATACCATCGTTCGATCCATTCTTCCGACTGGAAGAGAAGCATGTTCGCTCAGGTGTAGACCAGGTCATCGTACCAGCGGGAGAAGGGTAGGAGAAAATGGACAAGCAAAATGCTGTCGGAGACTTCTCCATTTTTGATTTGCAATTGAACCGTCTCATTGCTCTCTGTGCAAACGGCTTCGATGGTCGCGTCGCTATGAAGCGCGGCGGGGATGCCGAGCATGTCCCAGGCACAGTTGGCGAAGTAGGTCTTTCCATTGGCGTGGACTTTGAAATCCGTTGGGGTGCCTGAGAACGGCCAAGCCATGCGGACGGTGTAGGTCTCTGGCTCGAGGAAGATGGCGTGATGATCCGCTAATTCCTTGTAAAGCGCGCCTGTCTCTTTGATGCTGATGTTGAAGTGACGCGCGGTCTCGTCCACGCTCGGAGGGAGGGTTGTGTCCACGAGGTGGGAGTAGATGAAGTGACGGATTTGCCAGAGGAGGGTGTCGGTCATAATTTTTGATCTTGTTGGGGCGGACCTGTGTGTCCGCCCGTGCCGTGGCGCAACAAGCTGGGCAGACACGTAGGTCTGCCCCTACGATTTACGCGTTTATTCCTTTCAAAATCTCCTCCGCCCGATCAATCCTCACCACCTTCTCGGCCACCATCTGCGCGGCCACCTTCTCGATCAACTCCCCGCTCGCGCCCGCGGCAATCGCGACCTGCCGCGCGTGCAGGGACATGTGTCCGCGTTGGATGCCTTCGGTGGCGAGGGCGCGCAGGGCGGCCAGGTTTTGCGCCAGTCCCACCGAGACGATGACCTCGGCCAGTTCGTTGGCGGTCTTGACGCCCATCAGTTTGACCGCGGCCTGCGCCGCAGGGTGGACTTTGGTCGCGCCGCCGACGATTCCCACCGCCATTGGCATTTCAAGCGTCCCGACCAGGTTGCCGTCCGCGTCTTTGCCCCAGGTGGAGAGTGAGGTGTATTTGCCGTTCTTCACGGCGTAGGCGTGCGCGCCCGCTTCGATGGCGCGCCAGTCATTGCCCGTGGTGATGACGACTGCGTCCACGCCGTTCATGATGCCTTTGTTGTGCGTCGCGGCGCGGTACGGGTCGGAGGCGGCGAATGCCCAGGCGGCAAGAATCCCGTCGCGGACGGTCTCGCCAGAATAGGTTGAGATACTATCTCGACCTACAACCTCCAATTCTTTCAGGGGGATGGCGCAGCGCGCGCGGGCGAGACGTCTATCCGCGAGGTTGGACAAAATCTTGAGATGGACTTTGCCACGCGTGATGGACTCGATTTGCGGGGCGAGTCTTTCGCAGGCGGTGTTGACGGCGTTCGCGCCCATCGCGTCGCGCACGTCATAGATGAGGTGGACGACGAGGAACGCGCCGATGGGGGAGTCCTCGATGACGCGGACTTCGATGTCCCTTGCGCCGCCGCCAAATTTTTTAAGCACGGGATCAATCGTGTCGGCTTCGGCCAGCAGTTCGGATTTCTTCTCGTAGATTTTGAGCCGCGCTTCCTCGACGTTTGACAGGTTGACGACCTGCATCTGCCCGATCATGTGCGGCGCGGAGACGGTGGCGTGGAATCCGCCGCCGGCGCGCGCCAGTTTCGCCATGAACGACGCGCCCGCCACTACGGACGGCTCTTCGATTGCCATCGGGACGAGGACGTCGCGCCCGTTCACCTGGAAGTTGAGCGCGATCCCGAGCGGGAGGGCGTGCAGGCCGACTACGTTTTCGATCATGGGATCGGCGGACTCGGGGCTGAGTCCGCCTGAGGTCCACGCGGCCAGCTCGGGCGAGGTCAGACGCGCAGCCTCGGCCAGTTTGGCGCGGCGTTCGTCGAGAGTCAAATTGTAAAATCCAGCGATTCGGGAGTTTGTCATGGTTTTGTCCTTGCTGTCGCAATTGTATGTTGGCCGCCTGCCAAATTCTATCAAACTTATTGAATTTGGATATAATGGTCGAATTAGAGGATATTTCAGATGCTTTTGACGCGCGAGGAATTGCAGGAACGCCTGATCGCATTGCACCAGGCCAGCCTTGAACTGGTGAAAGACGTTTCGCTGGAGACGCTGCTCCGGCGGATCGCGGCCACGGCGTGCGAGCAGGCGCACGCGCGTTACGCCGCGGTGGGGGTGTTGGACGATGAAGGGAAGTTGAAGCAATTTATTTCAGTCGGCATGACCGAGGACGAGGCGAGGCGGATCCCGCACCCGCCGCGCGGGGTGGGACTGATCGGCGCGTTGATGAACGCCGAGGCGCCGATCCGCCTGGCGGATGTGACGCGCGACCCGCGCGCAGTCGGCTTTCCGCCGCAGCATCCGCACATGCGGTCGTTCCTCGGGGTCCCGATCCGCGCCGCCGACTTGCAACTGGGACAGATCTACCTGACGGAGAAAGTCGACGCGGGCGAGTTCACCGCCGACGACGAGAAGATCATCCAGATGCTGGCCGCGTACGCGGCCGCGGCCATCCAGAACGCGCGCTTGTATGAGCGCTTGCGCGAGCGCGACGCCGCCATGACCCGCAGCAACGAAGACGCCGCCCTGCTGAACGATATCGCCTCCACGCTCGCCTCCTCGCTGGAACAGGACGAGATTCTGAACAAGACTCTCGCCCTCGTCATGAACTACATGCGGGTGGAGGCCGGCGAGATTTTTCTGCTGGAGGACGACAAAGAAACTTTGCGGATGGCGCTGCACCGCGGGCAGGCGGCCGAGGCGTTTTGGAACAGCAACCGCTTCCGTGTGGGGGACGGGTTTCCCGGCATGGCCGCGCAAAAAGGAGAGCCGATCGTCAGCCGGGACCTCACGAAGGACGACCGCTTTGTGCGCGAAGCGATCGTCCAGGCGGGGTTCCGCCAGATCGCCTGCCTGCCGCTGAAAGCTTCGGGCGAACTGGTGGGCGTGTTGGGCGTCGCCACGCGCAGTCAGTCTCCTTTCAACAAGCGCGACATTCAACTCCTCTCGGCTTTGGGAAACTGGGCCGGGCTCGCCATCGAAAACGCCCGCCTGCACCAGAACGCGCGCCGTCTCGCCGTGCTGGAGGAACGCGAACGCATCGGCATGGACCTGCACGACGGCATCATCCAATCCATTTATGGGGTGGGACTGGCGATGGAAAACCTTCAGCACATGCTGGAGGACGGAAACCCGCAGGCGAAAAACCGCGTCAAACACGTCATTGACGCCCTGAATCAGATCATCCGCGACATCCGCGCCTACATCCTTGACTTGCGGCCGCGTCAACTGAACAACGAAAACCTGCTCGACGGCCTCAAACGCCTCGCGGCGGAATATCGCGCCAATACGCTGGCCTCGGCCACCGTCAACGGCTCGAAAGCCAAACTGGATTCGCTTCCGCCCAGCCACAGTATGGCGCTGTTCCACATCTGCCAGGAGGCGCTGGCGAACGCCGCCAAACACGCCTCCGCCAAGCACGTTTCCATCAATCTGTGGGTCACCGACGAGCGCGTCGTCATGGAAGTGCGCGACAACGGCAGGGGCTTCGATCCCGAAAAAATGAGCCGGTCAATCGGTCACGGACTCGCCAACATGCAGACGCGCATCCGCACGGTGGGCGGCGAAGTGGACATCACCTCCGCGCCCGGCGAAGGCGCCAGCGTCCTCGCCTGGGTCCCGCGGCGCGTCGCGGGATGAATCGCCCGCCCGTTCGGATAATTGCCAAACGAAGCGCCAGATTCGGCGCGATGGAGGCGGGCAAACGCAGGGGCATTCGTTCACGAATCTTTAAGGCAAATATGCCATTTGGGGGATTGAATCCCGCGCAAGCCCCATATATGGGGGGCGCGGATTGGGTCAATGGCGTCTTTGGCTGAAACAGGTGTTCGAGGAATGCCCCCTCTTCTGTCCTATTGCCGCCGCGATATTTAACATTGAGCGACCTTAAAAAAAGCGAAACTTTTAACATCCCGTAGGCTGAGCGTGTTGTTCAAAGCGGGGAATGTCTGCTAGAATACGGGTACGCTGAAAACGAGTTGGATGCAGCCCCTCCCGCATCCCAGATCCAAACGTGAAAAATTGCATAGATTTACCTCGCTAAGCCGCAGAAAACTGGCGGGTTAGTTCAATATACCCTATCATCTTCCTGAGGGAGCGCTTATGAACGCAGAGCACGCCTGGCAGTCAGTACTCGGCCAGTTACAAATGGAAATGCCCAGGGCTTCTTACGAAACCTGGGTGCGCGACACAAAGCCGGTCTCGTTCGACGCGGGCGTGATGACCGTCGCCGTCCGCAACGCCTACGCCCGCGATTGGCTGGATTCGCGCCTCGCGGCCACCGTCAATCGGATGTTGATGACCGCCACCGATTCCAGCGTGACCGTCAACTTCGTCGTCGCTTCGGGCGCGGACGGGGAAGCGGGGGAGGCCGACCCGGCCGAGATCCAGCCCGAGGCGCCGCCCGCGGAACCGCGTCCGCGCAGCCTGACGCTCAATCCGCGTTACACGTTCGACACCTTCGTCGTCGGCGCGGGGAACCGTCTCGCGCACGCCGCGTGTCAGGCTGTGGCCGAGAAACCCGCGCGAGCCTACAATCCACTTTTTCTCTACGGGGGAGTCGGGCTTGGAAAAACCCACCTGCTCCATGCCATCGGGAACGCCTGCAACGCCCGCGGGCTGAATGTGCTGTACGTCTCGTCGGAGGAGTTCACCAACGACCTGATCTCCGCCATCCGCACGCACACCACGCAGGCATTCCGCGACAAATACCGCTCAGCAGACGTGCTGTTGATTGACGATATTCAGTTCATCGCCGGGAAAGAATCCACGCAGGAGGAGTTCTTCCACACCTTCAACACCCTGCACGGACAGGACAAGCAGATCATCGTCTCGTCCGACCGCCCGCCCAAGTCGCTGGTCACGCTCGAAGAACGGCTGCGCTCGCGCTTCGAGTGGGGACTTGCCGCCGACATCCAGGCGCCCGACCTCGAGACCCGTCTCGCCATCCTGCGCTCGAAGGCCGAACGGACGGGGCGTTTCGTCCCCGACGAGGTGCTGCAGGAGATCGCCCGCCGCGTCCAGTCGAACATCCGCGAACTGGAAGGCGCGCTGAACCGCATCATCGCCTTCGCCGACTTGAGCGGCTCCACCCTCAACGCCAGCCTCGTGGATGTGGCCCTGGCCGACCTGCTGCCCCAGCGCGGCGAACTCCAGCCGCAGGTCGTCATTGACGTGGTGGCGCGCTTCTTCAACCTGACCGCCGAAAAATTGCTCAGCGCCGACCGCTCGAAGAACGTCTCCCTGCCGCGGCAACTCGCCATGTATATTTTGCGCGAAGACGTGAAAGCCTCGCTGCCGCAGATCGGCGAAGTCGTCGGCGGGCGCGACCATACCACCGTGATGCACGGCATCAAAAAGATCGAAAGCGACATAAAAAACGACGACCGTATGCAACGACAGTTAATGCAGATTCGCCAGCAGCTATACGGCCAGCAGGTTTCCGCCATATAGGGTTTCTAAAAAACCACGTCCCAAAGCGGACGTGGTTTTTGCTTTAAGCGGGCAGATTCGGGGGCCGCGCAGGCCGGTTAGAATCCCGAAACGCGGTACTCGATCTCCACGTTCACCTGGATCGTCTTCCCGTGCTGGATGTCCATCCCGAGGCTCGGTTCGGACTCCGCCTCGGCCTGCCGCGCTTTCATCATCCTCATCTGCGGCTGGAACGGCATGGGCGACTCCTCGTCGAACGCGTTCTCGTTGAACTGGTACACGCCCAGCAATTTGACTCCCAGCGCCGCGGCGACTTTCTCCGCCTTCGACTTTGCCGCCTCCATCGCGGACGCGAGGCCGCGTTCGCGCGCCGAGGCTTCGTCGTACTTCCAGTCAATCCGCTCCAGGGCGGCATTTTTCTGCGAGGCGACGATGTCCAGCAGTTCGGGCAGGCTTTCCAGTTTCCCGCAGCGGACTCTCAGCCGGTACGCCGCGCTCGACGATTTGAGCAGGACGCCGCTCGAAGTCTCCACGTACACGCCCTGCAAGTGGACGTCTTCCGCGGCCACGCCCGCGCGCGTCAACTCGTCCACGAGCGCGCTGACCTCCTTCGCCTTCTTCAGCGCCTCGTTCCCGCTGACGACGGACGAGCCGCGCACGGTCACGAACAGGTCCGCGTGCGTGGCGTTGACTTCCTCTTTGACGGTTGCAGAAACGTGAATGGTGTCGGGTTTGGTTTCCATGATCGATTCCTTTTGATTTGTTTGATAAAGATCCGCGCTTGTCCGTGCGATCCGTGAAATCCGTGTCCAAAAAGAGTTAGGAAACGCTCTCCTGGACGTCGGGCTTCGGCGGAATTTTACTCATCGCGTATTCTGCCAGCGCGGCGATGGTGAGACTCGGATTGACGCCGGGGTTGGCGGGCATGATTGAGCCGTCAATGACGTACAGCCCTTCGTAGTTGTGGACGCGGAAGTTCTCGTCCACCACGCCTTCGGAGGCGTCGCGTCCGAGCGGCGCACCGCCGAGGATGTGGGCGGTTGTCGGCAGGCCGAGCAGGTTTTCGCCGATGGAGCCGAGCGCGACGCCGTCCGTCCGTCTGGCGAAGTCGCGCGTCAACTCGTGCGAGCCTTCCACCTGCGCGTGGATCTTGTAGCCGGGCTCCTCGTCTGCCACCATGCCGCGGCGGAAGAGCGTGAAGAAGCTGCGTCCCATGCGGAAGCGCATGCGGTTGTCGGCGTGCTGCATCACCAGCAGGATGGTGGTGTTGTGCGCCCAGCCCGGCAGGAGCAGAGCTTTGAGAAAGTCCACAGGATGGGTCAGCGACCAGCCGATGAACTTCAACACGCGCGCCGGGACGGGGATGTCTTTCTCGATCAGCGGCGCGGCCAGGAAGCGCATCAGGCTGGAGCCGTCGGGGTAGCGGACCGGTTCGACGCGCGTGATCTCGTCGTGGTTGTAGATGGACGAGATCGCCACGCCCTCCGAGTAGTTGACGTCCGATCTGCGGGCCAGCGAGCCGAGCAGCGCCTCGGAGTTGGTGCGCACCATGTGGCCGACGCGCGGCGACAGGTTCGGGAGCGAGCCGCCCTCGCGCAAACGCAGGAGCAGGCGGACCGTCCCCATCACGCCCGCGGCGAAGATGACGTTTCGGGCGCGGACTTTGGTCGTCCGCTTGAAGAGTTTGGTGGAGTCGCGGTAGGCGATTTCATAGCCTGACGACGGGTCGGTCAACGGCTTGACGTCAACCGCTTCGGATTCTGGGACGATCTTCGCGCCGTTCTTCTCCGCGAAGTACAGGTAATTTTTGGGGAGGGTGTTCTTGGCGTTGTAACGGCAGCCGACCATGCACCCGCCGCAGTGACGGCATCCCGCGCGCTCGGGTCCCGCGCCCCCGAAGTAGGGGTCGGGGACGGTCGCGCCCGCCTCCCCGAAGTACGCGCCGACGTCGGTGGCGCGGAAGGTGCGTCCCATGCCGCGCTCCTCGGCGATGTCTTTCAGCAGAAAATCCGCCGTCCACAATTTCGGGTTGCGCGCCGCGCCGAGCATCCGACGGGCGGTCTCGTAGTGCGGACGCAGCGCCTCGCCCCACTTCACGTTTTGATTCCAGGCGGGCGTCGCGAAGGTCGCCTCGGCGGGGACCTCCAGCACGTTGGCGTAGCCGAGACTCCCGCCGCCCACGCCCGCGCCGTGCAACACCATCGCGCCTTTGAGTATGCCGATCTGCAAAATGCCGTGCGCGCGGAGGGCGGGCAACCACAGATATTTCCAGAACTGCCAGTTGGTTTTGGCGAAATCCCGGTCTTCGAAACGCCTGCCTTTTTCCAGCATCAAGACCGAGTAGCCCTTTTCGGTCAACCGCATGGCGGAGACGCTGCCCCCGAATCCCGAACCGATGATGAGGTAATCGTAGACTGTGTCCATAAGCGCTCTCCGAGGCGAATTGGGACGATTATAACAAACAGCCGCCAGCGAGAACTGGCGGCGATTTGTCGTTGGTCGGATTGCGTTTCACCCGGAGTTGTCTTCCCACGCGTCGGCATTTTGTTTGATGGCGTTCAATCGTTCCCAGTGACGTTGAATCGCTTCGTTCCCTTTTTTGGTGATTCTGGCTCGCGTGCTGGGTTTCTTCGCGACGAATTGTTTTTGTATGCTCACCAGGCCCGCCTCCTCCAGTTTCGTCAATTGGACGGAAAGATTGCCGTCGCTTAATCCCGTCAGGCGGCGGAGGGCGGTGAAGTCTGCGCTTTCGCAGGCCGAGAGGGCCGTCAAGATGGCGAGACGGGCGGGTTCGTGGATCAACTTGTCGAGGTTGGCGAGTTCTTCAAAGGGCGTGGTCATCTGCTTTCGCCTCCGTCGTTGACAGGTCACGCGTGATGCGGATGTGACCCCAAATCCCCATGAGAGTGAGGATCACGCCAACGATCATGAAAACGCCCGTTACCTGCGACTTGATTCCCCATCCTTTCCACCATGCGACGCCAAAGAGGGGCAGGATGCTGACGATCAGGATCAAAATAGACGCGCTGACGTTTTCGGGGAAGACCGTCAACGCCCCGCTTCGGACTGGCCGGGTTGCGCGCCAAAAATCTGCGAACAACCCGGCGGCGAACACGAGTCCGAGCGCGCTGACGGGAACGATCTCTGCCGTGTCGAGCGCAAATGCCAGCAACGCCAATGCGCCAAACACAATGGATACGATCGTTTCCTGCTTGCGTTGGTTCGGCGTCTGTGTCACCGTCCCAAACACGCGGGTGTAATAGCGGTCAATCAGCCAATAGAGCAGGGCGGCAACCGCCAGGGCGATCAGGGGACCGTCCAACTGGCCCTGCCTGGCGTTGGTCCAGGCTGCCACAAATAAACTCAACAGGCCGATGGGGACTACTCGCAGCCCTTGTAGTTTTGAGTAATTGGCGGCGATAAATTTGATCTGGGAGTAACGGTTTTTCATGGTGTCTCCTTTCTGCGAAGTACTTTATATCATAAAGTACTCTTATATTGTAAGTGGATTTGGCGAATTGTCAAGTCTTCCGCAATAAGAAAACCGCCAGCGGGAACTGGCGGTCGATGGACGTTACAGCCCAATTATTGGTACTTATAGAACCCTCTCCCCGATTTCCTTCCCAAATATCCCGCATCCACCATCTTCCGCAGCAGGTACGCGGGACGGTATTTGTCCTCGCCGAGGTCGCGCTGGAGGACTTCCATCACGAACAGGACGACGTCGAGTCCGATCAGGTCGGCGAGGGTGAGCGGCCCCATCGGGTGGTTCATGCCGAGTTTCATCACCGTATCAATGGCTTCGGGCGTGCCGACTCCCTCCTGCAGGGCGAAGACCGCCTCGTTGATCATCGGACACAAAATGCGGTTGGAGATGAAGCCTGGCGAGTCGTTCGCTTCGACGGGCTCCTTGCCCATCGTCTTGCAGACGTCCGTCACGGTCTGCGTCGTTTCATCCGACGTGCCGAGGCCGCGGATCACTTCCACCAGTTTCATCAACGGGACGGGGTTCATGAAGTGCATCCCGATGACCTTGTCGGGGCGTTTCGTCGCCGCGGCGATCTTGGTGATCGAGATGGACGAGGTGTTGCTGGCGAGGATCACGCCCTGGCGCGCGTTGGCGTCCATGTCCTTGAAGATTTTGAACTTCAGTTCGGGATTCTCGGTGGCGGCTTCGATGACCAGGTCCGCGTCCTTCATCGTGGACATGTCGCTGACGAAGACGATCTTGTCCGCGTTGGCTTTTTGCTCGGCGGTGACGACTCCCTTCTCCAGCAGTTTCGCCGTTGACTTGGCGATGGTTGCCTTCGCTTTCTCCAGCGCGGCAGGGACGACGTCCATGCAGGTGACGGCGTAACCAGAAGTTGCGGCTACTTGGGCAATTCCATTTCCCATCGTTCCAGCGCCGATCACAAAAATATTTTTGATATCCATGTTGTCTCCTTGTCAGTTAGTCGTGTAGTCGCATTGTCGCATAGTCGCGTAGTCATGTTGTCGCATAGTTGCATGGTCATCTGGTTGAATCAGATTTGGACTTTCGCAAATATGCGATAAAAGCGTTGATGGATTTCTTTGTTGTCGTCGCCATGTCGTACACTTGTTGAAAATCCTGCGGGGTAATGTACTTTCGGTCGAGGGCGAGGTAGGTCTCTGACTGAACCTCGCTCGCGGAACGCCGCGCATACTTTAGAAAGCGTATGAACTCGATGTCGGAGCCATCGTCAAATCCCTCGGCGATGTTATGCATGATCGAACCAGCCGCGCCCTGGATCTGATCGCGAAGGCGATAATCTTTGACGAAGTTGCCTTTCTCGGTCAAGTCGTAGACGAGGTTGGTCAGTTCTCGCGCTTGCTGCCACGCGCGAATATCCTCGAACTTCTCGATCTTCACTTTCGCCTCCTATATTTTAAATTCGGATGATCGAACTACCAGTCGCTTTTCCATGTCAGCAACCAACTACGCGACCATTTGACCACCCGACCACCCGACCACGCGGCCACCCGACCACTCGACCACGCGACTATCCGACTACCCGACTACGCGACTACTCAACCTCCACCGCCATCGCCACCGCTTCGCTGCCTCCCAAACACAGCGACGCGACGCCGCGCTTCAACCCGCGATCCTTCAACGCGTAGATGAGCGTCGTCAGGATGCGCGCGCCGCTCGCGCCGATGGGATGTCCCAGCGCGATCGCGCCGCCGTTGACGTTGACTTTGTCCCAGTCCCAGCCCTGATCCGCGAGCGCGTAACCGTCCGCGAGGACTTGCGCGGCGAAGGCTTCGTTGAGTTCGATCAGGTCCACGTCGGCGAGCGTCCAGCCGATTTTTTTCAGCAACCTGGGAATCGCCAGCGCGGGGGCGCGGAAGAGATACTTCGGCTCGTCGGCATATTGATCGTAGCCGACGACGCGCGCCAGCGGTTTGAGTCCGCGCGCCTCGGCGTAGGCGCGGCTCGAGACGACGACCGCGGCCGCCCCGTCGTTCAGACCCGGCGCGTTCCCCGCGGTCACCCTGCCGTCTTTTTGGAAGGCGGGCTTGAGCGCGGCGAGTCCCTCCAGCGTCGTGTCGCGGCGCGGCGCTTCATCCACGTCGAAAACCGTCACGCCTTTTTTCGATTTGATTTCCACGGGGACGATCTCCGCCTTGAACTTTCCCGCGTCGCTGGCGGCGAGCGCCTTTTGATGACTCTCGAAGGCGAACTTGTCCATCGCCTCGCGCGTGACCTCGTACTCGGCGGCGATGAACTCCGCCGCCGCGCCCATGCTCCAATTTTCGAGCGCGCACCACAGGCCGTCGTTGAGCAGCGCGTCGGTGAGTTGGGCGTGACCGAATCGAAGTTCGCCGCTTCGCCCGTTGACGAGGTAGGGGGCGCGGCTCATCGACTCGAACCCGCCCGCGACGAACAATCGTCCGTCGCCCGCTTTGATGGCCTGCGCCGCGAACATGGCGGCTTTCAACCCCGAGCCGCAGACTTTGTTGACCGTGGTCGCGCCGACGGATGACGGCAGCCCCGCGCCGATCGCGGCCTGACGCGCGGGAGCCTGTCCCAGCCCCGCGGAGACGACGTTGCCCATGAAGGCCTCGTCAATGTCGGCGGGATCCATGCCCGCGCGCTTCACCGCTTCCCTGACGACGATCGCGCCCAACTGCGGCGCGGGGAGGGAGGCGAGGCTTCCCTGAAATTTTCCGCTCGGCGTGCGGACCGCGGAAAGGATGACGGATTCAGTATCCTTGCTCATGGCTGCTCCTTTGTACGATAAATCCATTTTGTCTGTCTGGTCAATTATAGCCCGCGTGTGGACGGATAAGGCAGCAAATGTAATTTGTTGTGGAAGCCGGGTCTTTTCAAGAAACCTGGCTTTTGAATCATTCCAAATGCTTCATCGCCTCGCGTTGGCTGAGCGGATGTAACGCGGGCGTCGCTTTGACGAATTTCTTCACCGCCTGCGGATCCGTCCGCGCGTATTGACGGAGCGACCAGCCGATGGCCTTGTTGATGAAGAACTCCTTCGAGCCGAGATTCTCATGGATGATCCCGCGCAGCAGGTCGAAATCAGTCTCTTCCTTGTAGTTGAGTTGGAAGAGGATGCAGACGCGCCGCAGCCAGAAGTTGTCTGATTTGCGCCATTTGGCGAGATATTTTTCGCGCACGTCGGGGAAGCGCTGAAAGTGGACGCCGACCGAGCCGCCCGCCAGCGTGTCCACCGTGTCCCACCACGATTTGTGGGTGATGAGGCGCTCGAAGGTCGGCGCGAAGCCTTTGGGCAATTTCTTCTCCATTCGCCCGATCAGGCTGGTGGCCGCGTATTGGAATTCGCGGTGGGGCAATTCCCACAGTTCACGCGCGATCGCGTCCAATTCCTCCGCGGGTGGAAGGCCATGCGCGGCGATGTGTTCTTTCATCAGAATTTTGAATTGCGGAGATTTAATCCCCAGATATTCGAACTGGTCACGCATGTACTTCTTCATCGGCGCGGCCTGCGCGGGATTCGCGTTTTGTTCGAAAAGAGAAACGAGCGGGATGAGAAATGGGCGCATGGCGTCCTCCATTACTTTCTCTCGTCAATTGATGGAGGCTCTTGAGAATAATTGGGCGGCGGTTCAGCGTCTTTTGCGATGGCGATTGCGACCCAGGCGCCAACGGCCGCGCCCAGCAGAGCGGCGAGGTAGACAATGCAATTCGAGTCTGCTCCTGCTATTGCAATAATGATTCCTCCTATGAACGCGCCCGCAATCTCTCCTCCAAATCAGAGGCCGGCTGCTCCCCATTTATACCCGCCGCTTTTTAATCCCTTTGCCTCCACAATTTTTCCGACATGATTGGTCAGAATAAGGATGGCAACAATCTCTAACATGCTGTTCTCTCCTTTTGTGATGACTTTGCTATCACTATAGAGCATTTTGCATGGAAATTTCTACTGTCATTTGTCACGTTCTGGCTGTTCCAAACACTTTATCGGCCTTGCGCCTACCCCCATCCTTTCCTCACCCTCTCATACGTCTCCTCGATTGTCTCAGGCAGGACGCGCGTCTCGCCGAGAACGGACATGAAATTCGAGTCGCCTGCCCAGCGCGGGACGATGTGCATGTGGACGTGATCTGGCACGCCCGCGCCCGCCGCCTTGCCGATGTTCGCGCCCACGTTGAACGCCTGCGGATGGTAGATATTTTTCAGGATGACGATGGCTTGGGAACTCAACTCCATCATCTCGGCGCGCGTCTCGGAGTCCAGTAATTCGAGCGAGGCTTTGTGGTCCATGGGCGCGACCATGAGATGACCGTTCGTGTAGGGGAACAGGTTGACGATGACGAAGGCGCGCTGTCCGCGATGGACGATCAGGTTTTTGGAATTATCTTCCGTCTTCGCCAGAGCGTTGCAGAAAACGCATCCGTCTTCTTTTATATGACCTTCGATGTACTTTCTTCGCCAGGGGGTTGTCATTCGTTTCATGCGGCGATTCTAGCAGAGATTCTTTAATCCTCCAAAACGGTTTTCAAATCTTTAAATACAAAGGGCTCAAAGGAGGGCGCGTGATGACGGGGTTTCTTCTTTTTCGACAATCACGAACGATGGTCAAAAGCAGAAAACCAAAATCATCATTCAACCCACCTTCGTTACCTTCGTGGCCTTTGCGTTTAATCTCTTTGCTTGACCGCTAAAACTCGCAGATGGATTTGGTTGACTCTCCCCCTTGCCTGCGGTATCCTCGCCGCCGTGACACAGCCGACCCTCTTCGCCTCCGTCCAGTGGACGGTCACCCGCCTCACCGCGCACATTCGACAGACGCTCGAATCCGATCCCGCGCTCCAGGACGTTTGGGTGCGCGGCGAACTCTCCAACGTTTCGCGCCCCGCCTCGGGACATTTGTACTTCACCCTCAAAGACGCGGGCGCGTCCCTGCGCGGCGTGATGTGGCGCGCCGAAGTCTCGCGCCTCAAAGTTCCCCTGCGCGACGGCATGGAAGTGGACGTCCACGGGCGCATCGGCGTTTACGAAGTCGGCGGGCAATACCAACTCTACGCGGACGCGCTCCGTCCCGTGGGCGAGGGCGCGCTCTACGCGGAATTTCTGCGGCTCAAAGCGCTGCTCGAAGCCGAGGGACTCTTCGACCCCGCGCGCAAACGCGAGATTCCCCAACTGCCCAAACGCATCGGCATCGTGACCTCCGCCACGGGCGCGGCCCTGCGCGACATGCTCGACACCCTGCGACGTCGGCTCCCCCTCGCGGACGTGATCCTCGCGCCCTCTCCCGTCCAGGGCGCGGACGCGCCTCCCGCCCTCGCGGCGGCTCTGCAAAACCTGAATCGACTCAAACCCGACACGATCCTCGTCGCGCGCGGCGGAGGCTCCATCGAAGATTTGTGGGCCTTCAACGACGAACGCGTCGTCCGCGCGGTCGCGGCCAGCGAGACTCCCGTCATCAGCGGAGTCGGCCACGAGACGGATTTCACGCTGACCGATTTCGCCGCCGACCTGCGCGCGCCCACTCCCACCGCCGCGGCGGAACTGGCGACGCCCGTCACGCTGTTCGACCTCGCCTCCGCGATGAGCGATCTCGGTCAGCGCATGGACATGGCAATGCGCAGGCGGGTTGAGATGAACCGCGTTTCGCTTTCCAATCTCCAATCTCGCCTGCTCTTCGTCTCTCCCGCGCGTCGGCTCCAGACCGAGCGCCAGCGCGCCGACGAGCAGGGACGGCGTCTCGAGGCCGCGTGCGCGTATCGTCTCGCGTTCGAGGCGGAGAAAACCGCGGGGCTGGGAAAACGCCTGGTGGCGCTGAGTCCGTTCGAGGTCCTGGCGAGAGGCTACGCGGTGGTGACGCGTCCCGCGGATGGGAGTCTGATTCGGAGCGTCGGTCAGTTAAATCCGAATGAGGAAATCGAAGTGCGCGTGTCGGATGGAAAGTTCGGCGCAATCGTAAATCGTAAATCGTGAGAGGAATGATGGCAAAAACACCCAAACCCGTCGAGTCGTTGAGTTATGAGGAGGCGATGGCCGAGCTGGAGTCCATCGTCGCCGCGTTGGAGGAGGGGAATCAAAAACTGGAGGAGGCGATGACGCTGTTCGAGCGCGGCCAGGCGTTGATGAAACGCTGCGCTGGTCTGCTGGAAGCCGCCGAGTTGAAAGTGCAGAAATTATCGGGCGGCGAATTGTCCCCCTTCGCAGAGGAAGAATGAACCTGGCCGGGCTTTTACAAAACAAGGTCTTGATCGGCACGCTGGCCGCCTGGCTGCTGGCGCAGGGACTGAAGCCCTCGTTCGAGTATCTTCGCACGCGCGTCTGGAAGTGGAGCAAACTGCTGGACGCGGGCGGGATGCCGAGCTCGCATTCCGCGTTGATCGTCAGCGCCACGCACGGAATCGGTTTGTTTCTCGGTTTCGATTCGCCCCTGTTCGCGCTCGCGATCGCCATCACGATGATCGTGGTCTACGACGCGGCGGGCGTGCGGCGGCAGGCGGGAATCCACGCGGAGCGGATCAACGTGTTGTTTGACGAGCTGATGAGCGGCCATTTGTGGAGCGAGAAAGACTTGCGCGAGGTGATCGGTCACACGCCGCTGGAAGTAGTGGGAGGTATTTTGCTGGGGATCGTGATCGCCACGGCGAATTGGCTGATCTGGAAATAACGGTCCGCGGCGCGGAACTTTGTAAAGAGGCGAGCGTCTTGAGTTTGACAAGGAGAAAAAAATGAAGCCGACCCTCTCTTCTTCGATTCTGATTCTTGGCCTGGCGCTCGCGGCCTGCGGACCCGTCACCGCGGCGCCCGAAGTTAACCCCCCGTTGAGCGCGCCGACCGCCGCGCCTCTGGGAGATTCGATCCTCGTCTGGCAGCGTTCGGGCGGCTTCGCGGGCTTTTGCGACAAAGTGGTCGTGGGGCCGACGTTCGAAGCGACGGTCTATAACTGCAAGGGCGGCATGAAAGTCACGTTCAAGTTGACCGAAACGCAGAGCGCGCAGCTGCGCGGCTGGCTTTCCGCGTATCGGCCTGTCGAATTTGTCCAGTCCGATCCGCCCATGGCCGCGGATGGGATGTACGTTTCTCTGCAACTCGCGGGGCGCGGCAGCCGCCCCGCGGACGACGCGGCCATCCAATCCATGCTGGATTTCGCCTCCAGTTTGTTGTCCAGCGCGCCGTAGCCGCGAGGGAGGGCGGAGGCACAGGCCTGCCCTACAATTTTCTCCGAATCAATTGAACAAGACTTTGGATCTCCGGGACGCGCAGGGCGAGCATGACCAGCCCATAGGCGATTCCCCCAACCGCGACGCCTCCCAGCCCGACCAGCCAGCGGTTCATCCCGCCCGCCAGCCGAATCCACACCCCGAGCGCGAGACTCATCCCCGCGCCCGCGATTGCCGCGGACGCGAGTCCCTGCGCGATACGTTTCCCCTCGATCCCGCCGAGGCGTTGACGCATCACCACGAAGAGCGCGGAGGCTTCGAGCGCGGTCGCGAGGCTGTTGGCGAGGGCCAGGCCTCCATGCGGCATCCAGCCCCAGGTCAGGAAGAGACGCGGGAAGGTCAGGGAGAAGAGCACGTTCAGGAGCATGGCGACCGTCCCGATCAGGACGGGAGTCTTCGTGTCGTGTTGGGCGTAGAAGGCGCGCGTCAGCACTTCCATGATGGAATGACCGACGAGTCCCGCCGCGTACCAGACCAGCGCCCAGGCGGTCATCTCGGCGGTGAGGGCGTTGAACTCGCCGCGCTGGTAGAGCATCGAGACGATGGGACGCGCCAGGAGCATCAGTCCCAAACTCGCGGGGACGGAGAGCAGGAACATGCCGCGCAGCGTGGAAGCCAGCGAGGCGCGCATTTCGTCCTGTTTGCCGAGGGCGTGCTGGGCCGAGAAGGTGGGCATGGCGGCGATCGCCGCGGATTGCGCGATGGCGGCCTGCGCCATGAGCATGAGCATGAAACCATACGTGAGGCTGATGATGCTGCCCGCGTCCATGCGCGAGGCGAGGTTGGTGTTGACCCAGAAGTTCAGTTGCACGATTGCCGCGCCGAAGACGCGCGGCCCCATCAGGCGGATGACTTTGTGGACGTCGGGGTTGGAGAGTCCGAGCGAGGCGGAGAATGTCCCGTGAAGTTTGAAGAGAGAGGGGAGTTGGATCAGCAGGAAGAGCGCCGAGCCGAGGATCACGCCCCAGGCCAGGCCGTAGATTCCCATCCAGCGACTTAAGACCAGCGCGCCGAAGATCAATCCCAGCTGATACATGGCCGCCGTCAATTGCGGGATGAAGAAGACCTGGTGCGCGTTGAGGATGCTGACGACCAGCCCGCCCACGCCGAAGAGAATGGCGGAGATGGACTGGATGCGGAGCAGGTCAATCGTCAACTGGAATTGACGCGGGTCAGCGGAGAGGCCAGGCGCGAGCAGGTAGCGGACGATCTGCGGCGCGAAAATCGAGACGAGCGCCGCGGCCAGGATCAACGTCAGTGTGACGAGGTTGACGAGCGAGGAGGCCAGTTTCCACGCGGCGGCGCGCTTTTCCGTCACGAGCAGGCTGGTGAAGGTGGGCAGGAAGGCCGAGCCGAGCGCGCCCGCCGCGATCAGGTTGAAGAGCGTCTCGCTGACGCGGTTGGCGGCGGAGAAGGCGTCCAGGTCGGAGGCGGTGAAGGCGCTTGCCACGATCATCGAGCGGACGAGACCGGCCAGCTGTCCCAGCAGGATGGCAAGCATCACCGTCCCCGCGGCGCGGGCGATTTTTTGGTTGGAGGAGGTCACAGAGCGGGATTATATCGCAGGTCGCAACGTCATCCCGTTTTACGCGCCCGCCGCTTTTTCCGCGGCGGCCACCTCATACACCGTCGCCGCTTCGGACGCCAGCAGAAACTCCTCTGGCTTATGCGGATCGCGGAAGGCTTCGAGCGCGGCGCGCGATTCCCAGAACGAGAGCAGGAGAATGGTGACGAACTCTCCCTGCGCGTCGAGCAGGATGTGGATGCTTTGGTTGCCCTCCGCCGCGCGATACGCGGGGATGACGCTCTCGCCCAAATGCCGCAGATAATCCTCAGAGACATTCACGCGCAAGATGCCGCGCCAGATTCGTGCGATCATACATTTGATAGAAGCGACAGCCGCCTTCAAGGTGACTGCCGCTTCAACTCCTTCACAAATACCTTGCGACAGCCATCCCCAGCATGGCGATTGCAAGCAGGACGAGGTCGAACTGATACGCCTTCATCAGCGATGACTGCAAGCGGCTCATTTCCTGGACCTTGGCTGGATTCGGCGCGCTCTGCGCGGAGCCGATCTCCGCCCCGAGTTTTGCGATTTTCTCCTGCATCTTGCCGAAATAGCCCGCGCCCATCACATACGAGCCGAGCGCTGCGACCGCGCCGACGGTGAACGCCGCGCCCGCGCCCGTCGTCCAGATGAAACTGATCCCGCCCGCGAAGAAGCGCGCGTACAGCAACGCGCCCGAAAGCACGGTGATCGTGGTGACGAGTCCCATCATCGCGCCGAACTTCGGTCCGAGCGTTTGCATGAATTTCTGTCCCGCAGACTGAGCCGAATACGCGGCAGGGATGATCAACAGCAGGTACAGCGCCGCGCTCCCCACCCACATGATCCCGCCGCCGACGTGCAGGACGCGCAGAATAAGGATGACATAGAGGTTGGATAAGATAGTCATGGTTTTACTCCTTTGGTAATTTTCTCTATGCCTGCATTATTGCGCGTCCGCCCTTGTTTGTGGTCTGGTTTCCCCGTACAAAAAGCCGTACAAAAAATCCTGCGCCGCGTGGGACGAGTTCCCTGGCGCGCCGTTCGGTGTTATACCTGCCCTCCCGAAGAACATCGGGAGGGCAGGTGTGTTCTACGCCTCCCGCCACATGCGCGCTGGCCGTATGGAATCGGCTATGGTTTGTACGCTGTGATCTTTGCGCTATAGGCCGCCTTGTAAATAGAATCTTCAGAGTAGGCGCTGACGTCGAGATTCATTTCCCGCACGGAATTGTCAATCGCTTCCCGGTCGAAGTACACGGGCTTGATGGAAATATCCGCAAAGCCAACTGCCTGCATCATGGCGACATATTCCTGCGCGTCCACCGCGCCCGCCACGCATCCCGCCCATGCCGCTATGCTCGCGCGGACTTCTTTGGGCAGTTCGCCGTCGGTGACGATGTCGCTCACCGCGAATTTGCCGCCGCGCTTCAATACGCGGAACGCTTCGCTGAACACTTTGGATTTATCGGGCGAGAGATTGATGACGCAGTTGGAGATGACGACGTCCACGCTGTCGGAGTCGACCGGCAGGTCTTCGAGGAATCCCTGGCGGAATTCGACGTTGGCGAGATTCAACCGTTTCGCGCTGGACCGGGCGCGCTCCAGCATTTCAGGGGTCATGTCCACGCCGATGACTTTTCCCGCTTGGCCGACTTGCCTGGCGGCGAAAAAGCAGTCCAGTCCCGCGCCCGAGCCGAGGTCGAGGACGGTCTGACCGGGCCGCAGGGACGCGAGCGTGATCGGGTCGCCGCATCCGTAACTGACAGCGGATTCTCCTTCGGGAAGCGTGGCCAGCAGGTCGAGGGGATAGAGGACACTTTCGGCTTTGTCGCCGCAGCATGGAGCGCTGCTTTTTATCCGCTCTGCATAATGCTGGCGCACGGCGTCGTGGACAGGGGTGGGGGATTGGGTCATGTTATTCTCCTTGTATAGAAAATCATCTATATATCAGCGTAAAAAAAACGACCTGCGCGCTGTAAAACTTATTGGACATTATCGGAAATAACGTCGGCGTCTCTTTTTCCGCCGCGAATGAGCGAATTTCGCGAAAAAATCATGGAAAATGCGCGCGCATTCGTGAAATTCGCGGCCAGGAATTTTATTTCCGAAGGAGTCTATTTCGCGATATGCGGGCGTTAGGGACGGTCAACCGCGCTTACGCGTTGACCGCTTTGACGACGGCTTCAGTGACCTTGTTTTCGGGCGCGAATTTGACCATCAACTGTCCGCAACAGACGGCGATATTATCCTGATTTAGCGAGTAGAACGTCTGCTTGCCTTCTTCGCGGATGTTTACCAGCCCCGCGTCGCGCAGGATGGCAAGGTGATGCGAGATGGTCGGCTGGGAGTAGCCGATCTCCTCGACGATTTCGCTGACGGAAAGCCATTTGCAGCAGACGAGTTTCATGATGTTCTGACGGGTCTCGTCCGCGATGGCTTTGGCGAAGAGGATGGGGCTGAGTTTCATAACGGCTATTATATAGATGACCGTCTATTTGTCAAGAGAGCCGCCAACCTGGGTTACGAACTCGTCCCGGCCGCGTAAGACCGCGCGGCGGGGCGTGGTGAAAAAAGGCGTCCTCGTAAGAGAACGCCCGCTTTGCGTTTAATGACTTGCGGAAATTTGAGGCATTTTTCCCGTTTTTGCGGGGATCGTCGCGCTTTGCAAGGAAAAAGCGCCTCCGAGGAGGATGTCAGAGGCGCGGAAGGTGAGACGGTTTCTGAGAACGCTGTGTTGGCACGCTTTTGACCTAAAAGAGCGTTGCCTGTTTGGACTCACTTTGTTCATCAGACTCAATTTGGTAAGTCGCTTTACAGTTTGGGCAAAACAGATAAAACTTGGATTTCTTTGATTTCAACTTTATAACAGGCGTTGAGCATTTCCGACAAGGTTGTCCAGCTTGTGTCATTTTTATTGGTTCAGGTGCAGGTGGTGGATTTTCATAAAGTTCATCGGGTGGTAAATCTTTTTGGCGAAGGGTGGCATAAGACAATTTGTGGTAGCGCCGCAGTTAAGCGTGGTCAATTTGCCCATTGTTGAGTGAGTTGAAGCAAGGTGGCAGAAGGTCTGCCGCGCTGTTTGGGCAATTTCCAACGC
>JAANMU010001077.1_pt1 | contig 27256 bp, 9 predicted proteins | sample 7279701 | NCBI WGS metagenome assembly JAANMU01 (sample SAMN14094539, study PRJNA606508) | bioreactor metagenome | isolation source: A lab-scale SPAN reactor treating ammonium-rich wastewater day 57 | place: Ireland: Galway | collected 2017-03-13 | reverse complement strand
TCTTGCCTTCTTCCAGCTTCAGCCGCTTCTCCGCGATGCCGACCTTCTCGAGGAGGGCGCTCTCGCTCTTCTTCGCCTGTTCGACGACGGCCTTGAGCTGCTCGTGGCCCAACATGTCGAAGATCTCTTTGGTGGTCACGCCGCCGATCTTCTGGAAGGGCGACTCGCCGAGGGTCTCGAGGGCCTCGGCCAGGGTGCGGGCGCGGCCGACGCGCAGCTTGAGCGCTTCCATCGCCTTGAGGGTCTGGAATTCGACCTCCAGCGGCGAGAGGCGCGGGTCGATCACCCCGCCCTTGAGCTCGGTGGCGGGATCGAGGCCGAGGCCGGCCTTCTTCAGCTCGGCGACCTGGGTCTCGAGCAGCGACTTCACCTTGCCCTGGATGCCCATCTCGACGGGGAGGCTCTCCAGCGGCCGGCGTCCCGAGAAAACCTCGGCGACGGCGACGAAGACCTCCGCGCCGCCCTGGTAGGGGCTTTCGCGCAGCATCTTGAAGAGCGCGGCCGGGTCCTTCGCCTTCGCGATGGCGCGGGCGAGGCTCATCTGGTGCTCGCGCGGGGTCGAGGCCAATTCCTTCAGGAGGGGCTCGGGGATCTCGATGCGGATCTCCTTGCCGGCGACGTTCAGCACGTCGCCGTGGACCAGCCTCGCGGAATTTCCGGGGGCGAAGGTCTTGCCGTTGAGCAACACGGTTTCCAGCGGCGCGGGGGGCACCGAGGGGGCGGCCTCTTCCTTGGCCTCGGCTTTGGGCTCGGCCGGAGCCGTCCCCGCGGTATCCGCGGGCGCCTCGGCTTTGGACTCTCCGCCCTTCTGTTCCGCCGGCTCGGCCTTGGCCTCCGGCTTTAATTCGGTCTTGCCTTCGTGGTGCAGGACAAGGCTGCCGTCCTTCTCGCGCGAGACGCGCAGGCCTTGGCCTTCGCCCAGGGGAAGGAAGGCGTCGAGGGAGGTCTGCTCGCCTTCCTTGGGCAGCGTCACCTCGAGCTTCTGGCCGCCTTCCGACTTGGTGAGGGTGAGGTCCTTGGGCACGGCGTCGAAGAGCTTGAGCATGCCTTCCGGAGCCGGCGTGGCGGCGGGGGCCTTGTCGGCGGCCTGTTGCTCGGCGTCTTGGAGCCTTTGCAGCTCCTTCTCGAGGGCTTCGATCAGGTCCTTGGAGGTCTTGCCGTCCTTCTTCGCGGCGTCGATCTTGCCCTGCAGCTCGACGATCTCGCTGCGACCCTTGATGTTCTCGATGCGCATCCGCGATTCCATCATGCCGAGCTGAAGCTTGCCGCCGGTCAGGCCGTTGGCGAGGCGGAAGCCGGCCATGGCCTGGACGTACATGAGCAGGGTATCCGAGAAGGTGCCGTCGTGCTTCGACCAACCCAATTTATAGTTGGCCTTGCCGGCGGCGTACATGGAACCGATCGCGAAGCCGTGGTCCAGCACCGTCGCCAGGCGCCGTCCGTTGACGGTCAACTGGGGCACGCCGGGGCCCGCGGCCTTGCCGACGTTCAGCAGGCGTCCGGTCGGGCTCTTCGCCAGGCCGGCGGCGCTCGACTCGCCCGCAACGTAGCCGCCCGCCCACTTGAAGCCGCGCGGACCGGTGGCGAGGAAGCGCTCGCTCAAGGCGGCGCTGGTCGTGTGCGCGCCGCGCATCGCGCCGAACAGGAGGATGTTCGACTTGAGATCGCCCTTGTGGTTCTCCCACACGCCTTCCGAAGTATAGAAATACGAATCCAAGGCCTTGCTGGAATAGGTGAAGGCGGCCGCCTCGCCGGCGACGCCGGCCGACCAGCCGATGCCGCGGCCGATCATGCCCCAATTGCGGAACTTCCAGAGGCCGAGCATCTCGCAGCCCGCGCCCGCGAAGGGCGCGAGGGTCATCGCGGCCAGCGTGGTGGGCTTGCTGACTTCCTTGGAGAAGTGCTTGAGGCCGACCTCGAACTTGCTGCCGAAGTCGCCCTTGCCCTCGGTGAGGGCGAGGAATTTTTGCACATCGCGTTCGAGACGCTCGGCGTTCTCCTGCGAGGCGGGCTTGGGCTGCCCCTCCTGCAGCGGCGGGTGGTAGCCGGTCAGGTCGGGTATCTTCCCGGATTGGAGCATCTGCGCCAGCCAGACCGAGCTGTTCTTGAAGCCGGTCTTGGCGAATTCCGGGTCCTGGAGCAGCTTGGTGTAGGTCTCGACGCGTTTTTCCATCGAGGCCTCGGCGGCGACGCCGGTGAACTTCTCCAGGGTCTTGTCCTCGAGGAGCTGGGCGCGGATCCGCTTCTCGTCCTCGTTCAAGTCGGCGTCGGGCAGGGCGCGGAGGATCGCGAAGGCGCTCTCGTTGGGCTTTTGAACCGCGGCTAGCGCGGCCTTGTCGAGCAGGCTCTGCGCGGCCTTGATGTCCTTGTCGTGGGCCTCGGCGGCCTTGGCGACGTCCTGCGTCTTTGCGTCGTGCGCGGTGGCCAGGTCCAGCTGGGCCATGATGGGCGCCAGCAGCACGCCCTCGGGGCCGGGGGCGCCGTCCTCGCTGGCCTTCTCGATCATGCTCATCTGCTCGTCGACCATGGCCTTGACTTGGGCGAACTTCGGGTCCTTCGGGTCGCCCTTCAGGACGCCGTCGAAAATGGAGCGGTAGACCTTGACCCGCTCGGCCACGGTGGGAAGCTTGGCGGCCTCGTCGACCTTCTTCAGGCTAGGTGATTTGAGCAGCGCGTCGCGCAGCTTGAGCTCGTCGCCCTGCAGCTCGTTCATCTCCTGCAGCAAGGTGAAAATGGACTTTTTGGTGTCCGCGACGCTCTTCTCGGCGGCCTTGGTGAGCAAGGGCTCGAGGGCCTGGTATTCCTGCGGAACCTGGACTTGGTCCGGGGCCTGCTTGAGGGCGGGGTACGTCAGCTCGATCTTCTCGGAGGCCATCGTCTTGAGGATGTCGAGGCTCTCGGAGGCGCGGCTCTTGGGGAGCTTGTCGGTCGCCACCATCTGGGTCAGCCAGCGGGCCGAGCCCACCATGCCCTTATCGAAGAGCCTATCCCGGGCGATGCCCATGTAGCGCTGGGCCTGAATGTCCTTCATGTCGTCCTGGGCGATGGCGGCCAATTCGACCATCAGGGTGTCTTGGATCACCCGCTCGGCCAGGGCGCGCTCTTCGGGCGTCAGCGCGAGGTGCTTCTCGACCTCGTTATAGTCCTTGGGTTCTTTGCCCTTGCCGATCTCGCTCAGCTCGCGCAGCACCGCGATCGCGTCGGACTTCTTGCTCTGCGTCGTCTGGAGGAAGGCCTTTTGGAAAAGGCCGTCGACGACCTTCTTCTCGGCCTCAGGGTCGACCTTGGGTCCCTTGTAGCTCCAGGCCTTGCTGTCGCGGACGCGCAGCGAGATCTGGTCCTCGGCGACCTTCGCCATGACGGCCAGGCCTTCCATGGCGCGGCGGCGCGCGAAAAAGGGCGCGAGCGGCTTCTCGAAGGCGCGCTTGAAGGCCGGTGAGTGGAAACCCTTCACCAGCTCCTGGGCCTTGTCCAGGTCGCCGGAGCTGAGCGCGAAAACCGTGCGGGTCAGGCGCAGGTTGTCCTCGTGGCGATGTTTCTCCTCGGGCGTGGTCGCGGCCTTGAGGGCGGCGTCCTCGGTCTGCTCCAGCTCCTGCATGGCGGCGCCGGCGGTCTCGAGGTCGCCGTGGCCCATGCCGGCCAGCATGCGCAGGACGCGGGTGCGGTAGGCGGGATCGATGCCTTGGAGGTGCAGCAGCGGCTCGAGCGAGGTCTTGGCCGCGTCGAGGACCTCGAAGACCATCCGCTGCTCGTAGCCGAGCTGGGGATTGTCGAGGATCTTCGGCATCCCGAAGTAGGCGACGTGCGGGGCGACGAAGGGAACGGTGCCGCTGAGGAATTGGAGGGTGCGCTCATCGAATTGGCTGGTGGCCTTGTCCGCGATCGGCGGATACTTCTCGGCCGCGATGTCGTCGTTGATCCGCTGGGCCGCCTGAGCCACGCTGCCGCCCTCCGGGGCGCCGAAGGCCTGGGCGCGCCGGTCAACCTTGGCCGGCTGGCCGTTCTCGAAGGTCCAACGCTCGGTGTAGTCGAGATAGCCCTGCCCCTCGCCGCCCTGCGGGCGGAGGGAAAATTTCAAAAAGACGAAGGTCTTGCCGCCTTCGACGTTGGTGGTGACCTCGACGGGCGGGTCCTTGAGGTTGAGCGGGAAGTCCCCCCCCAACGAGGCCTTGAGCGGCTCGAAATACTTGTCGGCGGCGGCCAGGCCCTTGAAGAACTGCGGCTCCATCTGGGCCAGCGGGACGGCCTTGCCGCTGCGCACGACCGAGTTCATCGTTTTGCGGAACAGCGCATCGCTGTACTCGGCGTAGCCGCCTGGGGGCGGCGCCAACTCGGCCGGAGTGTTCGCGGACTGCGGGATCTTGGTGAGGAGATCCGGCATGAAATTCAGGATGAAAGACTTGGCGACGGCAGCGTCGGGTTTCGCGGCGGCGGCGACCTTCTTCGCCTTCTCCTCCCAATACTCGTTATCGGAACTACCCGCGCCGACCTTGGCCGTGCGCTCGTAGCCGACCCACTCGCCGGTGTTCCCGTTGAAGGAAAACTTGTCCTGGATCAGCAGGTGGCCCGACTTCTTGCCCTCGGGGTCCTCCGCGACGTAGGAGAAGACCACCTCGGTCGTGAGGCCGCGGTGGAAGACCGCGTAGTGGCTGCGCGGATCCTTGACGCGCAAGGCGAGGCCCTCCGACTGTGTGGCCGCGATCAGGGTGCCGAATTGCTGCGACTCGCCCTTGTTTTTGCCGAAGATGGCGATGTGCTCCGCCGAGAAGGGGCGCGAAAAAGTACGCGCCACCAGCATGGCGAAGGCCTGCAACTTTTGGTCGTCGGGCAGCGCGGCCATCTTGTAGGCGGCGAGGCGTTTCTGCCAGCCTTCCTTGTCTTCGCCGCGGCCGTTGTATTGAAAATCGCGCTTGTAGCCGTTGAGCTTTTTCTGGCTAGGGTCGTAGGTGAAGGTGTCGCGCAGGTAGATGCGGCCGTCGTCGGTCTGGCCGTTGTCGTCGACCGGGTAGACGAAGCTGACGGCGACGTTGCCGTCGGCGAGCACCTCGACCTCGGTGCGGGCCTCGGCGTCCTTGCCTTGGATCTTGATGCCGGTCTTGTCCCCGAGGTTCGAGACGGCCTCGAAGAAGCTTTTGTTGTCCCGGAGCAGATCCCGGGTTTCCTGCGAAAGCGCGGAGGTGAGCTTGCCACCCATCTGTGCCCCCAAATATCTGATCCTATTGGCCTTTTTTCCCTATATCTAAGGCCGATAGGACCCTGTGCCTGTAGTCCTAAACGTTCCCCAACGTTAGGGTTTATCGTCTTGGGCGGTGAAAAGTTGCCGAGAGGCGTACAACAAAACGCCGCCCCGCGCGGCCGCGCGGGGGTCCGGGTGGCAAGTGTCTGAAAGCATTGGACTTAGGGCTTCAGGGTGACCTGATGTCCTTCGAAGACCAGGGTATCTCCAGCTTGGGCCTGATCGGTGCGCCCAAGGCCGATGGTGATATTTTTGCCCCTCGCGGGGTTGGTGATGCTCATCCCCTGTTTGAAGCCGACGTTCTCGATGCGGTAACGGCCCTCGCCCAGGTCCTCGATACGCGCCAAGTCCTTTTCGAAGAGTCCCCGAAATAGACCGCCCTTATTGATATTCAGCTTGTACTCGCTGGGCGGGGCGCCTTCGCCTTCGGCGACGGGCTGCAAGCCGATATCCCCCTTGTTTTCGACGATGCGTATGATGCGTGCCCAGCCCACGTTCATCACATTGCCGTTGAGCATTGGGGGGCCGTAGGCCTGTGGCCCCCGTGAGGGCACGTAGGAAGGCGGCATCGAGACGGGAATGGGGTCCATCGGCGCGGGCGCCGCCGGGATCTGCTCCAGGCGCATCCCACCGTCGGGACGCAGCTTGAAAACGAAGTGGACGCCGCCGAGGTTGAGGATATCGTTGAGCGAGACCCGTTTCCACTCACCCTCCTGGCCCTTGCCCTTCGAAATGAGTTGGTTATTCTGATAAGTGCCGTTGCTGCTGCCCAGATCTTTCACCCACCAGGCCTTATCGTGGAAAGTGAAGGACAAATGCTGGTTGGAGATGTTGGCGCTTCCGCCGAGCTCTTTGCGCCCCAGCTTGACCGGCTGGCCACCGCTCGGGAACTCGACCGCCACTCCCTCCTCGGGCGAAGCCATGGGCTCGGTCGAGGCCCGGGGGCGCCGGCCGTTCTGAATGGCGGTCACGGTGCCGTCCTTGAAGACGTACCACTGCGCCTGCTCCGGCCGGGGACCGAAGGCGAAGGTCAACCCGTCGCCCATGGCGTAGGTGTTGCCGGAGAGCAGCTCGTAACTGTTGCCGTTCAAGACCCAGACCTGGCCGTGATTCGTGATCTCGCGGAGGATGAACTCGCCGCCGCCGTGTTCGAAAGCGTCCCAGAATATCTCCGCGACCTCCCGGCCGTCTGGGCTGTTGAACTTGTAGCTTCCCCCTTCTTGCAACTGGAGGCGCGCCACCTGCGGCGCCGGCGTCCTAAAAGCGTGGGAACTGGGAGGCGAGACCTGTCCGGCGACCTGAATCAAGCTAGCGTGGTCGGTGCTCTCGTGGAAGCGGAAGGTCAGTCCGCCAACGGTGACCAGCGCCCCGTCCTGGATCGTATGAAAGTTGCCCAGTGTCCGGCGCTGCGTGGCGGGATCCACGCCGCCTTGGATGTCGACGCCGTTCAGCTGGGTCCCAGTGTCGGAACCCATGTCGCGGATCAACCAGCCGTTGCCCTTGAAGATCAATTCGAAGTGATCCGGCGAGAGCGCCCCGTCGGGAATCTGCTTGCGGCCGATGTAGACGGGACGGCCGCGCGGAATCTTGAAGGCGAAGGCGCCGTCGCCCGTGGGGATGGGCTCCGGCTGGCCCGGCAGGCCGGCGCCGGGCTTCTTCGGCAGCTCGACCAAGCGGGCCACACCGCTCGGACCGTCGATCTGCACCTGCAGCTCGACGTCGACGCCGACCTGGATGCGGTCGCCGTGCTTGAGCTGGGCGGTTTGCACCTGCTGGCCGTTGACGAAGGTGCCGTAGGTGCTACCGACGTCCTCCACCACCCAGCGGTTGACGCGGGCGTAGATCTTGAAGTGTCGGCGGGAGACGCCGTTGTCGGGGATGCGGATATTGGCCCCGCCGTTCTTGCCGACGACATACTCGGTGGCCGTGTCGAGGGGCCACTCGCGCAGGCCGGTCTCGATCGCTTTGGCGCTAGTCCAACCGCTCGCCCGGCGATAGTCCGCGGCGTTCTTGTGCAACTCGCTCAGCCTTTCCGCGGCGGTGAAGGCTGAATCGGCGACCGTCCCTTCGTTGAAGCGATGCTTGTCGCGGTGCAGGCCGGGGCGCAGCTTGCGCTTGAAGAATTTTTCGAACTCGGCGGGTTCCAGCTTCGCGAGCTCCGCCGGCCCCAGGGCTGCTTCCACCTGGGGCAGGTTTTTCAGGATGCCGGCGTAGACCGTCGCCGCCTCCGCGGCGCCCTCCCCGAAGATCCGCTCCAGGAGGGTTTGATGGGCGCTCAGGACCCGTTCCACCTCGGCGGCCTGCGGGGCCTCGTAGGGGCGGTGGACTTTCTTGATCTCCTCGATCTCGACCACCGCCGCCCTCAGGACCTCCTCGCCCAACTCTTTGCGCGCTTCGATCCGCTTCTTCGCGGCGTCGAAGAGGTCGCCCTGCAGCTTGATGTCCTCGGCGCGGGCCAGCAGGCTGGGATTGAAGACCTCTTCGATCTCGGGGAAGATCAGGTAGAGCTTCAACATCTTTTGGGAAGCCTGCTCGGAGGCCGATCCGTAGAGTTTGGCCAGGTCGTCGACGTATTTCAGGTGGAAGTCGGCGATGGTCCGGTCGCTGATCCGAGGCTGGTGATGGGGAGCGCTGCCGGGAGCCGTCTCCGGGACCTTGAAGCCTCTCGCGGTACTGCGCTCCGCCGCGGCCTCGGCGGCCTGGATCTGCTCAGCGGTCGGGACCGGCTCGAGCGGCGAGTAGTGGATCGGTATCTCGTAGCGGCTCGCCGGCGCCTTGCCGTGCTCGTAGTCGAGGACGAAGATGTTGTCCTTGTCGACGTGCTGGGGAAGCTGGATCATCTCGCCTTCGAAGGTCACCGAACGGCCGGGCTGGCGGATGTTCTCCAGCGCGAGGTCGTGCAGCAGGGAGGCCGAATCGACGCGGCCGCGGGTGGCCTTCAAGCCGCCGCGCAGGGCCGCGAAGGTCTCCTGGGTCGGAGGTCGGAATCCGTGGTACTGCCGCGAGTCCCGCGAGCCGTGCTGCTTGTAGGCGCCGCCCGAGGTGTTTTCGTGGAAGCCGTCGCTGGCGATGAGAAAACGGTCGCCGGGCTGCAGGTCCGTGACACGGTAGAGGCTGGGCTCGTATTGGTGGATGCCGCGGACGATCTGGTTGAAATTCCATCCCCCGTTGCCGTTGGGTATAGGAATTCCGTCGACGTTCGAATAGCCGAGGATGTCGTAGCCCCCCTCGGCGTTCGGCCGTCCCAGGAATACCGTCGCGTCCCCTACGCTGGCCACCATCGCCTCGTTACCGATGACGACGATCACCGCGCCGGCGCCGGTGGCGGTCCGCATGCCCTGTTGGCCCGACGGATTGCGGTCCGCCTGGCTGCGCTGCAGTTCGACCGCCGCCACGCCCGCCTCGAAGATCTCCTTGGCCGTGGCGACCTTTCCCTCGCGGGCGGCCTCGGCCACGCGGGCGTGCACGCCCTGCAAAAACGAGCTCGAGGCCACGGCGCCCGCGCCAGGCCCGCCTTCCCCGCCGGCGCCGTCGGCGCCGGCCAGGACCTTCACCTCGGTCCCGTCGGGCAGGACGAAACGCCCCATATAGAGGCCGTCTTCCTGGAATTTCCGCCTGCCGTTACCGCCGTTCGGAAGGTTGCCGATCGATGTGCGTCCGGCGGCGCGGGAGCCGTCGGTGAAGGCGAGCTTCATCATGCCTTCCTCGCCGCCGGCGATGAGGTGGGCCTCGCCGACCACGCGACCCTGGGCGTCGCCGAGGAGCGCCGTGCCTTGGAGGCGGGTCTCGACGCGCTGCGTGCGCGGATCGACGCCGCCGAACAACTCGTGCGGGCTGCGGAAGCCCATGAACTGCTCGTTGTCGAGCGCGACGTTGAGCCCTTCGATCTCGACCTGCTTCTGGGACAGGGTCCGCTCGATACCGGCGGCGCGCAGGTTGGCGGCGTCGCGTTCTCCCTTGAGGGTGGTGACCTCCTGGCGTAGGGCCTCCTCGCCCGCCACCAACAGCTCGAGGGTCTGCTCCACCTCGCGGACCCGATCCCGCTCGATCTGAATCTGTTCGTCGAAGCCCTCTTTGGCGTTGCGCAGGGCGGTCAGCTCCCGCTCCGTCTCGCCGATCTTCTTCTGGGCTTGACGTCCGGCCTCCTGGCTCTCGGACCAGATCTTCCCGACTTGCTCTTGGGCCGCTTGCAGCTCCTTCGCCTTGCCGTCGATCTCGCCTTGCTTGACGGCCAGCTGACCCTCCAGCTCGGCGGCGCGGGTTTGGGCGCCCAGCAGCTCGCCCTCGGCCTCCTTGCGCTTGGTCTTGGCCTCGGTCAGCTCCCGCTCGGCCTTCTCGAGCTTGGGCTTGAGCTCCTTCAACTCATTCTCGACCGCGGTTTTTTGCGTCCGAAGCTCCTCGACTTGGCGTGCGGACTCGGCGGCGCCCTGTTCGGAGGCGGTCAGGGCGCCCTCGAACCGCGCCTCCGCGGCCTCGGCGCGGGACCTCAGTCCGGCGGCCTCGGTGCGAAGCGTCTCGGCCTCGGCTTCGGTGCCGCTGCGCAGGGCCTCCAATTCCTTCTCGAGGGCCGAGACGCGCTGCTCGGCGGCGAGCTTGCCCTGCTCGGCGGCGGTCAACTCTTCTTGCAGGCGTCGCGCCCGGTTGCCGGCGTCGGCGGCCTTCTGCTCGGCCTCGGCGCGCCGGCTGGCCGGCGCCAAGAGCTTCTCGGCCTCGGCCTTGGCGGCGGCCAAATCCCCTTCCAGTTGGCGGATCCTGGCGCGCTCCGTCTCGAGCGCGGCCTCGTGTTCCCTGGCCTTCGCCTCGGCGAGGGCGGCTTGTCCGCCCTTCTCCGCGGCCTCCAGACGCAGGCGCTCCGCTTCCGCGGTGTGCTCGGCCTTGGCGCGCGCGAGATCGGCCTCGGCCTGACTGGCGCGGCCCGCTTCGCGGGCGACCCTTTGCTCGGCGACGCTCAGCTTGCCGCTCAAATCCGTTTCCAGAGAGTCCTTTTGGTCCCTCAGCTCCGCCAGCGCCGCATCGAGCGATTCCGCCTTGGCGACCGCCTCGGCGGCCCTTTGCGCCGCCTGGCGCTCTTGACCGCGGAGTTCCTCCGCTTCGCCGCGCAGGCGCTTGGCCTCGGCCTTGCTAGTCGCCTCCAGGCCCTCGAACTTCTGCTTCCATTCCTTGGCGGCGGCCTTTTCCTTGGCGAGCTCCTGATGGGTGGCCTCCAGGCTCTCGCGGAGGCCTTTGGCCTCGCCCTGGGCGGTTTCCAGGGCGCTCAGGCCCTCGGCCAAGGCCGTCTCTTGGGCGGCGATCTTCTGCTCCAAGCCGGCCTTTTCCGTCTCGAAATCCCGTCTGGCTTTCTCGGCGGTGGTTCTGGCGCCTTGGAGATCCCCCTCAAGCTCTTCGACGCGGGCGCGGGTGTTGATCAGCTCGCTGTCCTTTTGGCGCAGTTCGGCCTGCTTCGCCTGAATTTCCAAATTGAGTCGGGACTTCTCGCCCTCGAGGTTGGAGATACCCCGCAGTGCGGTGGCCTCGGCCTCGGCCATCGCCGCCTCAACCCCGGCGAGGCGTCCGGTGAGATCGGTGATTTCCGCGCCGAGGCGGCCCATTTCCTCCACTTGAGCGGAGATCGTTTGCTCGTGGGCGGTCTTCTCTTTCTGGAGCATCGCGATACGCTCGCCGAGCTCGCGTTGCACGCCCTCCAACTCCGCCTTCTTGGACTCCAACAGCCCCCTTTGTTCCTCGAGGTCCCGCTCCAGCTTGGCGACGTCGCCCTCCAAGACCTTGCGCGCGCCCTCGCTGGCCTTCAATTCCGCAACCTTGGCCTCCAAATTTCGCTCCAGGGTCTCGATGCGCCCGCGTTTCTCCGTAATATCGCGGTCGAGTTCGCGGATTTTCGCCTCGGCGGTCGCCTTGCCGGCCTCCGCCTCCGTGGCGCGACTGCGCCATTCGTCGACGGACTTCTTCAGGCGGGTCTCCTCGGCGACCGAGCGGTCGCGGAGGGTCTGTAGGTCCTCGTTGGCGGAGTTGGCGGCGCCTTGGGCGATCTCGAGGTCGACTTCCTTGGAGCCCAGCTGCTTTTCCAGCGTTTTTTTGGCGCCCTCCAGCTCGGCGACCTTGGCCTCGAGGTCGGACTTGGCGGCTTCCAGCTCGGCGAGGCGCTGGTCGCCAAGGGTCTTTTCGGCCGTAAGCTTCCTGATACGGTCCTCCAGTTCCACCTCGGCGGTGATATCCCGGACAACCTCCGGCTCCTTGGCCTTCTCCGCCGCCAACTTCTGCTGGACCGTCTCCAACTCCTTCAGCTTCAAGGTGTGCTCGACGCGCAGTTGCCGCAGGGCCTCGTCGAGTTCGCCCTTCCTGGCGCGAAGGCCCTCGATCGTCTTTTGGTAAGTCGCGATGCTCGTCTTGTGCCGCTCGATCTCGGCCTGCTTGGCCTCGACTTCGCGGGTCAAGGTACCGATCTTCCGTTCGGCCTTGGCAAGCTCCGCTTGGGTGGCCTCGTGCTGCCGCTGCAGCTCGGCCTGCTGCTCCTGGAGCGTGGCCTCGCGGCCCTCGGCCGCCTCGGCGCGCTGGGCCTGCTGCGCCAGGCGCTCTCCAATCTCGGCGGCCTCTTGTTGAGAGGCCTCGAGCCGCTTGCCCTGATCGCGGAGCTGCGTCTCGAGATCCCGGGCGGCCTGCTGGAGCCTTGTCTCGCTTTCCGTCCGAAGCCTTTGCGCCTCCTCGAGGCGCTCCCGCAGTCGGGTCGCCTCTCCCTGGGCCGCCTTCTTGCCGGCGTTGGTGATTTCTAAATCGTGCCGGGCGGCGCCGAGCTCGCGATTGACGTCTTTGAGCTTGGTGGCGTTCTCGTCCAACTGGCGCTGGATCTCTTCCTTGTTGCCGCGTTCGGTCGCGAGCTCGCCCTCGAGCGTCGCCTTTTGGGTCTCGAGGGACTCCTTGACCTTGCCGAGGTGCTCGATCGAACGTACCTGGGCCTCGACGCGGTGATTGGCCGAACGGAGCTGGGCCTGGACGTCTTCGTAGCTGTCCCGAAGGGCATTGAGCTCGGCCTCGCGCTCGCCGAGGTCCTTACGCAGACCGGCGATATCCTCCACAGCCTGCCTGAGCTTGCCTTCCAGCTCCGTCTTGAGGCCCGCGAGCTCGGCGATTTTTTGGGCCTGTTCGGTGGTGAGGCGCGTCGCCCCCTCGTCCTTGGCGGCCAATTCGCCGACCTGGCGCTGCAAACCTTCCAAAGAGCCGCTCAGCTCGACGATTTTCTCGCCCAGCTCGGCGGCGTTCGCCTCGGACTCCTTCAAGGCCTCGTCCACATGCTTGCGGCGCTCGAGTTCGCCCTCGGCCTCGGTCAACTTGCTGCGCAATTCGTCCGCGGCCTGCCGGTGGGCCCCCGCCTGAACTTCGGCCTCCTGCTTTTCCTTGCGCAGCTTGCCCAGCTCGGCCTTGTGGGCCTGAATCTGCTGCTCGAGGCTTCCGACGCCGAGATCCAACTCGGAGAGCTCGGCCTGCTCTTGGTAGTCCCTGAGCCTCTGCTCGGCATCGGTCTTCTGAGTTTCCAGATCTTTCAACCGGGCTTCCGCCTCGCCGAGGGCCTGCGCCTTTTCAGCGACCAAGGTCTCGGCGGCGGTCTTTTGCCCCTCGACTTGGGTCAACTGATCCCGGAGCCCCTGGAGCTCATTGGCCTTGGCCTCGATCTCGGTGCGGGCGGCCTCTTGCTGGATCTTCAAGGCGTCGAATTGCTTTTGCAGCTCGCCCAGCGACTCTTCCTTCGCCGCCTTCTCGCCTTCCACCGTCGCCTTCTCGGCGCGCAGCTTGGCCAGCTCGGCCTCGAGGGCCTTCACCTTGGTCGGGGAGAGATTTCCGATCCACTCGCGGGCCGCCTCGAGGACGGTCTTGGCCTTTCCCTCGCGACCGGCCAAGAGGCGGTCGAGCAACGAGGGCTTCTTGGCCTCGGCCGTAACGGCGGCGGGATCGGCGGGCGCGACGGCGGGGTCCGCGGCCGGCGTCGGCGCCTTGGCCTCGGGCGCGGCCTTGGCGAAGCGGGCGCGCAGGCGTTCCGCAAAGCTCGGCTTCTTGGCGGCCAGCGCGGGGGCCGGGGCCGCGGCGGCGTTGGGGTCGACCGGCGGGGGCGACGCGGGCGCCTGCGCGGGATCGGGCTTGGCCTGAGTCGCGGGATCCGGCGCGGCGGGAGGTGCCGGCGGAGGCGTTACAGGAATCCCCTTCTTCAGGTTTTCCACGCCCATCTTGAAGGCGCCCAAATTCCGGTGCAGGGACCCGCCGCTGGCCAGGTTGGCCGCATGCGATCCGACCATCGCCTGGGTGTACATGACGGTGGCGTCGAAGAAGTTGGCGCCGAAACTCTGATTGTTCTCGGGCATGAGGCCCAGCTTGCGGCTCAGCGCGCCGCTGGCCTGCATCGTGAGGATGCCGCCCAGGTGGTTCATCGTACCGCTCAAGGCCTTGCCGGAGGTGGTGAGGGTCGGGATGCCCTTGCCGGCCGCCTGCGCCGCGCCGTCGAAGAAGAAGCGGCCGGTCGGCGAGCGGCCCAAGGCCCCCGCGAATTGGCCCTCGCCGAAGCGATAGCCGAGCTTGGATCCCCAGGCGCCCTGCGCCATGCGGGCGGTCGCCAGGCCGGTCATGCCGTGGGTGAGGCGCATGCCGCCGAACATCAAGGTCGCCGAGACGATCTCCTGCCAGGCCCCGTTCCAGGCCTTGTCGCCGCCGTGGTGCATCCGCTCGAAACCGCGGTGGATGGCGGTGAAACCGACGGCCTCGCCGGTCATCCCGAGGACGGCCGCGCCCAGCTTGGCACCGCGGCCGATGTCGGAAATCTTCTTTGCGTCGTAGGCCCAGGCCGCCAATTTAAGGCCGCCCAACTCGAAGGCCGTGCCCATGAAGGGCGCGGCAGCCATGCCGAGCAGCATCGAGGGCTTGGAGACTTCCTTGCAGAACAGGGGCAGAACGTAGCCGACCTTCTGGCCGAAATCCCCCTTGCCTTGGACGACGGCGAGGATGTCTTCGCCGACCCTTTGCGTCGCGGGATCCTTCTTGAGCTGCTCGGCGAGGAACATCGCCGACTCGCCCATCCCCGCGTCGATCAAGAGCTTCTGCTGGGCCAATAGGGCGAGCGACTTGCCGCGCAGCGCGGCGTCGGGCTCTTGGGCCAGGGCGTCGAATTCCTGCATCAGCTTGTCGCCCAGCAGCCGGTCGCGCAGCGCCGTCTCTTCGGCGCTCAGCTCCAATTTTTGGAAGAGCGCGAAGGGATGCACGCCGGGATTCTTCTCGGAGGCCGTCTTCGCTTTTTGGAACAGTCCCTCGACGAGGCCCTTTTCCTTGACTTGGTCGACGGAGGCCCCGAAATGCAGCCAACCCTGGCTCTCGTCGTAGCGCTTCATCACCTGCTCTTGGGCGACGACGTACATCGCCTCCAGCGAGGACTGCGCGGCGGCCTTCAGGCCCTCCGGGTCGCCTTGCCCGCGTCTCGCGAGCGGCGAGCGGTAATCCTTAGGCAAGGTCTTGCCCGCGCCGAGCAGGGCCAAGACCGCGGATCCGTCCGGCTCGCCCTTGGGCAAGAGCGCGGGCAGCAGCGCCTGAATGAAGGCCTCGGCCTCCTCCGTGGGCGGCTTGGCGCCGGCTTGCAATTTTTTCAGAACGGCCTGCAGGCGCGCGTCGCCCTCGGCGCCGGGCGCCAGTTTCCAGGCGCGCTCATAGCCCTCGAAGGCCAGCGTCTCGGCGTTCAGCGTGTACTTGTCGCGCAGCAGGATGCGGCCGTTCGCCGCTTCGCCGTCGTCGTCGACGGAGAGCTGGAGGGTGACCTCGAGCTTCCCGTCGCGCCAGGCGAGGTTGTAGAAGTTGAGCTTATCCTTGATCTTGAACTCGAGGCCCGCGTTGAGGTCGAGCACCTGCTGGTTGGTCGTCTTGAGCAGGCGCCGCTCCTTTTCGAAGGCGGCCTTGATCTCGGGCAGGGTGTTTGCGTCGTCGTCGACGATCGCGCGGCCGTAGCTGCGCGCCACGCGGTGGGCGAATTTCTGCACGACCGGGTCGGTCGCCCCGCGGCCCGCGCCGCCGGCAAGAGTCTGGTACTTGGCGAGCCAGCCCTTCCATTCGTCGCCGCCCTTGCCGTTGTGCTCGAAGCTGCGTTGGTAGGACTTGAGGACGCGCTCGGAGGCGTCGAAGACGAAGGTGTCGCGGACGTAGAGGCGGCCGTTCGCCGCTTCGCCGTCGTCGTCGACGGGCAGGACGAGCGAAACCTCGACGTCGCCGTTGTCGCGGACCTTGGACTCGGTCCGGGACTCGGCGTCGGTCGCTTTCGGAAGTAAGGGAGATTCCTTCTTCTTCTGAAGGTCGAACAGCGACTCGTAGAAATCGCGGTTTTTCTTCAGAAGCTCAAAGGTCTCCTGGGATAGACGGAATGATGTCGGTCCGCTCACCTAGTGCCCCCAAAGTAGAGGTCCCTTGCGCAGTCACCCGCGCGGTTTAGACCGTGTGCCTCGGCCTAAACGGGAATAATCGTTGTGAATTCCTAGCTTACCTCCACTCACCCTGCTCCAGGGCTTATCGCGGTCCCGTTGAAAAAGTTGCGACCTGCGGGGCCGGCGGCTGCCGTCTCGCAAATATTGCGGCGCAGGTCCATCGAATTGCGGGATGGGGCGCTATATTATGGTTGGGCGAAGAGCTCGACGCCGTCTACGAAGGCCGCCGCGATGTCGGCGGGGCGGACGCCGCGGATCAAGGCGGCGGCGAGGGGCTCGTCCTCTTCCGGCGCCGCAACGGCGAGAAAATCGGCGCGCTTGTGCTTCTCGAGGCTGCCGATCTCGGCCTCCATTCCCAGGGCCCGGGCGCCGCCCAAGGTCGCGGCCCGCAGGATCGCGTCGCCCGCCGCTTGCAGATCGGGGTGGCCCTCGAGACGATAGAGGACCGCGCGCATCTCGTCCCAGAGGTCGAGGCTGGAGCCGGCGGCGCGGCCCCAGGTGCCGAGGGCCCAGGGGACGCGGTCTTTCAGGATCTTCTCCCAGGGGACTTCGCCGACCTGGAGTTTTTCGAAGGCAAGCGGCGCGAAGACGCGCGGGCACTCGGCGTTGCCGAGCAGGGCACCGTCGGTCGGACCCAGGTGCAGGGCGCCGACGATCGCCGGCCGGGCCTTGAGCAGGCCGATCTCGTGGAGGTACTGGATCGGCGTCATGTGGTGCGGCGGCGGGATGCGCTCCTCGCCCCATCCGGCTTCCTTGAAGAGCACCGAGGTCACCTCGCCCTGGCTATCGTAGAAAAACTCCATCTCGCTGAAACTGAGCGCCGCGACGATGTGAAAGGGGATCTTCATCTGCAGGGCGTGATTGGCGAGGATCCGCAGCAGGTTCTTCGAGATCGTGAAGGCGCTGAAGGGCGCGAGGCCGGGCTTAAGCCGGGGGTGGCCGGCGTGCTCGACCTCGTCGACCAGGGCGAGGGCCTGCTCGAATTCCTCCTGGGCGGTGGCGCGCTGGAGGTTTTCGATCTCGGCGAGGACCGTGACGCGCAACCCGGATTTCTCGTAGAGCGGGACCGCCACGGGAAAGCGGCAGACGTCGCCCAAGGCGGTCGTCCCGGAGCGTTTGACGATTTCCAAACCGTCGGCGACCGCCTTTTGCTGGTCGGGAATCGGCAGCTTCGCCTTGAAGCGCGAGCGGTTGACCAGCCAGGCCATGAGGAGGAAGCGCCCCTCCTTCGTCTCCGGCATGGGGTGCGGGTATTTCTCATAATGCGTCAGCGAGAGATCGGCGTGGGCGTTGACCAGACCGGGCATCAGGACATGGCGCGGAAATTCGCGGACGGCCGCCTCGGGGAATTTCTGCCGCAAGGCCTCGGGGGCGCCGACCTCGAGGATGCGGCCGGCCTGCGCCGCGAGGGCGCCGGGAGAGAGAGTTTCGCCCGCGACGGGGAGGAGGTGGCGGGCGGCGAAGATTTGGATGGGGGAGGGTTGCATGTTTAACCTATTCCGGGGTGAAAATCGGGGCACCGTGGCACAAAGCGGCTCCGTAGGGGCCGTTCGCGAACGGCCCCTACAGCGGACCGTTGTCAATCAAGCGTTTGCCGTTGAGATAGACGGCTAAAATCAACCGCGCAGGCCTGTCCAAGACCTCCGCCGGCTCGAGCGTCTCCGCGTCGACGATCTCGAGGTACTGGACGACGGTGTTCTTTCCCTCCGCCAGCACCGCCAAGGCCCGCTCGCGCAGCGCGGCGGTCCGGCGCTCTCCGCTTTGCGCCGCGTCCCGTGCCGCCGCGATGGCCCGCGAGATATTCAAGGCCTCCATCCGCTCCGCCTCGCTCAGGTAGGCGTTGCGGGAGCTCATCGCCAGACCTTCCTTCTCCCGCAAGGTCGGCAAGCCCACCACCTCGACCGGCATATGCAGATCCCTTACCATGCGCTGTAGGATCTTCAACTGCTGGTAGTCCTTCTCGCCGAAGACCGCAACGTGGGGCTGCGCGATGAGAAAGAGTTTCGCCACCACCGTCGCGACGCCGCGGAAGTGGCCGGGGCGGAAGGCACCGCAGAGCCCGCGGCTCAGCTGGGCGACCGTGACGGCCGTCTGATCGCCGGGCGGGTACATCTCGGCCGCGGCGGGGACGAAGAGGACGTCGACCCCGCGCGACTCGGCCAGGGCGCGGTCGCGGGGCAGGTCGCGCGGGTATTTTTCAAAATCCTCATTGGGGCCGAACTGGGTCGGATTGACGAAAATCGACATCGCGACGAGATCGGCGCGGCGCCGCGCTTCGTCGACGAGACTCAAGTGCCCCTCGTGGAGGTAGCCCATGGTCGGCACCAGGGCGAGGCGCTTCCCGGCGAGGCGCTGTCCGGCGCTCCATTCCTGCATCTCGCGAATCGACTCGATTTGCCGCATCTCGTCTTCCTAGATTATGGCGCCTGGCCTCTCCCGGCCACATATTCATATATATGTATTTTATTTTTTTTCCAAAAAACTGTGCTCCACGCCGGGAAACTTCCCGCCGCGCACCTCTTCCGCAAAGGCGCCGGCCGCCGCGCCGATCGTCTTTTTGAGATCCGCATAGCGCTTCACGAACTTGGGCGCGATATCCTCGAACATGCCCAGCAGATCGTAGCAAACCAAGACCTGCCCGTCGCAGTGCGGCCCCGAACCGATGCCGATCGTCGGCACCGGGACCTCCTTGGTGACCTGCTTGGCGAGCTCGAGGGGAATGCCCTCGAGCACGATCGAGTAGGCCCCCGCCTGGGCCACGGCCTTGGCGTCTTTCAGAACCTTCTTCGCGGCATCCTTGCCGCGACCCTGCACCTTGTAGCCGCCCATCTGCTGGACACGCTGGGGCATGAGCCCGACGTGGCCCATCACCGGGATGCCGAGGGAGACCACCGCGTGGATGGTTTCGGCGATCTCTTCGCCGCCCTCCATCTTCACCGCCTCGGCCTTGCCCTTCTTCAGCGCGGCGCCGGAGACGCGGATCGCGTCTTCCTTGGAGGCCTGGTAGGAGAGGAATGGCAGGTCGCAGACGACGTGGGCGCGCTCGGCGCCTCGGGCGACGCAATGGCTATGATAGATCATGTGGTCCATCGTGACGCCCAGGGTGTTCTTGCGCCCCTGCACCACCATGCCCAGCGAGTCGCCGACCAAGAGAATGTCGACCCCCGCGCCGTCCAACAGGCGCGCGAAGGTGTAGTCGTAGGCGGTGACCATGACGATCTTCTGGCCCTTGGCCTTCAAGGCGGTGATGTGGGGGACGGTGATTTTCTTTTCGGGCATGGGTTTCGTCGGGGCGAACCTTGGGTTGGCCCTCTCCTTAGTGCAAGGGGGGCGAACCCAAGGCTCGCCCCTGCGATCAGGTTTTGCTGCTGATCGAAACGTAATGCTTGTCGAGCTTCGCCTTGCGCATGTTCAAAATCTCTTTGAGAAGATTTTTATAATCCTCCTCGTTCTTCACGATGTCGATCTCGGTGCAATTGACCGTCAAGAGCGGCGTCTCGTCGTACTCGAAGAAAAACTGGTTGTAGGCCTGGCAGAGCCGCTCGATGTACTCGCCGGAGATCGACTTCTCGTAGGCGATGCCGCGCTTCTTGATGCGTTCGCGCAGGGCCTCGACGCTGGCCTGGAGGAAGATCACCAGGTCGGGCTTAGGGATCTGAGCATCGAGGACGCGGTAGAGCTTGTCGTAGAGGTTGATCTCCTCCTCGCTCAAGTTGAGCATGGCAAAGATGCGGTCCTTGGCGAAGATGTAGTCGGAGATCGTCGCCTGCTTGAAGAGATCCTGCTGCATCAAGACCTTCTGCTGCTGGTAGCGGGAGAGCAGGAAGAAGACCTGGGTCTGGAAGGCGAAGCCCTTCGGGTCTTTATAGAAGGAAGGGAGGAAGGGGTTTTCCTCGGCCTCCTCCAGGACGATGCGGCCCTTGAATTCTTCGGCGAGCAGTCGGGTCAGCGTGGTCTTGCCGACGCCGATGGGACCTTCGACCGCGATGTAGCGCAGGGGCTTCACGGAAAAATCCTTAGTATGGGCGGGCTTAGCCTGTCCATCGCTTTTCGGCGGGCTGGGGGGAGGCAGGCCTATTTCCATTGATAGATGGTGCCCGCGCTCACCGCCAGCTGGCGGGCCGCCGCGTAGGGGCTGTCGCCGCTGCGCCGCAGCGCCTCGGCAAAAACCTCGCGCTTGAGGGCGTCGAGGGTTTCGCCCTCCGGGTAGTTCCAGGGCTGGGCCGCCCACTCCGCCGCGCGCTCGGCGACCCGGTCCTCGCGTAGGCGCTGGTAGAGCTTGGAGGGCGCGCACTTCAACGAGGCGGCGGTCCGCTTCACGTCCATATCGAAGCGCTGCAAGGCCTTGGCGAGGATCAAGGTCTCGATCTCGCGCCAGGTCTTGCCGGGGAGGAAGGGCGAGTCGGCGCCGCCGGCCGGAGGCGCGACCTCGGCCGCGGGCCGCGCCGGAAGGGTCGGTCTGGCTCCCCCGCCCTTCAGCTTCTCCTGCCAGGAGGCCGGCAGATCCTGGCGGTGCAGGACGGCGCCGCGCCGCAGGGCGGTCGCCACGCGCATCAAGTTTTCCAGCTCACGGACGTTGCCGGGCCAGTCGTAGTCGAGCAGGTCTTTGAGCAGGTCGCGGCCGACCGTAACCCGGTCGGACTCCCCCTGCTCTTCCAGGAAGCGCCGGATGAAATTCTCGGCCAAGAGCGGGATGTCCTCCTTGCGCTCGCGCAAGGGCGGGAGGCGCAGCTCCAGCTCGGCGACGCGGTAATAGAGGTCCTCGCGGAACTGCCCCGCCGTCACCCGCTCGCGCAGGTCGCGGTGCGAGGCGCTGAGCAGGCGGAACTTCACGGCGCGGGGCCGCGTCTCGCCCAGGCGGGTCAACTCTTTCTCCTGCAGGACGCGGAGCAGCTTCGCTTGCAAGGACAAGTCCAGCTCGGCGATCTCGTCCAAAAAGAGCGTCCCGCCCTCGGCGGCCTCGATCAGGCCGGCCTTGTCGCGGTTGGCGCCGGTGAAGGCGCCCGCCTTGTAGCCGAAGAGCTCGGCCTCGACCAGATTGGCGGGAAGCGCGGCGCAGTTGAGCGCAATGAAGGGGCCGCGCTGGCGGCGCGAGCGCTCGTGCAGCGAGCGGGCCAGCAGTTCCTTGCCGGTGCCCGACTCGCCGTGCAGCACCACCGAAAGGTCGGTGTCGCGGACCCGTTCCACCATCCGAAACAACTCCTGCATCTCCTTGTTGCGGCTTAAAAAATCCATCTCGGCGAAGCGCCGGAGCACGCTGGACTCGACGGCCGCCTCGCGGGCCTGGGCCAGCTCCTGCTCGCTGCGGTCGAGGCGGCCTTGCAGCTCGCGGATCAAGCGGCGCAGGGCCTCGGGGTCGCGCTCCTCGCCGATCCGGCGCTCGGCGGCGAGCAGCGAGTCCTCGGGATCGAAGCGCTCGACGCGGGTGGCATTCCCCTCGCCCGCCTCGGGGGCCGATTTCTTCTCGTCGGGTGTTTTCATCGTTCCCTCCTGAATTGCGGCGCAGCGCGCCTGTTTCTCCTCGTCGTCGGCAAGCGGGAGCAGCTCGGCCAAGACGTCCTGCAGCCGCACGCGGTCGCCCTCGTCGCGGGCGATCTCGGCGCGGGTCAGCAGGGTCCAAAAGCGGAACTGCCCCAGCGAAGGCTCCTGCGCGGCCATGCGGTCGGCGTCGCGCGCGTGCAGCTCGGCCTCGGCGAAGCGCCGCTCGCGGCGGAACAAATCGCCCAGCTCGACCAGGGCCCGCGCCTCGAGGTATTTCTCATAGGCCTTTTTCTCGGGCAACTTGCCCAGCAGCTTGAGGGCCAGCTCGAAGTTGTCGCGCGCCGCCGCGAAGTCGCCGCGCTCGGCCTGGATCGAGCCGATGTTCTGGGCCAGGGCGGCGGCGCTCGGGTAGTCCTCGAGGTAATTCGCGAGTTCGAGCCCGCGGCCGTAGTCGGCCAAGGCGGGCTCCCACTCGCCGCGCAGGTGCCGCGCCTTGCCCAGGCCGTTGTAGGCGCGGAGCAGGAACTCGAAGTTGCGGTGCAGGCGCATCAGCTCGGAGCCGCGCTGGAAGCTCTCGATCGCCGCCGCGTAATCCTTCGCCAACAAATACGCCTCGCCGAGGTTGTAATGCACGCGCATCAGGGCCTGGGCGTCGCCGACCCGCTCGTAGAAGGGCAGTATCTCGCGCAGCGCGGCCACCGCCCGCGCGGCGTCGCCCTTCATCAGGTAGGCCGAACCCAGGTCCTGGTTGCGGACCTTCTCCTGCTCGGCGGGGGGCAGGGTCGCCCAGCGCCGTTGCATGGCCTCGAAGAGCTCGATCGCCGCGTCCAGCTTCCCCTCCTGACAGAGCAGCCAGGCGCGGTAGTTCTGCGCGCGAATCGTCCGCGCCTCATCCTCGTCGCCGGCCTCTTCGAGCAGGGCCAGGGCGCGCTCGACGCAGGCGCGGGCCTCCTCGTGACGGTGGGCGTTGATCTTTTGCAGGCCGCGGCGCTCGTAGATGGCGGCGCGCAGGCGGAGCCTCCGGCCCAGGTCGGCCACCTGCCGGACCTCGGCCTCGGCCCGGGCCAGGGCCGCCTCGGCTTCCTCGCCGCGCTTCGTCTTGAGCAGCTCCTCGGCGCGGCGCAGGGACAACTCGGCGCGCCCCGCATGATCCTCTTCTGGGAGGGCCGCCAGGACCGAATCGATCTCCGCCAGGTCCAGCGGGGCGCTCTCGAAATCGAGGTCCGCCTCCGCGAAGGCCGCGAGGTTCCAGCGGCCGTGGGCGTCGACCCAACGCTGCGGGCGCGCGAGGCCCTCCAGCAGCGAAACCGCCAGCTGCGGGTTCCCGCGGCTGCGCTCCCAGAGGCGCGCCAGGAAATTTTCCGGAACCTTGTCGAGGCCGCTCAGCTCGCGGAAGAACTCTTCCAGCTCGCTCCGGCTGAAGGGCGGCACCGGAAGGACGCTCACGCGCCAGGCCTCTTGCGCCAAGGCCCGCTCCAGCTCGCCCGCGCGCTCCGGCCCCGTCGTCAGGACCAGGAGGGAAGGAGCCTTGGGATCTTTCCAAGGCGCCGCGGCGGGGTCGGCTTCGCCGATCCAAAGGTCGCAGTCCGCCCGCGGCGGCGCGGCGGCCCGGATCCGCTCCATCTGGAAGCGGTATTTCAGCTCCTGGGAGATGCGGCTCTTGCCGACGCCCGCCTCACCGACCAAGAGAAAGGCCCGACGCTCGCCGCGCGCGGACAGGGCGGCGCGGATTTTCTCCGTCCACTCGACGAGCAGGCCCTCCCTGCCGATCCAGCGTTCCAGCCGCCAAGGCCTCGGCCGCGCCTCGCCCGCCTTGCCGGGCCGGACAAAGTCGACGGCCGCCAAGAGCTCCGCGGCGTCGCGGTAGCGGTGGGCGGGGTTTTTCTCCAGCAGGGTATCGAAGATCTCGTTCCAATAGGCGGGAACCTTCGGGTTCGCCAGGCTCAGCTTCGGCGGCTTCAGCGTCAGATGCGCCTCATAGGTTTCCTGCAGCGTCTTTTGCGCGAAGGGATTTTTCCCGGCGAAGAGCTGGTAGAAAACGACGCCCAAGGCGTAGAGGTCCGAGCGCTCGTCGGCCGGCTCCTTGAGGATCTTCTCCGGCGCCATCGTCGCCGGTGTCCCTCCGCTCGCCGCGAAGCGAGGGTCGGCGAGCCCCAAGTCGATCAGCTTGACTCGCGGCGCGCCGTCCTCCGTCACCACCAACAGGTTGTTGCCCTTGATGTCGCCGTGCAGGAGATGGGCGCGGTGAATGGCCTGCAGGCCGCGGGTCGCTTGGAGAAAGAGCTCGGCGATCTCCTCGGGAGACCGGCCCCGGGCGAATTCCGGGATCGGCCGGCCCTCGAGAAATTCCTCGGTGAAGTAAAACCGGCGCAGGGCCTCGTCGAAGCCGAAGTCGGCGATGCGCACGACGTTGGGATGACGAAGATCCTTGAGGAAGGCGAACTCGAACTTGAAGGCACGGATCAGCTCGGCCTCGAGGCCGCGGTCGGCGAAGGGCTTGAGCAGCTTCAGGGCGAAGCGCCCCTCGGCGGACTCCACCAGGAAGACCTCGCCGGTCAGACCCTCCCCCAGGGGGCGCTGCACCCGGTAACGGCCGTCGATCGAGGCGGGCTGGGCCATACCCCTAGCTTAGGCCGATATTTTGAAAAGTAAACATTTGTTTGAATTTCAAAAATATTAAATTTACGAATTTTTATTTGAAAAATAGATAATTGATTTTCGAAATTCATTATAAATATTTTTAAAATAATTAATAAATTCAAATAATTAATAATTTGGACCCAAAACTGCATATTCCCTCCCTAGAAATACTTAACCCCCAAATCGGAGGATCGATATGCAGAAAAGAAACCCATTCCAAAAGGCCCGCCGGGTCTTGGCCCTGGGAATGATCCTGGGCCAGGCCTGGCTTTCAGGCTGTAGTGGCGGAGACGGAGGCTTCTTCGGCTTCGGACTCAATGCCGATTTCGGCGACGCCCCCGACGGTCTCCCCAGCGGTTATGCCTCGGGGATCACGGCCAACTTCCCCAGCCGCGACTCGGAAAACGGCGCCCACCACCTCGACCTGAGCGACTCCGCCTTCGGCCCGCTGAACGCCGACGGCTCGTTGTCGGTCAGCGCGGAGGACGACGCCGTCGACCCGATGGACTCGGACGGCGTGCCGAACATCGACGCGCCGAAAGGAGCCAGCGACTTCGACAAGCGCGACGACGGCCTGCTCACGACGATGCTCGCGCCGGGAGCCAGCAACAACTTAAGCTTCCTCGTCTCGGTCGCCGCCGGCGCCCCCAAGAAGACCCGCTATGTGAACGTCCTGATGGACTGCAACAAGGACGGCGAGTGGAGCGGCAGCGACGCCAACGGCGCCGAGGAGCACCCCGTGAAAAACCTGCCGGTCGACGTGACGCCGGGCACCACCATGCCGATCACGACGCCCGACTTCCTCGCCTGCGTCGACACCAATCCGATCTGGATCCGCCTCACCCTGACCGACGCGCCCATCGACCTCAGCGCCTATCCGGACGGCTGGGACGGCCGCGGCGAGTTCGAGAAGGGCGAGACCGAGGACTACTTCCTCACCGATCACGTCGCCCTCGTCCTGCCCGACAAGACCGGCGGTGGCGGCGGCGGTCCCCCTCCCCCGCCTCCCCCTCCGTGGCCCCCGGGCGGCGGTGGCGGCGGCGGAGGTGGTGGCGGAGGCGGCGGTGGCGGCTGCGAGTTCTGGAAGACCTACGGCGTCACGCTCTGCAAGGGCCAGTCCCGCACCTTCTTAGCCTTAGTCGGCGGCTTCGCCCCCGACTCGGTGACGGCGACCAGCAGCGACTCCAGCGTCGCCTCGGTCGAGGTGAACGAGGCCAACGTCACGATCAAGGGCGGCGAGGAAGGCGAGGCGACGGTCAGCCTCACCGTGGTCGAGGACGGCTGCACCTACCACATCACCGTCAAGGTGAAGGTGAAAAAGTGCGAGCCCGCGCCGAAGATCGAGTGCTGCGAGCCCCCGCAGATCGCCAAGGACCCCTCGCGGTGCAAGAACTGCCATGTGGTCGGCTGGAAGGTCCACACCAACGAGACCCCCGGCGGCGGCGGAAGCTCGGCCGACGGCGGGATCAGCGAAACCGGTTCCTACGGGGACACCTCGGGCTCGGTGAGCAAGAGCACGGTCGTCGTAGTGGGCAACGTGATCAAGATCGTCACGACCTATTACGAGTGCGATCCCTGCCCGAAGGAGTTCATCCCCGGGATCGACGACGACGGCGACGGCATCCCGAACGAGTACGACTGGTACCCGGACACCTGCTACGACATGACCGAGCCCCACTCCTTCGAGGAGCAGCTCGCGGTCGACAGCTTCTTCGACGTCTTCTTCGAGGTGAACACCTTCCTCGACCTCTACGACGCCAAGTACTTCGAGAGGCAGGAAGAACAGCATCCCGAGGAGATCCAGCAGCCCGGCACCGGAACCACCGTCCTGGGCGATCCGGTCCTGCCCTACCGCACGACTCCAACCTATAGCGGCACCCTCCATTAAAGAAGCGCCGCCAGGTCCCCAGGCCCTCCCGCAAGGGAGGGCCTTTTTTATTGGAGCTATGGGAAATTGGGTTTATAAAGGAGTCGTTCCCGAAAAATCGAAACCCAAGCGAGGGTCTATGAAAAAGTTCCTGACACTACTCAGCGCCTTGTTTCTTATTTCCAGCGCAGCCATTTTCGGTCCCGGCTGCGGCGGCGGTGGCGCGCCGCCCGCCTCCATCCCGGCGCCGGTGACGCAGCTGATGACGATCAGCCCCCCCAGCCCCACGGGCGCGGTATCGATCACGGGTGCGCCGGGCGCGGTGCAGCCCAACGCCAACGTCCAAGCCCAAAACGTCGACCAAGTCGGCCCTTTCACTTGGCTCAAGGAGCTGCTGATCCGCAGCGCCCACGCCCAGACCTTCTTCGTCGAGGTCCCGGCCGACAACCAGGGCGCCTTCAACCTGCTGATCGACGGGACCAGCGGCGAGCGCATCGACATCCGGCAAGAGGTGAACGGCGAGTTCAGCCCGGCGGTGTCCCTGACCGTGCCTTGAACAGGGCCGTCCACTGCTCCACGCTCAGCTCTTCGGCGCGGGCCTGAGGCTTGGCGCCCGTCGCGGCGAGCCGCGCTTCCACCTCGGCGGCGGTCGCGTGAGCGAAAAAAGCCCTTAAATTCTGCCGCAGCATCTTGCGGCGCTGCGCGAAGCCGTCGTGCAGGCAGACCTCGAAATACTCCCACTGCTCCTGCGGCAGGAGCGGCTCTTCCCGCTTGCGAAACTTCAAGACCAGGCTTTCCACCTTCGGCGGCGGCCTGAAGGCCGAGGGCGGCACGACGCAAATCGTCCGGCACTCGGCGGCGAGCTGCGTGAAGACGCTCAGCGAGCCGTAGGCCTTTGTTCCCGGTTTGGCCGTCAGACGCTCGCCCACTTCCTTTTGGAACATCAAGACCATCTCGGTCCCCGGCGCGGTCGCCCGCAGCAGTTTGGTGAAGATGGCGGTGCCGACGTTGTAGGGAAGATTCGAGACGATCTTCAAGTTAGATCCCAACCGCCCCTCCACCTCGCGCCAATCCAGCTCCAAAAAATCCCCCTCGAGCACCTCCACCGGAAATCCGGACAAGCGCTCCCGCAGCCAGGCGGCCAGCTCGCGGTCCTTCTCGACGAGCAGGAGGCGGCCGACCCGCTCGGCCAGCGGCAAGGTCAGGGCGCCGCGCCCGGGGCCGATCTCGAGGACATGATCTTCCGCCTTCGGGTCGAGGGCCCGCAGAATGCGCTGAATCACGGCTTGGCGGTGGAGGAAGTGTTGGCCGAGGGATTTCTTCGGGCTCAAGGAGCGACTCCGAGCGGGAGCCGGGCCTGGGCGTTGAGCGTGAGCGGATGGGAACGCCCCTCGCGGAGGTAGCGCTCGCCGACGAAGGCGATCATCGCGCCGTTGTCCATGCAGTACTTGGGCGCGGGCAGAACGAGGTCGACGCCCCGCTCGGCGGCCAGCTCGGCCAGGGCCGCGCGCAGCGGCCCGTTGCAGGCGACGCCGCCGGCCACGACCAGCTGCCGGGCGGGGCGCGCCTCGAGGGCGCGGCGGCACACCG
>JAANMU010001075.1_pt1 | contig 27414 bp, 21 predicted proteins | sample 7279701 | NCBI WGS metagenome assembly JAANMU01 (sample SAMN14094539, study PRJNA606508) | bioreactor metagenome | isolation source: A lab-scale SPAN reactor treating ammonium-rich wastewater day 57 | place: Ireland: Galway | collected 2017-03-13 | reverse complement strand
CGCCGCAGCGGCCGCGACGCGCTCCGCGATGACAATTCCTCGCTCCCAGATTATCATTCCGTCGTCCCGCGCGACAATTCCTCGCTTCGCGGCCATAATTCCGCGCTCCCGCGCGACAATTCCTCGCTCCCAGATCATCATTCCGCGCGGAATTATGATCGCGGCGAGCGTTATCGCGGACGCTCGAACCGCCCGCGTCGCCGCGATCGCCGGAATTTCGGCCCTGGCGCGCCAATAAACCAGCCCGGACGCACCCGCGCCCATGTTTGGCTGCTGCACGGAAGACTGAACAGAACCCGACGCCGCCGACGAGGCCGCGCAAGCGTGCACACCGCGACCCCGGACCCGTCAACCCTCGCCGAAGATCGCGCGGGGTTAGTCTTCGTCGCTGCCGGTGTCCTGAGCGGCGCGTTCGGCTTGCCAGCGGGCGAGCGTGTCGCGGTAGGTCGTCGTGTCCTCGTGATCGGCCCCGAACCAGGCTTCGGCCAGCGCCACAAGTGCGGCCTGCTTTTCGATCGCGCGTCTGTGTTGCCCATCCTCGTACAACCACCCTGCCATGTCATTCCGCGCCGACAAGCCGAAGGACCGCGTGTCTTCGTGTTGATCGTAAATCGCCACCGCCTGATGCAATGCCTCGATTGCCTCATTGGCCTGGCCCATGGCAAATAGAATGGATGCAAGGATCTCGTACCTGTCCGCGAAGTTCGGGTGGTCGGTCTGCTCGTGTTTCTTTTCGATCTCGATGGCGCGATCGATCTCCACGATCGCTTCGTCATAGCGCTCAAGGTCACGCAGCAGCATCGCGCGGTCCGCAAGCCTAGTAACCAAGATCGGTGCATCGTCACCTGCACGCCTCTTGTCGATCTCGATCGCTCTATCGAGCTCAGTCAGCGCTTCGCCGAAGCGATTCATATCCCTGAGAACCCACGCACGCTGTGCGTACAGATTCGCACTTTGCCAGCTTTCTGACTCAAAGTGATTGTTGTCGATCTCGATGGCGCGATTGATCGATTCGAGGGCTTCTTCGTAGCGCTCGAGATTCCTGAGGATCCTCAAGCGTTCATATTGCGTTAAACTGAACTTAAATCTGTTCTCTGGAAAATAAATGAGCTCAATCTCATTCGCGCGATCGAGGGCTTCCAAAGACTTATCGAGATCACCAAGCGCCCGGTTAAATATCCGAAGCTGATCGTAAACCACCCTGTATTCCCAATCGCTGTCATCAAGAGCGCTTTCGTAGTACCGTTTGACACGTTCAGTTCGAGACCTGGCAGAATCGGAACGGCCAAGCATATGTTCGATCATTGCATACAGGAGGTTCAGTCTCGCCATTATGAAAAGGTTACGTCCGACGCCGTCACCCTCAAGCCGTAGAGCTTGCTTGATGCGTACTTCGGCTTCGGTGTAAAGCCCGAGTGACAGGAGCACCGTTGCCATGGACTCGAGCGCATTCACGCGGATCTCTCGTGACATCGGTTCCTTGCGGGTCAGTAGTTCCTCTGCCAAAGCCAGCGCCCGCCGCTTGCTGTCTCCGCCGTCCGCTACCCTGCTTTGAGCCAGCACCCATGCCAAGCGGATCGTCGCGTCGGCGTCGCCCGGCCGGATCGCCAGCGCCGCCTCAAAGTACGGCGCAGCCCCGTCCGGGTCGTCGTCGAAGCGGCGCCGCTCGCCATGGGCGATCTGATACCGGTACTCGGTGTCGTCCGTCCAGTCGATCCCGCTCGCCCGCCACAGGTCGGCCTGCGCCAGGAACGTGTCGGCTTGCGTCCATGTTGCCTCGGTGTACGGCCGCGACACCGACGCGATCGACGCCATCGCCTGGTCAACCGGATCGCCGAAGGCGAGCAGACGCCGGATCGACTCGGCCAGTTCCGGCGTGATCTGTGGAGTCCGTACGCCGCCCGAAGTGCTGACAATAAGCCCTTCGGTCTGAACCCGATGGCGGTCTTCAAGGAGCAATGCCACCATGCGGAAGATCTCATCAACTTTGCGTTCCATCCGATCGAGGCGAGCGATGACTTGTTGGTGGTTGTCGCGCTGCGCTTCGGACATGGTGGCCAGTTCGGCCCGAAGGCTTCTCATTCCGTCTGACAAAGCCGCGAACTCGGCGCGCCACTCGGCGCTCTGCTCGTCGATGGCGTCGCGGATGCGCTCAACCGCCTCCGTCTGCATGTCGATGATCAGCGCTGGCCACGCCTTGTCGCCCGTCTTCCACGCATGCTTGAGCGCCTCGCGCAGGCTCAGGCCGAACGTGTCGGAAAGTCGCTGCAATGCCCGCTCGCGCACATCGCCCGAGAGCGGAGCAACGCCGCGCGCGGAGCACAGATGATCGAGCACCGCGCCCCAGCGGGCAGGGTCCATCGCCGGACGCGAGCGATCAAAGAGAAACGCCGACAGCAGCGGCTCATCGACGCTGCCCTCGCCGCCGATGAGCGCGAGCGCCGCCTCATCGGACACAACATTGCCCGCCTCGTCGGTCGTCGTCGCCGTCGCCAGCTCGACCCACGCCTCGGGCAGGATCGCCGCCACCGCCGCGAGCGCCCGGCGGTCGGCCTGGTTCGTGATCCCCTCGCGCTCTCGCAGCAGCACCATGCGCACGGTGCGGCCCGCCAGCGCCGCGCCGTCGTGATTGCGGTAGAACTCGCGCACCGTCGGCTGGGCACCGGCCAGATACGCCGCGATGGTGTTGTCCACGACGCCCAGCATGAGCACGCTGGGCAATGAAAACAGACTCACGACGAAACTCGCGCTCAGCGATCGCGGCTCGAACGGCCGCACGCCCCCGCCGCCGCCCTGCCGCCTGAGCACCCACGCGCGCCCGATCGTGTGCAGCAGAAACACGCCGGCCAGCACGCCAATCAGGCACAGCAGGCGGTGCGTCTGCCAGAAGTTGGCCACACTCCACGCCAGCGCCCGTCCCGACGGGAGGGCCGTCAGCGACAGCACGATCAAGAGCGGAGAGATCAGGACCATGGCGAGTGTGAACCGCGGATACGGGTTGTAGTACGACCACCACCGCCACAGCCTTCTTAGAAGGCCGCCGCGCGGCGAGGCCGGGGCGGGGGCGTGCGGCCCCTCGGCGGCACGCCGTGCAGGCTCGGGGGCGGGGTCCGGGTTGGGGTCAGATCGGGTCATCTCGCTCCAGTCTACCCGATCAAGCGTGTTTTCCGCATGCTGTGTGCAGCCGACGCGGTTCTTTTTGCGCCCGCAGCCGGCCGCAACCGGGGGGGACGCCGCTCAGCCCGCACCGGCCGTCGCCTTTTTTGTACTCCGCGCACTCAAGTCGGGCCCGAACGCTGACGACAACAGTGCGGATCGCAACCTTTCTCTTTCAAGGAGTATCAGCATGAGCGTGTTGCCGAAAAGTCGGGCCCAGTTGATTCAATGGTTTGCCGAACGCATCAGTACTTGGGGGAGCAACGCTTCTCTTATCGGCCTGTCTTCGGCACAAATCACGGCCCTGGCCTCGGCCCTGGCCGAAGCCACCAATAAGAAGTCGGCGGCGATGAATCTGCGCAACCAGTCCGAGGCCGCGACCCTCGAATATCACATCACCACCGACGCGCTGCGCGAACTGGGCGCGGCGCTGCTCAAGGTCATCAAGACCGAGGCCGAAGTCACCGGCAATCCGGCCATCTACTCGCTGGCGCAGGTGCCCCAGCCCGCCAAGCCGCAACCCCTCGGGCCCGCCGAGCAGCCCGCTGGCGTCATCGCGACGCTCGGCTCGTTCGGACAGGTCAACCTCAAGTGGGAAGGCAGCCGCAAAGGCGGAACATCGTTCAACATCTTCCGCGCGGTCACCCAGCCGGGCGCGCCGACCGGCACCTTCTCGCTCATCGGCACCAGCGAAGAACGCTCGTTCACCGACGCAGGCCTGCCGCTCGGGCTCGCCAACGCCGTGTATCACGTCGTCGCCGTGCGATCGGGCGGAGCCAGCAGCCCGAGCGACCCCACCGTCGTCTACTTCGGCACCGGCGCGAGCACCTTCACCAGCAGCGCCAGCAGCACCACACCCAACCTGCCCGGACTGACCTACGCGGCCTGAATACGCCGCACCCGGAACCTTCTGACGCAACGCGGGCCGGACCAGTTCCGGCCCGTTTTCTGCGCGCCAGGCTGCCACGCGATCGCGGCGCTCTGCGCATGCAGCGGGCGCGGCCGCAAGCCCTAGCGGCTGGCCGTCGCCGCGTGCTGGCGCGCGAACTCTTTCATGAAATCGACCAGCGCCACCGCCCCTTCCTTGGGAAAGGCGTTGTACATGCTCGCGCGCATGCCGCCGATGAAGCGATGCCCGGAGAGACTGTCAAGCCCGCGGGCCTCGGCCTGCTTCGTGAACAGCGCGTCAAGCTCCGGCGTCGGACACTTGAACGTGAAGTTCATCATGCTGCGCGAATCCTTGCGGGCGTGCGGGATATAGAAATCCTGGCTGTCGAGAAACGAGTACAGCACCGCCGCCTTCTCGCGGTTGATCTCTTCCATCGCCGTCAGGCCGCCCTCGGCCAGGATCCACTTGAAGACCTGACCCATCAGATACACGCCAAAGGTCGGGGGCGTGTTGTAGCGGCCCTCCTTCTCGGCGTGCAGGCGGTACTGCATCATCTTCGGCAACGCGCGGGGCGGGCTCGCGATCAGGTCCTTGCGGGCAATGACCAGCGTGATGCCCGCCGGGCCCAGGTTCTTCTGCGCTCCGGCGTAGATCAGGCCGTACTTCGTGACGTCAATGGGCCTGCTGAAGATGTTGCTCGACGCATCGCACACCAGAAACGAACCCGCAGGCACCGCAGGCTCGGAGCGGAACTCCGTGCCCATGATCGTGTTGTTGGCGGTGAAATGAACATAGGCGGGATTGGACGAATACTTCGTCTCGGCGGGGCCCGGGATGTGGTCGTACTTGCTCGCCTTGCTCGAAGCGCAGATATGGCACGTGCCATAGAGCGGCGCCTCGGCGATCGAGTCTTCGGCCCACTTGCCGGTCTCGAAATAGTCGGCCGTGCGATCGGCCGGGAGCAGGTTGGCGGGCACAAAGTAGCACTGGCTCGTCGCGCCGCCCTGCATCCAGAACACCGCATAGGTGTCGGGGATGTTGGCGATCTGGCGGCAGGCGGCCTCGGTCTCGTGGGTGATGCGATCAAAGACCTTGCCGCGATGGCTGTGCTCGAGAATGCCGATCCCCGAGTCGAAGATGTCGACAATGTCGGCCTGGGCCTGCCTGATCACGCTCGGGGGCAGACACGCCGGACCGGCAGAGAAGTTGAACACACGCTTGCTCATGGACAATGCTCCCTTTGACGACTTGAACCCTTGCTGGCCGATGCCCGATTAGCGACGGACGGTGCTCGCCGCGTTGACCTGATGCAGCCACTCGCCGCCTGACATGTGCTCACTGACGATGCGCACGACTTCTTCCGCCACGGCGAACTGCGCCTGATCGGTGGACGCGCCGCAGTGGTGCGAACCGTACACCCCGCTGGCCTGGGCGACGGCCGAGACCCAGGGAGCCGCCGCTTCCTTAGGCTGGTTCTGATACACATCGAGCGCGGCGCGGATCCCCCGCGACCTGACGGCCTCGATCAGCGCCTCTTCGACGACCACTTCGCCGCGGCTGGTGTTGATGAAGGAGGCGCCGGGCTTCATGGCACTGAAAAATCGCTCATCGCACAGCCCGCGCGTGTCGTCGGTGGCCGCGAGGTGAATCGTCACCGCGTCCATTCGCGGCAGAGCCTCGTAGAGCGCGTCACGTGTGTAGGGAAGCGGACGAATGCCCAGCGCGCGGGCGGTATCGTCGCCAAGACTGCGCGACTGGGCCCAGATTTCGATGCCAAAGGCCTGGGCCCGCTTGATGACTTCCGTGCCGATCGCGCCCGTGCCGATCACGAGCATGGTCATGCCCTTGAGACCGCGCGCCTTGGCGTACTCCTTCTTGTTCCAGCGCCCGGCCTTGATTTCCGCGTCCTGCTCGGGCAGACGCCGATCGAGATTGATCAGGTGCCCCATCGTCAGTTCGGCCACCGCGACCGCGTTCATGCCCGGCGTGTTGCACACGGCGATGCCCCGCTCGGCCGCGTGGTCGCAATCGATGTTGTCGTAGCCGGCCCCCGCGCGGATCACGGCCTCAAGGGTCGGAGCAGCATCGAGCACCGCCGCCGGAACCTTGGTCGATCGGACGACGAGAATCTTTGCCCCCGTGCGGTTGAGCGCCGCTGGCAGGGTGTCGGGCTGAAGATCGGGCTCGACGGTGACCGTGGAGCCAAGCCTCTCGAGACCTGCGATTCCAGCTGCTTCAAACTTGTCCGCGATCAGAATGTGCATCGTCGCCTCCGGCGGGCCAGGCAGCGCCCGCACAGATTCTAGAGCGTCGGGAGCCAGGCGTCTTTGCTCATTGGACGACCGCTCGCAGGATTCAGCGGTTTCGGTCCGGGTTGGCGAGGGTGGCACAAGTCAAGGCTGCACGCCCTGCCCGGTGTCGATCTCCTGCCCCCCGACATCGAGCCCCCGCAAGCCCCCTCGCGTCCAGCGGTAGTACCCGATGAACTCTTCGGTCCCGACGCCGGGGGTAACCTCGCGCATGATCGTCGGCTCCGGGGATGCCGGCGTCTGCGGCTGGAACCCGGGATTGGTCTCAGCCGTCGCCACCGTGCGGGCCGAGCCATCGACGAAGAGAATCGGCTGAGACGCGCGAGCATCGGCGTAGAAAATGGTCTTGCCCGACGAGTGTCGATCATACGAATCGAACATGTGAGCCTTCTGGCTGGCAAAGACCACTTCGCTGATGCGGCGCGTCGTCAGGTATCGAGCCCCGCGCTGAAACGTCCACGGGGTTTGCAGGTGCTGATGCACAGGCTCGATCAACCCCCCACGCTGATCGACAGAAAACGTTGCTGTGGCGGTCTCGTAAGTGCTCTCGAAACGACGAAAGCGTGTTGTCAAAGTCATTGACTCCCACGACGTGTCAAATCGCTCCCACTGGTCCCTGTCGTCGGGGCAAATCGCCACCGGAGCCTCGCCCCGCTCTGCACCAATCTCGTCAAGCATCGTCAGATGCGTGAACCAGAGGTGCGGATACCAGTTGGTCCCACCGCTAGATGGGGAGATGAGCACGCCGGGCATCTGCTGACGCATGATGTGCACGGCTTCGAAGCGCACTGCCTCCCGGTCATCGCCGGCAAAGCGAAGATCGGCGTCTGAAGTGGGCTGAGGACTAGCGCTGCCTCTCCAACTGAAGGCCGGAAACCTGTCGCTGCGCGACGCCGCGAACGAAGCCGTACCCACTCCGAGCTGACGCAGGTTGCTCGTGCAGACACTCGTACGGGCAGCACGCCTGGCTTTGGACAGCGCGGGGAGCAGGATGCCAATAAGGAGCGCGATGATGGCGATCACCACCAGTAACTCCACAAGCGTGAACCCAGCCCTTGTCATTCGATCGGCGATGCGCACGAATCGGCCCTCCTATGGCATGCCTCCAAGACGCAGCTGTTCAAGACGTGCGACATAAGCGTTGAGCAACGCGCGACCCTGATCCGGAAGTCCGCGTGCCGCTTCGTACTGCCTAAGCATGTCGATCGCTCGTGAAACTGAAGCCATAGCGGATTCGTCGGTGGTCGCGAGCAGATGGGCATGGGCGTCAAACCACTCGAGAAGCGTGATGTCGAAGTCGCGCTCGAGCACTGGCGCTTCGGATGTTTCAGCCGCGGGCAAGTCGGCATCCTCTTCCCACAGGTCGGCTTCATCATCGATCATGGGTTCATCAACCGGGACCTGGCTCGGCTCGTCAGGCTCGCCGAGTGCGGGGCCGACGACCCCGGGAGAGCGAAGCAACTTGGGCGCCAGCGTGCTATCGGGGACCTCGTTCGCACTTCCCCACTTGCCTAGGACAATCACCCCCACAAGCAGCGCACACAGCAGGATCACATTGCCGCACATGGATGCCACAAGACGAGAGCGCGCCGCTACGACTCTTTTCTCCAGCGCACGCACACGCGACGGATCAACTCCCGTAGGCACCGGCGCTTCGGTCGGTCTCCGGACCTCAGCTGCGGGTCGTTTGGAGGGTTCCGACGGTGACCAGTTCGACAATTTCGCAGCAACCAGCTCGGCAGGCTCCTGTCCCGGGAGCGGACGGACCGGGCCAAGTCCCAGATGTTGTCGATCACGATCGGCGTCGAGTACTGCTCCGCACGATCGGCAAGCGTACTCATCGCGCTTGACCGAGGCCTGACACCCCGGGCACAAACCAAAGAGGTGCGCGACCCCCGGTGCTCGCTTGGCGAGTACCCAGAATTGGGCAGTGCTGGGGCCTCGAATCACCGAATCCGGGCCGATCCTTCCGGATTGGGCCAGCCTCTGTATCGTCTCAAGAGAACACCCCGGGCGGAACGGACGCCCGACTTCGCGAATGTACCAAGGTCCCATTCCATTCTGAGTCGCTTGGCGGCTGAGGGCGTCGAGATGGCCCCCGCAGGCTTCGCAACGCTGGGTGTTGCTGCTGACGGCCCCGCAATATGGGCATAGGACTCCCCGTGGCTGGGGGGTAGGCATTGGGTGCCGCGATGGCGAAGCCTGATCCATGGAAGAGAGGGTAGTCACAACATTGCCATACGCCGGGCACGAGGGATCGGTTGACCTTGGCGCGTGCCCGGGCTTTGCTCGCACATGAATATCGACCGCAAGCATGCCGTGGCTGTGAGTCTGGGAGTGCTGGTGCTGGTTCTTGGGGGGTGTTCGCAGACCACCTCTTCTCGGGGTCGTGCGCCGGCTGGTTCAGAGGGCGCGCCCGCACGGGTCATCGCGACCGTAGGCCATGAAGCCGTCACGGCTGATGACCTGATGCCGGCGCTCTACGAAATCGCGGGGCGCGAAGCGCTGCGCGAGTGGGTGCTTGATCGAGCGCTTCAACGGGCGATCGAGAATCGAGGTCTTGCGATCACGCCGGACATGCTGCGCGCTGAGCGCACACTTCTGGCAGAACGAACCGCGAGCGGGGAAAGACTCCAGAGCGGGGCGGGGTTGACCGAGCAGGTGCTCCGAGAGCGCCACCTCGGGCCCGTGCGGCGCGAGTCGATGATTCGTCGCAATGCGGGGCTTCGGCTTCTGACTCGGGATGAAGTTCGGGTTGAACCTGAGGAAGTGAGTCTGGCGGCGGAAATTGCGTACGGGCCGAAGTATCGGGCGCGTGTCATTCTGGCCGGGACCGAGCGCGAAGCTGGAGAGGCGCTGACCCAACTGGGCGCAAGGCCGACGCCTGCGGATGTGGCGCGACTGGCCGAGCGATACTCGATCGATCCATCGGCGCGGACTGGCGGGGTGCTGCCACTGATCAGCCCGGTGGATCCGGCGTACCCGGTTGCGGTGCGTTCGGCACTAGGAGAATTGTTGCCTGGGCACGTCAGTTCGATCATTCCATTACCGGCTGGTGCGGCGGTTGTGTACCTTGAATCGGTGGAACCGCGGTCGATCGTCCCGGAGGATGCGATCAAGCGTCTGGAGGCTGAACTGCGGGTGCAGCGCGAGCGGGTGGCGATGGAGCGTCTGGCGCGGCAACTGGTGGAAAGCACGCGTGTTGATGTGCTGGATCGGTCTTTGGGGTGGGCTTGGGACGGCCGCTGAAGACGGAGCGTGATCGCCACGCGATTGGTGGCGGACTACGCTTGACCCATGCTGCAACCTGCACCAACGACGAAGATCGATCCTGAACTGGCTCGTGGAACTCTGCTTGCGATTCATCCCGCGATGGGCGATGATCCGGCCACGGTGGAAATTGGTTTTGCGAACACGAGTTACCGTGTGAGCCTGGTGCTGATCGGTGAGATCAAGGCGAAAGTCGGGAAGAAAGTGATCGGCAGCATCCGTGCCGATGCGCGGCGTGTGGATGTGGTGGATACAGGCGGGCGATACGTTGAGCCGGTGCTTGGTCGTCCTCGCCGCGTGCAGGGGCGGATCATTGGTGCGAACAACTCGAACAACACGATCACGGTTCATGCCGGGTTTCCGATCGTGTGCAGGCTGTCTGATGCACGGCAGCGTGCGGTCGGGTTCGAGCCGGGCCAACTGGTGAGTTTTGATGTCAAGGCTGGCGCGACATTCACAGAAAAACCGGCCTGAGTGCCCGCATCGAACCTGATTAGCCGACACCTGCTTCGACTTCCGCACCGGGCGCATGTTCTGCGATGACATTCGGCGGCGGGAGACGCAGGAAGCGTGCGAGAGCGCGCGACCCGATGTAGAAGGGAATGGTATCGAAGAGCGCGGCTGCGAACTTGAAGGCGTAGCCTGTAACGATGAAGAGGAAGAGTTGAGGCCAGAGGGCCTGAGCGTCGTTGATAGGCAGAGCATGCGCGTAGAAGTGTGTGATGAGAATGACGGCGAAGGTATCGACGAGTTGACTCACGAGCGTTGAGCCATTGTTGCGCAACCAGAGATGCCTGCCTTTGGTGACACGCTTCCAAAAATGGAAGACGTGAACATCGACGAGTTGGGCGATGAGATAGGCAATCATCGACGCAGCAACAGCACCGAAGGCAAGATTGCGAACCTGGAAGAACGTCCAGCCGGTTTCGACATACGCGGACTTGACCGGATCCCATTGCGGGATGGGCGGCATGTTGGTAACCGGATCGAGCTCGCCGAAGCCAGGCAGCGAGCCCCCGATCCAGAGGATGGCGACGACCCAGAGATTGAGGAGAAACCCGACCCAGACGACGAGACTTGCGCGACGCCGCCCGAAGAGTTCGCTGATGAAGTCGGTGCAGAGGAATGTAAGCGGATATGGGAGGACTCCGACAGCGACAGCGAAGACGATGGCGGGAGTGGATGGGTCTCCATCGTGGTTGATTTCGAAGAGTTTGATGAAGCGTGTGATGCCGAGGATGTTGAGCATCGTCAGGGTGCCGAGGAAGAATCCGGCACAGATGAGAAACACGCCTTCGCGGCGGCGATGAAGTGTTGGTTCATCGAGCCGCGAGAGCCCTTCGTACTTGTACTGCTGGCTGGGGAGTGGGCTGAGCATGGTGGAAAGGATACCAGACCGGGCGTGGGCGGTCAGGGAAGGCCCGCGCTAGGATCGTGGCATGAGTGCTGCGTCAACAGAGAACCCGGTCGTTTCGTCGATTGATGGGCAGCGTTTTCTCGCATCAGTGGAAGCGATCGTGCTGAGTCTGGATCGCCCGGTGCCATCTGTGCGGATCGCGGAAGGGCTCGCGGCGGCGGGCATCGGGGAGGCGAGCGAAGAGTCGGTTGAACGCGCGATCGCAAAACTCAACGAGCATTACGCGCAGACCGGAAGGTCGTTCCGCATTGAGCAGGTTGCGGGGGGCCATCGGTTGATGACGCTGCCTGAGCATGCGAGCGTGATCGCGGCGTTTCGACAAGCGCGCGCGTCGGGGCGGCTGAGCCGGGCGGCGCTCGAGACCCTGTCGATCATTGCCTATGAGCAACCGATGACTCGTGCGCGGCTCGAGGCGATTCGAGGCGTCGCGTGCGGAGAGATCCTGCGGTCACTGATCGAACGAAAGTTCATCACGATCAAGGGTCGAGCCGAGGAACTGGGTCGGCCGATGTTGTATGGAACGACCAAGCAGTTTCTCGATGCGTTCGGGCTGGCGTCGACAAAAGACCTGCCGAGTATGGATGAACTGCGCCAAAGCGAATGGCACGGAGAAAGCGCATGATGAAGGTACGACAAGTCGTTGAAAGCGTGGCGGCAGGCTTGCTGCTGATGGGCGCAGGCGGATGCTCGACAATGAAAGTCACGGGGCGTGTAATCCCGGGGACGATTAGCTATGTCGGCGTTGTGTCGGATACGGACGAGCGGCTCTCGAACGCGGGAATCGGGCCGGCGAAGATCATGATCGAGCATTCGGAGGCGAGCGGGCAGAGCCGCGCGATTGCGACGGGAACGAGCGGGCCTGACGGGCAGTTCTCGATCAAGATGCCAAAGGACGCCTGGCCGACAGATCGTGCGGTGGTGCGATCGATCGCCGAGCAGTACAGGACTGCCCGTGGGGTCGTGTATCTTCCTCGCGACGGGCAGAAGTTGCTGATCCTGATGGAAAGAACCGCGAGCGACTAGGAGGCGTACTGCCTTTCGTGTGCAAGCGAACGGATCGTGCATGATTGCCCGTGGACCAACGGAATCCGGGAGTAGTCTGCTGGCAAAGCCGGTGCGCCGGCGGTATGACCTGCATCCTCCGGGTGTGTTGTTTGTGTTCACGGCTGTGTTCCTTGCGATCGGAGCGTTCAACAGTCAGAACAACCTGTTGTTCTGGGCTTTTGGGCTCGCAGTGGGCGCCGTCGTGATCTCGGGAGTGGTCAGCGGCATGCCATTGATGTCGGTGCGTCTGGCGCGTGAACCAATCGGGCGTGGGCAAAGCGGACACGCGACGACACTTGCATATCGGGTCGAAAATGGAAGCCGATCGTGGCCGGTGTTTGCACTGACAATCGAGGAAAAGTTCGAGACCGGAGCCAATGGGCGCAAGTCTGTTCGCGCGCGGACGGGCATCGCACACGCAGGACCAGGCGAGGTGCTGGTTGCAAGCGCCGCAGTGCATGGGCTCAATCGCGGGCGTTATGCGCTTTCGACCGTGGTGGTTTCGACGACGTTTCCTTTTGGGTTGATTCGTAAATCGTTGATGTTTGACTTGCCCGGGGTGTTGTTGGTGCGGCCTGCGGTTGCGGCACTGCGTCGCGAGGTCTCGCAGGCGTTGATGAGCCCTGGGCTGCAAAGCCTGCGCAGCCGAAATGTCGCGGGCTCGGGCGATGAGTTCTTCGGCTTGCGCGAGTATGCCCCTGGAGATCCGATACGCACGATTGCGTGGAAGGCCTCGGCCCGCACAGAAACGCTGGTGGTGCGGCAGACGATGACGCCCTCGCCGCCTCGAATATGGATTGGACTGGACAAGCCGAATGAAAGTGTGAGTGCTCTCTCGATGGAAAGTGCGATTTCGCTCGTGGCGAGTCTGGCAACGCACGCCGATCGGATCGGGCTCAGCCCGGGGGTTGTGATCGGGTGGGCCGGTTTCGAGTCGGAGCCTGCGGAGGCTTCGGGCGCGATTGGGAGACTGCTCGACGCGCTGGCGGAACTTGATCTTGATACCGAAGCGAATGAACCAACGAAGCATGGTTTGGCGGATGTCACAGTTGGCTTCGGCTCGGGAGGCGGTGAACATCGCATTGATGGGTCAGATCCGAGTGCCTGGGCGGCAGATGAGATCACCGTGTTTGTGCCTGAGGTGACAAGGCGCATTAGATGGCGACGATTGATGCGCCGAGCAGGGGCCAAAGCATGAATGCCATTCGCGCTCAGCGCTGGGTCGGGTTGCTGCTTGCGATGGCTGCGATCACCTCGTACTGCCTTGCGGACGGGAATCTGGTGCTGTTTCTGCTTGCGATTCCTGGTGCTGTGGTGGGATGGGTGTTTACGATGGCTCCGCGCGGCAGGCCGCTACCTCGCTTCGTCATCAATCTGATTCTGCTGGTGATTCTGGGATACACGCTGGTGTCGATGACGGCTCGAGGCTTTTCGGTGTCCACGGTGTGCGAAGTCATTACGTTCACATTGATGGCAAAGATTTTGGATCGACGTTCGCAGCGGGACTTCGGTCAGGTCGTTTCGATCTCCGCGTTTCTGCTAGTCGGGACGATTCTGACCAGCAACGGGCTCGGCGTGGGAGTGCTACTGGTGATGAGCCTGACACTGCTTGCTTGTGCGACGATTTTGCATCAGATAGCGAGGCATGTGGAGGTTTCGGCCGGCGTGATGCCTGCTCGGGTGCCGATGGGACGCCACTACCGACGGGATGTGCGTCGATTGGTTTTCTGCTCCACCGTCGTCGGGCTGCTGATCAGTATCGGCGTGTTTCTGTTGGTGCCCAGACGACTTGGCGCTGGGCTGTTTGGAGAATGGGGAAATGCAGCGGTGGGGCAAGTCACGGGATTTGCGAACGAGGTTGAACTGGGGACGCCGGGGCTGATCTCGCAATCGGCAGTTCCAGTGCTCGATTTGCAGGTGTACAACGATCGCGGGGTCTCGCTGGGCGGAACAGGCGTGGTACATTATCTGCGCGGCGCGGTGCTGGATATCTACGAGAATGGGCGGTGGCTGCGTTCTCGTGAGAGCGGAGACCGGGGATTTCGGCAGCGGACGGATCATCTGCTTTCGCCGATGCTGCTTGCCGATGAGCCTCGGCGTTGGAATATCGAGCAGCGCGTGACAGTGCGCAACGCCGGGGCGTCGAGATCGCACTTGTTTGCGACGTGGAAACCTGTGCGATTGACGGCGCATCAGCCGACAGTCATTTACACAGCACCTGACGGTACAATTTTGCGAGAGAGCGAAAGCGGAAAGTTTGAGTACACAGTGTACTCAATCGATCGAGAATCGCCGACGCGATATGTGGGTCGGCAGACATGGGGAGCAATCACTGCGCTCGATTCACCATCGCTGGATATGTCGCGGGTTGCAATACTGGCGTCGGAAATACTCGACCGCGCTGATGTTCCGGTAGATCCGGGATTGCGCGAGATCGGTGACTTTGAGCGCGGCGCGGTGGCCATCGAGCAGTACTTTCTTGATGGCTTTGTGTACACGCTTGAGGCAGAGGTGGTGCCGCGCAGACAGGATCCGACGGAATGGTTCCTGTTCACCCATCGCGCGGGACATTGCGAGTACTTTGCGTCGGCCATGGCGGTGCTGTGCCGAAGCGTGGGGATCAACGCGCGTGTGATCACGGGGTTTGTAGCCACGGAGTACAACGAAGCGACGGGGCACTATCTCGTGCGGCAGTCGAATGCCCACGCGTGGGTTGAGGTGGAGATCGGCCCGGGGGTTTGGAGAACGTTTGACCCAACGCCACCCGCAGATTTTCAGCGGGTGCATGAAGTCTCGCAGTCATGGCTTGCGCGTGCGCAGCGGATGTTTGACGCTGTGGAGTTTGCGTGGATTCGCGCAGTGGTCAGTTTTGATGCGGAGAAACAGACGTCGTTTGTGCGATCGGCGTTCGGGATTGAGTGGAGCCCAGATCGACAGGTTGACCAGTTCGCTGAACGTCTGAGAAGGAAGGGCCCGCGTGAGGTCGCTGGGCTTGTGATTGTGTTCATAATGATGGTGGCCGGAGCCACGCTGCTGCTGATCATGGTGGTGCGGTCGAGGCATGTGCTCGCACGGCTCGTACGCGATTTGTGGTTGTCGCTCTCGTGGTCTTCGGTGGATGCGACTGCCGGTTTGAATGCCAGGTTTCTGCGAGAACTGCGTCGGCGAGGTGCGGCCAAGCCGGCCCATGTGCCCTTGCTCACGCACGTGATCGAGAAGCGTGAAGTGTGGAGCCTTGAAGGGGGCCGCGAGGCCGAGGCCATTGCGGTCCTTTTGTATAGCCTCAAATTCCGTGAATCGCAAAACTCGGTCATTCGAGAAGTCTCAGTGAGACTGAAACGACTTCGAAAGATGTGATCGCAACGGTCACGGGTTCCGATAAATGGGGGCGGATATGAATGGAGCGTGCAAAGTGCCCGCAGAACTGTACTTCGCAGCCGTCCCGTTCAAGTGAGGGATGGGGCTGGTCGAATCAGACTTCGACTCGGTTCACCTTTTGACCGGAGAACGGCTGTGGGAGCAAATCGTTCGCGAACAGCACGTTGGCGCGAGTGCCTCGAACAAATTCTCGAACGTGGCGGCGGTATCGAGATCGCGGTGCGTGGCGGCGGCGCAGAAAACAACCAGGGCGCAGAGTCTTCGGACCTGCTCTGGCGCGTTCGACTGTTCGCCATCGAAGCCGAGAGCATGACCGTCGAGATGCCGGGCGCCATGGGGCAGAGTTACAGCATTGACATCGGAACGTCGCTGATCGGCGTCATGGCTATTGGGCAGAATCGGTGGCGATTCGAGAGCAAGGTCGTGGGCGTCGCCGCTACTCATGCGGGGCGACGCGAGTTTCCGGCACTCATGATCGGACTGCCGGAAAATGTGCAGCGGTGCCGCAGGCGTGTGATGGAGCGTCTCTCGACATCGGAGGTGTTGCTGCCTGAGGTGAGGTGCTGGACTCTGCTTGATCCAGAGAGCGCGATACCGGCCGAGATTGCGAATCAGGCACGCATGCACGAGTTGCACAAGACCAAGTGTTCGCAACCGGCCTCGGCGCAGTTGGAAGCCGTGTTGCTGCCTTCGGTCGGGCCGGAATCCAAGTGCCTGCTTGCGAACATCGGGGGCGGGGGAGTCGGATTGCAGTTCGAGAAGGGGCAGTGCCCGGATCTTGATTCGCGAAGCGTGTACTGGCTGAGGCTCGATCTTCGGCCATGGCTTCCATCGCCTCTGAGTGTGACGGCGAGGCTGGCACATTCGTACTGCGACGCGATGGGGACGGTCCACGCCGGCTTTGCCTTCGATTTCTCGCACAATCCGAGCCATCGGGCATTTGTGCTCGAACAGATCGGCGTGTGCATGAAGGCGATGCAACAGCGCGTGGCAGCCTGAGCGAGCCATGGGCGGCACGCGGCAATCCATAGGACCGGGTGTGCTCGCTACACTTTGGCCCCATGGCAAAAGCATCTGAACTCAAGAAAACTGGCAGTCAAAAACGTTCGATTCTGGCGCACGCTGCTTCGGCTCAGGAATCGGGCCTGACCATCGTGATCGTCCTGATGATGATCGCGCTGACTGTCTTTGGCGGGTCCAAGACGGTCTCGAAGCGGTTTGAGATCGGGTCGGGCACTGTGGTTGTAGTCATTGACAGCGAAGGAAACGAGGCAAGGCCCGGAACCGTGCCACAGCGACTGGTTTCGCGCACGATCGTGCGGGATGCGGATGGTGGGGAACGTGAGTTTGACGCGACGTGGTCGTACGTCGAAGCCTCTGGATCGCGTGCTTTGCTGACGACGAAGAAGGCCAACAAGTTCTTCGAAAAAACAAATCTGACACTGGTGGCCAAAGACGCGAGTTTTATCGCGGTGATGGCTGTGGGCATGACCGCGGTGATCATTCTCGCGGGCATTGATCTGTCGGTAGGATCAATCTACGCACTGGCAGGAATTCTCGGCGCTCTTGCGCTCAACAAGCTTGGTGTGGGTGCGAGCGGGGTGACGGCGATCGGAGGGGGTCTGCTGGTCTGCGTGGGTGTAGGCGCATTGTGCGGGCTTGCTAATGGCGTGATGATCGTGGGGTTGCGTGTTCATCCCTTTGTCATCACATTGGGGATGATGGCGGCACTGCGCGGCATCACGATCATCATTCCGCAGCGTGTACTTGGAGAGCAGTCGGTCGCAGGATTCTCGGAGGCGTTTACACGCGGATTCTTCAAGAAAGAGTTTTTCGGCGTTTATCCGGTCCCCGTGATGTTCATGTTCGCAGTGGCACTGGCCGGATGGTTCGTGCTCACACGGACCGTGCTCGGACGGCGTGTGTTTGCCGTCGGAGGGAATGAAACCGCAGCGCGATACGCAGGGATTCCGGTCGGGCGTGTCAAGATCTGGGTGTATCTGCTCATGGGAATGCTCGCGGGGCTGAGCGCATGCATGGCGCTGGGGTACTACGGCTCGGCCGAGACTGGATCGGGCTCGGCGTACGAACTGCAGGTGATTGCAGCGGCGGTCATTGGGGGCGCGTCACTCATGGGGGGACGTGGTTCGGCGCTGGGTGCTGTGCTGGGTGCGATCATCATTCAGTTGATCGATAATGCCATGATTATCTTCAATATCGATCAGAGTTGGAACCGGGTGGTGATGGGCGGAGCCATCATTGTGGCGGTGGTGATCGATCAGGCCAAACGGAAGTTCTCGGCCGGCCGAGGATAGAATGGAATTCCTGCGGGGCGTTCGTTTCCGGCGATGTGGAATGTCTGGACAGCGATCGAATCACAAGTCTGCGCTGCATCTGGCGGCGCACATGGAGAAAGCAATGAACATGCAGCGGATGCTTCGAGGTGTGACGGTTGCGTTGGCAGCGGTGACGATGACGCTCGCGGGGTGCTCGGAGAAGAAGGCCCCGACGCCGAATCAGAGCGGGCAATCTGGATCGCCGAGCCGGGAGCGATATGTGATCGGAGTGGTGGCCAAGAGTCAGAACAATCCGGTGTTCAAGGCCGCCCGCGTTGGGGCGGAGGACGCTGCGCGGGATCTGAGCGAGAAGTACGGCATCGACGTGCAGATCCGGTGGCAGACGCCGGACACGGAGAATGCGCAGCAACAGGCCCAGTACATTGAGCAACTTGTGGCAGCAGGGGTCAATGGAATCGCAGTGTCGTGCATCGATGCGAATTTGCTGACAGCCGTGCTGCGCGATGCCGTGTCGAAGGGCATCACTGTGATGACGTTTGACTCTGATGCACCGAACTCGGGGCGCATGGCGTACTACGGTGTGGATGACAGGGCTGCGGGAGCAGCGGTAATGAAGTCGCTCGCGAAGGAGATGGGAGAAATCGGGGTCGTCGCCGTGCTGGCAGGCAACCAAGCCGCGACCAATCTCCAAGCGCGGGTCGCTGGAGTACGCGAGGAAGCGGCGAAGTATCCGGACATTCGAATCATCGATGTGTACTACCACGTCGAGACAGCTAACGACGCGGCCGCACGAATGCAGTCGGTGCAGAACGCCAACCCGGAGATTTCCGGCTGGGCCCTGGTCGGTGGCTGGCCGTTGTATACGGACAACGCACTGGACGGGATTCACGAACGCGCAAAGGTGGTTTCGCTCGATCCTCTGCCATTGCCTTTGGGATATCTCAAGAAGGGGCAGGTGCAGGTGTTGATCGGGCAGCCATATCACGGGTGGGGGTATGAGTCTGTGACGCACATCGTCGAGCGGCTGCACAATGCTGTAGCGCCCCCAGCCGAGTTCATCTATGCGGATTTTGACGTTGTGACGAGTGCAAACGTCGAGGAGTTCGAGGCCAAGTGGAGTGTCTGGAACCGAGACTGATTCTCATGGAACGCGAACTGCTGGCTTGGTGAATGCTGCGCGGCGAAATGCATGGCTCAAGAGCAGAACATACTTCTGACTGCCGACCGAATCTCGAAGCGATTTGGGGTCACACAGGCACTCGATGACGTTTCTGTATCATTCCGCCGAGGCGAAGTACACGCCCTTATGGGCGAGAACGGCGCCGGCAAGAGCACTCTGGGCAAGATCATCGCGGGGCTGCACAAGCAGGATGAAGGGGTAGTGACCATCACTGGTCGAGCCCTGAAACCCGGGTCGATTGATGATGCGTTCGCTGCGGGGGTGCGCATCGTTCATCAGGAACTCGCACAATGCCCAAACCTTTCCGTGGCAGAGAACCTGTGTCTGCATGATCTACCGCGGACGAGGTTTGGCACAGTCGATCGCGCGCGCATGCGAGTGCGAGCTGCGAGACTGGTGCATCGGCTTGAACCTTCGATCGATGTGGATGCGGAGTTGGGAACACTCTCGCCAGGATTGCGGCAGATTTGTCAGATCGCGTCGGCTCTCGAAGAAGAGGTCCGACCCGGGTGCGAGAAGGCACGCGTGATTGTGTTCGATGAGCCCACCAGTTCGCTTTCGATCGCTGAGACGGAGAAGTTGCTCGAAATCGTGCGGACCCTGGCGCGAGAAGGGCTGACGATTATTTATGTCTCGCACCGAATGGGCGAGATTTATGCATGCTGTGATCGGGTGACGGTGCTACGCGATGGAGCTTTTGTCGCAACGAGCGATGTGTGCTCGACACCTGAGCCGGATCTTGTGGAGCAGATGATCGGGCGGCGGCTGGAGACACCGACGAGCAGGATTCGCACTCCGGGCGGTGAAGCTGCGACGCTTCGTGCAATGGGCGGGAGCGGCCCGAGGCAGGACGTGCCGCAGCATGCACCGCGTAGCTTCGAGGTGATTGGCATGAACTCGCCGCGGCGTCTCAAGGATGTGTCGTTTTCGGTGCGTGCTGGCGAAGTGCTCGGCATCGGAGGGCTTGTCGGGTCGGGTAGGTCCGAACTATTGAATGCGATCTTTGCGCTCGACCCACATCGAACAGGAGTCATTCGGCTCGAAGGGATTGAGATCGACGCTCGTACGCCTCAAGAACTGATCGCCGCCGGAGTCGGCTATGTGCCCGAGGATCGCCGTGTGCAGGGCTTGTTCTTCGACCTTGGCGTCGCGGAAAACATTGTCGTGCCTTACATGCAGAGGCTGGCAGCCGCGATCGGGGTGCGAAGCCTCCCCAAGGAACGCGCGCTCGTGACGCAGTGCCTTGATGAATTTCGCGTCAAGTCCGCTTCGACATCGTCGCTGCCCAATGAACTCTCGGGCGGAAACCAGCAGAAACTGCTGATCGCGCGATGGATGCAGAAGGATGCCAAGGTCTTGCTTCTCGATGAACCGACACGAGGCATTGATATCGGCACCAAGGCCGAGATCTATCGACTCATTCACGCCGCGGCAGATCGAGGCGTGGCCATCGTGCTCGTGTCGTCAGAGATGCCCGAGTTGCTTGCCCTTTCCGATCGCGTATTAGTGATGGCCGAAGGAACAATCCGTGGCGAACTGACGGGCGATGACATGACCCAGCGCAACATTTTGACACTCGCAACACGCGAATCCCGACCGGCGATGGCTGCGGGATGAACTCAGTCCAGCAGGATCGTGACGTTGCTTCCATCGCGACCGATTGCTGAACGCTCCTGACCATCGGCCATGAGCAGGCGAATGTGAAGCGTGCGCGCAGGGCGTGGCATGTCGCCCTCGGTGCTGGCAAGGCGGATCGTGACCTGTGAGCCATCAGAGTCGGCTTGGTAGGTTGAGTGGAGGAAGTGCCCATCGAGATACTCCCAGCCGTCACCCTTGTCTTCATAAAGTTCGCCGCGGGCAGAGCCTTCGGCGTCGAGATAAATGATCAGCGTCAATGGATCAAGTGGAAGTTCATCGACGTAGTTCATAACGGGACCGGCGGGAATGATCGATCCTGGCCGAAGCAGAAGGCGCGGCTGATCGTGATCCTTTGAATCGCGACCGCCATCGAAACTTTCAAAGTCGAACTCACGCCACGCAACGCCGACAACAGGAGAGGGGAGCACGACCACGCGATCTCGGGCGGGCTGGATCTGCGCCACGACAAGCAAGGCATCGCCGAGCAAAAATGAATCATCCTCAGAGCGAAGCGCGGGATCTGTCGGATCGGCAAAGAATGTGGGTCGTGCGATCGGCATGCCGGTGAGTGAGGCTTCGCGGAAGAGTGTGTAGAAGTACGGCATGAGACGGTATCGGCGTTCGAGGGCGCGGCGTGAGGTTGCTTCGACGTCTTCGCCAAAGGCCCAGGGTTCCTTGTCGATGTTTCCCTTGCCAGTATGCCCTCGGGCGAACGGGAGGAGCGCTCCGTATCCGATCCACCGGGCGAACATGTCTCCATCGCCGTTGCCTGCGAACCCACCGATGTCCGGGCCACAGAAAGGTTGCCCGCTCAAGCCGAGGTTGAGTGTCATGGGAATGGAGACGTCCACATGGTACCAGTTGGCGCTGTTGTCACCAGTCCATGTCGCAGCGTAGCGATGGCCCCCCATGAAGTTGGCGCGGCTGAGGACGAACGGGCGGACATCGGGGTTGGCTGCCATGACTCCGTCGCGCGTTGCCTTGACCATGAGCATGCCGTAGACGTTGTGGAAGCGTGCGTGCGGGCCGGGGCCTCCGAGAGCCGCGTCGGCGTTGTGCCAGTTGGTCTCGGGCATGGTCTTTGTTGGCGTGTTGAAGACAGCCGGTTCGTTCATGTCGTTCCAGACACCGGAGATTCCATGAGCCATAAATGGTCTATACAACGACGCCCACCAGTCGCGAACGGAGGCGTTGGTATAGTCGGGGAACACACAGACACCCGGCCAAACCTCTCCGGTGTAGACCTGCCCGGTGTTTGTCTTGACCCATGCGTCAATGGCCGACCCGGAGTCGTAGACGCTGTAGCCTTGTTCTCGCTTGAGACCCGGGTCGATCATCCAGACGTTGTGAAAGCCTCGCTCAGCGAGATTGGCATTCAGCCTGGCTGGGTCGGGGAACTTGACGGGATCGAAGGTGAAGCAGCGGTAGCCATCCATGTAGTCGATGTCCATCCAGATGACATCGGCTGGGATTTTTCGAGAACGAAACCCGTCTGCGATTTCAAGAACGCGCGATTCAGGCTCATAGGAATAGCGACACTGGTGATACCCGATGGCCCACTTCGGAGGCATGGTGATGGTGCCGGTCAGTTCGCCAAGGCGACGCATGACGTCGTGCGGCGAGTCGCCATCCATCACAATGACAGGCTGCGCAGGCCCAACAGCACGGAAGACGATGTTCGTCGTCAGATCGACCTGGCATCGGTAGGTTGTATCGGCCAAAACCCCGAACGCCGTGCCGTCGGCTCGTACCGCAAGCACCCAAGGATGGGAGGTGTACAGACTCTGATCGCCATCCTGATAGCCATATGCGTCGGTGTTCCAAGTCTCGATGGTTCGGCCGTTGCGGCGAAGCGGGCCGGCAGCCTGCCCTGTGCCATAAAGCGTGGTGCCAGGCTCAATCACGACGGTCGCGGTCCACCGATCGTCACTTTGGCCGAAGTCGACAACCACCGGGAAGTCGGTCATGCCGGCTTTAATAGCGGGGAATGGCTTGTGAAGGGCCATCGAGGGAAAGGCCGCATCGCGTGCCTCGGAATCAGCATGAAACCGGACGGTTCGCTCCGCGATGGTCTCGGCAACCATCTGGGCCGAAACAGAAGGCGCGGCGAGAGCGCCCGCCAAACTCAAATGGATCGAGATCAATCGAATTATGTGAGTCATGTTGTGAACTCGATGCTCAACGTATATAGAAGTGTGAATCGTTTTCGGACTGGGTTTGGTTTGGGCAAAAGAGCACATGGACAGTGTTTCAACGCAGATTATTGACAAAGAGCTACCCTGAAGCGCGAAAATCGTCTATAAAAGCATTGGGATTGTGCTTCATTCGAAGCCTATTGGGGTTTCGATGCGCCCGGAGGGATGTGTTCATGTCGCGATATCGTATCGCTTCGCTTTTTGTGGCTGTCGCAATGGTGCTCGCGACGAGCTTGGCCAAGGGACAATTGAGTCCGGTCTTCTTGCAGTGGTTCGAGACACAGTGGATCGACATCGAACGCCGCACGCCAGACTTCTTCATCGCTGGATACAACGCGGTGTGGCTCCCCCCACCGTCCAAAGCGTCTTTCCAATCGCCGGGGTATGACCCGTTTGATCGGTTCGATCTGGGCAAGCCTCCGATCAATGCGACAAACTCCGGGCGCGCGCGCACAACCTATGGCACCGAGCAATCGTTCCGTTCAATGGTTGAGGAGTTACACCGCGCCAATGGGCTGGTGTATGTAGATGGCATATTTAATCACAACTCCGGGCGAACGACTTCGGATGCCTTTCTGGCGCAAGGTGGTTGGCCGGGGTTTTGGATTCCACGCGAGAATCCGCCGCGAAACAAGCTGCCGACTGACAACTGGGGTGACTTCCACGCGGGCAACGCTCAGGGATATCTGCAGTCGGAGAACCCGGGGGGAGCAAACTACGACCTCGTTCGAGGCGATCTTGTCGCGCTGATCGATATCGCGCAGGAGACAAACCACCAGTACATTCGTCAACCTGTCGTAGCGGGCAACCCACAGAACATTCCTGCTGGGACTTTGTACAACAAGCCGGACCCGAACAACGCGAGGTTCTATCAGGATCAATCGCTCGCACCGACTGCGATCAGCAATCCCGGGACCTCACGCCATCCGGGCAATTTCAGTTACAACCGGCATCCGTTCAACGATGTCGACCCACTTGCGGGCGATGCGGTCACTGAAAACACGACCGGACTCCTGATGCGTTGGGCGCAATGGATGATGGAAGTGCAACGAATTGACGGGTTTCGGCTTGATGCTCTCAAGCACGCGCCGACGTGGTTCTGGGACACATACTTTGATGCTTCAGTCCACATGGCACGCACGGATCCGTGGGGGAATAGGGTCAATCCGCTGACGTTTGGTGAGAATGTCACGGGTAACTTTGACATGATCGCCAACTACATCCGCAAGGACAGTTTCGCGAATCGCGATGCGCTGGATCTGCAAGGAGCAGCGAGGCTCCGTGAGATCATCAATGCGAATGGACTCGGATCATGGGCAGGGCTGTTTTCGAATGGGAACAGCGGACACCTGGATACTGCGGACAACGGCATCACGGATGGATCCCTCGGCATCAATCACGTGTTCAGCCATGACAACGGGTCGGTGGGCACAGGGAACTCGCTCCCGCCGCTACCGACTGCCAAGCAGCAAGGGTTGGCGCAACATGCGTACCTCCTGATGCGGCCCGGGCGTGCGCTGGTGTATCACCACGGAAGAGGTGTGCCTCGGACTTCCGGGTTTTATCCCCGCGAGGGTACGCCATTGGCGCTCGGGCTTGATCCGTCGGCCAATGTGCTTGACAACACCATGACGCGGCTGGTGAGGCTGCATAACCAGTTGGCGATCGGACAGTACCACCAACTCAACGCGAACATCAGCGATGTGCTGGTGTTCGAGCGTGCGGCGAACGGGCAGGCCAACTGTCTGGTTGGGGTCAATGACCGTTACGACGCAGGTTTCGACATAGTGCAGGTCACGACGCAATATGCACAAGGCACGCGTCTGCACGAACAAACGGGAAACGCTGCGAACCCGACGATTGATCCATTAAATCAGATTCCTGAGATCATCACGGTCGGTGCGGGTGGCGCGGTGTCGCTGGTGGTGCCGCGGAATGTATCGAGCACAGGAATGGAGCACGCGCGCGGGTATGTGGTGTATTCGGAAGCTCTTCCTACGGGTTCACTGACGATCACGAATCAATCGGGGGTGATTCCGGCCGACCCGGCGCAACTGCCGTCGTTTTTTCGCAGACTGAACCCGATTCCGGTGGTTTCAGGCCCGACGTTTCGGATTACGCTCAACACGTCACAGACGGACCCGTTCGACCCGAACACCGATGACAACGCGCTGTTCAAAGTCGGCGCGGGGACGCGCGACTACAACGGGAACGGCATCATCGACATAGCGCCAACGAACCCGGTGTTGGGTGGGTATGAGCAGTTCCTGACGATCAACTCCCCCACTTTTGGCTCGGGTGGAACGACGGGTGTGTATTCACAAGAGATTGATGCATCGCTGATAGATGAGGGTTTCGCGTACATTTCGGTCATCGCTTTTCGTCGGCGCGCCAACCCGGCTACGAGCCCGATCTTCACGGAGTGGCGGACGGTGGTGTATGTTGATCGACTTGACGCGGTGATCGAAGTTCCGGGGCTTGACGTGCCACTGGACAATCCGAGCCACGAGTTCCGAATCATCAATCCTGATCGCACAGTGACGGCGGTGCACACATTTCTGGATCTGCCGGCGGGGTCGGACCCGGTGGCGCTCACCAATGTGTTCAACGCTGCGACGCGCTGGGATCGTCTGGAATGGCGGCGTGCGTTCGATGCCCCGATGTCGAACGGCGCGCATGTGCTGACCGTCGTGGCCTACGAGCATTCGGGGCGAGCGATGGTTGTGCACATCCCGTTCAGCGTGGGGCAGTGTATTGCGGACTTCTCGCCGCCATTTGGGATACTCGATTTCTTTGATGTCTCGGCGTTTCTCGCTGCGTTCTCGGCGCACAATCCGGCGGCAGACCTGAACAATGACGGCGTGTTCGATTTCTTCGATGTTTCGGCTTTCCTGTCTGCGTTCAGCGCGGGTTGCCCGTGAGTGACTGCGAGCAGGCACAGTCCTTACAAGCGAGCGGCGACGATCACGATGAAACTATCGTCGAGTTCATCGGGTTCGTCGATGGGATATGCGTACTGCTCTCCGGCCTCATCTTCGGCGTCAGGAAGATTCAGGTAGACGGCGGTTTCGCGGAATCCGGCTTCGCGCATGGCGTCGCGCAACTCGGGGACTGACCACAAACGCCAGTCGTAGATGAACGCGTCGGGGAACTCTTCTTCGATGATGCCATCGCGTTCGATACGAAAGTGCAGGACATCGATCACGCGTCCGGTGAGCGGGTTGGCTTTGCGTTGTTCCCAGATGTACAGGATGCGAGAGCCGTCGGATGCGAAGTGATCGCGTTGAACGCTGCCGGTGAGGAATGCGCTTTCGCCGCCATAGGTATCGCAGCAGAAGCACCCGCCTGGGAGCAACCGTGAGCGGGCGTGCTGGAGGTAGCCGACGAGTTCGGCGCGGGTGTGCATGTATCCGATGGAGAAATTGCCAGCAAAGATGAGATCCGCATTGTCGCGAGTCTGGCGGATGTCGTTCGGGCGTTTGATGAGTCGCGGTTGCTCGGGCCTGCGTGCCAGAACAGCCGGGTCAATATCTGTCGCAATGGCGCGGCGGTTGGAGGCGGTGTCGACCCAGGCTTGCGAGAGTGAGGCGGTGCCGGAGAAGTCCTCGCCGAGCGTGAGCGGATTGCGGCCATGAATCGCGCGCAGCAACGGTACGAGATGCCGAGGCGACTGCACGCAGAGTTCGTAGAGTTCGTGCCTATCCATGATTGGCAAAGCGTACGCCGAGTGGAGTCATATGAGAGACATAACGATGACGAAGATGTAGCCGAATGCGACGAGCAGGCCAATGGCATTAAGAGCAACCCCGATCCAGCCGCAGATGCGTCCACCTTTGGCGAGACCGAGCGAAGTGACGGGCGCGAGACCGGCCTGCACTTGAAGTTCGGCCTTGCGTGCGAAGATGATGGCGAGAATAGCGCACGGCATGCCGATCACGCCATAGGAGAAGCAAGTTGCAAGGCCGACAATACCGAGCACGAGCGAGGTCACAGCCTTGCCCGAGGTTTGAGAGTTTGCGGCGAACTGCATGACAGGCGTGCCACACTCCGGGCATCGCTGTCCAAGGGCCACGCCCACAAGGTCGAAGCCGCACGAGGCGCATCGGACGCCGGACTTGGCTTGGGGTGGCGGAGGTGGCAGGTCTTCAGCCATGAATGAGATTCTCCGAGTTCAGAGAGTCTATAAGAGGGCGTGCCGCGCTGCTGGAAGGTTGTCAGGCCATGCGCACCCAGCGGAGCAATGTTTTGAGGTCTGGCGGCTTGCCGAACATGAGAAGGCCGACGCGGAAGATCTTGGCGGCGAGCCAGACGGCGGCGTATGCGGTGAGCAGGCCAAGGAAGATGGTTGCAAAAACCTGCCAGAGTGGTGGTGGCTCGGTGGAAGTCAGACGGATGACCATGACAAAGGGGCTGATGCCAGGGACGAAACTGGTGATGGTGGAGAAGGTGGAGTTGGGATCGCGTGCGATGGGGAGCCAGAGGAGGTAAGGAATCATGACGATCATCATGACTGGGGTCATGAGGGATTGGGCTTCGCGCAGGTCGTTGACTGCGCTGCCGATGGCGGCCATGAGCGAGGCGATGATGGTGTAGGAGATGAAGAAGTAGCAGAAGAACCAGACGATCATCATGGGGCTGACG
>JAANMU010001074.1_pt1 | contig 27422 bp, 26 predicted proteins | sample 7279701 | NCBI WGS metagenome assembly JAANMU01 (sample SAMN14094539, study PRJNA606508) | bioreactor metagenome | isolation source: A lab-scale SPAN reactor treating ammonium-rich wastewater day 57 | place: Ireland: Galway | collected 2017-03-13 | reverse complement strand
GACCAATAACATTATCCTCATACAAGTAACTGAAGTATTGGCGCTACTGGCTTTGAGGCAAAAGACGGCAATCTTTGAGATAATTTATTTCTTCCTGGCGTTCTTCTGGCAGATAGTGTTTATAAACCGACACCTGAAGTTGGAAAAGTGAGCGGTGGACCGGATTTGAACCGGCGACCTTCTCCTTGGCAAGGAGACATTCTACCGCTGAACTACCACCGCAGTTCTAGCCCTTATATTCTACCAGAGCCTGTCTCAATATCTCAATAGCTTTTGTAAGATCATGACCGTTCAAAACATAGGCGATCCTAACTTCGTCCCCTCCCAATCCCGGGGTAGCATAGAATCCGGCGGCAGGCGCAATCATGACGGTTTCATTGTTATGCCGAAAGTCCGTCAGAAGCCATTGGCAAAAATGCTCGCTATCCTTGACCGGCAGCTTGACTATGGTATAAAAAGCCCCTTCGGGCTTTTCAAGGAAAACTCCGGGGATGGATTTCAGTCCTTCGTACAAAATGTCGCGACGAGATTGGTATTCTTTATGGACTTCCTCAAAATAAGAGTCTTCAACTTCCGTCAACTTGGCGGCCATCGACTGGTCAACCAGGCCGGAAGAAAGCCTTCCCTGGGCAACTCTCAAGGCACCGTCCATTACGCCCCGATTCATGGATATGAGCATCCCTAGTCTGGCCCCGCAAAGGCTATAGCGTTTCGAAAGGCTATCCAAAAGAATCGCCTGCTCAGGAATATCTTCCATGTACTCTAAAATCGAGACGTGCTTCTTCCCGTCATAAACAAATTCACGATAGACCTCGTCGCTTATGAGAAAAAGACCGTGTCTCTTGGCGATTTCAGCCAGTGTATCCATTTCTTCTTTGGTATATACGGTTCCTGTTGGATTTGACGGGTTACAAATAATTAAAGCTTTAGTTTTACTGGTGATCTTGGATTCGATCTCGCTTTTTTGGGGCAAATGGAAACCGGTCGAACCTTCGGTTTTAACGGGCACTAATTTGACGCTGTTGACGGCGGCATAGGAGTTATAGTTTGTGTAGAAAGGTTCAAAGACAATGACCTCATCCCCTTCCTCGCATACGGCGAAAAGCGCCATCGAAATTGCCTCAGATCCACCGGTTGTTACCTGAATATCTTTGGTTTTTATGAATCCGTATCCTATCTTTGCGTAATAACTCTCAAGGGACGCCAGAAATTCTGGTTCCCCTTGGGACTGTCCGTATCCAACCGGATTTCTCGTCCAGTTCCTCAATACATCAAGCATTACCTCAGGAGTCTTTATGTCCGGGTCGCCGATATTAAGGTGATACACCTTAATGCCCTGCTTCTTGGCTGCGGATGCAAAAGGCACGAGTTTTCTTATGGGAGAGGCCGGGACTTTACCGAGCCTTGAAGATGTTTGAGGTATTTTCATATTGCGGCTGATGGATAACAAAAGTGCAGAGGGCGTGAGTCGAACACGCATCTGAGGTTTTTCAGACCCCCGCCGTGACCACCTTGGCTACCTCTGCAGTAAGAATACACCGTCAATTTTTATATTTTACCTCAAAGTAAGTAAAAAATCTTATGAATGTGGATTTATTCAACAAGCTCGCTGAAGACCACCAAACGATTGGAGTAGTTTTGGCTGACAATGTCCCAGGTACCTTCGCAGGTTATGAGGTTGAGCATTTTACGGTCTGATTTTCCGAAAACAAAGCTCGTCGGAAAGTCGTCATAAGGGTAGGCGGCTTTGTCGGTTACCTTATATGTCTGAATTCTTCCACCTTCATCGGTCAAATAAATTTCGTCCCCAACCTCCATTGATCCGAGTCTATAGAAAACCGCCGGGTCGCCGGTCGGTTTGTCGAAATGCCCTGCCAGAACGGAGTTTCCCTCGGCACCGGGCTTGTATCCAAGTTGGAACCAGGCAACATTATCGTCAACTGCCGGAACTTCCATTTGACCACTCTCATCCATACCAACATGCTCAACGACAACATCGTAAAGGCCTAATTTGGGAACAGACATGCGGGCTGGCTTTTTTAGTACCGCTTCCCCCACCCGCACTTTTTCAACCGAATTACTCGTCGTTCCCTCGGACTTAACCTCATATTTTTCCTCATTGGGCGATATATACCTAGCCAGTACAAGCCCGCTACCGATTCCAATAAACAGAAACAATACCAAGATTATTTTTTTCATGTTCTCACTTTACTCCATATCCGGTTGCCGGCGGGCTCGTCGGCTCCTCTACCATCGTCGGTTCCGGGGTTGCTGTTTGAGCCATAACACCCGTGAACATAGCAAACGACAAGACCAATCCCATTATATAAGCAAATATTGATAACCTAACCATTCTGTTTTTCACCCCCTTTCGTTTTTTTAATTATCAATATATAGAGATTAATTCTAATTTATGAACGGAGATTAAGAGACCGGTAAGAAAGGGGTAAGAATGTGCGTCCGCTTGGGATCGAACCAAGGGCATCTACTTTATAAGAGTAGCGCTCTACCGCTGAGCTACGGACGCTTTATCCCCTAAAGTATATCAAATCGCAACGCCAATTTTGACCAAATCACGCACCAGATCCGCCGGATTTCTGTAGACGATTCCCCTGATTCCCAAAGACTCCGCGCCTTTTACGTTCTTCTCAAGATCATCGATAAAAACACATTCATCGGGTTCGGCGTCAATTGCATTGACGACAAATTCATATGCTTCCCTCTCGGGTTTCATAAAGTGGTCGGTATCGGATCTAAATACCCTTTTGAAATACTTATTGAATCCCAGTGTAGACCAATACTGAAAATGAGGTTCAATCGTATTAGTCATCACATAAACCGAATAATTCTTTATGAGAGAGTCTATTAACCTAATTATTTCTGGGTCGACTCCCTCAATGTCTTTGATGTAATTGTCCATCAACTTTTGATAGAGATCGTCAACCGAAGTATCTACTTTGAATTCCTGTTGCGCCAACTCCAATATCTTCCTAAAAGAAATAGCTCCTGAAACCATATCCTTTTTATAATTTCTGTAAAAAGAATGAACTCTCTCAACGGGTCCAGGAATTATTTCTGCAAAGTAATCGCCCCCAAAACTAATCTTCTGACGTAGAATGACATTGCCAAGATCAAAAATTATATGCTTTATCATGTGGACCTACGGAGAATTGAACTCCGATCTTGGCAATGCGAATGCCACGTTCTACCGTTGAACCATAGGCCCTGGTGCACCCGGGGAGAATTGAACTTCCATCTTAGGTTCCGGAAACCTACATTCTATCCGTTGAACTACGGGTGCAAAAAAATACTACCTTTTCCTTACTTGTATATTTTAAAGTATACAAGCGCAAATCAGATAGTATTTTTTAGTTTTTTAGAATCTAGGTCTGTCATCTCGCCTGAAACCTCCGCGATTTCCACCACCTCCACCTGCTGGTCGCTCTTCACGGGGTCGAGCTACGTTGACGACGATTTTTCTACCGTCGACGTCTTTACCATTCATCTCGGCAGCTGCCTTTTCGGCAACAGCTTCATCGGCAAAAGTTACGAATCCAAATCCTTTTGATCGACCAGACATTCTGTCTGTGATGACGACAGCTTCAACAACCTCTCCATAAGCGGAAAACAATTCCTTCATAGAATCGTTAGTCACGCTCCATGGAAGATTTCCTACATAAAGTTTTTTCTTGTCCATTTTATTTTTCACCTCCTTCCCATTCCGAAGAACTTAAGTCTTTAGAATCAAGGTAAGACGAAATTTGTTTGATGTTAGATATTGTCATTTATCTGAGAAGATTATATAAACCTAGTTTACGCACTCGCAGTTTAACTTCTTCTGAATTTGCGTACATTATACCATAAAAAGTGTCAAAGACAAAATTATCCTGTAAATACCGAATCCAATAAGCGTTTTCCTTTTTATGAATCCTATTAGCCAAGTGACAGAAATGTAGGCCGTAACAAATGACGTCAGGAAGCCGACCAAAAGGAAGGGAAGGTTGTTTGAATCTAAAATCAGGGCTATGTCTGTCTTTAAAAGGTCGTACGCCGATGCGGCCAGGATTGTCGGAACGGCCAGAAGAAAGGAATAAACCGCCGACTCGTCACGCCTAAAGCCCTTGACCATCATCGTCAACATGACTATCCCTGCCCTTGACACTCCCGGTACAACGGCTAATGACTGTCCGAGCCCAACAACAACGGCGTCAACCCAGGACATGTCCTTTAGCGACCGACTTAGAATGATTTTATTCTTTTTAATCAGATATTCAATCAATATGAATATTAGCCCAACAAGAAAAAGCGATCCCGTAATTAGGTCTGCGGATTCAAAAAAGACCTCTTTGATAACCCGATGGAGTAAAAAACCGACAATCGCTGTTGGGACGAACGAAACCGCTACTCTTTTCAAAATCTCTGGATTCTTGATAGCATATTTCAAATACATAAACACAACAGCCAGAATGGCACCCGACTGGATAAAGACTTCGAAAAACTTCAAAAATTCAGTTTGAGGGATATTTAAAAACTTTGAAACAATAATAAGGTGGGCGGTTGACGAAATTGGTAAAAATTCCGTAATTCCCTCAACCGTTCCAAGAATAAGCGAGCTTAACAGATCCATTTATAAAGTATAATATATCAACGTAAAAATATGAGAATAGCGCTTGTCCACGATCAACTCTGTGAATTCGGAGGGAGCGAACGGGTTCTCGTCGCTCTTAAAAACATCTTCCCCGCATCCGACGTATTCACTTTGGTATATAACCCCAATTCTTTAGGGTCACATAAATCACAGGTTAAGGGGTGGAAAGTCAAACAGAGCTGGTTCGGAAAAATCCCGCTACTGAATCGCTTCTATTCCCCTTTCCGCTTTTTGACGCCCTTGATTTGGGAGGGATTTAACTTTTCGGGATACGACCTTGTGATTTCGTCCTCGGGTTCGTGGATGAGTAAGGGAATAAAAACCGAAAAGCCGACCGTACATATAAGCTATATCCACCACCCGCCCCGGTATCTTTACGGATACGAAACGGCAATCGAATGGCAAAAGTATCTTGTCGTCAGAATATACGCCTACATCGTCAACCATTTTCTGAGGATTTGGGATTTTAAGTCTTCGTCCCGACCCGATTATCTTATCGCCAACAGCATTGAGACAAAAAATAGAATTAAAAAGTTTTATCGACGCAACTCTATTGTCATTTACCCGCCGGTCGAAATTCCGAAGAGAATTGATATTAAATCTGGCGGTGAGTATTTCCTGACAGTTTCCCGTCTTGCCCGCGCCAAGCATATTGATGTCATTATTAAGGCCGCCAACAAAATGAAATTCAACCTGAAAATAATCGGGACGGGAAGAGATGAGGAATACCTCAAATCTATAGCCGGAGAAACGGTTGAATTTTTGGGCAATGTCGGTGATGATGAGTTTAAAAAGTATTATCAAAACACCAAGGCATTTCTTTTCGCCTCCCGTGATGAGGAGTTTGGGATCGCGGTTGTTGAAGCCATGGGTTACGGATTGCCTGCTATCGCCTACCGGTCGGGAGGAGTACCCGAATACGTCAAAGACGGAATTAACGGATTCCTTTTTGATGAGCTTGACGAGAATTCATTAATCAATAAGATAAGACTATTCAATAAACTCGATGGTAAAACCCTTCATAAAATGAGAAAAACTGCCAGAGCTACTGCAGAAAAGTATACTATCTCAAATTTCAAGAAAAATATTTTGAATTTTGTAAAAAGACATGCCGGAACTGCCAGAAGTTGAAACCATCAAAAGGGAGCTAAAACCAAACATTCTTGGAAAGACTGTTTCCGCGATTGAAATACTGTCCTCAAAAAACTTCGTCGGCAAAAAGAAAGAAGCCTACGGACAAAAAATAACTGGAGTCGAGCGGTACGGAAAGGTATTGGTTATTGCCCTTGGAAATGGTAAGTATCTAAATGCCCATTTCAAACTTTCGGGACAAATGCTGTATTCGAAAAACGCCAATAAAGCAATTTTCAAAAACAAGATTCCCTTTACCAAAGGCAACATCATGCCCGCCAATACTACCCGCATAATAATAAAATTAAGTGACGGGAGCGCTCTTTTCTTTAACGATTTAAGAAAGTTCGGTTGGGTGAAACTGACCAATAAACCAGAAGCCCCAAAAGGCGTCGACGTCCTCTCAAAAAAATTTACCGTCGATCACCTCTTTTCCGTTCTAGGAGCAACCAGAAGACCCGTCAAAGTCGCCCTTATGGACCAGGATAGGATAACCGGTATTGGCAACATATACGCCAACGACTCTCTATATTTATCTCGAATCCATCCCCAGAGATTATCCAACTCGCTAACAATTGATGAGATTGAAAAACTCCACAAGGCAATTCTTACGGAAATCGAAAAAGGGGTAAAAGATAAGGGTTCGTCAGGCGCGGACGAGGCCTTTATACTTCCTGACGGATCAAAAGGCAGCCATCAAAGACGTTTCCTGGTCTACCAAAGGGAAAAACATCCCTGCTCAAGGTGTGGAACTGCCATAAAAAGGATCAAGCACAATGGGCGCAGTTCCTTTTTCTGTCCAAAATGCCAAAAATATTAATTTATAATCAGTGAATATGATCAAATGCAAATTTGAAGACAACGGAGACGGATTATTAAGGCACGTGACCATGGGTGCAATCATCATAAACAAAGAGAGGACCAAACTACTTCTTGGAAAGAGGTCTCCAAAAATCACAAACGGCGGTAGATACAATCTGCCGGGCGGTTTCCTGGGACGTGACGAGACAACATCTGAGGCCATATTGAGAGAGGTTTATGAGGAAACCGGGTATAAAGCAAAAATAATCTCACTCTTCAGAGTCAACGACAATCCGTTTAGACCCCAAGAGGATAGACAAAACGTCGACTTTGCATACATTGTCGAAGCCGGCGAAAGAGTCGGAGAAAAAGATTGGGAGAGTACGGAAATCAAATGGTTCGACATGAATGATTTGCCCGCTGAAAATGAGTTTGCGTTTGATCACTATGAAACCATAACCCTTTTTTTGAAGTATTTAAAAAATCCTCACCCTTTGCCGATCATTCATACCTAATGGCTTCGACCGGCTCCAGGTTGGCGGCCTTTTTGGCCGGAAAAACCCCGAAGGTTATCCCGATTGCCGACGAAATACCAAGCGCCAAAAAGACAGAAGCTAAATCTATATAGGCAGGGAAAAACGGCTGAACGGCAAAAACCGCAAGATATGCCAGACCCAATCCCATTACGCCGCCAAATGACGACAAAAGTACCGCTTCGGCCAGGAATTGCGATAAAATATCCGACCGTCTGGCGCCAATCGCCCGCCTAATGCCGATTTCCTTTATTCTATCAGTGACGGTTACGTACATAATATTCATGATTCCGATCCCACCGACAACCAGGGAAATGGCGGCGATTGCCACCAGTATCAAATTTAATACGGAGAAAATCGAATTTATCGCCGACAAGAGTTCCGTTGGCTCAATAACGCTAAATTCCTCCTCTTCATATCTTTTCAAAAATTCCTTTTTAATATCGGCTTTGACTTGGGAAATATAGCTTTCGTTTTCCGTTTTAGCGATCAAACGTAGGTATTTTTTATCAGGATTAAATATATACCCGGTCGTATACGGGCCGTAAAGATATCCGTCATAATCGAATCCACCCATACCACCTCCGCCTTTTGACTTAATTACGCCAATTACGGTGAATTTGACATTGCCTATCGTCATTTTTTTTCCGATCGCATCTTCGCCGGAACCAAAATATTCATTGGCGATCTTATTTCCTACAACAATTACTTTTGCCCGCTTGGTGACATCGCCTCTATCAAAGAACCTTCCCGTTTCTATCTCCAGACCCATCACGTCGGCAAGCGCCTCAGAAGAAAACATAATATCGCCGAAGTCCTCCTTCAAGAGTCCTTTTATTTTTGACGACTTCAAGGCTAAGGGGCCGGCGCTTATAACATTGTCTATTTTTTTAAGGGTCTCCAGATCGCGATTGTCAAACCGACCGGTAAATGAAGAAGATGAGCCGGAAAAACCACCTCCCGATAGGACGTTACCCGGAACTAAAAACAAAGTATTGTTTCCCATAGACTCAAATTGGTCGGATATATATTTCTTGAGTCCAAGACCTAAGGCAATAAGCACAACCACCGCAAATACTCCGATAAGTATCCCTAGTGAAGTCAGGAAAGTCCTTATCTTATTTCTTCCAAAGTCATCGATAGCCGATTTGAAAACAAAAAATAGGTTTTTCATATGACTTCTCCATCTTTAACTTTTATAACCCTTTTGGCGTACGAGGCGATATCTATTTCATGAGTAACCAGAACCACGGTGATCTTTTCTTTCTTATTAAGTTGCGCCAAAAGTTCCATAATTTCGTGTCCGGTCTTGCTGTCAAGATTACCTGTCGGTTCATCTGCCAGAATCAGCTTGGGTTTCATCATCAGGGCCCGGGATATGGCGACTCTTTGCTGTTGTCCGCCTGAAAGCTTGTTGGGATGAGAGTTAAGTTTTTGCCCGAGACCAAAATCAGTCAGAATTGAGATCGCCCTCTCTTTTGGGTCAAAGTCCAAATCTTTTCTTGAATATAGCGTCGGCAGCATGACATTCTCAAGGACCGTCAGCTTGCTGATAAGATTGAATTGCTGGAATACAAATCCGACAAATTCGTTGCGCAACCGTGAGAGTTCATCGTCCGTAATCTTGGATATTTCCTTGCCTTCTATATATACCTTACCTGCAGTCGGCTTATCCAACAACCCAATGATGTGCATTAGCGTAGATTTACCAGATCCTGACGGGCCCATAATCGAAACGAATTCTCTTTCTCTTATTTCAAGACTGGCTTTTTTCAAAGCATGGAAGGTATATTCACTGTCGATGACATAGTCTTTGGAGACCGAGACCAGTTTAATCATAAACCACATCGCCGACTTGGAGGCCACTTTTAATCTCTACCATATCGTCCACTTCTCTTCCTTTTTTCACGTAGACTTTTTCCTGTTTACCTTTTCTCTCAATGTTTAAATAATCGCCTTTGGCATCGTTTTCCATATATTTAATTGGGACTCCAATAACGTTATCTATTTCCCTTATGACAAAGGTTATATCCGAAGTCATCGCCAACCGCAGTGACAATTTCTTGGCGCTCGGATCCAAAATAACCTTAACCTTATAGACCGTTCCGCTTTCGCCTGTCATCGGGGCATACGAAATGTAGTCAACCTCTCCCGTATAAGAATCCTCGGGAAAAGCATCGAAAACAACTTCGCCGGTCATGCCTTTCTTCAAATGAACAACGTCACTCTGCTCAGCTGTCACTGTTAGGTATACCGAGTTGGGATTGACTACCTGAAATTCGCTTCCGGCGGGTGTTATATTAACCCCTGCATAAGGGGTATCTATATGGGTGACGACACCGGCAATCGGCGTCCAAAGGTTTGCGTACTCCAAGCTTAAACTCTGCAGTTCGACGTCAAGGACCGAATTGTTTAAGTCGTACTGACTGTCTTCAAGAGTCCTTTCGGCCTTTTCCCTTACCGATTCTGAAAGATCAAACTGTTTGTTCCAATTGTCGTCTTTTGACTGTTCAAATGACAGTCTTTGCGATGAATATGTGTTGAGGTATTTTTGCATTCGGTTTTTAAGATCACGCTGGTCAAGAGATGCTATTACCTGAAACTTTTTGACTTCATCCCCTTCTTTGACGCCTACCCAAGCAAGTCGACCGGAAGTTTGGAATTTTAGGGATACTTTCTCTTCGGCGTCGATTTCACCCGACAAGGTCAGAGTTTCCTTGAGGTTTTCTTTTTTGACTTTGTAGGTGTCAACCTTCTTTTCGGCCGAATCGGCGGAATTTCGGAAGCGGAAGAATACGAAAACGGAAATCAGGACAATCGCAAGAACCAAATACCATCTTTTCTTTAAAAAATTAATCATTATCGATAATTGAAATTATATTACGATCATTTCGTCCGTCTTTGCTTTACGTCAAAGAAGTGAGGCGCAATGATAATTTCATTTTACAAGAAAGGCGACCAGTCGGCAATAGGCATGATGTTGTAGATGATGAAGTTCCACGCGTACATATATATTCCAAATGAAACAAGAATTAACACTCCCAAAAACTTCTTCGAGACAAAGAATTTTTCGAATGCGATCGCCGCCATTGGCCAAAGAGGCAACGAGTAGCGGGCGATATCACGGTGCTGGATAAATACGGTCGCCAGGAAAAAAACCAAAGAAAAATAGAAGAAGCTCCTGTATTTGGTCTTCCAAAGTGTAATGACCGTTAACGCGTAAAGGACAAAATAGAAAAAAACATCTTCCAACCAGGCGGTTCCAATCCAGGTTTTTTGAAAGTCAAAAACGGAAAACGGGAAAACCAGATGAATATTGTCTCCAGAATTGAAATAAGCGAAAAAGTCCCCCATCTGGCGCCAGTAAATAAGAAATACCCCCAAGAGCCCAAGAGGAATCAAAAGAATCCCCGACCATTTGTAGTCGATTTTTTTCGTCTTCATGAGTTTTTCGACGATAACCAAAGAATAAGCGCCGAACAATAGAATCCCGGGCGACTTGGTCATAACGGCCAATCCCCCGAACAAACCCGCCAAAAGATATTTTTCTCTTTCAAAAGAGTATAGAGACGCCAAGGTCAAGAACATAAAAATACTTTCGGGAGCGCCAACTGATCTGACAACCAGAAACCTCGGCAGGAATAATAAAACCGCCGTCAATAACCACGGATAAGCAGTTAGCTTAAACTTTTTCAGAATAAAATAGTATAAACAAGCCAAAGCAACCGTCGCCAATACATTGACTGAGACCATAGACTTAAGGTATCCGAGCCCGTCTCCGTTTAATCCGGTCGCATTCATAAGCTCGCGCCCTCCCCTGATGAGCATCGGGTAAAACGGCAAATGAGCGGCAAAGTATTTTGGCGTGTTCGCATAAAAATCCTTGGCCGCCGTCACATACAACGGTCCGTCGTAATTCCGGTAAAGATAATCGAAGCCGCTTTTATCTATCTTGAGGCCGGCAAATTGGGTCGATTTCATAAGAAACGGCAACCAGACAACGAGAGTACTCAAAAAAACCAAGAGAGTTAAGGTAAAATATGGATATATGCGGCGCATATTCAATATTGTAACAAAAAACTGGCTGATACTCACAATTATCGCCGCCGCAATTTTCTTGAGGTTTTATAAGATTGGGGAATTTGCCGTTTTCCTGGCCGATCAGGGACGCGATGCCATAATTGTTAAACGGATCGCCGCTTTGGAACATTTCCCGGCAATCGGGGCGCCGACGTCTGTCGGACAAGTATTCTTAGGACCTTTCTACTACTACTTTATTGCCCCATGGCTCCTGTTTTTTAAATTCGACCCTGCGGGGCTGGCCGTTGGAATGGCCATCACCTCGATCGCATATCTTATAACAACCTACTTCATAGTCAAAAAATTCTTCGGTAAACAGGCGGCTATCATCAGCGTATTCATATCTTCATTCTCTTATGTTCTTATACAGTCGTCCAGGTTTTCCTGGAATCCCAACCCCTTACCACTCTTTTCCCTTTTAACCGCTTATTTCTTCATAATGGGTACAAAGACCAAGAATTTTAAATACTTTTTGCTGTTTGGGGCATTTCTGTCTTTTTCTATACAGCTTCACTATCTGGCCGCCGGCCTTATCCTACCTTTAGTACTACTTGCCGTTGTCGATCTTTTTTACAGCCGGAAGAGATTCTTGAAGCAGGTCTTAAATTATATACTATCCGTGTTGTCCTTCACCGTTTTTACTTCCCCGCTCATTATTTTTGACCTAAGACATAATTTCATTAACCTCAATAACCTTGTCAATCTCCTCAATAGCGGCGCCGGAGTGGCCGGAGGAAAACTGGCCGGATTCATGGAAACATTTTCTGAGGTCAACCGTTATCTTTTCAATATAGACATAAACTCCGTCACATCCGTTATACTGCTTGTCATTTTCCTTTTTCTCCTTGCTTTTAACCTTATAAAGAAAAAGTATGACCTCTCTATTTTCATAATATTTTTCATCGGAACGCTTTTGATAACGTCCTTTTATCCCGGAGCTAAGCATTCCCACTATCTTGGAATGCTTTATCCTTTTTACATTATCGCAATTTCAGCCATATTGGGAGAGATATTTAAATATGAGTTGTTCGACAAATCGCTTGTAATATTTTTCCTGGTCGCATTCCTATATCTAAACTTCCAAAAATATGATTTTCTATGGAATGAACCCAATAATCAAATCCGCCACGCAAGACTGGTTGCCGAATTCATAGACCAGAAAATCACGTCGAACAAATTTAATTTTGCGGTTCAACCCGACGGCTGGCAGGAAGACTCGTATCTTTACTTCCTGGAGCTTAATGGCAAGGTTCCCCAAGATAGAAGGAAGCTTGAGGTCGGCACTGAGATGTTTGTCGTCTGCGGCAACCCATGCGATATTAAGACAACCAAGAGTTGGAATATTACCATGTTCGGGGACTCTAAAATCACCAACCAGTGGGAGACCCAAGGTGTTAAAATTTATAGATTGGAGCACATAAAATGAAAATATCTCTTATTATCCCCTGCTATAACGAACAGTCGAATATTCAGAAGGGCGTACTGGACAAGATTGGGAATTATACCGAAAACGATTCCCGCTTTTCCGAAGTCATTATCGTCGATGACGGTTCAACCGATACGTCAAAACAAGTCATCAAGTCCAAATACTTGAAAACCTACCCTAAATTCAGACTTGTTGAAAACTCACACCAGGGAAAAGCGTTCGCGATCATAACCGGGGTTGAAAAGTCCAAAGGAGACTACGTTCTATTTTCGGATATTGATTTAGCGACTCCAATTGAGGAATCTGAGCGATTGATCGAAAGTGCTAATAAAGGCTACGAAATTGCTATCGGCTCAAGATCCAAAACTAGGGAAGGGGCGCCTATCCTACGCAAAATCTTAGCTTATCTTTCAATAGTGTTTAGAAGCTTTATCATCGGGATAAAGGGCATCAAAGATACCCAATGCGGATTCAAGCTATTTAAAAAGTCGGTCGCTGACAAAGTTATCGACAGGCTATTAGTCTTCCACGAAAGACGAAAGGTTGAAGGGTCATCGGTTTCCGCCGGATTTGATATGGAGTTTCTTTTTTTGGCTTCCAAGATGGGTTATAAAATTAAGGAAATTCCAGTCCAGTGGAGACACGTTGAAACAAAAAACGTTAATTTCGTCAAAGACGCCGTCGAGACTATGATTGATTTATTGACGATTAAGTATTATTTTCTAACCGGCCGATATGAAATTAATAAAAAATAAATGGTTGACACTTTTTATTCTAATATTAGTTTCAATCGCCGTAATTTTCTTTAAGTTCAATACCATTCCAGAAAATTTGACCTTTGATGAGGTTGAATTTGCCAAGCTGGCACTCTCCCTTGATAAGCTGCCTTATACCCCCTATTCGGAAATGGCGACCGGGCATTCAACCTTATATTTTTATATTCTCCTTCAATCTTTCAAAATATTTGGCGTTGGAAACTTTGCTCTCCGATTCCCGGCGGCTTTTTTCGGCGTTGCCGGAGTTTTGATATTTTACCTATTGATGACCCGCGTATTTAAGAAAAACCACCTGTTGGTTTTTACGCTCGCGATTCTCTTCGTAACTTCAAGGTGGTACTTCAATTTTGCCAGGTTTTCGTTTGAGGCAACCTTCCTTCTATTTCTAGAACTGACTTCTATGTTTATTCTTCTTAATCCTAAAAAGACAGTACTTTCCCTTACCATAAGTAGCCTTTTTGCCGGATTAGCCTTCAATTCATATACGCCGGGAAGGTTTTTCTTTGTCGTTCCCTTGATATATATCTTCTTTGTTTATTTGAATAATAAGCGGGAACTCATCAAGAGTACGCTGGCTTTTGTGCTACCGTTTATTATCGTGATTTTACCGTTGACAATATATCTTGTTTCCCACCAGGACAGCAGAGTTGATAAGCTTTTTTTCTGGAAAAACCACGAAATGACTTTGACTGAAAAGGTTTCCGGTACCATACAGAATATCGGTTCGGTATCGTCAATGTTCGTCTATAAAGGCGACATGAGCGGCAAACACAACTACCCCGGCAAACCTGCTTTAAATCCGTTGATCGGACTTCTTTTTATTGTTGGGCTAGCAATCTCACTTAAGAATCTAAAAAACCTTAACAACAAAGTTTTCCTCACTTATTTTTTTATATCTCTGCTTCCCTCACTCATGATCTATCCCTGGGAAAATCCCAACATGTTAAGAACTTTTACAGCTATTCCAAGCGTCATATATTTTTCGGGGGTCGCACTGACAACGATTTTTGAAAAAAAGAAATACTTGCCTTATTTTATGGTAACGATTATCTTGTTGACGGTTGGATCGGCGACCTACGAACTTCGGACTTATTTCATTTATCAGGCAAGAGTTTTTCCCTCGGCCTTTGAGACCAGACCTTCGCTTGAGGAATCCTTAGAGCATATCAATTTCAAATATAATGAAACTAATTAAAAAACATAAGACCCTTATTGTCGTTTTTGGTGTTTTTTTGCTGGCACTGTTTCTTAGGGTTTACCGCTTGCCGGAATTCATTGCCTATCATCAGGATCAGGTACGCGATCTTCAATACGTAAAAGAACACGTTGAAACAGGCAAGTTCATTTACCTCGGACCTAAGGCCTCGGTCGGAAATTTTTTCCTGGCGCCCCTCTGGTATTACCTCATGCAGATAACATATTTCTTTTCCCATTCACCCGTTGCGCCCGCTCTCATGGTAGCAGTTCTTAATTCGGCAGCCGTTGTCCTATTGTACTTTTTCAGCGCGACTTTTTTCAGTTCGGGAGCGGCCGTCATCGCCTCCCTCCTCTACGCCGTTTCCCCATTTTCGATTGAATATTCAAGGTTCGCTTGGAACCCCAACCCTATTCCTTTTTTCACAATCATAGCTATCTACTCTCTATATATATACATATATAAAAATCGGAAGAACTTCATATATGTTGCGGTTGTGGCGTCAAATTTTGCCTTCCAGCTCCACTACCAGGGCTTCCTTCTGGTTGCCGCCGTATTCATTTTTCCTCTAATGAAAAAGGACTGGAAAAGACTTGTTTTGTCGGGAATTTTATTCATCGGATTGTTGACGCCGTTTATCATCTATGAAGTTTCAAACGGCTATCCCAACATGAGCCAGATCGCCTCTTTTTTGGGAAAGACGACCGAGGGCCGGTCGCTTGGGGTTGCCAATTCCCTTAAGGTTTTTACCCAAGATTATCCTGAGTTCATATCGCGGGTTTTGTTTTTCGGCAACAAAACCTTGGGGATTATCTTTTCTCTGGTGACATATTTTATGGTCCTGAAAAGTTTCCTGTTAAAAAAGTTTAACGGTAAAAAAAATCCTCAAGATAATCTTCTCTTTGTTTTTTCAATCCTTTTGCTGACGCTTTTTGCCTACCGCCAATGGATCGTGCCCTATTATCTTTTGGTAACTCTTATTCCTCTTATCGTTATCGCCGTTCTGGCGTTTGGACGGTTCAAGTGGCTTTTAATAATCTTGGTTTTAGCAAACTTAGCAACAAGTCCGGCGTTTTCTAAAACCGATTCTTCATTAAGATTCTTCGAGAAGTCGGTAAATGAAATTCGAAAGTTGGGAGTTTCCGAAAGCTGCATAGAATACGAAATCGAAGACCCCGATTTTAAGTTCACGCCAAATGCAGTCAAATACCTTGTGGATTATCAAGGTTACTCTTATCCTGAAAACAGTCATTGCGAAAAAAGGTTGGTTTTCTGCCAAAACACCCTCTGTGATAAAATAAAAGGAGTTAAAAAATTGAAAAGCAACTTTCTGGGCTTGAGTTTAATATTAAGATAATATGCTAGACGTTTTCAAAATCATGGCCTTCCTTAAAAAAACCTTCAAAAGAAAAGACGTCATTATAATCTCCTCTATCGTCTTACTTTTCTTTGCAACTAGGTTGACGAATCTGACTCTTCACCCGATTTTTTCCGATGAAGGAATATATATACACTGGGCAAAAGTTGCTTGGCACGACGCTTCCTGGCGTTTCATTTCCTTGACAGACGGCAAACAACCGCTACAGACCTGGGCAACCATACCCTTCCTGAAGTTTTTCCCAGACGATATGCTTTTGGCGGGCAGGCTTTTTGCGACTCTCGGCGGTTTCATAACGTTGTCGGGAGTTTTTTCCCTGCTTTTCTATCTTTATAGTAAAAAAACCGCTTACTGGGGAAGCTTTCTATATATCCTAACGCCCTACTTCCTCTTTTATGAAAGACTCGCTCTTGTGGACTCCTATGTTTCGGCCGCTCTTATATGGATTTTCTTTTTGTCGATACTGATGGTAAGGGAAAGGCGCCTTGATACCTCGCTCATATTTGGGGCCATGGGCGGATTATTCCTACTTGCCAAATCATCGGTCCAGATGTTTATTGGCCTATCGGCGCTTGCACCCGTTCTGATATTTGACAAGAAAATCAAGAGCTTTATCAAAAACTCCTTCAACTATTTTCTTCTTCTTGGATTGGGAGCGATTATCGCGAACCTTATCTACAACATCCAAAGACTCTCTCCGTTCATGCATTACGTTTCCGAGAAGAACCTTACTTTCATTATGAGTTTTCCCGACTTTTTACAAACGCCATTCAAATATTTCTTCCATAATTTGGGCCACATTCCTTTATATTTCGCCTGGGAGTCTGGTTTTGTCCTGACCTTGATTGCCCTTGTTGGTCTTGTCATTCTGGCTAAACGCGATTTCAGGCTTTTCACATACCTGCTGCTGTGGTTCGTTACCCCGTATATCGTGGTTTCGTTTTTTATGAAAGTTCTTTTCCCCCGTTACATAATATTCTTTGCCGGGCTCTCCCTAATCGCAGCCGCTGCGGCTTTCCACTACCTGAATGACCGATGGAAAAGAATCCTTTTCGTATTGTTTCTGGCATCGGTCATGTACTTCGACTATGCCATCCTGTTTGCTCCAGCAAAAATTCCTTTTCCTGAGGTTGACCGTGGACAATACATTGAAGGTTGGCCCGCCGGCTGGGGGATCAAAGAATTCATGGAGGAGGTAAGGTTACAGTCAAAATCAAAACCGGTCGTGATTCTGGCCGAAGGGAACTTCGGCATGGCCTCGGATGTCCTCCAAGTATTTTTGAAAAGGGAAGACGAAGGCAAAATAACCGTCAAGGGGTACTGGCCACTGGGCGAAGAACAGTTAAGGGAGAACATCGCTTTGTTGGAAAACAATACGGTCTACGTCTTCTTTTCCCACGAAGACGAATTCCCGGACAATTGGCCGTTAACACCTTACAAGACTCTGATCAAGCCGGGAAACAAGTCCAACTTCAGAATATTCCTTCTGGAAGACAGATGACTATTCTAGGATTTCAAATATCTTACCCGGTTTTTTCCCTCCTTTGACGAGTTTTATTTTCTTTGATGCGACTTTAAAATATAAGGCTAGAATTTCTTTGACCTTTTGATTCGCCCGCCCCCTTTCGGCCTTTTCTTTGACGCTCACCAAATACGAATCATCGGACTTTTTTATTATCTGGTCTTTTTTAGATTCGACGCTGACCTTGACTTTAATTAGCATCGGATGATTATTTTCCGTATGTATAAACGTTTCCGGTAATAGGTTTTTTGGCCCTGTTTCTTTTTTCGTGAGCCATAAAAGGAGACGAAACAGCAAAACTTTTGTCCAGCTTATGCTTTTCATTTCCCACCCTTGCCTTTATTGCCTTAGAAACAATATTTTTATTTTTCTTTACAGAAGGCTTTTCCAACAAAGTCTGGTTGTGGGTTGCCGAATGAAGAAGCAAATAGAGCTTGTCTATGTCTATACCCATTGCTAATAATCGTCTCTTCAACTCCTTATCTTTTCTTTCTCTGGCAATATCTTTTCTTGTCGTTGAGAATTTAAAACCTGTCTTCTTCTCTGGTCTATACGTACTGTTTCCGTCGCCTACATCCCGGGATACGGTTGTTGTTTTTTGGTGAAGGACCGTCTTATAAGAATGGATGCCTTGATCAAATAGCCTCTCGGCCCCGCGAATAAAATGCGGTATGAGTGCCGGATCGACATTGTCAAAGCGGTTGCCGGGAAGAGGTATGAAAATGACGTCGCCGAATCGGTTTATCCCCATAATAACCCTTGATTTCCTTGGGACATATGCAACTTCGGGAACGCCGCCTTTACTTAACATGTGATGTGTGTTTCTTGGAGGGCCAACCACCTCGGCCTGAGGAGTGAACCCTCTTTTTTCGCCGGGCATAGCTTAATTATACCGCCTTTCTTTGCTATAATGGTTGGAATATGTTTTTCTTCTTTCTTTTTGGGGTCATACTGTTTCTTTTCAAAAATGCTTTTTCGATCAATTTCTTTGCCGACGATTATTTTTTTCTCAAAATAAGCCGCATTTCAAGCATTTCCGATTTTTTCAACTTTTTCTCCCTGATAAGAGAACACTCATATCGGCCGATCGGTTCCGAAGTCTACTATTCTCTCATCCACCTGTTTGGAGATAGTATTATCATGGGTCACGTTATTGCTTTTACGGTTTTTTTTGTCGGACTGTATTACTTTCATAGGGTTGTATCGAAGACAAGCGGAAACAAGGCGATTGCCAACATTACCACTTTCCTTTATGGGATAAACTTCATTCATGTATTCCAGCTTTACTATTTCGGTACTTTCCAGGAAGTAGCGATGTTTTCTTTCCTGGCGGTATCACTGTCTTTGTTTCTTGACTCAAAATATGTAAAAGCCGCGCTGTTTTTTATTTTAGCGCTTTTATCAAAAGAGACGGCAATCTTGTATATATTTTTTTTACCGCTATTCCTTTTCTTTTTCCACAGAAAAAAATTCGCCAATCACAAAAAAGGTCTTGTTGGTTTCATTATTGTTGCCGGAATATTTACCCTTCTTTACCAATACTCCCTAAGCTTCGTTACCCAGCTTGATAACTACAAGCTTCACCTCAACCCGAGGTTGTTTGTCAACAACCTCATGTGGTATATGTTGTGGAGTCTCGGTCTGCCCAATTATATGCCCGATTATATGACGAGCATATTCAGTCCTCCCATCAAGGAATTTTGGAAGGTATTTGTCAATTATCCGGAGACAAAAATATACTTTTCTTTGCTCTTCGCTTATCTTGGGTCATTTGTCCTGGTTTTGGCGACTTTTATGATCAGGCAAAAAAAACAATCGGGAAATATTCTCCGATTGGCGGGCTTTTGTCTTATGAGCTTTGTTTTATTTATCGGCCCTATAGGGTTTTTCCTCCACAAATGGATGATCAGACTCACTCTGCCTTTGGTGTTTATCTCGTTATTTCAAGGTTATTTTCTTTACCTTCTTTTCAAGTCGGATGGTCTTTTCAAAAAAGCTTTCTATATTCTCATTGCCCTGTATTTCTTTCTCAACGTCTATGGCATAAAGATACACGAATCCTCAAGTACCTTTTTTCTCGAATCAAGGATTTCAGATCACTTAAAATCTGCGATTGAAGAAAACCGCCCGACAATAGAATCTAAGAAAAACATATACTTTCGGGACGTAAAGGTCAAAAATTTTAACCCGTGGGGGCAATCCAAACATTTGAAAACCACTCTTTCGGACCAAAATTTCTTGGACCTTTATTTCCCGGGAAAAAACATAAAAGCCATATACGGGTTTGAGGAAAGTAAAATTCCACAGGACACGTTTATCATACGTTCGCTTGACCTTCTCAAACCTTAAGCCACCCAATAACCTCTCAAAAAAAGCGAAGACATGTACGCAAGCAAAAGTAACGATATGGCTATAGCCGGGTAGTAATATTTTTTGGGTAAAGAACCGATAACAATGTATATCGGAAAAAGTACCGCCATATAACGGTGGACCGATGACAATACTCCAGAAAAAAATATGGGAACAACTGAGGCCAGCATATACAGCCAGTAAGTCATTTTTACTTTTTTATACGAATAGAGAATAAAGAACAAAAGCAGAACGGCAAAAACAAATTCCAATATCTCCATGGACCTACCGAAAAAATCCCCTTTGGTAACAGCTGACCCATAAAGAAATTTCAAAAACCCATCCTTCAGGGCAACGAGTGGGCCAAAGACCCCAAGCGGCTTATTCCAATTCTTCTGGGAGGAAATAATCGATATCGCCCCGCCCCCAAATAATTGGATATACAAGGCATATAGAAATACCCCCGTTGGACCGATAAAAACCGACCAGGAGATTTTCCGAGTTTTTTTGTAATGTTGAATCGCTTCCCAGACAAGAGGTATTATGAGAGCCAAACCCGTAATGCGAGTAGCAGTTGCCAGAGCCGTAACCAAGGATGCCCCAATAAAATTTTTCTTATGAAGATAATAAAAGGTTAACAAGACGAGAAGCAAAAAAAGACTCTCGGTATAAAAAGAGGCAAAAAAGAAACTTGTCGGAAAGGACAATAAGGCAAGAACAGTTCTCAACCTTCTCTCCTTTTCGATCTTGTCGTTTATCATATTAACGTTAAAAACCAAAACAGCCCCAACAAACGCGATAAGCGAAATCCCTAGACCCACGATCACCGGATTCAAAAGAAAATTAAGAGACAATCCTCTAACAAGTAAGGGATAAAGCGGAAAAAATACCCTCAAATCTATCAGATATCTCGGATCATACCCGTCATCAGCTATCTTCAAATAATTCCGGCCGTCGAAATTAAGCCACGGGACGGTGACATGCCGGTATGGCAGTGATATACCTTCAGGCAGTTCATAACTTGTCTTATCGAAGAGCAATTTGAAAGAAACGACATTAAAAAAATTTAAGAATATAAACCATATTAAGACCGAGATCAATATTTTTTTCATTTTTTCTTGAGGACATATAAGGTGGCGCCATCGACGTTGTACTTTTTGTGGTTCATAAGATTCTCTTTCCCAAACTCTTTTATCTCCCAATTGTCAAGCTTGCTGATTTCAAAATCCTCAAGCTCGCTGAAAATCAGCAGGGTATCTGATTGGTTGTATTCGAATTCCGTTCTGGGAATATAGTTGTTTTTCCGGAAGAAAAATCGGTATTCGTGCCCGACCGGTATATAGGTCGTATAGTCTTTGGAGACCTGGATTATATTGAACGACTCTTCTTTTTTAACAAGATTGCGCTCGATGACTTTGCTTACTCTTTTTTCGTAAGTTGCCGCCACCCGACTGGACTTATTGTAGATATTTGTTGGAAACACGATGATTTCAAGAATTAGGAAAACGAAAAGCAGCCACCGGTACTTTGAATTCATAAGTACCACACCGAGGGAAAATACTAAAAACAGGGAAACCGGGTATAGGTAATGGCTACCGAATTGATATTTGAGAATGGCTGAAAAAATAAAGACCAAAATAAAAGATGAGGTTATCAAAAACCGCTCCCTAAATTTTGTTTTAAAAAACAAAAAAACTGAGACACCCCAATAAAGCAAGATATTGATCCCCAACTGCCCGGAAAGTCTGCCGGAAATAAAGCTTAAGTTTTCGAAAAAATTCTTTTTCCCGGAAACGGCATTCGGGATATTATTGTTCTCAACAAATGTCTTATAGGATCCGACGAGAAAGGTATTTTTTGTCATTACAAAATCGTGTTTCATCTCAAATAGCAATAACGGCAAAAAAGCAAGAAACATTCCGCTGAGGAAAATTATCGTTTGGCTTTTTCTTTTTAATGTAAATAACAGATAGATTAAACCAATAAGGACAACCGGCGCCGACACCAAGTGGATATTAACTACCATTCCTCCCAAGAAACCCGTTATTACCAATGGCACTTTTTTATCATCTAATTTGAGGAAAAATATGGTCGCCAGATAGGCTAATAAAAACGGCAAGTAAGTCGAACCATTCCAGGGTCCGCGGGCACCGGTAACGTAAACCGGAAGATAGGCTAAAAGAAGACTAACCGTTAGGGCAAAAATAGAACTGGTTTTTTTTGAGATCAAAATGTAGAAAAATATTATCCCCGATACAAAAAGAGTCAAATTGAAAACCAGAAGTGAATTAATGTTCAAACCAGTCAAAAAAAATACCGGCGCCAATAGATAATAATAAAATGGTCCCGAATATATGCCGCCGAAGCTGAGTTTCGGGCCAATTAAAGTGAGTTTACCTTGAAGGATCACCAGGATATCGTAAATGTCACGGGCAAAGTCGGGATGAAAATTGAATGAATAAAAAAGCTTATGAGATAAAACCGCAAACAAAATGACCATTGCGGTCACCGGATAGAAATACTTTTTTAATATACTCACTTTAAAAATATTTTAACATAGCTTCTTGATATAATAGACTTCAATGAAAAGACTTTTTTTGGTGCTATCCTTCATATTTGTCATATTCTTCCTCGGACGCTCCGCCCTTAACCCTTTAAACGGCCAAATGTTCAACTTCCATGACGACACTCAGGCGGCTCGAATCCAGCAGTTTGTCTTAAATCTCAAAAGTCTTAAAATTCCCCCAAGAATTGCTCCCGACTTCTCAAACAGCTTGGGTTTTCCGGTTTTTAATTTCTATGCGCCAGCCCCTTATTGGATAACCTCGTCGTTTCATTTAATCGGACTTGACGTAATAACGGCCCTGAAGATATCCTTCCTTTTGGCTTTAGCCTTGGCTTTTTTCTTCATGTACCGATTCTTGAGGATTTACTTTGATTTCTACCCTTCGCTTTTGGGAGGATTACTCTATGCCTCGTCCCCCTGGATGGCGATTGAAATATTCATACGGGGTAATCTGGCCGAAATCTGGTTTTTGGCCCTACTACCTTTGGTGTTTTTGATGGTTGCGACAAACAGCCGTTCAAAATCACCCTGGACTTTTGTTGGCACGGTCTTCGCTCTGTCATTGGGACTGACTTCCCACAATGTCCTTTCTATCGTTCTCTTGCTTCTTGTTGCGGTATTTATTTCACTAAATAAAAAGCCCCTAAAGAATTATCTCGGTTTGGCATTGGCGTTCGGACTGAGTGCTTATTTTTTCATTCCGGCGGTACTTGAAATTGGAATGACTCACGCCACCACTATTGCCAAAAACCACAACTACGTCGGACATCTCCTCTGCCCCTGGCAGCTTTGGACAACGCCATTCTGGGGATATGGAGGATCGGGACCAGATTGCATCAATGATGGAATGTCTTTCATGCTCGGCAAACCCCAGATCATACTCGGTGCGATCGGGTTGTTTTTCCTTATCAAAAGACTGGTTACCCATAGAAGAGACGAGAGCAAAAAAATATTCTGGTTTATGATCATGATTACCGTAGGCTTCATTTTCCTGTCAACGACTCTATCAACTCCCATCTCAAGAATCCTAGAACCGGCGCTTTCATTTTTCCAGTTTCCTTGGCGGTTCTCCTCGTTTTCCATTTTTGGGATCGCGTTTCTCGCCGCATCCATAAGGATGCCAAAGGCGATAAAAAGGTTTGACGTCTTACTCGTAATAGTTGCCCTGTTTGTGGTTTTCTACAACGGCAAATTCTTTACCAAACACCTCATGACTAACGATCGCTTCAATAAAGACTATTTGAGCGAAATTTTTATTACGAAAATGGTCGTCTATAAAGTCGCCGAATACCTTCCGAAAACCGTAGATTACAAGACCTGGTTGACCTATGAACCGGTAAAAGGCAAACCATGGAAAAAGGATCCAACCCTTGAAGACAAGAAATTCGTCCACCTGTTGGAAGGCGGCCGCGTCCAGATCCTCAAGGACGGACCATTTGAGAAACAGGCCGAGATCTCATCCGGGACTGCCCTCATAAACGTCCATTACATGCCATACTGGAATATAACCGTAAACCAAAAGCCGTTCATTCCCAAAACATTTGACGCCCTGGGGAGACCATTGATTGACCTATCGTCCCCTTCCCTAATTACCGTCAAATTCGAGGAGACGCCCGTTGAAAAACTAGGCAACTTCGGATCGCTTTTTACAATCGCGTTGCTGTTTGCCGTTATCTGGAATAAAAACCTATGGAAAAAGATAGAGAAGATCTGAATGCTATAAAAAGAAAAACCGTGTTGTCGACTCTCAGTCTGTTTTTCCAGAGCGGTTACTCGTCAATCCTTGGTCTGGCCGCCAACCTTGTCTTGACGATCCTTTTGACGCCGGCCACTTTCGGAATCTACATCGCCACCCTATCCATAATATCTATCCTCAATTATTTTTCCGATATCGGCCTTGCGGCATCATTAATTCAGAAGAAGGAGGTAAGCCGGGAAGATGAGAAAACTGCCTTTACGATCCAACAGATACTCGTAGTTACATTGGTTGCGATTGGCTTTACGGCAACGACCGCAATCGCTGAATTCTATAAATTACCCGAAAATGGGAGATACCTCTATTGGGCCCTTCTTGTCGGTTTTTTTCTTTCTTCCCTGAAGACTATGCCCTCGGTTCTACTGGAGAAGGAGATCAAATTCGAAAAGGTTGTTTTGGTCCAGATCATCGAAAATACTTTCTTTTATATCACCGTAATTGTCCTTGCCATTATGGGGTACGGACTAAACAGCTTTACCGTTGCCGTCATCCTAAGGTCCCTCGTCGGCGTCATTCTCATTTATAGATTCTCTCCCTGGAAGATATCTTTCGGAATCGACAGGGCTTCATTTAATAAGCTCATTTCTTTCGGCCTGCCGTTCCAGGGATCGTCTCTTTTGGCGTTAGTCAAAGACGATCTTTTGACGCTTTACCTTGGACGGGTCGTCGGGTTTACCGGCCTCGGGTACATAGGATGGGCCAAAAAATGGGCCGAATCGCCGATAAGGATAATCATGGACAGCATTTCACGTGTTCTATTTCCGCTGTTTTCCAAATTCCAAACCGACCGGGGAAGACTGTCCAGGCTTATTGAAAAGATCATCCATTACCAGTCGCTCCTTATTATTCCGGCAATCGTCGGAATGGCGCTCGTTATGAGTCGGATCGTTGCCGTTATCCCTAAATACTCAAAGTGGGAACCGGCCTTACCTCTTTTCTACCTCTTCTGCCTGTCGGCCCTAATGTCTTCGTATTCGACGCCTTTTATTAACTTCCTGAATGGAATCGGGCGGGTTAAGATCTCATTCTATTTCATGGTGTTCTGGACCGCGCTCACCTGGATACTGACTCCTATTCTTATAAGCCAATATGGACATATAGGTTTTCCCATCACAATGGTAATATTATCATCGACATTCATAATCGTCGTCCTCATGACCAAGAGAGTTGTCGATTTCAAATTCATAAAATCGGTTACCCCTTTTATCGTTTCTACAGGCATCATGGCGGCGGCCGTTGCGGCCAGTTTCAACATACCGGCGCCCCGGGAGGTGTCTTTGCTTATCGCAATTTCAGCCGGTATAATAAGTTATATTTCATCGGTGAAATTTATCTTCAGGATAGATTTCGCCACCGAAATAATGGATATCCTGAAGTCTAAAAAAAATGGATAAAATATCAGCCATCATCGTCGTCAAAGATAACCCTCCTTATTTATTGAAGACTATTAAGTCGATTGATCTTATTGCAGACGAAATAATCATCGTCGATATCGGTACCGACCCTGAGCTACTTCGGACCCTCAAAAATAATAAAAAGATTGTGATAAAGACCGTCAAAGAACCGGTTCCGTATGTTGAACTTATTAGGGAGAAGACCAAATCGTTCGCGTCACATGAGAACATTTTGCTTCTTGACCCGGATGAGATTGTATCACCACGCCTTGCGGAAATACTCATTCAAAATGTCGGCAAGTACGATTACTTCAAGATTCCCCGCAAAAACCTGATCTTCGGTCGCTTCATTAAATACTCCCGCTGGTGGCCGGATTATCAGGTGAGGTTTTTCAAGAAGAACAAAATCAAATGGCCAACAATTATCCACCGCCAGCCCGAGGTTAAAGGTAAAGAGTTTTTGGTTGAAGCCACCGAAGACAATGCCCTACTCCATTACAATTACCAGAATCTTGACGAGTATATAGGCAAGGCCCGAAGGTATGCCAAACACGAAGCCAAGGAATTTACAGACAGCAAAAAAACTTTAACCCTTCAGGAAACGGTTACCCGGTCCCTGAATGAATTTTTCAGCCGTTACTTTGCCGGGGAGGGTTACAAGGACGGGGCCCAAGGTTTTATCCTCGCCTGCTTCCAGATGTTTTATTATTTCCTCGTGTATTTCTATTACCTTGAAATGAACGGTTTCAAACAGGAGAAAAACGTCGATACGACCGAGTTTTTCAGACAAGGTCTGAAACAATCTCTTCACTACAAAAAAAGCCGGACCATCAAGGACTGGTTAATAAAAAAGATATGCTGATCAACCTATTCATAATATCCCTCTTGACGCGATTGGCGTTTCTTTTTTTTGGTTTCCCTTCAATCACCCACGACGAGGCGGATTTTTACCTCAATGGATACATGCTTTCAAAAACCGGTTCTGATATCCACAACAACAGTCTGTTCTTAAGCTCCGGAATCTTGAGTTCGATCTCACCCATTCCCGTATACTTAAGTGCTTTCTTTTTTACGTTTCTCCCGAAATCCGTCATGACAGGGCGACTGCCATTTGCCATTCTTAATTCATTAATACCTGTTTTAATCTATTACATAGTTGATAAACTAACGAATAACAAGAAGCTATCTTTTTTCACTTTTCTTGTTGCCAATTTTTCCCCTTGGTTGGTCCACGTTTCGAGTCAAGCAGCTTTTGATTCTCCTTTGAGCTTCATGTTCTATCTAGCGGCGATTGCCGCTCTTTTGACAAAAATGCGTTCGCAACTTAAAACGGCCTTTTTTATCGCTATGATGTTTCTGAGCTTCAACTCGTATATGGGCATCAAGGTCAGTTTTTTCTTTTTGGTATTGGTCGCCTTTGTAATTAAAAACATATATGATAAGAAAAAACTTGATTTAGTATTTTGGGGGAAATCGTTTTTTTACTCGCTTTTAGTTTTCGTATCATTCACGGCTTTGGTATTTATGGCTCCGGGCAACAACTCTTTCAAAAGCCGGATCGGACGGGAAATACTTCTTTTTGATAAGGGGACTTTTGAACACACAGTATGGTATGAAAGGTACGTAATGAAAACGCCGGAAACAATCAAAAAAATCGTTTCCAATAAGGCGACCGTATTCACAAGTATGTTCATCGATAAATACTTAGTTTCGTATGATCCTCGGATTCTATTTTTTAAGGGAGATCCCCATCCTCTTTACGGAACTTATTACTTTGGATTATTTTATCTTTTCGAGTTTGCTTTCCTGATTCTTGGTTTTATGAAGGCCCAAGAAATACTTGGAAAAAGGATGATCGTCCTATTAC